>Ga0102590_1000182_pt1 | contig 169784 bp, 161 predicted proteins | sample AraplaMF_Col_mMF_FD_76859 | JGI IMG/M metagenome (GOLD analysis project Ga0102590, IMG submission 76859) | Arabidopsis root microbial communities from the University of North Carolina, USA - plate scrape MF_Col_mMF | ecosystem: Host-associated > Plants > Roots > Endosphere | place: USA...
TCTCTTTGCCGTCGATGATGAGCTTGGTCATTCTCTCTACTCCGCCGCGACCATGTTCACGGGATCGCGGACGCCGATATCGTCGATGTCGGCCTTGTGCGAATACTGGTCGATGCGCGCTTCGATCTCATGACGGAAATGCGCGATCAGGCCCTGGATCGGCCAGGCCGCCGCGTCGCCGAGCGCGCAGATGGTGTGGCCTTCGACCTGCTTGGTCACCTCGAGCAGCATGTCGATCTCGCGCTTGTGGGCGCGACCCTCGGCCATGCGGGTCAAGACGCGCCACATCCAGCCGGTGCCCTCGCGGCACGGCGTGCACTGGCCGCAGCTCTCGTGCTTGTAGAAATAGGAGATGCGGGCGATGGCGCGGATCAGGTCGGTGGACTTGTCCATCACGATCACGGCCGCGGTGCCGAGGCCCGAGCGCAGCTTGCTCAGGCTGTCGAAATCCATCGGCGTGTCGATGATCTGCTCGGCCGGCACCATGCGCACCGACGAGCCGCCGGGGATGACGGCCTTGAGGTTGTCCCAGCCGCCGCGGATGCCGCCGCAATGCTTGTCGATCAGCTCACGGAACGGAATGCCCATGGCCTCTTCGACGTTGCAGGGCCGCTCGACATGGCCGGAGATGCAGAAGAGCTTGGTGCCGACATTGTTCGGACGGCCGATGCCGGCGAACCAGGCGGCGCCACGGCGCAGGATGTCCGGCGCAACCGCGATGGACTCGACGTTGTTGACCGTGGTCGGGCAGCCGAACAGGCCGACATTGGCCGGGAACGGCGGCTTCAGGCGCGGCTGGCCCTTCTTGCCTTCGAGGCTTTCGAGCAGCGCGGTCTCTTCGCCGCAGATGTAGGCGCCGGCGCCGTGCGCGACGTAGATGTCGAACGGCCAGCCGTTGACGTTGTCCTTGCCGACCAGCTTGGCTTCATAGGCCTGGTCGATCGCGGCCTGCAGATGCTCGCGCTCGCGGATGAACTCGCCGCGGACATAGATGTAGCAGGCATGCGCGTTCATCGCGCAGCTCGCGATCAGGCACCCCTCGATCAGGAGATGCGGATCGTGCCGCATGATCTCGCGATCCTTGCAGGTGCCGGGCTCGGACTCGTCGGCGTTGACGACGAGATAGCTCGGACGGCCGTCGGTCGATTCCTTCGGCATGAAGGACCACTTCAGGCCGGTCGGGAAGCCGGCGCCGCCGCGGCCGCGCAGGCCCGACGCCTTCATCTCGTTGATGATCCAGTCGCGGCCCTTGTCGATGATGTTCTTCGTACCATCCCAGGCGCCGCGGCGCCGCGCACCCTCGAGCCCCCAGTCGTGGAGGCCGTAGAGGTTCTTGAAGATGCGGTCCTTGTCCTCGAGCATATCAGTGCTTTCCGATCAACGAATGGACTGCTTGTAGGCAAGTCCGGCGGCGCAGACGCCAAAGGTCAGCGCCCAGAGCAGGCTGGATTCCAGCGACGCGTTCAGGCTGAAGCGTTGCAGGAGGAAGATGAAGGCAGCCGCCACGGCGGCATGCATTGCGATGAAGCCCCACTTCTTCATGGCACCACTCCCCTGCACCGAAGGCTGCGAGAGACCGCGCATCAGGTGATCTCCTTCAGCGTCGTCGGCCCGGTGATCGGCGCCGAGAACTGGCGGCCGTTCTGCGGACCGGGCTTGGGCGGATTGCCCGAAGCGAAGCCGTCGAGCACCTTGCCGAAGGTTTCCTTGGTCAGGTCCTCATAGGTGTCCTTGCCGATCAGCACCATCGGCGCGTTCACGCAGGCCCCTAAGCACTCGACCTCCTCCCAGCTGAAATTGCCGTCCTTGGACAGATGGAAGGGCTCGTGATGGATGCGGTGCTCGCAGACGTGGATCAGATCCTCGGCGCCGCGCAGCCGGCACGGCGTGGTGCCGCAGACCTGGACGTGGGCCTTCTTGCCCACGGGTGCGAGCTGGAACATCGTGTAGAAGGTCGCGACCTCGAGCACGCGGATATAGGGCATGTCGAGCAGGTCGGCGACGGCACGGATGGCGGCTTCCGAGACCCAGCCCTCGTGCTGCTCCTGGACGCGCCAGAGGATCGCAATCACCGCGGAGGCCTGGCGGCCGGCCGGGTATTTCGCGATCTGCTGCTTGGCGAATGCGAGGTTCTCCTCCGTGAACGCGAAGCTCGCGGGCTGGACTTCCTTCGGTGCTAGTCGGCGAACGGACATCTCTTCAATCTCTCACTGCATGCGGCGCGCGGTGTTGGCATTCAGGATCTTGGCATTGAGGGCTTCGATCCTGTCCTGCCAGAATGCGCTTGCGGTGCCGAAAACGTTGTAGCCGACGTGGGTCGAGACCTTGATGCGGTCGAGGATCGACAGCTCGGTCACGGTCTCCATGCGGTTGCTGCGCGGATCGAACACGATCAGCTTCAGCGGGGTCTGTTCGAGGATGTAGCGCGACACCGCATGGGAGCGGTCGCTGCCGTGCTCCTCGCACATGATGACGCTGTCGGCCTGGAGCAGCCGGGCACCGCCCTTGATCGCCTCGATCTCGACGCCCTCAACGTCGAGCTTGATCAGGTACTTGCCGCTGGCCGAAACCTTGCCGTCATCGATGAGGTTGTCGAGCGCGAGCACCGGCACTTCCTCGCCGCCCGCCGACGGATCGCCGGCGATGCTGAAGGCCTCGTGCTTGGTGCCGGAGAGACGCGCGGTGCCGCGGGCGGAGCCGATCGCGCACTTCATGGTCTCGAAGCGATTGCCGTTGACGCGGGCGTTGTTGGCAAGCTTCGGATAGTTCTGCCCCGACGGCTCGATCGCGATCGCCGTGTGCGCGCCGAACGGCTTGCTCGAGACCAGTACCGACCAGTAGCCGTAATTGGCACCGCAATCGAGCAGCGTGTAGTCGACGTCGATGGAGTCGGAAAACAGCAGCTCGAGCTCGTCCTCGTAATTGTACGAGCGGTTGAGCAGCTTGCTCCAATAGCCGTCGCCATAGGGGAATTCGAACACGGCGTCGGGATTGAGCCTGATCGCGATGTTGCGCTCCGGCAGCGTCTTCCGCAGCAGGTTGGCGCAGGCGATGTAGCCCATGTGCGAGAAGTGCGAGGAGATCTTCGATCCCGTCACCAGCGCCAAGGCAGCCGTCCGCTCCCACAGGTTGGCCCCTTCAAGGGCCCCCGAGGCGCGGTCAAACTGGATTGGCGCCTGCGCCATCACCGATCGACCTCTCCGAACACGATGTCGAGCGAGCCGAGAATGGCCGAGACGTCGGCGAGCAGATGGCCGCGGCAGATGTGGTCCATCGCCTGCAGATGGGCAAAGCCCGGCGCGCGGATCTTGCACTTGTAGGGCTTGTTGGTGCCGTCGGAGACGAGATAGACGCCGAACTCGCCCTTGGGCGCCTCGACCGCGGCATAGACCTCGCCGGCCGGCACGTGAACGCCTTCGGTGTAGAGCTTGAAGTGGTGGATCAGCGCTTCCATCGAGCGCTTCATCTCGCCGCGGCGGGGCGGTGCGACCTTGTTGTCGGCGACGACGACGGGGCCCTTCCCGTCGGCTGCGTTCAGCTTCTGGATGCACTGCTTCATGATGCGCACGGACTGGCGCATCTCTTCCATGCGGATCAGGTAGCGGTCGTAGCAGTCGCCGTTCTTGCCGATCGGGATGTCGAAATCCATCTCGGCGTAGCATTCATAGGGCTGCGACTTGCGCAGGTCCCAGGCCGCGCCCGAGCCGCGCACCATCACGCCGGAGAAGCCCCAGGCCCAGGCGTCCTTCAGGCTGACCACGCCGATGTCGACGTTGCGCTGCTTGAAGATGCGGTTGCCGGTCAGCAGGTCTTCGAGGTCGTCGCAAACCTTCAGGAACGGATCGCAGAACCCCTCGATGTCGTCGATCAGCTTTTGCGGCAGGTCCTGATGCACGCCGCCGATGCGGAAGAACGCCGCATGCATGCGCGAGCCCGAGGCGCGCTCGTAGAACACCATCAGCTTCTCGCGCTCCTCGAAGCCCCACAGCGGCGGGGTGAGCGCGCCGACGTCCATCGCCTGCGTGGTGACGTTGAGGATGTGGGAGAGCAGCCGGCCGATCTCGCAAAACAGCACGCGAATGAGCTGCGCGCGGCGCGGAATCTGGAGCCGCAGGAGCTTCTCGGCTGCGAGGCAGAAGGCGTGCTCCTGGTTCATCGGCGCGACGTAGTCGAGCCGGTCGAAATACGGGATCGCCTGCAGATAGGTCTTGGCCTCGATCAGCTTTTCGGTGCCGCGATGCAGGAGGCCGATATGCGGATCGACGCGCTCGACGATCTCGCCGTCGAGCTCCAGCACCAGCCGCAGCACGCCGTGCGCCGCCGGATGCTGCGGCCCGAAGTTGATCGTGAAGTTGCGCTGGTTCTCGGACATCGATGGCTACCCTTTCGCCGCCCCGGTTTCGGGCGGTGCGAAGGCCGCGAACACTTCCGCGCCGGTCATGTTGTGGGTCTGGTTGGCGAAGCCGTAGTAGTCGGGCTTCTCGTCGATGAACACCTGGCTCGCGAGCGTGTAGCCCGCGCGGTCGTCGAAGGCCTCAGCTGACACGAAATAGTGGTCCTTGCCGACGAGCCGATAGAACAGCGCCGAGCCGCAGTTCTTGCAGAAGCAGCGCTCGGCCCATTCCGACGAGCGATAGACGCCGAGGTTCGCGGCATTCTCGATCTTCATGGTGTCGGCGCAGTCCAGCACCATGAACGGCCCCGCGGTCCACTTGCGGCACATGCTGCAATGGCAGGCGCCAACGTCGCGATCCTTCGGCGCTGCGGTGAAGCGCACTGCGCCGCAGAGACAGCCGCCTGACATCGGGTTCGCCGTGGCCATGGCCTATCCTTTCGCCTTCTCGTCGCCGGGCAGCGTGACGTAGCTCGCGCCCTCCCATGGCGACAGGAAATCGAAGTTGCGGAATTCCTGGGCGAGCCGGACCTTGTCGTAGACCACGCGCTTCTGCTCGTCGTCCCAGCGCACCTCGACGAAGCCGGTCATCGGGAAATCCTTGCGCAGCGGATGGCCCTCGAAGCCGTAGTCGGTAAGCAGCCGCCGCATGTCCGGATGGCCGGTGATCAGCACGCCGTAGAGATCGTAGACCTCGCGCTCGAACCAGTCGGCGCCCGGGAACACGTCGATGATCGAGGGCACGCGAGTCTCCTCGCCGGCTTCGATCTTCACCCGGATGCGGGCGTTCAGCTTGGGCGACAGCAGGTGATAGACCACGTCGAAGCGGCGCTCGCGCTGCGGCCAGTCTACCGCCGTGATGTCGATGAAGCTGTAAAACTGGCAGCGCTCGTCGTCGCGCAGGAACGTCATGACCCGCACGATGTCGCGGGCGCTCGCGGTGAGCGTCAGCTCGCCGTGCTGGATCCAGTGGCCCGCGATCGAGCCCGCGAGCGCACTCGCGATCGTCTCTCCCAGCCGTTCCAGCGTCTCGTCCATGGTCTCAGTCCACAATAAAGAGCCGCGCACCCTTGTCGGTATGCGAGCGGTGCGCGCCGTCTTCGTCGGCCACCTGGTAGCTCATGCCGGGCTTCAGCGTGAACGAGCGGCCGTCGTCGAGATCGGTGACCAGCTCGCCGTCGACGCAGAAGATGATGTGACCCTTGCGGCACCAGTGGTCGGCCATATAGCCCGGCGAGTAGTCGACCAGCCGCACCCGGATCTCGCCGAACTGCTGCGTCCGCCAGATCGCCTCGCCCACGTCACCCTTGTGGGTGGTGGGGGCCAAGCTCATCCAGTCAGTCGTGCCGAACGGAATGTTGTCGATGCGCATGGTCGATTGCCCCGGCCTATCGCTCGATCGTTCCGGTGCGGCGAATCTTCTTCTGCAGCAGCAGCACGCCGTAGAGCAGCGCCTCGGCGGTGGGCGGGCAGCCCGGCACGTAGACGTCGACCGGCACGATGCGGTCGCAGCCGCGCACCACCGCGTAGGAGTAGTGGTAGTAGCCGCCGCCGTTGGCGCAGGAGCCCATCGAGATCACGTAGCGCGGCTCCGGCATCTGGTCGTAGACCTTGCGCAGCGCCGGCGCCATCTTGTTGGTCAGCGTGCCCGCCACGATCATCACGTCGGACTGCCGCGGCGAGGCGCGCGGCGCGAAGCCGAAGCGCTCGACGTCGTAGCGCGGCATCGACACCTGCATCATCTCGACCGCGCAGCAGGCGAGGCCGAACGTCATCCACATCAGCGAGCCGGTGCGCGCCCAGGTGATCAGGTCTTCGGTCGCGGTGACGAGGAAGCCCTTGTCGGCGAGTTCGTCGTTCAGGCCCGTGAAGAACGGGTCCGTGGAACCAATGGGCTTGCCGGTGCGCGGATCGAGGATCCCGCGGGGGGCCGGCGCAACGAGTGTCTGGTCGCTCAATCCCATTCGAGCGCTCCCTTCTGCCATTCATAGGCGAAGCCGATGGTCAGCACCCCGAGGAAGACCATCATCGACCAGAAGCCGTAGACGCCGAGCTGGCCGTAGACGATGGCCCAGGGGAAGAGGAACGTGACCTCGAGATCGAAGATAATGAACAGGATGGCCACGAGGTAGAACCGCACGTCGAATTTCATGCGCGCGTCGTCGAAGGCGTTGAAGCCGCATTCGTAGGCCGAGAGCTTCTCGGGATCGGGCGATTTGAAGGCCACCAGGAACGGCGCAATCAGCAGCGCCAGACCGAGCGCCATCGAGACGCCGATGAAGATCACCAGGGGAAGATAATCCTGTAACAGCGCGTTCATCGCCGCATTCATGACCGAGCCTCGCGTCCGCCCCCGCCTTGCCCGCCCCGGAACCAACCGCGGATCGACCAATGAACCGATTCAGGGACTGCTTCCGCCACCTTCCGGTGCCGAAAACCCCCTGAAATCCCCCCGATCCGACTGGATTCGTTCCAAAGACAGGCGTGCGAGGCTTAGCGCAGCGCACAAAGTGTGGCAAGGCGCGAAAAGCCTTGTCCCGCCTTACGTTGCCGGGTGGCGGAACCCCGTTTACGCTGCCTCGACAGGGGACCGCAGGTGCCGTTCGGGATCGTTTCTAAGCCGCTTCAGACATGGTTGAATGCACTGCAGTCCAAGAAGCATGGGAGCGCGGGTGCGATGCAGGAACTTACGGCGGGGATCACCAAGGCCAACACCGGCCTCGATGGCATCTCCTGGAACATCCTCGGCCAGACCTATGTGCCGAAGTCGCTGAACGAGCAGAGCTTCTCCTGGCACGCCACCTTCCCGCCCGGCACCTTCGTGCCGCCGCACATCCATCCGACCCAGGACGAGTTCATCTACCTGCTCGACGGCAAGTTCGACCTGGTTCTCGACGGCAAGGAGTTCACCGCCACCACGGGTGACCTGATCCGGCTGCCGATGAACCAGGCCCACGGCATCTTCAACAAGACCGACCAGACCGTGAAATGCTTCTTCTGGGTGAGCCCGACGCGCAGGCTCTATGACCTGTTCTGGGCGATCCACTCGATGAAGGACCAGAACCCGCCGGATGTGGTCGCGCTGTCGGCCAAGCACGAAGTGATGTTCCTGCCGCCGCCTCCGGGAGCGTGAGGCGGGCGCAAGCTCACCGTCACAGGCTCTTCAGCAATCGCCTCGCCTGCCACAACGCCACGGCGATGACCGCCGACACGCCGGCCGTCACCAGCGGCTCGCCCCATTGCGGGGGAAAGTGCGACGGGTGCGCAAACACGTCGCCGATGAACGTGGCAAAGGCGCTGACCGTCATCTGCTTCGGGAGCGAGACGCTGGTCCGGTCCATTTGCGAGAGCAGGACAACAGCGACCAGCGCCCCGATCGTTCCGCAAACCGACGCGATGCGCGCATGATCGAGACTTAAAGCGTTTGCGAAGTCGCCGTGAGCCATGACCACAAAACACGCGAGCCACGCGCCTGAGAATTTCTCGAGAGCGGGGCGTGCAAGACCGTTGGGGTTCAGAAAATCGAGCCCGCCGCTGCTGAGTCTGAGACTTGTCATGACGCTGGCCTCCCGCTTCACCGTCCTTGCTAGCGGTTTACAGCATCACGTGCACATCAACTCCCGTTGAGTCCGGACGTCGTCGTCTTCGCCGGAGACGTGAGGACCGCCGTCGAGCGGACAGCCGGGCCAGCCCATTATTTGGCTCAGCCCGCAGGCGCCCTACGTCATCCTCATCGGAATTCCGCCCAGGAAGTCGCGCTTGCCGATTTCGACGCTGCAATGGCGCAGGATCGCGTAGGCGGCGGTCAGATGAAAGTAGAAATTGGGCAGCACGAAGTGGTTGAGGTAGTCGGCGCCGTTCATATGACCTTTGTTTGTGGGGCCCAGCGGGAATGTGATTTCCCGATCCGCTGAAGCATCGATCGACTTCGGGTCCAGGGTTTTCAGGTAGGCGACGGTTTTTGCGAGACGGGCCTTGAGCTGTTCGATTGAGGTTTCATTGTCCTCGTAGCGCGGAGCCTCCACGCCGGCGAGGCGCGCTGCGCCGTTTTTGGCGAGGTCGGTGGCAATCTGCACTTGGCGGGTGAGCGCGAACATATCGGGCGAAAGCCGCGATTGCAGAAGCGACGCGTCGTCGATCTTTCTGCCGGCCGCGAAGGCGGCAGCCTTGTCGAGAACGGCCGACAGTGCATTCAACCCGATCTCGAAGGCTGGCAGCGAGGCTTGGGACATGGAAAAGGGCATTTCACCGGCTCCTGGAATTGACGAAGCGCACAGGGCAGTGCCCGCATCTCGAAGTCAAATCACGAATGGGATGATCGAGTTTGTGCAGAACGCGAGGCCGTTCGAATCCGTTCGATGAGAAGTCTTGAAACCACTTTCGCGCCGCTGTGTTGACCAACGACATCAAGCATGGAGTGGGCGTTGGGCCAAGCCGTGTGGTGGAAGACCGGGATCATCTATCAGATCTATCCCCGCTCGTTTCAAGATTCGAACGGGGATGGAGTCGGCGACCTGGGCGGCATCGTTCAGCGGCTCGACTATCTCTCATGGATCGGCGTCGACGCGATCTGGATTTCTCCGATCTATCCATCGCCGATGGCCGACTTCGGCTACGACATTTCCGATTACTGTGGCATCGATCCGCTATTCGGAACGCTAGGCGACTTCGACCGGCTGGTCCGCGAAGCGCATGGCCGCGGCATCAAGGTTGTCCTCGATTTCGTCCCCAATCACACCTCGGACCGGCATCCATGGTTTCTGGACAGCCGTTCGACGCGAACCAGCGCCCGACGCGACTGGTACATCTGGCGCGATCCCGGTCCCGGCAGCGCACCACCAAACAACTGGATGTCGCAGTTCGGCGGACCGGCCTGGACGCTCGATACTGTCACCGGGCAGTACTATCTGCACAGCTTCCTCCGCGAGCAGCCCGACCTGAACTGGCGCAATCCAGCCGTGCGCGAGGCGATGTTCGATGCTTTGCGGTTCTGGCTCGAACGAGGCGTCGACGGCTTTCGCGTCGATGTGCTCTGGCTTTTGATCAAGGACGATCAGTTTCGCGACAACCCACCCAATCCGGCCTATACGCCGACGCAACCTGACATCAATCGAACGGTGTCGGTCTACAATGGCGACCGTCCCGAAATTCACGGATTGATTGCGCAGATGCGCGCGGTGCTCGACCGCTATCCCGATCGCGTGCTGATCGGCGAAATCTATCTGCCGTTCGAACGGCTGATGACTTACTATGGCGAAAATCTCTCCGGCGCTCAGCTGCCGTTCAATTTTGCGCTGATCCACGCGGCCTGGAATGCCAAGGCGATCGCGACCTTGATCGCCGATTACGAGCGCGCGTTGCCGGCCGGCGGCTGGCCGAACTGGGTGCTGGGCAATCACGATCAGCCGCGTATCGCGGCGCGTGTCGGGGCCGCGCAGGCTCGCATCGCCGCGATGTTGCTGCTGACGAGCCGCGGCACGCCGACGATGTATTACGGCGATGAGATCGGCATGCCCCGGGTCGAGGTGCCGCCGAACCGCGTCCAGGACCCTTGGGAGAAGAACGAGCCCGGTCTCGGCGTCGGCCGCGATCCGTCGCGCACACCGATGCAGTGGGATGATTCCGCCCACGCGGGCTTTTCCCCTGCCCCACCATGGCTCCCGACCGAGCCTCATTACCAGGACCGCAACGTCGCCATCTTGCAACGCGACCCGCAGTCGATCCTGGCGCTCTACAGCCGCCTGATCGAGCTTCGCAGAGCGCACCCGGCATTGCATCGCGGCGCTGCGCGCGTCGTCAGCTCGGACGAAAATGTGCTGACCTATGAGCGAATCGCTGATCATCAGCGGATTGTCGTGATGTTGAACTTTGGCTCCGAAGTTCGGCCATTGCCTAAGTTTGGCGGCGCAACGTCCCGTGTTTTGCTGTCGACGTATATGGACCGCGAAGGCCGTGCCGCGATCGACGATCTTCGCGGCAGCGAGGGGCTGGTCGTTTTGCTGGAGCCTCCCGCGGGCTAGAACTCGCTGCGTTTGAGCAGATAGTCGAGACCGCCGACCCGGTACCAGCGATAGCCATACGCCTCCAGGCAGACGCGGTGCTTGCGGTTTTCACCCGCCTCGCTGTGATCGTTGCTCAGCAGATTGATTAGGCTGTCGTTGGTGTTGCCTTTCAATCCAGTCGAGAATTCGATCTCCCGCGGTTCACCGGCGAAGTTATGCAGGAACAGCACCGAGTTGTTTCGCCAGTCGTAGCGAAGGCCGAGCACGGCGTCGTCACCGGTCTTGAGAACCTCGAACGCTCCCCAGCCGACCTCAGGCACCTCTTTGCGCATCCGAATGATGCGTTCCATCCAGTTCAGCATGGAGCCGGATTCCCGGCGTTGCTCCGCAGCATTGATATGCTGGAATCCGTACGGCCCGTCGCTGATCACCGGCACGACGGGCTTGTCGCTCTTGGTGAAGCCGCCATGCGGCTCTGTCGACCATTGCATCGGCGTGCGGCAGCACGTTCGCTCCGGCAATGACAGATCGTCGCCCATGCCGAGTTCGTCGCCGTAACGCAGTACCGGTGTTCCCGGCAAGGTGAACATCAGGCTGTAGGCGAGATCGATGCGGCGGCGGTCGCCGCCGAGCATCGGTGCCAGCCGCCGCCGGATGCCGCGATCGTAGAGCTGATCCTCCTTGTTCGGCCCGAAGGTTTCGAACACCTTCTGACGCTGACTCTCTGTCAAGCGGCCCAGGTCGAGCTCGTCGTGGTTGCGCAGGAACATGCCCCACTGGCCGCTGGCCGGACGGCTTTCGGTGCGCTGCATTGCCTTGGCCAGCGGTCGCGTATCGGACGACGCCAGTGCATAGAACAGGTTTTGGTTGACCTGGAAATTGAACATCATGTGCATGCGGTCGCCGGCATCGCCGAAATATTGCATATCGGTGTTCGGCAGCACGTTCGCTTCGGCGAGGATGATGGAATCGCCGACGCGCCATTGCAGGAACTCGCGGAGCTGACGCAGCATGTCGTACTGCTCGCGCGGGCGCACGACGTCCGGGCCCTTGGTGCTGATCACGAACGGCACCGCATCCATCCGAAAGCCCGAGACGCCAAGTTGAATCCAGAAGCCCATGATCTTCAAGATCTCGGCGAGCACCGCCGGATTCGACGTGTTGAGATCGGGCTGAAAATCGTAGAAGCGGTGGAAGTACCACTGCTTCGCCACGGGATCGCGCGTCCAGGTCGATTTCTGCACGCCCGGAAACACCATCCCCTGGTCGGCATGCGGCGGCTTCTTGTCCGACCAGATGTACCAGTCACGATACCTGGAGTTCGGATCGCGCCGCGCCTCCTGAAACCACGCGTGCTCGTCCGAGGTGTGATTGACCACGAGGTCGATCAGCACCCGGATGCCGCGCTGCTTGGCGGCGTGGGTGAACTCGACGAAATCGCCGAGCGTGCCGTAGGCCCGATTGACGCAATAATAGTCGGAAATGTCGTAGCCGTCGTCGCGGCCCGGCGAGCATTGGAACGGCATCAGCCAGATCGCCGTGACGCCGAGGCCGTGCAGATAGTCCAGCCGGCGCATCAGCCCCTGGAAGTCGCCCACGCCGTCGCCATTGGCGTCCATATAGGTGCCAACGGACAGGCAATAGACGACGGCATTTTTGTACCAGAGGTCGTTGATCATCCGGGCTCGGCCAAGGCACGTGGTCCAAGCCAGCCCAACCTCAATCGCTTAATGATGGTTCCAGCGCAAAACGGATTAGCTATGGGCGCGAACCGTACTGCCGAGCTTTCTCACCCGTTCAAACTTGCTAGGCTGCCTCGCTGGTCGAACGGGGAGAAGCCCATGATCGAACTCAAAGGCGTCGCGCACTTTGCCATTCCGGTGTCCGACGTCGACAAGAGCACCAAGTTCTACACCGAGGTGGTCGGCTGCAAATTCCTGTCGCAACTGCCGAACCAGAAGATCACCTTCCTCGACGCCGGCGGCGGTGTTTGCCTGCTGCTGATCAAGCGCCCGGCACCGATTCAAAAGGGACCGGCAGAGATGTCCGACGGTGTGCATCACGCCTTCATCGTCGATGCGGACGCCTACCAGGCGGCGATGGACAGCATCAAAAGCAAAGGTGTCGAGATCTTTTTCGACGAGGACCGCCGCGGCGGTACCATCAACGGTCCGCGGTTCTACTTCCGGGACCCGGACGGCACGCCGCTCGAGATCATCAACCGCACGAGCTACAAAACCACGTGATCTTTGTGCTGCAAGAACATCAGTCGAGCTTGCCGATCTTTTGCACGGCCGCGATCAGCCGCCGGCTGTCCTTGTCGATATAGGCCGAAAACTCGGCCGCATCCATGTAGGCCGGCGGGCTTCCGGCCTTTTTGAAAATGTTGATCGTCTCCGTGTCGTTCATGATCGCGCCCATGGCTTGCCGGAGCCGCGTCACGACATCATCGGGGACGGCTTTCGGCACGAAGAGCCCGGCCCACACATAGAGAACCACGTCGTCGAGACCGGCTTCCGCGAAAGTGGGGGCCTCCGGAAATGCGGCGTGCCGCTCCGCTCCGAATGTCGCGAGCACCCGCAGCTTGCCTTCGTCGGAATATCCCTTCAGCGGTCCGGCTCCCTGCGCGCTTGCAACGACTTGCCCACCGAGCACTGCGGCCAAAGCCGGGCCGCCGCCGCGATAGGGCACGTGCAGAAGCTTGATACCGGCTGAGTTGCAGAACATCTCCATCGAAAGGTGCGAGGCGCCGAAATTGCCCGAGCTCGCATAGGCGATCTCGCCGGGCCGTTTCTTCGCGTCGTCGACCAGGTCCTTCACGGTCTTGTACGGCGACTCCGCTGACACAATCAGCAGGTTGGGGTCGCCGAGCACGCGCGCGATCGGTGTGAACTGCGCCATCTCGTAGGGCGGCTTGCGTCCGGAGACACGCTCGGCTTCCGGCAGAACGGTCACGGCGGACAGCGCCATCAGCATGGTGTGGCCGTCCGGCTCGGCCTTGAGCACGGTTGTAGCTCCAAGCGCGCCGCCGGCGCCGGCGCGATTGTCGACCACGACCGATTGCCCGAGGATTTTGCTCAGGCCCAGCGCCACCGGCCGCGCCGCGATGTCGGCCTGGCCGCCGGGTGCGAACGGAACCACCATGGTCATGCTGCGTGTCGGCCAAAGCAACTGCGAAGCGGGCTGAGCCGAGGCAAAGCGCGGTCCGTTCACCGCAACAAGCGGAAGACCTGCTGCAAAGCGGAGAAATGCGCGACGGTCCATTCGAATGTCTCGCTCAAGCACGAAACCAAGCCGAGGCATTTGCAAGCAAGTGGCATACCAATACGGCAGCCCGCGCCGCCGCGGTCCGCCTCATCCGTTCGGAGGACGAAGCCGGGTCGTTCTGTGATACGGTCCGCGCCTTTGCGATTGCCCACCCATTATTTCAGAAGGTTTGCCGATGCGCGAGCCCAATAGGTTACCGAAGCAGCTTCCGGCCATCATCGAAGAAATCTACGACGCGGCGCTGGAGCCTGCGCGCTGGAACGACGTTGTGCTCAGCATCAACGCGTTCGTCGGCGGCCAGGCCTGCGGCCTGTTCTCCAAGCATTCGATCAGCAAGTTCGGCGTCACGCACTACTACTGCGGCGCGGATCCGCACTACATCCAGCTGTACGCCGAGACCCACTGCAAGTTCGACCCGCTCACCACCCTGCCCCGCTTCGGCGAGGTCGTGAGCATTCCCGATCTCGTGCCCTACGACGAATACCGCCGCGGCCGCTTCTATCAGGAGTGGCTCAGCCCGCAGGGCTGCGTCGATGCCGCCAATGTTGTGATCGAGCAGTCGACGCCGCATTGCCCGGTGCTGATGACCGTGCTGTCGCCCCGCATGGTCGATGCCGGAATGCTGCGGCGGATTACGATGATCGTGCCGCACGCCCATCGCGCGCTGATGATCAACAAGTCGATCGAGCGCAAGCAGTCGGAATCGGCGGCCTTCGCCGAGGTGCTCGACGGTCTCGGCGCGGGGATTTTCCTGCTCGACGCCGCTTGCCGCATCGTTCATGCCAACGCGTCAGCCCAGGCCATGCTCAGCGCCGACGATTTTCTGCGCTCGATCAACGGACAGCTCGTGGCGCGCAACGTCCAGGCCAATGCGGCGCTGCGCGAGATATTCACCGCCAATGCCGAGGCGGCCATCGTCAAAGGCACCGCCGTGCCGCTCACCGCCGATGATGGCGCGCGCTACGTGGCCCACGTCATACCGCTCGCGTCGATGGCGCGAAACGAGCCCGGCTTGGCAAACAAGGCGGTTGCCGCGTTGTTTGTCCGCAAAGCCGAGGTCGACGTCCAGTCGGGCGGCGAGGTCGTCGCCCGCACCTTCGATCTCACTCCCGCCGAGCTGCGCGTGCTGCTGGCGATCGCCGAAGGCGGCGGCGTGGCAGAGGCCGCGCAGACGCTCGGCGTCGCCGAGACCACCGTCAAAACCCATCTGCACCGGGTGTTCGCCAAGACCGGCACCAGCCGCCAGGCCGATCTGGTCAAGCTCGCGGCCGGCTACGCCAGTCCGCTGGCGAACTGAAGTCTACTGCCCCGCGACCAGCGCCGGATTGGCCTCGACGATGCCGCGATAGAGCGAGAACTGCTGGCGAGTCAGTGCGTCGAGCTCGGCCGGCGTCGAGCCGACCGCCTCGGTGCCGGATTCGGCGAGCTTCTTCGTCACCGCGTCGCTTTGCGCGGCTTTCGCGAACGCCGCCGCAAGCTTGTCGATCACCGCCTGCGGCGTCTTCGCCGGCACATAGACCGCGGTCCAGTACGGCACGATGTAATCGAGCCCGGACTCTTTCATGGTCGGCACCTCGGGCAAGGCCGGCGAGCGCGCGTCGGTCGTCACCGCCAGCGCCTTCACGGTGCCGGCCTGGATGTTCTTGGTCTGCACCGGCACGCCGTCGATCATCATCGCAATGCGCCCGGTGATCAGGTCCGGCATCGCGGCGATCGTGCCGCGATAGGGCACATGCACCATCTCGACGCCGGCCTTCTGCCGGAACAGCTCTTCGGCGAGATGCACCGCGGTGCCGGTGCCCGACGAGGCGTAGCTGTATTTGCCGGGATTGGCCTTGAGCAGCGCGATGAACTCCTTGAGGTCCTTCACGGGCAAGGTCGGCGAGACCACCATCACCGGCGCGAAGCGCGTGGTGATCGAGACCGGCGCCAGCTCCTTCAGCCAGTCGTAAGGCAGCTTCGGCGTCACCGCCGCATGCACGATGCCGGTCGTGGAATGATAGAGCAGCGTGTAGCCGTCAGGCGCGGCGTTCACGACGGCGCTGGTTGCGATCGCGCCGCCTCCACCGCCCTGGTTCTCGATCACGATCTGCTGGCCGAGCACCTCGGACAGTTTCTGCGCCGTGATGCGCGCCGTGGTGTCGATGCCGCCGCCCGGCGGGAACGGCACGATCATGCGAATGGGCCGCGACGGAAAGTCGGCCTGCGCGGCTGCGGCCGCGACACTGCAGACGAGCCACAGCAATGACAGCAAGGCGCGCGCCCTGTTCATGGCAGCCATTCCTCCCAAGTCCCGAGTTGTCGAAGCGCTGATAACGCCCGCGCCGGGATTGCTGTTGTTTATAGGAGTATTTGGCATCAATGCCGGTGTTTCAAGCGCGTTCACGCGGCCCGTGTGCAACTGCGTGTCGCGAGTGGGCGCGGGTGGGCAGCCGTCGCCGGGTTGCTCCGCGCGGCTGCGGTGCCATACTCGCCGCGACAATCAAACACGCGCGAAACCAACGCGCTGCAGGACGCAATATCCTCAAGGGAGGACACGGATGAAGGCGGCGCGCACGTCATTGCTGGCGCTGGTGGCGGTGCTGTCGCTCTGGGCGAAGCCCCTGCCCGCGGCCGATCTTGAAAAGCCCAACGTCAGCCTCGCGGTCGGCGGCAAGACGCTGGTCGCGTACCTCCCGCTCACCATCGCGGAGCGCCGCGGCTATTTCAAAAAGGAAGGCCTCAACGTCGAGATCAGCGACTTCCAGGGCGGCAACAAGGCGCTCGAGGCGCTGGTCGGCGGCAGCGCCGATATCGGCTGCGGCGCCTATGAGCACACGCTCTACATGATGGCGAAAGGGCTCTCGATCAAAGCCCTTGCGCTGCAGGCCAACTCCTTCGGCCTCGTGGTCGGCATCCAGAAGGACAAGGCCGCGTCCTATCAGACGCTGAAAGACCTGAAAGGCATGAAGATCGGCGTCACCGGCCCAGGTTCGGCAAGCGCAGTCGGGCTCGCGATGCTGCTCAGCAAGGCCGGCATGACCACCAACGATGTCTCGATCATCGGCGTCGGCGGTGGCGCCGCCGCGGTCGCTGCCGTGAAGACCGCCAAGCTCGACGCCATCGCGAACTTCGATCCGGCGATCTCGCTGCTGCAGCGTGACGGCGCCATCCGCACCATTCTGGATACCAGACACGCGAAAGACCTCGACTATCTGTATGGCGGCCCCTTCGCGGCCTCGGCGTTCTATGCCGATGCGCGCTTCATCGAGCGCAATCCGAAAACCGTGCAGGCCTTTGCCAATGCGATCAGCGCCGCACTGGCCTGGCTCGGCACCGCCTCGACCGACGATATCGTCGCGGCGGTGCCGCCGGAATATTACGCCGGCGACCGCGAGCTCTACCGCGCGATGATCGAAAGCAACCGCGAGCGCGTCTCGCCGGACGGCCGCATCAGCGCGGAAGCCGCCGCGCTGACCTATCGCAACCTCGCCGCGTTCGAGGACACCATCAAGAACGCCAAGATCGACGTGGCGAAGACCTACGACAATTCCTTCATCGAACGCGCCGCAACGCTGCGCGCGAAATAAAGCCATCCACTCACGACGAACTTCGCAATGGAATGGACCCAATGAAGCTCAGCACGGACCGCATCCTCACCACCCATGTCGGCAGCCTGCCGCGGCCGGACGACCTGTTCGACACGATGCTCGACCGCATGGACGGCAAGCCGGTCGACGAGAAGGCCTACGCGGCACGCGTGCGCAAGGCGGTCGCCGATACCGTCAAGCAGCAGGTCGATGCCGGGCTCGATGTCGTCTCGGATGGTGAGATGGGCAAGCCTTCATTCATTACCTATGCGACGCAGCGGCTCGACGGCCTGGAGAAGCGCGAGGGCAACCGACCGAGCCCGTTCTCGGACACCCGTGAAACCCGCGATTTCCCGGACTACTACCAGTCGGCCGTCGCCGAGCAGGTCAGCGCGCGGCGCCGACGCGCGCGCATGGTGTGCGCCGGTCCGATCAAGTACAAAGGCCACGCCCAGCTCAAAGCCGATCTCGAAGACCTCAAGGCCGCGCTCAAGGGCGTCAACGCCACGGAGGCTTTCGTGCCGGCGATTGCGCCGTCGAACGTCGAGACCACCACGCCGAACGAGTACTACCCGAACGACGAGGCCTACGTGTTCGCCATCGCCGAGGCGATGCGCGAGGAATACCAGGCGATCATCGACGCTGGTTTTCTGCTGCAGATCGATGACCCGTTCCTGGTCACCTATTACATCATGCGGCCGCAGCTCAGCATCGCCGACTGCCGCAAATGGGCGGAGCTGCGCGTCGAGGCGCTGAACTCGGCGCTCAAGGGCATTCCCGAGGAGAAGATCCGCTTCCACACCTGCTACAGCGTCAACATGGGCCCGCGGGTCCATGACATGCAGCTGAAGGACATCATCGACGTCATTCTCAAGGTCCGCGCCGGCGGCATCAGCTTCGAGGCCGCGAATCCGCGCCACGAGCACGAGACCGAGGAATGGAAGCGCGCCAAGACTCCCGACAACAAGGTGCTGATCCCGGGCGTGATCACGCAGTCGACCGTGCTGGTCGAGCATCCGGAGCTGGTCGCGCAACGCATCGCGCGCTTTGCCGACGTGGTCGGCCGCGAGCGGGTGATCGCCAGCGCCGATTGCGGCTTCGCGTCGTTTGCGGGCTCCAACGAGGTGCACCCGTCGATCGTCTGGGCGAAGTTCAAGTCGCTGGTCGATGGCGCGCGGCTCGCGAGCGAGCGGCTGTGGAAGCGCTAACACGCTTCGGCACGCCGAAATGAAAAGCGCCTCGCTGAAGCGAGGCGCAGTTGAAACGCTCAAAACAAAAACGTGTGGGCCTCGGGGGAGCTACTTCAAGCCGTCCTGCACCTTGGTGAAGGTCGAGACCAGCTTGTCCTTCGTCCCGCCCAGGACGCCGATGATCGCCACAGAGATGCCGGCCGCGATCAGGCCATACTCAATCGCCGTCGCTCCGGACTCATCCCGGAGAAACCGCTTCGTCGCCTCCAAAACACGCATTCGTCACTCCCTTTTTCTGACTGAGCGTCAGGCAATGCCTGACGGTTTCCTGCATAGGTTGTGGCCCGTTGCCGATCGGTAAATGCCGGTCGCAAAACTTTGAGGCATCGAATTCCCATGTAATTTCAGTGATTTGAATTCGCGATGGAACCCATTTGAGGGACACAACTTTTTCGGGATTCCCGGATCACGTGCAAATACGCAAAAATTTTTGCGAAGTTGCCGCCGTAAAGCGGCTGGAGGCCGGGCAACAGCGCTCACTTCCGCCGCACGCCGGCCATGTCGACCGTCTGGGCGAAGATCGGCATGTCCTTGCGGATGCTGGCGATGGCCTCCTCCTGGGTCGTGCCGCTGGATTCAATGCCGAGATTGCCGAAGGTCTTGATCACCTCCGGGTCCTTGGCGATCCCACGCAGCGCCTCGGCGAGCTTCGCCGCCACCTCGGCCGGCACGCCGCCGGTCACCGCATAGCCGTTCCAGGCGAGATATTCGTAGCCCGGCACGGTCTCGGCGACGGTCGGCACGTCGGGCAATTGCGGCATGCGTTTGGGCGTCGACACCGCGAGCGCCTTCACGGTGCCGCCGCGCACCGGTTCGATCAGGTCCGATGAATTGCCGAAATGCATGTCGACCGATTTCGAGAGGACGGCGGTCAGCGCCGCCTGCCCGCCGCCGAACGGCACATGGACCATGTCGAGGTTCTCCTTGCCGGCGAGATACGCGGTCGACAGGTGGTTGTTGGTGGCAGGCCCGCCGCTCGAATAGGTGATCTTGCCGGGATTGGCGCGGGCGTGATCGATGAACTCGCGCAAGGTCGAATACGGCGCGTCCTTGCCGACCACCATCACCATGCCGTTGGTGCCGGTGATGCTGACCGGCAGCAGATCCTTCAGCGGCTCGTAATTCACCTTTTGCGCCAGCGGCAGCACGGTGAACAGCGTGCTGCCGATGAACAGGATGGTGTGGCCGTCCTGCGGCGCGTGCATCACGTAGTCGACGCCGATCGCGCCGCCGGCGCCGAGCTTGTTCTCGATGACGAAGGTCTGGCCGAGCATCTTGCTCAGCCGGTCGGCGGTGAGCCGCGCCATGATGTCGGTGACGCCGCCGACGCCGTAAGGCACCACCACCTTGACGGTGCGGCTCGGCCATTGCTGGGCGTGGCTCATATCGATGGAAGCGCCGAGAAACAGACACGCCGCGCCGAGCGCCAGCATTCGCTTGAAGATCGTCATCGTTGCCTTGATGGTTTGAGAACCGTTGGACCTTCCGCGGTAAGCAAGAGGTGGGCCAGCCGCCCAAGGAAATACTAGCCCGGACAATACACCCACAGATCGACTTCGAGTCGCGCGCCGGGTACGGGCAGCCACGGCACCTCGACCGGCGAGAGCGGCAGCGGCGCGCCATCCAGTGCCTCGGACCAGACTTCGAGTGTCCCCGGAAGATCGGCGAGATCGGAATGGAATTGCTGGATGCGCACCGCGTTGTGCAGGCTCGTGCCGGCCGCAGCGCAGATCGCCTCCGCCTGCCGCAGAATCTCGCGAAGCTCGGCCTTGGCCGGGATCGCATAGAACGGCTGCGTCGGATCGGCCTTGGCGCCCGCCACCAGCGCGCCGTCGCGCACCGCCATCAGGCCGGAGATGAACAACAGATCGCCGGCGCGGACCGCGGTGGTCGCGTCGCTGAACAGCGGCGACACCGGCGCGATCAACTCCTTCTTGGTCTTGCCGTCGCGCGCCAGCGCGATGGTGTTGATCTCGATGCGCAGCTCCGGCATGATGAAGCCCGGCGTCTCGGTCGCAATGATCGTGGTCGCGGGCTCAATCGGAAAATGCCTTGCCCAGGCCTGGCGGAAGCCCGGCACGTCCTCCTGGTCGCGCAGATAGACCTGCGCCTTCACCACCGTGTCGAGCCCGGCATTCACGGCTTCGAGCGTGGGCTTGAGCTTCTTCTGCACGATGAAATCGGTCTCGAGCAGGATCGCGGTGCTCTTCCACAGCCCCGGCGGCCGCCGCGCCTCGGGATCGATCGGCGCCTCCTCTTCGTTGCGCGCCTCCGCGGTCTGCCCCGGCACGAAGATGAAGTCCCCGGCCGTGAGCGCCGGGCTGTAGCCCGAGCTTGCATGGATCTTGTAGGTGCCGGCCCTGGCCTCGTGCTTCACCTCGAAGCCGGGCTGCAGCACCGCGGCCATCACCTGCACCTCCATCGACTGCTGCGCGCGCGCGAAGCGCCGGTGCAGGTTCGATGTCGAGGGCGGGATGCGGCCGTTGAAGAACTGCCGCCGCGTCTGGTGATAGGCGTCCACCACGCGGGCCGCGGTGTAGTACTGGTCGATGCGCACGACGTCGCCGACGCTCGAGCCGCCGGCTTTGAGCACCTCGTCGATGTTGGCAAAGATGCGCTGCGCCTCGCGATGCTCCTTCGACAGCCCGTCGAACGGATGGCCCGCCTGCAGGACCTCGGGCGCCATCGCGTGCACGTGGTCGGTGCCGCACTGGCCGGTTGCAAACAGCCAGCGCCCGGCCCGCACGCCGCGCGCGAAGCGATACGGCGTGTTCGGGATGTCGGCCGGCAGTACGGCCTTCACGGCGCCGGCCTGCGTGGATCGGGAGACGGTTTCGTTGGAAGTCATATGCACACGTCCTGAGATGGCCGAAGTTTAATTTGCAACCAACCGGGAAACCGGCGAGCCTCAGCTCAATTCATACAAAGAAAGCATTGCTGGGGAGAATGCCGATGTGGCTTCGGATTTGTCTCGCCACCATTGCGGTGGCGTGTGGGCTCGTGCCGCCCGCGCAGGCGGACAGCTATCCGTCCAAGAACATCACCATCGTGGTGTCGCTTGCGGCCGGCACCGGCATGGACGCGATGACGCGCATCTATGCGGAGCGGCTGTCGCAGGCGCTCGGCAAGCCGGTGCTGGTCGAGAACAAGCCCGGCGCTGCAACCACCATCGCGGCCAATGCGGTCGCGACCTCCCCGCCCGACGGCCACACGCTGGTGGTGCTGACCAGCATCGCGCTGTCGATCAACCCGACGCTGTACAAGCAGCTTCCTTACAGTCCGGAGGATTTCATCCCGATCTCGCTTTACGCGAAATCGCCCTTCATCCTGGTGACCAATCCGGAGCTGCCGGCCAGGACGGTTCCGGAGTTCATCAAGCTCGCCAAAGCGAGCAATCCGCCGCTGAGCTACGCCTCGATCGGTGCGGGCTCGCTGCAGCACATGTCGATGGAGTTCGCCAAGCAGCGCTTCGGCTTCGAGGCCACGCACGTGCCCTATCGCTCGACCTCGCAGCTCGCGACCGATCTGGTCGCGGGTCACGTCGTGGCGAGCTTCGCCGAGGCCGGCCTCTCGATCCCGCTGGTCAGGGAGGGCAAGCTCCGTGCGCTCGCGGTGTCGGCCTCGCAGCGGCTGCCGCTGCTGCCCGACACGCCGCCGTTCTCGGAGGCCTCCGGTGCTTCGGACTACGAAGGCGTGTCCTGGCACATGCTGCTGACGACCGCGAAGACGCCGCGGCCGATCGTCGACCGGCTCCACGACGAGATGGAGCGCATCATGGTGGAGCCTGCGATGCGCGAGAAACTCGCCGGCATCGGCCTCATCCCCAATCCGCCGATGTCGATCGAGGCGATGCAGGCCTACATCAAATCCGAGCGCGTGAAGTGGGGCGGCCTGGTGAAGCAGCTCGGGCTTGAAGGTTCGCAGTGACTGCACTTCAAGTGGTGCAGTAACAGGACACCGTAATTAGTCATATTTTCAGCGTTTTTTCTGCGTTTACTCACGTTTAACCACGTTCGGTCAGTCTGGCCCGTATCAGTGGGGTTGTGTCGGGCTCAGCGTTCATGGCGTTTGTGGTTGCGTCGTCGTCTCGCGTCAGGATTCCTGCGCGTCGCAATTCCTCTCATTCCAGTCCTTGGCGCATCGCGCTCAAGGCGCTGACCGGCGGCCTCTGGGTCGTCGCGGTCGGCGTCGTTGCCGTGATGCTGTTGCTGCTCGGCACCGGATGGCTGCTCGCCATCTCGACCAGCGCCCGCTCGGCCGTGCAGCCGGTCGCGGCGCTCTCGATCCCACCGAGCCCCGTCGACTGGACGGCGCCGGCCACCACCACAGTGGTCGACAAATCGGACTTCAGCGCATCCGCTGCCATCGCCGATCGCTTCGTCTTCGCAGCGCCGGTGCTCGTCAAAACCGTGCGTGTCGCCTCGATCGTTCCCGAGTTGCCCATCGCGAATACCGAGCCGCCGGTTCGCACCACCGGCTCGATCGGCCCTGCCCCGAAGGCAGTCGCCGCGACCGACATCGCCCTGCCGCTACGCCGGCCGCAGACCGAAGCCTCGCCCGTCCCGCTGCCGCGCACCAAGCCGAAGCTCGCTTCGCTCGGCCCGACCAATCTCGGCGTCAAGCCGCCCGCGGACGAGCCGCACCCGCCGCGCACCGCGGTCTACGACATCTCGGCACAGCTCGTGTATCTGCCCAACGGCGAGCGGCTCGAGGCGCATTCGGGGCTGGGCGAGCACATGGACAATCCGTCGAGCTCGCGCATCAGGATGCGCGGCGTCACGCCGCCCAACAGCTACCGGCTGACGCTCCGCGAGGCCCTGTTCCACGGCGTGCAGGCGCTGCGCATGACGCCCGAAGACGAGGACAAGATGTTCGGCCGCGACGGCATCCTGGCGCATTCCTACATGCTCGGCCCGAACGGCGCGTCGAACGGCTGCGTGTCGTTCAAGGACTATCCGCGGTTCCTGCGCGCTTATCTGCGCGGCGAGATCGAGCGCATCGTGGTGGTGCCGCGGCTCGGCCGGCCGCCGACCTTCGCGTCGCAGACGAACACCAAGGCGTAAGCCCGCACGAAATCGCGAGCGCGGCTCGACGCGCTCTCACGTCTCGGTGAGAAGCGGCGCCGCGCCGGCCGCCGCCGCAATATTTCGCAAATTCCGTTGTTTTTAGCCAAGACGCACGGCGCTCGCCGTGTTTCGTCGTGGGCGTGATCACCTTAGATTTGCGTCGGGGCGCGGACGACTTAACGAACTGCAACGGGAGGAAGCTGCAATGGTTTTCGCACGCACCGCAGCCACAGCCATGACAATTCTGATCGCAGCGGCATCGATGTGCTCGGCCGGTCCGGCCGATGAGAGCCCGTTCTATGCCGAGAACGACGCCGCGATGAACCACATGATGGAGGCGATGAACGTCAAGCCCACGGGCGACGTCGACCGCGACTTCACCGCCATGATGATCCCGCACCACCAGGGCGCGATCGACATGGCGGTGGCGTACCTGCGCTACGGCCACAACGAGCAGCTTCGCCGCATCGCCCAGGAGATCATCGTCGAGCAGCGGCAGGAGATCGATGCGATGCGGCTCGCGGTCGGATTGCCGCCGTCGGCGGCCACGGCGGCGCCGACGCAGCCCTCAGGCGGCATGGCGATGCAGGGCGGCATGAGTGGCGGCATGCATCACCACGATCAGACCCAGAAGGATCGCTAAGATGAAACGGACGATGATTTTCGCCGCTGCTATCGTAACGGCCCTGCTGCCGGCGCAGGCCATGGCCCAGCAGGCGCAAGCCTTGACTCAACAGGCGCAGGCTCCCTGGGCGGCCCCGAACATTCCGATCTCGCATCGCGACCGCGTCTATGCGGCCGAGCAGTTCTCCAACACGGTCTCGGTCATCGATCCGGCCGACAACAAGCTGCTGGGCGTGATCCGGCTCGGCGATCCGCAGCCGGGCAATTTCAGCCCGCTCTATCGCGGCCAGGTCCTGGTCCATGGCATGGGCTTTGCGCCCGACGGCCGGACGCTCGCCATCGTCTCCATCGGCAGCAATTCGGTGACCTTCATCGACACTGCGACCAACACCGTGAAGCACACCACCTATGTGGGCCGCTCGCCGCACGAGGCGTTCTTCACGCCCGACGGCAAGGAGGTGTGGGTGACGGTGCGCGGCGAGGACTACATCTCGGTCATCGACGCGCAGTCCTACGCCGAGAAGTCGCGCCTGAAGACCCCGGGCGGCCCCGGCATGACGATGTTCTCGCCGGACGGCAAATACGGCTTCATCTGCTCGTCGTTCAATCCCGAGCTCGTGGTCTATGAGCTGGCGAGCCGCTCCATCGTCGGACGCGTCGCGCAGCCGAGCCCGTTCTGCCCGAACATCGCGGTGTCGCCCGACAACGAGCAGGTCTGGTTCACCCTGAAGGACACCGGCAAGACCGTGGCGTTCTCGGCGCGCCCGCCGTTCAACATCCTGCGCACCATGGACACCGGCCCGATCACCAACCACGTCAACTTCGCGCGCAACGCCAACGGCCAGTTCGCCTATGTGACGGTCGGCGGCCTCAATCAGGTCAAGGTGTTCCGCACCAGCGACTTCGCCCAGGTCGCCACCGTCGACGTCGGACGGCTGCCGCACGGCATCTGGCCGTCGGGCGACGGCACGCGCGTCTATGTCGGGCTGGAGAACGACGACCGGATGGCTACGATCGACACCGCCACCAACAAGCTCATCACGACGGTCCCGATCGGCCAGGCGCCGCAGGCCATCGCCTACGTGCCGAACGCCGTTCCCGAGGGAGCCGGGACCGCGAACCTTCAGCCCCTCGGCGTCGCCAGCCATGTCGCGAACCTCACGCTCAAGCCGCGCGACAGCGAGGAGCCGGCGCGGACCAGCGTCAGCCTGTTCGATCAGGGGCTGGTGCAGGTCGTGCAGGCCGCGGTCGCGGGCCTCAAGCCCAAGGAGTCCTACGTGCTGGCGCTCTCCGCCAAGGCCGACGGCACCGGCCTGCTCGAACCGCTCGCGGCCTTCACCACCAATCCTGCCGGCGCAGCGATCGTGAACACCGTCGGTCCGATCCGCCAAGTCGTCCGGCCGGATGCAAACACCGCTGCGCGCCGCTGGCTGGTGATTGCCTCGGGTCCCGCCGACAAGATCGGTCCGGTGGTGCAGGTGCAGGCCAAGTAAATGCAGGCCAAGTAAATCTCCAAGGATCGGCCCGTCAGACGACGTCGCTTGAAGCCAGCGGGCACACGGTGTTCCCGCTGACTTCGATCTGCACCGTGGCGTGCCCGATCCCGAACCGTTCGGAGAGCGCCTTGCAGGCGCTCATGAGAAACGCGTCGCCCGGATGGCCGCCGGGCATGACCAGATGCACGGTGAGCGCGGTTTCCCGCGTGCTCATGCCCCAGATGTGCAGGTCATGGAGGCTGGCGACACCCGCGAGGCCTTGCAGATACTGACGCACCGCGGCCGGGTCGATGGAGTTCGGCACGGCATCGAGCGAGAGCCGGAACGAGTCGCGCAGCAGCCCCCATGTGGTCCAGACGATCACGACCGAGATCGCGATGCTGACCGCCGGGTCGAGCCAGTTCCAGCCGCTGAAATAGATCACGGCGCCGGCCGCCACCACGCCCGCCGAGACCGCGGCGTCGCCCACCAGATGCAGGAAGGCGCCCTTGATGTTGAGGTCGTCCTTACGGCCCGACATCAGCAGCAGGGCCGAGCCGGCATTCACCGCGATGCCGATTGCGGCAACGATCATCACGGTGCCGCCCGCCACGGTGCCGGGCTCGGCCAGTCGGCCGATCGCCTCCCAGACGATCGCGCCGGTCGCCACCAGCAGCAGCAACGCATTGGCCAGCGCGGCGAGGATCGACGCGGAGCGGTAGCCGTAGGTGTAGCGCTCGGTCGGACGTTTCTGCGCGGCGCTGTGCGCCGCCCAGGCCAGCAAGAGGCCTACGACGTCGCCGAAGTTGTGTCCGGCGTCAGCCAGCAGCGCGACCGAATTCGCCAGGACGCCATAGACAACCTGCGCAACGATCAGCGCGATGTTGAGGACCGCGGCCCAGGCGAACGCACGGCCGAAACTCGCGGGCGCGTGCGAATGGCCCGGGCCATCGTGATGATGATCGTGCGCTGCGTCGTGGTCGTGACTATGGCTGTGGGCCAACGGCGTCTCCCTGCAAGGCGGGTTCGGCCTTGCCGAAATAGCTGTAAAGCGCCGGCAGCACCAGCAGCGTCAGGGCCGTGGCGCTCAGAAGCCCGCCGATCACGACGGTGGCGAGTGGCCGCTGCACCTCGGCGCCGGTGCCGGTCGCGAGCGCCATCGGCACGAAGCCCAGAGCCGCCACCAGCGCCGTCATGAGCACCGGGCGCAGCCGAATGAGCGCCCCCTCCTCGATGGCAGCCATCTGCGCCGCGCCGCCGCCCCTGAGCTGCCGGATCGAGTTGAGCATCACCAGGCCGTTCAGCACGGCGATGCCCGACAGCGCGATGAACCCCACCGCCGCCGAAACCGAGAACGGCATGCCGCGCAGCCACAGCGCCAGGATGCCGCCGGTCAGCGCCAGCGGTACCGCGCTGAACACCAGCACGGCATCCCGCAGCGAGCGCAGCGCCATGAACAGCAGCAGCAGGATCGCGGCAAAACAGGCCGGCACGACCAGCAGCAGGCGGTCGCGCGCGGCGCTCAGGTTCTCGAACTGTCCGCCGAAGGTGAGCCAGGTGCCGGGCGGCAGCGTCACCTCGCCAGCGATTTTGGTTCGCGCCTCGCCGACCAGCGAGGCGATATCGCGGCCCCGGACATTGGCGGTGACGACGACCCGGCGCTTGCCGTTCTCCCGGCTGATCTGGTTCGGGCCTTCGCTGAAACGAAAGGCCGCGACCTGCTTGAGCGGAATGCTGGGGCCAGCCCGCGCCATATCGGAGGGCAGCATCACCGGCAGGTTTTTCAAGGCCTCGATGTCGCCGCGCAGCCGCTCCGGCAAGCGGACGACGATCTCGAAGTGCCGGTCGCCCTCGTAGACGACGCCGGCCTCGCGGCCGCCGATCGCAATGCCGATCACGTCATGGACGGCCGCGAGCGACAGCCCGCGCCGCGACAGCTCCGCCTTGTTGACGTCGATGTCGAGCACCGGCAGGCCCTCGGCCTGCTCGATCTTCACGTCGTCGGCGCCGTGAATGCCGCGCAGGATGCCGGCGATCCGTTGGGCGGTGCGCAGCATCGGCTCGAACTCGTCGCCGAACACCTTGATGGCGAGATCGCCCCGCACGCCCGCCAGGAGCTCGTTGAAGCGCATCTGGATCGGCTGGGTGAACTCGTAGGCGTTGCCCGGCAACGCCCCGACCGCCTTCTCGATGTCGCGGATGAGCTGCGCCTTGGGCAGCGACGGATCGGGCCATTCGTTCTGAGGCTTCAGGACCACGAAGGTGTCGGAGGCGTTCGGCGGCATCGGATCGGACGCGATCTCGGCCGTGCCGGTCTTGGAGAACACCAGCGCGACCTGCGGCAGCGCGCTGACCGTCTTTTCGACCTCGAGCTGCATGGCCTGCGCCTGCGACAGCGCGGTGCCCGGAATGCGGATCGCATGCATGGCGAGGTTCTTCTCGTCGAGCGTCGGGATGAACTCCTGGCCGAGCCGGCCGAACACCAGCAGCGACAGGACGAACAGCGCGGCCGCGCCGCCGATCACCGGCATGGGCCGCGCGATCGCGCGACGCAGCAGCGGCGTATAGCCCGCCTTCAACCGCCCCATCATGGCGCTGTCGGTGTGCCTGATGGTGCCGGTGGCGACGATCGCCACCATGGCCGGAATGAAGGTCAGCGACAGCACGAAGGCGCAGGCCAGCGCGATCATGACGGTGAGCGCCATCGGCTCGAACATCTTTCCTTCGACGCCCGAGAACGTCAGCATCGGCACATAGACCAGCATGATGATGGCCTGGCCGTAGACCGTCGGCGCAATCATCTCGGCGGCGGCCGACCGCACCGTGGCGAGCCGCTCGTCGAGCGTCAGGCGCCGTCCCGCTTCGTGCTGTCGCAGGCCGAGATGGCGCAGGCAGTTCTCCACGATGATGACCGCGCCGTCGACGATCAGGCCGAAATCCAGCGCGCCGAGGCTCATCAGATTGGCGCTCAGGCGCGTCTGCAGCATGCCCATGCCGGTCATCAACATGGTCAGCGGGATGACGCAGGCAGTGATCAGAGCAGCGCGGACGTTTCCGAGCAGCGCGAACAGCACCAGGATGACCAGCAGCGCGCCCTCGGTGAGGTTCTTGACCACGGTTGCGATCGTGGCATTCACCAGCACCATGCGGTTCAGCACGGGCTTGATGATGATGCCCGGCGGCAGGCCCTGCTGAAGCTCGGCGATCCGGGCGTCGACGGCGGTCGCGACCGCGCGGCTGTTCTCGCCGATCCGCATCAGCGCGGTGCCGACCACGACCTCCTGGCCGTTCAGGCTGGCGCTGCCGACACGGGTCTCCCCGCCGATCGCGACGTCGGCGATGTCGCGCACCCGCACCGGCACCCCGTTGCGGGTCGTGAGCGTAAGGGAGGCGATATCCGCCATGGTCTCGACCCGCCCGCCGGAGCGGACCACATAGGCCTCGCCGTTGCGTTCGACGACGCTCGCGCCGCGGCTCACATTGTTGGCCTCGATGGCGCGGATCACATCGCCGAAGCCGATGCCCAGGCCGATGAGCTTCGCCGGATCAGGCGCCACCTGATACTGCTTGACGTGGCCGCCGATGGAATCGACGCCGGCGACGCCGGGCAGGCCCTTGAGCTGCGGGGCGATCAGCCAGTCCTGCACGGTGCGCAGATAGGCGGCACGCTCCAGGTCGTTGGCGAGAACCTGGCCCTCGGGCGTGAGGTAGCGGCCGTCGGCCTGCCAGCCGGCCTTGCCGTCGCGTTTCTCGTGCGGCTCGGCATAGCCGAGCGTCCACATGTAGATCTCGCCGAGCCCGGTCGACACCGGCCCCATTCTGGGCGCTACACCCGGCGGCAGGTTCGCGCGAAGCTCGGTCAGCCGCTCGCCGATCTGCTGGCGCGCGAAATAGATCGAGGTCTTCTCCGAGAACACCGCGGTGACCTGCGAGAAGCCGTTGCGCGACAGCGAGCGCGTGTATTCGAGGCCGGGAATGCCGGCGAGCGCGGTCTCGATCCGGAACGTGACCTGCTTCTCGATCTCGAGCGGCGAGAGCTGCGGCGCCAGCGTGTTGATCTGCACCTGGTTGTTGGTGATGTCGGGCACGGCGTCGATCGGCAGGCGGCTGAGCGCAATGCCGCCGGCGATGGCGGCGGCTGCGGTCAGCAGCACGACGAGCCAGCGCTGCGCGATCGAGAAATCGAGGATGCGACGGATCATGTGGGCCTAGTGCGGGTGATCGAGAGCTTCGCCCTTGCCGAGCTCGGACTTGAGGACGAACGTGTTGGCGAGCGCGACGCGCTCTCCGGGTTGGAGGCCCGCGGTGATTTCGGTGATCCGGCCATCGTCGCGGCCGGTTTTCACAGTGCGAACCTCAAAGCCTTCGGCGGTGCGGACGAAGACCGAAGCCTCGCCTTTGACGGTCTGGATGGCCGTGCTGGGCACGGTCACGTCCGAGCGCCGGCTTTGCAGCGCGATATCGGCGGTGACGAACGTGCCGGGCCGCCACTGCGCGGATGGATTTTCGAGCCGTGCGACGACGCGGGCCGAATGCGTGTCCCGGTCCAGCAGCGGGCTCACCAGCATCACCTCGCCCGCAGCCTTCAGGTCGGTGGCCGCGATCTCGACCGGTTGCCGGTCGCGGAGCGCAGCGAGATCACCGGCCCCGACCGCAAGCTCGGCCCAGACCTCCTGGAGATCGACGATGACGTAGAGCTCGCTTTCCAGGCCCTCGCGGCCGACCGGCGCGCCGAGATCGACGCGGCGCTCGGCGATGATGCCGCCGATCGGTGCGCGCAGCTCCTGCTTCGGCAGCGCCGAGAGCGGCTGGCCGGGCAGCGCCGTGATCTCGGGCTCGGTCAGGCCCAGCGCCGCAAGCTTCTGCACCGCGGTGTCGTGCTTGACCTGCGCATCGTCGAAGGCGTTGCGCACGCGCAGGTATTCGTTCTCGGCCATGGCCCGGGTATCGGCGAGCTTCTTCGCACGCTCCGCCAGCGTCCGTTGCAGCTCGAGCGTGAGCCGCGCCGCGAGATATTCGCTCTTGGCGTCGGCAAGCTCGCGGCTGTCGATCACGGCGACCACTTCGCCCGCAGCGACGGCCTCGCCGGGCCGCTTGCGGAGCTCGGAGACGGTGCCGACGATCTTCACCGCCACGCGGGCGATGCGGTCGCCGTTCGGCACGATCCGGCCCGGCACGCGCAGGAACCGGTGCAACTCGCCCGGCCCCGCCTCGCCGATGGCGATGCCGGCGCGCACGATCTGCTGCTCGCTCAGCACGACATGGGGCTTCTCGTCGGCATGATCGTCAGCATGGCCGTGCTTCGATGGCGTGTGAGCGTCGGCCACGGGCCACAGCCTGGCCGTCAGGCCTGGAAGGGCCGTGGCGCAGATCGCGCCGAGCGCGATGCCGCCCAGAAGCGTCATGACGGGTCGCGTCACAAAGCGTTGCATGGATATTCGCCCTGCCGGGCGACGATTGCGCCGGCCCGGCGTTCGAGTTCTGCGATGGGTTGAAGCGGCCGTCCGCGCTAGGCGCGCAGGACGGTCGAGGCGGTTTCAGCCGCGATCAGGCGCAGGGCGGCTCGAAGGGCGGACCAACCGTGCAGGAACGCGCGAGGTCGGGGACGCGGTCGCTATAGCCCGCATTGGCGAACGTGACGGGCACCGAGACCGCTTCGGCGCGGACCTCGGTGTTGACGTGACACACGCAATGGCAATGGCCCGGCAGGCATTGGTCCTGATCGGCCGGCAGTGGCGCGTTCTGCGCAAGGCTCGCGGTCGCCGCGGCCGCTTGGCCGCCATCCTCGTCGGCAAGGCACGACAGGTGATGCATCGACGCGCTCAACAGGGCGAGCGCCAGCGCCACCGACAGCAGCGCGCGGCCGGTCCGTTTGAAAACGGACGCGCCGACTCGTGCCAAGAGACGGAAGGCCACCTGCATGAACCTGCGGTAGACCAAGGTTGCGGCCGTGGCAAGGCAAAGCAGCGTTAACGCCTGACCGGCGCGGCGATTTGTCAGTGCGGCAATATTATAACGTGTCGCTGCGCGCTGACGCCGAATTCTCTGAAGTCGGGCACCGCGCCGCGTCTCTCTCCCCACCTCATCCTGAGGAGCATCGCGAAGCGATGCGTCTCGAAGGATGGGGTGGCCCCGCTGTTGCGACAGCCGGGCGGCCCCATGGTTCGAGACGCTTGCCGGCGCTTCGCTCCGGCAAGCCCTCACCATGAGGCCGGGCGCTGGCAGCGTGCTCGGCAGCGCGGATGGCGTCGAAGCATGGACCCCGCGTCAAACGCCGGGGTGACACCGCCTTTGTCGCTGCGGACTGCCAATCTCCGGCAGGATTCTGTCCCCACTCTGTCAACATCGAAAACCACAACAATCTTTTCTTCCTTTTCAGACGCGCTACACCGGCCATGCCTTGCTCAGTTGAGGGCGTCGTCTAGGGTCGCCTGGTTGATGGAGCAAGGTGTGGCGCCTGCAGGCGCGGCCCGACGATGCCGCGTCCCAGGGAGCGAGGTCACCGGCCGCACCCGATGAGGGGGCCGCCTTAAGTGGCTTGGACAATGTCGGATGAAGGGCAGCGCCAATGCTGCCTGGATAATGTGAGGATGTGGTCCTCCGGTCCGATGAAAGAAGTCCGGCGGCCTCGTCAAAAATCGCCACAGGTGGAGCGCCGGAAGGTGCGTGTGCCGGTCACACGGCACACGGGTGCCTTTCACGAGGTGCCCAGACTGAGACGTAGCGCCTTAACCGGCGCTCCCCTCCCTCATTCGGGGGAGAGAAGGAAGAGAAGGCGCAGGCCCAGCGCCAATGACACAACGGGCCGATGAATCACGCCGGTATGAGATATGAAAAACTCACGCCGCCTTGGGCTTGTTGACCTGGCTCTGCGCGTAGCCCGCGGTCGAAGCATAGCCGCGCACGATCGCCTTGCGCTCCTCGAACGTCAGCACATCGTCGATATTGGCGAAGCCGTCCGGCGCGCGCGCTTCGACCGCGTCGATCACGCCTTCGGGGCCGCCGCCGCGGTTCATGCGCACGATCTGCGCGGTCGGCGGCATGCGCTCCTGCTCGTATTGCCAGAGCGCATGCACAGCGTGCTCGGCGCTGACGAGGCGATCGGCGAGGCAGCGTGCGTCGAGGATGGCCTGCGAGGCGCCGTTCGAGCCGACCGGGTACATCGGATGCGCGGCGTCGCCGAGCAGCGTGACGCGGCCGCGCGACCAGCGCGGCAGCGGGTCGCGGTCGCACATCGGATATTCCCAGAACTCCGGCGTCGCCTCGATCAGCGCCTGGGCGTTGACGTAAGGGATCTGGAAGCGCTGCACATGCGGCATCAGGTCCTCGAAGCGGCCGGGCCGCGACCAGTCCTGCTTGTTGGGCGGCGCACCGCCCTCGCCGACTTTCACCAGCACGGCCCAGTTGGTCAGCGGCCGGTCGTCGCGCGGCCCCTCGCCGATCGGATAGATCACGAGCTTGGCCGCCATGCCGCCGGCGATCACCATCGAGCGGCCGGTGAGGAATTGCGGCCAGTCCATCGCGCCGCGCCACAGCATCGAGCCGTTCCAGCGCGCCGGGCCTTCGCCCGGATAGAGCATCGAGCGCAGATACGAATGAATGCCGTCGGCGCCGACCAGCACGTCGCCCGTGACGGTGCGGCGGTGAGAACCTGCGCGGTCGAAGAAATACGCCGTGACGCCGGCGTCGTCCTGCTTGAAGCCGCCGAGCCGGCAGCCGAGATGGATGCGGCTCTCGCCGAGCCGCGCGCGCACCGCCTGATAGATCACGGCCTGAAGCCTGCCGCGATGGATCGAGAACTGCGGCACGTCGTAGCCGGCGTCGAGGCCGCGCGGCTCGCGCCAAATCTCCTGGCCGAAGCGGTTGGTGTAGATCAGCTCGTGGGTGCGGATCGCAACGGAGTCCAGCCGATCGAGAAGCCCGAGCTGCTGCAATTCCTTGATGGCGTGCGGCAGCGTGTTGATGCCGACGCCGAGCTCGCGGATGGTCTCGGCCTGCTCGAACAGCTCGCAATCGATGCCGCGTGCATGCAGCATCAGGGCTGTTGTAAGGCCGCCCACTCCGCCGCCGATGATGATGACTTTCAAGCGACCAACCCGCGATACCGACAAGACGCCACTTCGGCCATTATAGCGTTGCCGGGGCGGCTTCCCGCAACGGCCGACCATGGGTTTGGTTTATGGGTTTCGGCAAACGGGGGTGGTAAAAAGCCCCTCCCGGCGGCGCCGGGGCAACGAAATCGAGTGCCGGCGGGCGTCCGGCCTGGGAGGAATGACGATGGCGCGAAAAGTGATGATTTCCTGCGCGGTGACCGGCTCGGCCGATACGCCTCACCGCAACCCGGCGGTTCCGGTGACGCCCGAGCAGATCGCCACCTCCTGCCTCGACGCCGCCAAGGCCGGGGCCGCCATCGTCCACATCCACGTCCGCGATCCCAAGACCACCAAGCCCAGCATGGACAAGGCGCTCTATCGCGAGGCGGTCGAGCGCATCCGCGAGAAGAACTCGGACGTCATCATCAACCTGACCACGGGCCCGGGCGCGCGCTTCTGGCACGACCCGCAAGACCCGACGAAGCCCAGCGCCGACTCCGTGCTGCGCGGGCCGGCCGAACGCGTGCAGCACGTGATGGAGCTACGCCCGGAAATCTGCAGCCTGGACATGGGCAGCCTCAACATGGGCGACCGGGTGTTCATCAACACGCCGACGCATCTCAAGGCCATGGCGCAGTCGATCAAGGACGCGGGCGTGACGCCGGAGCTCGAGGTGTTCGAGACCGGCCATCTGCTGCTCGCCAAGAAGTTCCTGGAGGACGGCCTGGTGAAGGGCCCGGGCCTGTTCCAGATCTGCCTCGGCATCTCCTGGGGCCAGCCGGCGACGCCCGAGGCGATGACCTACATGCGCAATCTCTTGCCGCCCGGCTGCACCTGGTTCGCCTTCGGCATCTCGCTCTGGCAATTCCCGATGGTGGCGCAGGCGGTGCTGCTCGGCGGCCATCCGCGCGTCGGGCTGGAGGACAATATCTACCTGGAAAAGGGCAAGCTCGCGCCGAGCAATGCCGCGCTGGTCGAGAAGGCCGGCAAGATCATCCAGATCCTGGGCGACGAGATCGCGACGCCGGCCGATGCGCGGCAGATGCTGGGGATCGGCGCGAACCACTGACTGCCAAAAGCAAATGCCCGGGCGTGAGCCCGGGCATCGGCTTTCGATCAGTGCAGCAGCAGCTACTTCGCGTACTTGCCGCCGGTCTGCTTGGTGTGCACGCCCTCGGCGCCGCTTTCCTTGTGCTTCAGCCGCGTGATGCGAGCCCAGCTGCGCTTGAGGTCGTCCTTCACGGTGATGTGCAAGGTGCCGAGCCCTTCGGTGGTGAGCTCGATCTTGTCGCCGTCCATGAACGGGTTGAGGCCGCGGTGATTGGTGCCGGTGGCGACGATGTCGCCCGGCAACAGCGTGTGGATCGCCGTCACCCACTCGATGCAGCGCGGGATCTTGTGCGCCATGTCGTCGGAGTTGAACTTCTGCATCACGGTGCCGTTGTTGGTCAGCACGATCGGCAGCTTGTGCGGGTCGGCGATCTCGTCGGCGGTGACGATGTAGGGGCCGATCGGCGCGAAGGTGTCGCGCGACTTCATCTGGTAGAACACGTTGGTCGGCGGCACCACGCCGCGGGCCGAGCCGTCGATGAAGTTGGTGTAGCCGAACACGTAGTTCATCGCGTCGGCCGCCTTCACCTGGGTGGCCTTCTTGCCGATGACCACGGCGAACTCGGCCTCGCCCTCGAAGATCGTGGCCGCCATGTCGGGCAGCACCATGGTGTCGCCGTCGCCGATGATCGAGCTCGGCGACTTCATGAAGGCGTTGATCGGCGCGGGCTCCGGCAGCGTGCCGTCCTCCATGTAGTTCACCGCCATGCAGATGATGTTCTCGGGCTTCGGCAGCGGCGCGCGGAACTTGACCTGGGAGACGGGCTTGCCCTGCCCCTTGGCGGCGGCGTCGGCGAGCTTGGCCTTGTAGGTGCCCCACTGCTCGATCACGCCGCGGATGACGTCCTGCGGGCCCATCCGCGGGATGTCCTTCACCGCGTCGGACACATCGACGACCTTGTCGCCCGTGACCACGCCAAGTTTGAAGTCGTCGAAAAACGCCAGTTTCATGTTCGCTCCCTAGAACAGTTCAGTGCGCTTGAATGCTGAAGCTTTGGATTAAGCCGGGCGGATCGTGGCGCTGCCCGTGCGGCATTGCAAGCCGAGGCGGCTTGCAAGGGCACGACAGATACGGCACGGGTGCTATGCGGAAGGAAGTGGCGGGAGCGACGGGACTCGAACCCGCGACCTCTGCCGTGACAGGGCAGCGCTCTAACCAACTGAGCTACGCCCCCGCGGGCGTGACAGAGGGCTTAAATGCCGCCCTCCGGCGAGTCAAGAATCCCGGACAAGCTTTTGTTTCAGCGCCGGGTCCAGACCTCGCCGCCGATCTCCTTGCCGCCGGTAAAAGTCCAGACTCCTTCCCAATCGTTGCCTTTGGCGCCGTAAATGGCGAGCCCGGTCTGGTTGCCGGAGCGGTAGCTCACGGCGAAGCCCTTGTCGCTGCCGATTCCGGTGCCGATGAAGGTCTGGCCGCCGATGTCCCAGGTGACGCGGAAGGTATCGCCGGTGCGTTCCACCTCGACGGTTCCGGAATAGCGGCCCTTGCCGCCCGGATTGCTGCCAACCAGGCTGTATCGGCCAGCCGGGTCGCCGGCAAAGGCGGTGGACAAGGCTGCCGTGAGGCCGCAGGCGACCAGCGCCACGGCCAGAACCAGTTTCCGCAACATCAAGAGCCCCCTCAATGCTTGGTTGAAATTAACGAATTCTGGTGGGCGGTGACGGGATCGAACCGCCGACATCTTCCGTGTAAAGGAAGCGCTCTACCAGCTGAGCTAACCGCCCCTTATGGGCGGCCTTTATCGCCCCGCCGGCTTGCGGCTGCAAGCGTTCCCCGGACATACGAACGCCCCCGCGACGGTCGCGAGGGCGTTCATCACGAAACCCGTCCGGATGCCTTACTTGTTCACGGCGTCCTTGAGACCCTTGCCGGCGGAGAAGCGCGGCCGCCTGGCCGCCTTGATCTTCACCGGAGCGCCCGTGCGCGGATCGCGGCCTTCACGAGCCGCCCGCTTCACCACGCGGAAATTGCCGAACCCCATGATCTTGACTTCGCCACCCTTCTTCAACGCCGCAGTGATCGCGTCGAAGGTCGCGTCGACCGCGGAAGCTGCCGCGGTCTTGGTCATCTGCGCCTTGTCGGCCACCGCCGCGATGAGCTCGTTCTTGGTCATCTGACCGATCCTTTCCCTGCAAAGAATCAACGGCGCGTTGCCGTTGCAGATGCGGAGAGTTTGCTGGAACCACCGCAATTGCAACGATTCGTTTTCCGGGAACATAGACGCCACGGTGCATTGCTGGGGATGACGCGGGCAAAACCCAACTGGCGTCTGGGTTTTCGGCGCCGCCGGGTTTTGCGATTCGCAGCGGCTTTCGCGCTGGGAAAATGGTTTAAGCGAGGCTTAACGCAGCTGCGGCGATCGGAAACCGCACACGACTCAGAAGCGACTCGAAGCGAAAGCCTGCCTTGCCTTAGCGCCGCGCGCGGCCGCACCATCGTTGTGGATTTCATGTCGGGAGCAGCGCGGTGCGGCAGCGGGCATTGGTGATCGGCGGCTCGGTCGGCGGACTTTTTACCGCACATCTGTTGCGCAGGGCCGGCTGGGATGTCGCGGTCCATGAGCGTGCGGCCGCGGGCTTGGGCGATCGCGGCACCGGCATCGGCACGCGGCCGGAGCTGTTCGCCACGATGCGCCGCGCCGGCATCGTAGCGACCGATGGTCTCGGCATCGATGTGCTCGGCCGTGTCGGTCTCGCGCCGGACGGGAGCGTGATCCACGAGCGGACGGCCCGCGGGGTCACCAGCGCCTGGTCGCGTATCTGGCGGCCGCTCCGTGAGGCCCTGCCCGACGCGTTCTACAGCAGCGACAAAGCGCTGGCCCGGATCGAGCAGCACGCGGATGGTGTCACGGCACTCTTCGCCGACGGCGGCCGTGCTGAAGGCGAGCTGCTGGTCGCGGCCGACGGGCTGCATTCGACCGTGCGGGGACAGCTCCTGCCCGGGCGCGCGCCGCGCTATGCCGGCATGGTCGCCTGGCGCGGCGTGGTCGACCCGCATCAGCTCGCGCCGGAGCTGCATGCGCTGATGTTCCGGCACATGGTGTTCGGCTTCCCGGACGGCGAATTGATGCTGTCGATCCCGATGCCGGTGCCGCAGGGCGCGGCCGGCGAACGGTGCTGCCATTTCGTCTGGTTCCGCTCCGCCGACGAGCGCACGCTCCGGGCGCTGTGCACCGACGCGAGCGGCAAGGCGCACGGCCTGTCGATCCCGCCTCCTCTGATCCGGCCTGAGCTGATCGCCGGCATCAAGCGCGAGGCGGCCGCCCTGCTCGCGCCGCAGCTGGCCGCGCTGGTGAAGGGCACCGCGCAGATCATCCTGCAGCCGATCTTCGACTTTGAATCCCCGCAAATCGCCTTCGGCCGCGTGGCGCTCGTGGGCGACGCGGCCTTCGTGGCGCGGCCGCACGTGGCCTCCGGCGTCATGAAGGCCGCTCTCGATGCCGAGAGCCTCGCCGACGCGATTTCCGCCACCGGCGACGTGGACGCGGCGCTCTCCCGCTACAACGACGACCGCCAGCCCTACGGCGCCTGGCTGGTCGAGCGCGGCCGCCACATCGGCGCTGCGATCGCTGCCCGCGATATCGAGCCGCAGCAGCGCATCGAGACCATCATGCGCGAATACGGCGCAGCGGGGCTCGTCCGCGACGAGGCCATGGCGGCGCGATGATCCGCCGAGCCAGAGCCCAAAACAAAACGGCGGCGCCGAAGCGCCGCCGTTTCAATTTGCAAAGACCGGTCGCCTTAGTGGGCGGTCAGGCCGGAGCCATCCTCGTCCACCACGGCCTCGACCGAAGTCTCGACCGGCTTGGTGGTCTCGTCCCACTGGATCGGCTCAGGCACGCGCACCAGCGCGCGCTTGATGACGTCGTCCATGCGCGAGACCGGGATGATCTCGAGACCCTTCTTCACCGTCTCGGAGATCTCCACCAGATCCTTGGCGTTCTCCTCGGGGATCAGCACGGTCTTGATGCCGCCGCGCAGCGCGGCGAGCAGCTTCTCCTTGAGACCGCCGATCGGCAGCACACGGCCGCGCAACGTGATCTCGCCGGTCATGGCGATATCCTTGCGCACCGGGATGCCGGTCATGGTCGAGACGATCGCCGTGATCATGGCGACGCCGGCCGACGGGCCGTCCTTCGGGGTCGCACCCTCAGGCACGTGCACGTGGATGTCGCGCTTGTCGAACATCGGCGGCTCGATGCCGAAGGCGATCGCGCGGGAGCGGACGTAGGACGCCGCAGCCGAGATCGACTCCTTCATCACGTCACGGAGATTGCCCGTGACGGTCATGCGGCCCTTGCCGGGCATCATGACGCCTTCGATGGTGAGCAGCTCGCCGCCCACATCGGTCCACGCGAGACCCGTGACCACGCCGACCATGTCGTCGGCTTCGACCTCGCCGTACCGGTACTTCGGCACACCGAGATAGGCCTCGAGCTTCTTCGGATCGATCGCAACCGACGTCGACTTGTCGATCGTGAGCTCCTTCACGGCCTTGCGGACCAGCGTGGAGAGCTCGCGCTCGAGGTTGCGGACGCCCGCTTCCCGCGTGTAGCGGCGGATCAGCATCAACAGCGCGTCGCCGTCGATCGACCATTCCTCGGTCTTGAGGCCGTGCTTGGACACCGAATTCGGGATCAGGTGCTTGCGCGCGATCTCGACCTTCTCTTCCTCTGTGTAACCGGCGAGACGGATGATCTCCATGCGGTCCATCAAGGGCGGCGGGATGTTGAGCGTGTTCGCCGTCGTGATGAACATCACGTTGGAGAGATCGTAGTCGATCTCGAGATAGTGGTCGTTGAACGTCGCATTCTGCTCGGGGTCGAGCACCTCGAGCAAGGCCGACGACGGATCGCCGCGGAAATCAGCGCCCATCTTGTCGATCTCGTCGAGCAGGAACAGCGGGTTCGACGACTTCGCCTTCCGCATCGACTGGATGACCTTGCCGGGCATCGAGCCGATGTAGGTGCGGCGGTGACCGCGGATCTCGGCCTCGTCACGCACGCCGCCGAGCGACACGCGCACGAAGTCACGGCCGGTCGCCTTCGCGATCGACTTGCCGAGCGAGGTCTTGCCGACGCCGGGCGGTCCGACCAGGCACAGGATCGGGCCGGTCAGCTTGTTGGCGCGCTGCTGCACGGCGAGATACTCGACGATGCGCTCCTTGACCTTCTCCAGGCCGAAGTGATCGTTGTCGAGCACCTCTTGGGCGTGCTTGAGGTCCTTCTTGACCTTGCTCTTCTTGTTCCACGGAATCGAGAGCAGCCAATCGAGGTAGTTGCGCACGACCGTGGCTTCGGCGGACATCGGAGACATCTGCCGCAGCTTCTTGAGCTCGTGCGTGGCCTTCTCGCGGGCTTCCTTGGAGAGCTTGGTCTTCTTGATCTTGTCCTCGAGCTCGGCCAGCTCGTCGCGGCCTTCCTCGTCGCCCAGCTCCTTCTGAATCGCCTTCATCTGCTCGTTGAGGTAGTACTCGCGCTGCGTCTTCTCCATCTGGCGCTTGACGCGCGTGCGGATACGCTTCTCGACCTGCAGCACGGAGATTTCACTCTCCATCAGGCCCAGAACCTTCTCGAGTCGCTCAGCGACCGTCGGGGTCTCCAGGATGCCCTGCTTGTCGGGAATCTTCACAGCGAGGTGCGACGCCACGGTGTCAGCGAGCTTGGCGTAGTCCTCGATTTGCTGAACGACCTGAACGACTTCAGGCGAGACCTTCTTGTTGAGCTTCACGTAGTTCTCGAACTCGGTCACGACCGAGCGCGCGAGCGCCTCCGCCTCGACCTTGTCGCCCATGTCGTCTTGCAGGACGACAGCGGTCGCCTCGTAGTAGTCGCTGCGGTCGGTGTACTTGAGAACCTTGCCGCGCTGCGCGCCCTCGACCAGCACCTTCACGGTGCCGTCGGGCAGCTTCAGCAGCTGCAGCACGCTCGCGAGCGTGCCGGTCTCGTAAATCGCATTGGTGGCCGGATCGTCATCGGAGGCGTTCTTCTGCGTGGCGAGCAGAATGAACGTGTCCGAACGCATGACCTCTTCGAGCGCCTTGATCGATTTCTCGCGGCCCACGAAGAGCGGCACGATCATGTGCGGAAAGACCACGATGTCGCGCAACGGGAGCACCGGATAGGCCCGGGTCTCGCCTGGGTTCAGCGGAGGACGTGGCTTGGGGAGTGTCATTTCCATGGTCCTTATTGTTGTGCCCCTCCGTCATGGCCCGCCTGGGGCGCAGCCGCGTCGGAGTGCCTGTGGCCGGACAGTGCAATCATCGCTCTCGCTTCATGAACAAAGCAAAAACGGGACCGTTGCCCGGTAGCCAAACTGACGAATCTACAAAGTATGTTCGTTCGCCAGCGTATTAGGTGGATAGAGCCACCCTGAGTGTCAAGTTAGCCTGTAGATTCAAGCGAATATGACACCGTACCCGCCCTTTCGGGCGAGTCGATGTCGTATTCAACCCATTCGTTCCACAAAGGGCGGTAGCAGGCCACCGCGCTAGCTGGCCGTCGCGCCGGCGTCGCCGGCCCGGTCAGCGTAGATGTAAAGCGGTCTGGCCGTGCCATCGACCACTTCCTTGGAGATCACGACCTCCTCGACGCCTTCGAGGCTCGGCAGATCGAACATGGTGTCGAGCAGGATGCCCTCCATGATCGAGCGCAGGCCGCGCGCGCCGGTCTTGCGTTCGATCGCCCTGCGGGCGATCGCGCCGAGCGCTTCCTCGGCGAGCGTGAGGTCGATCGATTCCATCTCGAACAACCGCTGGTACTGCTTCACCAGCGCGTTCTTCGGCTCGGTGAGGATCTTCTTCAGCGAGGCCTCGTCGAGATCCTCGAGCGTCGCCACCACCGGCAGACGGCCGACGAATTCCGGGATCAGGCCGTACTTCAAGAGATCCTCCGGCTCGACCGCGCGGAAGATTTCGCCGGTGCGGCGATCCTCCGGAGCCTGGACCTTGGCGCCGAAGCCGATCGAGGTCGACTTGCCGCGCGCCGAGATGATCTTCTCAAGGCCTGCGAAGGCGCCACCGCAGATGAACAGGATGTTCGTGGTGTCGACCTGCAGGAACTCCTGCTGCGGATGCTTGCGGCCGCCCTGCGGCGGCACCGAAGCAACCGTGCCTTCCATGATCTTCAGCAGCGCCTGCTGCACGCCCTCGCCCGACACGTCGCGGGTGATCGACGGGTTGTCGGACTTGCGGCTGATCTTGTCGATCTCGTCGATGTAGACGATGCCGCGCTGCGCGCGCTCGACGTTGTAGTCGGCGGACTGCAGGAGCTTCAGGATGATGTTCTCGACGTCCTCGCCGACGTAGCCGGCTTCGGTGAGCGTCGTCGCGTCCGCCATCGTGAACGGCACGTCGAGGATGCGCGCCAGCGTCTGCGCCAGCAGCGTCTTGCCCGAGCCGGTCGGACCGATCAGCAGGATGTTGGACTTCGCCAACTCAACGTCGTTGTGCTTGGCTTGGTGATTGAGCCGCTTGTAGTGGTTGTGGACCGCGACAGCCAAGACCTTCTTCGCGTGATCCTGGCCGATGACGTAGTCGTCGAGGACCTTGCGGATTTCCTTCGGCGTCGGGATGCCGTCGCGCGACTTCACCAGCGAGGATTTGTTCTCCTCGCGGATGATGTCCATGCAGAGCTCGACGCACTCGTCGCAGATGAAGACCGTCGGGCCGGCGATGAGTTTACGGACTTCGTGCTGGCTCTTGCCGCAAAACGAACAGTAGAGGGTGTTCTTCGAATCGCCGCCGCCGACTTTGCTCATTCCGCTCTCCGTAGCCCCGCGACGCACCACGAGGCTGATCGTTTATTTAGCAGCAGCCACGCTAAAAAACCGTAGCATGACCGTCACACATTCCCCTAACGCGTCTCCAGGATACTAGCGAACCACGGTAAGGCTGGAATAATCAAGATTTCATTAACAATAACGGAGCCCTGGAAATGGCCCTTTTCAGGGCTTTTCGCATCATCCGTTACCGCAGATCAGGGCTTTGTTGCCGCTGGGTCCTCCGGACGGCTCTCGATGACACGGTCGACCAGACCAAAGTCCTTGGCGGCCTCGGCAGTAAGAAAGTAATCCCGTTCCAGCGCGTCCTCGATCTTCTTGATCGGCTGGCCGGTGTGCTTCACGTAGATCTCGTTCAGCCGCTTCTTCAGGTTCAGAATTTCCTGGGCGTGCAGCATGATGTCGGTGGCCTGGCCCTGGAACCCGCCCGACGGCTGATGGACCATAATGCGGGCATTCGGCAGCGCCGCGCGCATGTCCTTGTGGCCCGCGGCCAAAAGCAGCGAGCCCATCGAGGCCGCCTGCCCGCAGCACAGCGTCTGCACCGGCGGCCGGATGAACTGCATGGTGTCGTAGATCGCCATGCCGGCCGTCACCAACCCGCCGGGCGAGTTGATGTACATCGAAATTTCCTTCTTCGGGTTCTCGGCTTCCAGGAACAGGAGCTGCGCCACCACCAGCGTCGCCATGCCGTCTTCGATCGGGCCGGTGATGAAGATGATGCGCTCCTTGAGGAGCCGCGAGAAGATGTCATAGGCCCGCTCGCCGCGGTTGGTCTGCTCGACCACCATGGGGACCAGATTCATGTAGGTAGCGACGGGATCTCTCACGTGGTTCTCCTGAAAGGCGGGCGGACGAATCGTAGGCTCGTCCAAGAATATATAGGTTCCGGTGGCGGCAACATGTAGGGCGCCAAGCGAAGCGGCGTTTGTGGACGGCCGCCGCTCCAACCTGAGTTCGCGGCCGATCGCCGCGATCCCGGTTCCGTCACATAAGCCAGCCGGTCAGCCGCGCAAGGGCCAATCGACGTCGACGCCTTACGCTTCCTCGTCTTCCTTAAAGAGCTCTTCCTTCGACACCGTCTTGTCGGTGATCTGGGCGAGCTCGAGAATGAAGTCGATGACCTTTTCCTCGAAGATCGGCGCGCGCAGGCTCGCCAGCGCGTCCGGATTGTTGCGGTAGAACTCCCACACCCGCTGCTCCTGGCCGGGCATCTGCCGGGCGCGATCCATGACGGCGCGGCTGAGCTCCTCGTCGCTGACGCTGATCTTGTTGCGCTCGCCGATCTCGGCGATCACGAGGCCGAGCCGCACGCGCCGCTCGGCGATGCCGCGGTACTCTTCCTTGGCCTTCTCCTCGGTCGTGCCCTCGTCCTCGAAGGTGCGCTTCCTCACCTGCAGGTCGTCCTGGATCGTCTTCCAGACGTTGTTGAACTCGTCTTCGACGAGGCTCGGCGGCGGATCGAACTTGTGGCGCGAGTCGAGCTCGTCGAGGAGCTTGCGCTTGACCTTCTGCCGCGACATCCCGGCGTGCTCCTGGGTGATGCGCTGCTTCATCATCTCGCGGAGCTTCTCGAGCGATTCGAGACCGAGCGACTTGGCGAACTCGTCGTCGATCTTCACGTCCTGCGGCGCCTCGACCGACTTCACGGTGACGTCGAACTCGGCCTCCTTGCCGGCGAGATGCTGGGCCGGATAGGTCTGCGGGAACGTCACCTTCACGGTGCGCTGGTCGCCCGCGGCCGCGCCGAGGAGTTGCTCCTCGAAGCCCGGAATGAAGGTGTCCGAGCCGATCACCAGCGCGACGTCGCCGCCGGTGCCGCCCTGGAACGGCTCGCCGTCGATCTTGCCGGTGAAGTCGATCGTCAGCCTGTCCTTGTTCTCGGCCTTCGAGCCCTCGGCCCTCGGCGCATAGGGACGGCTCTGCTCGGCGAGGCGGTTGAGCGCCTCGTCGATCTCGGTGTCGGCGACGTCGGCGTTGAGCCGCTCGATCTTGATGCCCTTGAAATCAGCCAGCTCGATCGGCGGCAGGATCTCGAGCGCCACCGTGTAGGCGAGATCGGCCTTGCCCTCGAACAGCTGCTCGATCGATTCCTTGTCTTCCGGCAGCTTGACCTGCGGATCGCGCACCAGCTTGTAGCCATGCTCGGTGACGATCTGCGCATTGGCCTCGCGCACGCTGGCATCGATGGTCTCGGCCATCACCGAGCGGCCGTACAGGCGCTTCAGGTGAGACACCGGCACCTTGCCGGGCCGGAAGCCGTTGATGCGGACCTGGTCCTTCAGCTGCACCAGCCGCTCGTCGACCTTGCTGGCGAGATCGGCCAAGGGGACCACAACCTTGTATTCGCGCTTGAGGCCGTCGCTGACAGTTTCGGTGACTTGCATCTCTAAAATCTTCGCGTTGGGCCGCGGGTGCGGCGTTCAGAATTCCCGCTTGTTAGCAGGGATCAGCCGGCGGCGCGCCAAGGCGTGGTGCGGGCGGAGGGGCTCGAACCCCCACGACTTTCGTCACGGGAACCTAAATCCCGCGCGTCTACCAGTTCCGCCACGCCCGCCCCCTGGAAGGGTTGGAGCATTACCGCGATCGGCTGAGCGGCGCGGCTTATAACATGGGCTTCCCGGGCCACACCACCCTTAAAAAGGCCGCGGTTTGTGGATCACGGCCAGACGCCCAGGTCCACGAACAGCCGCCGGTAGACCATGCGCAACGCCTCGGGCAGGTCTTCGGCGATCAGCCCCGGCCCGGCCTCGCTGCCGGTCTCGCCGTGCAACCAGGTTGCGGCGCTGGCGGCCTCGAACGCGGGCATCTCCTGGGCCAGAAGAGCGGCCACGAAGCCCGCCAGGACGTCGCCCGACCCTGCGGTCGCAAGCCAGGGCGGCGCGTTCTCGGTGACCGAGGCCCGGCCGTCCGGCGCCGCCACCACGGTGTCGGAGCCCTTCAGCAGCACCACCGCGCCCGAGGTTTCGGCGGCGGCGCGTGCGCGGTCACATTTCGATTTATCCCCAGATAGTTGTAGGCCAGTGCTGAACAAGCGCGCGAACTCGCCCTCGTGCGGCGTGAGAACTGTCGGCGAGGCGCCCCGCGCCTTGATGGCGTCGAACAGCGCGCCGGGCGTCTCGGTGAAGCTCGTCAGCGCGTCGGCGTCGAGCACCACGGCCCGCTCGCCCGCAAGTGCCGCCATGACCATTTCGCGCATCGGCGCGCCGATCCCGCCGCCCGGGCCGAGCACCACCGTGTTCAACCGCTGGTCGCTGAGCAGCGCCGCAAGCTCGGCCGCGCCGTCCACGGCGCGCACCATGACCGCAAGGCTCGCCGCGGCATTGATGGCGAGCGCTTCACGCGGGGTCGCGAGCGTGACTAGGCCCGCCCCTGCCCGCAGCGCGCCGCGCGCGGCAAGCCGCGCCGCGCCGGTGTGCGACGGTCCGCCCGAGACGACCACCGCATGGCCGCGGCGATACTTGTGGCCGCCGGCCTGCGGCACCGAAAACGCGCCGGCCCAGAGACTCTGCGCATTGGCAACGATGCGCGGCTTGATCGCCGATAGCACGCTTTCGGGAATCCCGATGTCGACCACTTCAACCGGCCCGCAATGCAGCCGGCCCGGCAGCAGCACATGGCCGGGCTTCCTGCGGAAGAACGTGACGGTCTCGCTCGCGTTCACGGCGACACCCATCTCGGCGCCGGTGGTGCCGTTGATGCCGCTCGGCAGGTCGACCGCGATCACGTCGCAGGTGGTCGCATTGATGGCTTCGATCATCGCGCGCGCGGCGCCTGTCACCGGCCGGCCGAGGCCCGCGCCGAACAGCGCGTCGACGATGAGATCCGCGCCGGCAAGCCTCGCGGGCTCGGCCGGCTCGACCGGTCCGCTCCACGAACGAAACGCCTCCGCGGCATCGCCCTTGAGCCGGTCGCGGTCACCGAGCAGCAGGAGCCGCACCGGATAGCCGCGGCCGGCCAGGATGCGCGCGCAGACGAAACCGTCGCCGCCGTTGTTGCCGGGGCCGGCCACGACGCAGACCGCGCCGGGCGAATGCCGCGCCACGGAGTCGGCCACCGCGCGGCCGGCCGCCTCCATCAGCCGGATGCCCGGGATACCGCCTTCGATCGCAAGGCGATCGGCCTCTGCCATCTCGGCGGTGGTGAGCAGCTCGATCATGTGGCACGGACACTATCGGCGGGAGGCGCACCCCACAACGACACGGAACTTGACCATCTGATAGGCAATTTGCCTATTACGTAGGCGAGGCCCAATGCCGTCCGAATTTCCGTTTGCCGCAATCTTCAGCTAACCCATCGAAAACCAAGGAAATGCGGCATTTCAGGCCTTGGCACGGACCCTGCTATCGAAAGGCGCGGCGCGTCCGGTGACGTGACCGGGCGCCCGGGAGATGAAGCGCGATGAAGAAGATCGAGGCCATTATCAAGCCGTTCAAACTCGACGAGGTGAAGGAAGCTCTTCAGGAGGTCGGGCTGCAAGGCATCACGGTGACCGAGGCCAAGGGCTTCGGCCGGCAGAAGGGTCACACCGAGCTGTACCGGGGTGCCGAGTACGTCGTGGATTTTCTCCCCAAAGTGAAGATCGAGATTGTTCTCGGCGATGATATGGTCGAGAAAGCCATTGAGGCGATCCGCCGCGCCGCCCAGACTGGGCGTATCGGCGACGGGAAGATTTTCGTCTCGAATGTCGAAGAGGCAATCCGGATCAGAACGGGGGAATCCGGAGTGGACGCGATCTAACGCGCCGATCCATCCATCACGTTTGAGCACCACAGCCCGTCACGAAAGGGAAAGCGTTCCATGACTACCGCCAAGAACGTCATGAAGATGATCAAGGACAATGACGTCAAATACGTCGATTTCCGATTCACGGACCCACGCGGCAAGTGGCAGCACGTGACCTTCGACGTCACCATGATCGAGGAAGACACGTTCGCTGAAGGCCAGATGTTCGACGGCTCCTCGATCGCGGGCTGGAAGGCCATCAACGAGTCCGACATGTGCCTGATGCCCGATCCGGCGTCGGCGACGATCGATCCGTTCTTCGCAGAGACCACCATGGTGCTGGTCTGCGACGTGCTCGAGCCGACCACCGGCGAGCCCTACAACCGCGATCCGCGCGGCATCGCCAAGAAGGCCGAGGGCATGGTCAAGTCCATGGGCATCGGCGACACGATCTTCTTCGGCCCGGAGGCCGAGTTCTTCGTGTTCGACGACGTCAAGTACAAGGCCGACCCGTACAACACCGGATTCAAGCTCGACCAGGTCGAGCTGCCGATCAACTCCGACACCTCATACGAGGGCGGCAATCTTGGCCACCGCATCGGCACCAAGAAGGGCTACTTCCCGGTGCCGCCGCAGGACTCGGTGCAGGACATGCGCTCGGAGATGCTCGCCGCCATGGCGCGGATGGGCTGCGTGGTCGAGAAGCACCACCACGAGGTGGCCTCGGCCCAGCACGAGCTCGGCCTGAAGTTCGCGCCGCTCACCGTGATGGCCGACCGCATGCAGATCTACAAGTACTGCATCCAGCAGGTCGCCAACATCTACGGCAAGACCGCGACCTTCATGCCGAAGCCGATCTACGGCGACAACGGCTCGGGCATGCACTGCCACCAGTCGATCTGGAAGAGCGGCAAGCCGGTGTTCGCCGGCAACAAGTACGCCGATCTCTCCGAGGCCTGCCTGTCCTACATCGCCGGCATCATCAAGCACGCCAAGGCGATCAACGCCTTCACCAACCCGACCACCAACTCCTACAAGCGTCTGGTGCCGGGCTTCGAGGCCCCCGTGCTGCTCGCCTACTCGGCGCGCAACCGCTCGGCCTCGTGCCGCATTCCGTGGACGACCAACCCGAAGGCCAAGCGCGTCGAGGTCCGCTTCCCCGATCCGCTCGCCAACCCGTATCTCGGCTTCGCCGCGATGCTGATGGCCGGTCTCGACGGCATCAAGAGCAAGCTCGATCCGGGTGAGGCGATGGACAAGGACCTCTACGATCTGCCGCCGAAGGAGCTGAAGAAGATCCCGACGGTGTGCGGCAGCTTGCGCGAGGCGCTCCAGAACCTCGACAAGGACCGCGAGTTCCTCAAGGCCGGCGGCGTGTTCGATGACGACTTCATCGACAGCTACATCGAGCTGAAGATGACCGAGGTGATCCGCTTCGAGCACACCCCGCATCCGGTCGAGTTCGACATGTACTACTCGGCGTAAGACGGCGCTTTCCTCCGAAGCAGAACGTCTACGAAAAAACTGAAGGGGCGCTCGCAAGGGCGCCCCTCTTGTTTTGCGATCAGCGATGTAGGGTGGGCAAAGCCGCGAAGCGGCGTGCCCACGTCTTTGCGCCGAGCAAGAGCGGGTGGGCGCGGCGCTTCGCGCCTTCGCCCACCCTACGCTTGCCTCACGCGGCGCGGGTCGGCAGCGCTGCGAAATCGGCCATGATGCGATCGCCCGAACGCACAAGCTTCGCCATCGTGCCGGTGAGCCCATCGGCGAGCAGCCGGCCCGCCTGCTTCACGACGCGGCCGGCGATCAGCACCGTGTCGACATTCGCGGTCGCGGCCTGCATGACGGCGCAGCCCACGAGGTCGCGCATCGGCGTCATGTTGAGCGCATCGGTCCGCAGCAGAACGATGTCGGCCTGCTTGCCCGGCGTGATCGAGCCGATGCGGTGATCGAGCCCTGCGACTTTCGCGGCGCCCGTCGTCACCCAGCTGAGCGCGTCGCGGCACGTCACCGCGGACCGCGTGGGTCTCTTGCCGGTCTTGCCGAGCGTTTCGATGATGCCGCGGTTGCGCTCGTGCTGCAGCGTCAGCCGCATGCAGGTGAACAGATCGCTGCCCACCGCGGGCTCGACGTCGGTGCCGATCGAGATCGGCGCCTTGGCGTCGTGCAGGATGCCGGTCAGCGGATCGCCGTACCCCATCTGCAGCTCGATCTCGGCCGTGACCGTGAAGGTGCCGCCGCGATCGGCGATCTGCCGCACCGTGTCCGGGGCGATATCGTTGCCGTGCACGATGGTGACATGGCGGTCGACCAGGCCGTCGTTGAGCAGGCGCTCGAATCCGTCCGGCACCAACCCGGTGCCGCCGCCGACATGCATGCTGGCGAACAGGTCGAACTCGCGCGCCAGCGCCAGGTCCTGCCTGGTCACGTCGTAGGTCGAGTAGTACGGGCCGAGGATCGCGAGGCCGAAGGTCAGAAGCCCGTCGCGGCCGGCGAAACGGCCCTTGCAGAAGCGCTCCACCTCGCCGCGCGGCATCGGCATCTCGCTGAAATGCTTCTGACCCGGCTTCGGGTCCGGTTTCGGCGAGCCGTGCAGGAACAGCGCGCGGATGCCGGCATCGGCCAGTCCCTGAACGGCGGCGTCGCTGTGCGCAGGCGTCGGGTTGTTGTGGCACCAGTCGACCAGCGTGGTCGCGCCGTTGTTGATCTGGTTCAGCGCGCCGGCCAGATTGGCGATGTAGATGTCCTCGGGACGGAACAGCGTGGCCAGCCCGCGATGCATCGCCTGCATGTACTCGGCGACCGTCCAGTCCGCCGCCAGCCCGCGCAGAGCCGTCTGCCAGGTGTGCAGATGGCCGTTGATCATGCCGGGCAGCAGCAGCATCTGCGCGGCGTCGATGATCTCGGCATCGTCGGCCGCGATGGTGGGCGCGACGGCCGCAATGCGGTCCTGCTCGATCAGCACGTCGCCCTTCGGCAAATCGCCGATGGCGGCGTCCATGGTCACGATGGCCGCGCCCTTGATCAGCTTCCGACGCATGATTTCTCCAGTTTGTTGCGCGCTCGATAAATAGCGCGGGGATTGAGCCATCAATCGTAGCGCGACATGCGCAGCGGATCGACCTGGCCGCCGTCCATGTCGATCGCCGCGCCATGCAGCCAGCGGCCGCGCGGCGAGACGATGAAACAGACGAGGCCCGCGACGTCGTCGGGCTTGCCGAAGCGGGTGATGTCGAGCTCCTTGCGGTGATGCTCGATCGCCGCGGCCTCGTCGAGGCCGGTGCGCTTCTTGATGATGTCGAGGCGGTGGCGGAAGCGGTCGGTCGCAACCGAGCCCGGATTGACCGAGTTCACCTGCACGCCGTCGCGCTTGCCGATCTCGGCCAGCGCCTTCATGAAGGCGAGCTGCGCGCCGATCACCGAGGCGCCGATCATGTAGTCGGCCACGGGTGCGCGGGCGCCGATGCCGGCGATGGCGACCACCGAGCCGCCGCGCGCTTTGAGCAGCGGCCAGAGCGCGCGGCTGAGCTTCACCTGGGCGAAGAATTTCAGGCCGAAGCCCTGCTCCCAGTCGGTGTCGGCGAGCTTGAAGAAATCGCCGCGGCGCGCAGCGCCCGCGTTGTTGACCAGGATATCGAGGCCGCCGAAGGTGTCACGCACCGCGTCCGCAAGCCGTTCCGGCTCGCCCGCACCAGTCAGATCGGCGGCATGGATTTCGGCCCTGCGGCCGAGCCTGCGGATCGCATCCGCGGTGCCCGACAGCGCGTCACGGTCGCGCGCGGTCAGCATCAGGTCGCAGCCGGCCTGCGCCAGCTCCAGCGCGATGGCCTGGCCGATGCCGCGGCTCGCGCCGGTCACCAGCGCCAGTTTGTCTTTGAGTTCAGATGTCATCGCGCATCGATTGCGGATCGCGGGCGATCCGTCAATCGACGCAAATGCACGAGGTCAGTGCACGAGGTAGAGCAGCGTCAGCACCACAATGGTCGCTGCGACCATCGTGAACTCGCGATGATACGAGTTGCCGTAAGCGCCTGAAGCGCGGCGGCTGCGGATCACGTCGGCCTCGTATTCGTCCGACGAGGAATAGGCGCAGCCGAGGGCGAAGCCCGCACGGGTGGCGCAGGCTTCGAGCGCCACTGCGGTGGCTTTGCCGGGTCTGTGGTGGATGTGATTCGTTGCCATGCGGCCGAGATTAAGCCGCACAGGTAAAAGTCCGGTTGTCCGGCAGCGTTACCGGGCGCTTACTTTTTCTTGCCGCGCCGCAAAAAGAAAAAGGGCGCCGGAGGGCGCCCTCTTCCGCAATCGTGTCGAAGCCGATCAGCGCTTCGAGAACTGGAACGAACGGCGGGCCTTGGCGCGGCCGTACTTCTTGCGCTCGACCACGCGGCTGTCGCGGGTCAGGAAGCCGCCGCGCTTGAGCACCGAGCGCAGCTCCGGCTCGAAGTAGGTCAGTGCCTTCGACAGGCCGTGGCGCACCGCGCCGGCCTGGCCTGAGAGGCCGCCGCCGGACACCGAGCAGATGATGTCGTACTGGCCGGTGCGGTTGGCCGCGACGATCGGCTGCTGGATCAGCATGCGCAGCACCGGGCGGGCGAAGAACACCTCGATCGGCCGGGTGTTGACCGTGATGGTGCCCTTACCGGGCTTCACCCAGACGCGCGCGACGGCGTTCTTGCGCTTGCCGGTCGCGTAGGCGCGGCCCTGCTTGTCGAGCTTCTGGATGTGCTTGGGGGCCTCGGGAGCTGCCGGCTTGAGCGACGACAGCTGGTCGAGCGATTGAATGGTCTCGGCCATCAGGCGGCCCTCATGTTCTTGCGGTTCATGGCTGCGATATCGAGCTTTTCAGGCTGCTGGGCGGCGTGCGGATGATCCGCACCCGGATAGACCCGGAGGTTGCCGAGCTGGACGCGACCGAGCGGCCCGCGCGGCAGCATGCGCTCCACGGCCTTCTCGAGCACCCGCTCGGGGAACCGGCCTTCGAGGATCGAGCGCGCGGTGCGCTCCTTGATGCCGCCGATGAAGCCGGTGTGGTGGTGGTAGACCTTTTTTTCGCGCTTGCGCCCGGTCAGCACGACCTTGGCGGCGTTGATCACGACGATGCTGTCGCCGTCATCCATGTGGGGCGTGTAGCTCGCCTTGTGCTTGCCGCGCAGCCGCATGGCGATGATGGTTGCGAGGCGGCCGACGACCAGTCCGGTGGCGTCGATCAGCACCCATTTCTTCTGAATATCTGCGGTCTTAGTGGAAACTGTTGCCATAACGCTCGATGTCCGTTGAGGCGGATTTCGTGTGAAGGCGGCTTGTAACGGACCGGACTCGCGCGGTCAATGCCAAACGACGGTCAATTCTGGCGTTATTTCAAAGAGATATAAAATAGGTATTTTAATACCTCTAGCCAAGCCGCTCTATTTACCGGGGATCGAATAGGTCGATGTCGCGTGCGCGACCGGCTCCGCCATGCCGTCCGACAGGATGGTCACGTCGCCCACCGCCAGCCGCTTGCCGAGCTTGAGCAGCCGGCATTCGGCGACCAGATCCCGGGCCTCGGGCTTGCGCAGGAAGTTGATGTTGAGGTTGGTCGTCACCGCCAGCGGCGCCGGGCCGATCGAGGCCAGCACCGCGATATACATGACGAAGTCGGCGAGCCGCATCATGGTCGGGCCGGAGAGCGTGCCACCCGGCCGGATGAATTGCGGCTGGTAGGCCTGCCGCACCCGTCCGCCGCCGTGCCAAACGGCCTCGATGGTCAGCCCGCTTTCGGGATGAAACCCCTGCGGGAATTCGGCCGCCAGGAAGCGGTCGAGCTCCGCCACAGTCATGAGCGGGCTTTTCGTCGAAGGCTTGCTGACCGTGTCGTTCACTTGCTGACCCTTGCCCCCTCGCCCTTGCCGCGCTGCCTCGCCATCCTAGATCGGATACAATGCCGAAATCGAAGCCGTAAAGGCCGCCACCCCGATGAACGTCCAGACCGCGCGCGTCACCACGGCCGAAGCCGCCCTGCTCCGTCACGACGACGGACCCATTGCGGTGCTCACGCTCAACCGCCCGGCGGCGCGGAACAGCCTCTCGGAACAGCTCCTCGTGATGCTCGGCGACGCCCTCACGGCGATTGCGGCCAACAAGGACGTCCGCGCCGTGGTGCTCGCCGCCAGCGGCCCGGCGTTCTGCGCCGGCCACGATCTCAAGGAATTGACCTCGCGCCGCACTGACGCCGACGGCGGCCGCGCCTATTTCCGCCACATCATGACGACCTGCAGCACCATGATGCAGCAGATCGTCAATCTGCCGCAGCCGGTGATCGCCGCCGTGCAAGGCGTCGCCTCCGCGGCCGGTTGCCAGCTGGTTGCAAGCTGCGATCTTGCGGTCGCGTCGGAGCAAGCGGGTTTTGCGACGCCTGGCGTCGACATCGGCCTGTTCTGCTCGACGCCGATGGTGGCGCTGTCGCGCAACGTGCCGCGCAAGAACGCGATGGAGATGCTGCTCACCGGCGAGATCGTTCCCGCGAAGAAAGCCGCCGCAATGGGCCTCGTCAACGACGTGGTTCCGCACGGCGAGCAGCACGGCCGCGCGCTCGAGCTTGCGCACAAGATCGCCTCGAAGTCGTCGCATGTCATTGGTATCGGCAAGGCTGCGTTCTATCGCCAGCTCGAGCTGCCGCTCGCCGAGGCCTATCGCTATGCCTCCGAGGTGATGACCGAGAACATGATGGCGCGCGACGCCGAGGAAGGCATCTGCGCGTTCATCGAGAAGCGCGATCCGACCTGGGAAGACCGGTGATTTGGGAAGACCGATGAAATGAGCACGAGTGCCGCCACAGTTTCTTCTTCGCCTCGTCTGGGGCTGACGCGCCGCGACATCGCGCGCGGCGTCGCGGCCGGCGTGGCCTTCTGCGTCATCCTCACCACCGGCTTTGCCGCAATGTCGGCGTGGCAATGCGGCGGCGTGTGCCTGCCCGAGACCGTCGACAATGCGATGCTCTCGCTTGCCGCCGGCATCCTCGGCCTCGGTCCGGTCGCGGCCTATGGCGGACGCCGCTCCGCATGAACCACGACAATTATCCCGACACATTCATTCGCGGCATCCTCAACACCGTGAAGACCATCGCCATGGTCGGCATCTCGCCGAAGGACAACCGGCCGAGCTATTTCGCCTTCAAATACCTGCTGGAGCGCGGCTACCGCATGATTCCCTTGAATCCCGGCCAGGCCGGCAAAGACATTCTGGGCCAGAAGGTCTATGCCAAGCTCGCGGAGATTCCCGAACCCGTCGACATGGTCGATGTCTTCCGCGCCTCGCCATTCGCACCCGGCGTGGTCGACGAGGCGCTGACGATGACGCCGCGTCCGGCGGTCATCTGGATGCAGCTTGGCGTACGCAACGACGAGGCCGCCGCGAAGGCGGAAGCCGCAGGGCTTAAGGTGGTGATGAACCGCTGCCCGAAGATCGAGTACGGCCGGCTGTCGTCGGAGATCGGCTGGATCGGCGTGAACTCGCGTACGCTCAGTTCCAAGCGCGCTCCGCTTCTGGGCCGGGGCGTGCAGCGCATGTCGCTCAATCGTTCAACGATGTCCGGCGGTTCGACGGAAGCGGCGGAGCGTGCAGCACAGGATACCAACCAGGGAACGAAATCCTGACATTTGCGTTGTAGAAGTCGCGTGAAGGCTTGTGCGACGAACGGGTTGTGCGACACTCATTGGGCCGCGGTGGAAGCGGTCGTGGAGGCCACCGATGAAATCTCACTTCGCGCTTGCACTGGCGTTTGCTGCTTTCGTCCCCGTTGCCGCGCTGGCGCAAAGCCAAGACGAGCAGCAGGCCTGCATGAACGACGCCTTCACGGTGTGCGGCAATGCGATCCCCGATCGCGACCGCGTCGCGGCCTGTCTCGCGCAGAACATCAACCGGATCTCGGCGCCCTGCCGGGCCGTGATGGCGCGCTATTCGCGCCCGGGATCATCCTCCTCCGCCCGCCGCGAGCGAGGCGATCAGGGCGACCGCTACGACCGCGGCGGCGACCAGTTCGATCGGCCCGACCGTTGGGACCAGCAATACGACCAGCGCGGCCGCTACGGCCGCTACTAGACACCGCAGCGAAATCGCCCGCTTTCTCCATCGTCCGGAGGAAGCAATTCTAAATTTATCTGCTTAATCAGCACGGCGGCTGCGAATTAACGCAACCGCCGTGCTTTGCCCTGACCGGCCTATGCCTTGACGCCCCTCTGTGGTTCGATACACCCGATAAACCGGGCCTTTTCGCCGCGGCCGATCGACCAGGGACTTCATCCAGGACAGCACGATGACCGAACGCACCCCCGGCTTTGCCACGCTCGCGATCCATGCCGGCGCCCAGCCCGATCCGACCACCGGCGCGCGCGCGACGCCGATCTATCAGACCACCTCGTTCGTGTTCGACGACGTCGATCACGCGGCCTCGCTGTTCGGCCTGCAGGCCTTCGGCAACATCTACACGCGCATCGGCAATCCGACGAACGCCGTGCTGGAGGAGCGCGTCGCTGCGCTCGAAGGCGGCACCGCGGGCCTCGCCGTGGCCTCCGGCCACGCCGCCCAGGTGCTGGTCTTTCATTGCCTGATGAAGCCCGGCGACGAGTTCGTCGCCTCGCGCAAGCTCTATGGCGGCTCGATCAACCAGTTCAATCACTCGTTCAAGAATTTCGGCTGGAACGTGGTGTGGGCCGATCCGGACGATCTGGCTTCGTTCGAGCGCGCTATCTCGCCGAAGACCAAGGCGATCTTCATCGAGTCGATCGCCAATCCGGGCGGCGTCATCACCGACATCGAGGCGATCTCGGCCATCGCGCGGCGCGCCGGCGTGCCGCTGATCGTCGACAACACGCTCGCCACGCCGTACCTGTGCAAGCCGTTCGACTACGGCGCCGACATCGTGGTCCACTCGCTCACCAAGTTCCTCGGCGGCCACGGCAACTCGATCGGCGGCATGATCGTCGACGGCGGCACCTTCAACTGGTCGCGCGAGGGCCGCTATCCGATGCTCTCGGAGCCGCGCCCCGAATACAACGGCATCGTGCTGCACGAGACCTTCGGCAACTTCGCCTTCGCGATCGCCTGCCGCGTGCTGAGCCTGCGCGACATCGGACCGGCGCTGTCGCCGATGAACGCCTTCCTGGTGCTGACCGGCATCGAGACGCTGCCGCTGCGCATGCAGAAGCATTGCGACAACACCAACGCCGTAGCGCACTGGCTGTCGCAGCATCCGAAGGTGGCGTGGGTCAGCTTCCCGGGCCTGCCGGGCGACCGCTATCACAACCTCGCCAAGAAATACGTGCCGAAGGGCGCCGGCGCGGTGTTCACCTTCGGGCTCAAGGGCGGCTACGACGCGGGCGTGAAGCTCGTCTCCAACGTCAAGCTGTTCTCGCATCTCGCCAACATCGGCGACACCCGCTCGCTGATCATCCATCCGGCCTCGACCACGCACCGCCAGCTCTCCGACGCCCAGAAGGTCGCGGCCGGCGCCGGCCCAGACGTGGTGCGGTTGTCGATCGGGCTGGAGGACAAGGATGACATCATCGCGGATTTGGAGCAGGCGTTGGGCGCGGCGTAGCTGGTCGGGCGAGATTGGAATGAAAAATGGCGCGGCGATTGCCGCGCCATTTTGTTTTCCGGCAGATGTGGAGGTAGTGGCCCACGCCAAGCGCGGCGTGCACAAAAGCGCTCGTGGCATAGCAACGCGCCAAAAGCCGATGGCCGTGGTGCTTCGCCGCAGACCGGCGATACTTACCGCACCCAGCGCGATGCTGATGGGCAGATCGTGGCGACTTTATCGAAGATCAGGCTTGTGAGGTTCGACGTAACCGACTTCCCTTTCTGGTTGTCGGTCGCCTAATCTTCACAAATCGCGGGAAACGGCTCCGCCTCCGATGTTCGTGGGGCGATGATAGTCATTTCTGCGCACCGGTTGCATCGACGGGAAAGAGCCATGTCCCAACAACTTCAAACTACTGGGGTGAGACGGATGCTGGGGTTCGACTTGGAAGCCTGGAATACCATCAAAGTCGTTTGCATCGGTGTCACTGCCTTCGCCGGCTGCGTAACGCTGATGGCCACCATGGCAGCGGCGAAGTTGCAGAAGGAAGCGGAAGAGACGGCTAAGCGAGACTTAGAGCTCTACAAGCTCGAATCGGGTGCATCTATTGCCCGCGCCCATGAGGAAACGGCAAAGGCGAATGCGGCTGCACAAGAGGCCAAGCTCGAGCTCGCGAAATTCCGCGAGCCGCGCCACCTCACCGCTGAAACGAAAAAGGTGATCATCGACCGCGTAAAGGGCTTGCCCGCCCCTTTTGCTCTCATCTCATCCAACGGTGCAGAGCCGCTGGATTACGCTTTAGACATCGGCAGAGTGCTGTCAGAAGCCGGATGGAGCTGGAGGGATTTCCCTGGAGGCATTCAAACAGTTGCGGTGAAGCAACTGATCGGACTCTCGATACTCGATCATGTCGAGGTTCAAACAACAGCCTCGCACGAAGCGTCAGCGCTGGCACTGCTTGAAGCATTTAAGACCATAGGCGCGCCCGATGTGCGCCGTGGTCCGAACGCCAAAGACCGTGACGGCGTTGACGGCCCGTTCGTCTTCATCTTCGTAGGCGGCAAGAGGTAGCCACGCGCTTTTTTGCATGGGTGGTTCGATTAGGCAAAATCATGCTGATGAGAACACAAGCTGCCCCTTTGTTTGCCGCACAGCCGTTTGCGCACCAAGCAAGCCGAGTTCTACGTGAGGCTGAAGAGGCTATCCACAGCACAAGTCTTCAGCTTCTAAGCACCCTTACCGACCAACAGTACGCCGACGAGATTGTAGAAAAGTATGGGCTACGCCTGCCACAGCTGGACCGCCCGAACCATGTTTTAGACATCACGGAGACGAAGGTGCCGATGCACCCAGGCCAGATCGGCGGCCAGATGGTACCTGGAACAAAATTCACCATGAAAGTGCCGTACGAGGGTGATGGCGCAATCTTCCATTGGAGGCCAAGTCACCACGATGTGAACTACCCTAAAGCGAATAATGACGGCCACGTTCTCACCATCGAAGCGATGGCGCATAGCTTTAATTCACTCGAAGTCGAGAAGTTGTTCGATGACGTGCTTGAAAATGTTGAGCACTGGCTCGCGTTGATGAAACTCGATGTTGACCGACTTAACGCTCAACTTCTCCAATTGGCTCTGGATGAGACGAAGAAGCGCCGGCTACACCTCGAAACAACTAAGGCAAAAGTCGATTCACTCAAATTCAATTTGAAAAAGCGGAGCGACGCACCGCAGACCTACAAGCTTCCCTCGAAGAGCAAGGCCCTTCTACCTAAGGCGGTCACAACGAAGGATGCAGAGCCTGAATACGTCATGGACGAGAAGGATTACCTCGAAATCCTGTCCATTTGCTCAAGCATGTCAAAGGTGATGGAGCGCAGCCCTACGGTGTTTCACAAAACCGAAGAGGAACACATCCGGGTACATTTCCTGGTTCAGCTCAATGGTCAGTACGGCGGTGAAGCGAGCGCCGAAACTTTCAACGGATCTGGTCACACCGATATTTTGGTACGCCACAAGGATAAAAATGTCTTTGTTGCAGAATGCAAGTTCTGGTCTGGCTACAAGATGCACCAAGCCACGGTCGACCAACTACTGGGATATACGACTTGGCGCGACACAAAAACTGCCTTGATCATTTTCAACCGACAGAAGGACTTCACCAACGTCATAAATGAAGCCGCGCGTGCGATGAAAGAACACAAGCACTTCAAGAGCGGGCCGATGAAGGAGGGAGACCAGACTCGCTCTAGGTACATTTTCCGGCACCCGAATGACGCGAACCGTGACATTATCGTCACCTTGATGCTATTCGATATACCAAAGCCTGCGGAATAGCAGCCTGCACCTGCTTCGCGTGCGCCCTTTCGTCGCTATCCCGGCCGGGGCGACATATGGCGACATCGGGCAGGCGCTCGACGCGGCATCCGCGCTGGATAGGCATCCGCCCTTGAATTCTCTAAGCTCCCGGCCTCACCCGCCGGGAGTTTTGATGTCATACGCTCGGTATTTTGTTTTCGCGGCGCTCGTCGTTGCCGCCAGCATCAGTGCGATCACCATGAGCAGCGCCCAGACCCACGTCACGCTCGCCACCGCCACGCCCGGCGGCGGCTTTCCGTTCTTCGGCGACAACGCCGCGGCGGTCATCAACGAGACCGACAAGTCGCTGAACGTCGCGACCCAGAACACCAAGGGCAGCGCCGAGAACATCGGCCTGCTCAACGACCGCAAGGTCGACATCGCGCTGGTCGCGGGCGAGCCCGCGTATGAAGCGTTCCAAGGCATCGGCCAGCCGAAGACCACGGCGCTGGTGATCCAGGCGATCTATTCCAATCCCGGCATGTTCGCGGTGCGCGGCGACAGCCCGGCGAAGAGCTTACGCGATCTGGTCGGCAAGCCGATCGCCTGGGGCACCAAGGCGTCGGGGCTGACGCTGCTCGGCCGCTACGTCACCGACGGGCTCGGCCTCGACCGCGAGAAGGATTTCGAGCCGCACTATCTGGAGAAGGCCGGCGACGGGCCGGTGATGGTCGCCGACGGCCGGGTCGCTGCGCTGTGGGGCGGCGGCATCGGCTGGCCGGGCTTCACCGCGGTGATGCAGTCCGGCGGGCGCTTCATCGGGCTGACGCCCGACGAGGTCGCGAAGGTCACGGCCAAGCACAATTTCCTCAAGCCCATCACGGTGCCGGCCGGCGCTTATCCAGGCCAGAAGGATGCGGTGAACTCGGTCGGCTCGTGGAGCTACATCCTGGCGCGCGCCGACCTGCCCGACGACGTGGCTTACCGGCTCGCGAAGGCGCTGAACAACGGCCATCCGGCGCTGATGAAGCGGCTGGATCAGGCCAAGGAAACCACGCCGCAGAGCACGTTCATGGCGGCGCCGAGCCCGCAGCAGATCCATCCCGGCGTGCAGAAGTATCTGCGTGAAGTCGGGGTGATGAAGTAGTAGCGCGCCGGCGTCATTCCGCGCGATGGCGCGCGGCATCACTGACCGCGTGGTCGATTGGCAATAATCCACGGTGGAAAGACCTAACGCGACTAGCGGGTCTTGCGTCCCGCCAGCTTGCTGGAGACACACTGGTCGAAAGCCCCGCCTCTGTTGGAACCACCAGCTCCCCGTCTGCCATAAACCCAATGCCCTGTCTGGGGATCGCACGTGCCGCCGACGTAGACTGCACATTGGGCTTGAATGCTTTGGCATTTCGCCTTGGCCGCGAAAGTTGGCTGCGAGCTGGACAACAGCATGGCACAAAAAGCCGCTACCGGTATGAGTGTTTTTGACATGGAATTCCCCCTGAGATTGAGCATCATGCAAAGGATGGGGGGGCACTTTCAAGTGTGCTAATTTCCCGCTGCCAGTGTCCGAATTAGGACAGTACCGGATTCCGGATTCACTCGTTTGCGCGAGCACCCCGGAATGACCGTGGGGTTAGAGCTTCTTCAGGGTTTTTTGAGCGTCTTCGCAACGTAGGCGTGGACGCGGTCGATCGTGACCGCCGAGGTCCAGATCGCCGTCGACGCGGCTTCGACGCGGGCGCCGTGCCGCTCCATCGCGTCGGTGACGTTTTGGCGGAGCTGCTGCTTGGTCAGCGCGAAGGTGGCAGGCGGCAGCGCGGCGAGCGTCTCGGCGGACGCGAGTGCGCGATCCAGCAATTGTGCGGGCTCGACCACTTGATCGACGAGACCGCGCGTCAGCGCCACGTCTGGCGTGAAGGTCGCGCCGCTCAGCATGCCGTCGGCGAAATACTGCGGCGCCGTCGCAAACCGCATCACCTCGAAGGCCATCGGCGGAAACGGCACGCCGACCAGCAGCTCGGTGACGCCGATGCGCGCGGAGCCGGCCGCGGCGATGCGCTTGTCGGCGCAACATTCCAGCACGCAGCCGCCCGCGATGGCGTGGCCGTTGACCGCGGCGATCACGGGCTTCGGAAAGAAGAAGATCGTCTCGTAGAGCCGGTGCAGCGCCGGCAGTAAGCGGCGGACATAGTCCACGCCGCCGTCGCCGAGCTTCAGCAGGTTGACGCCGGCCGAGAACATGCCGCCCTGCCCGGTCAGCACCACGGCGCGCTCCGGCGCGTCGCGCAATTTGTTGAATTCGGCAACGATGGCGTCCATGAAATCGATGTCGAGCGCGTTGGCCTTGCCGTAGGCCATGGTCAGCACGGCGATATCGCTGCGGCGGCTCAGCTCGATCATGCGGTGCTCCGTGGGATGGCAAACGGCTCGGCCTGAGAGGCCGCCGGCGTAGGATTGGCCGAGATGCGCTGCGCATGGATCACGGCGACGGTCAGCACCAGGATGCCGGTGAGCTGATGCAGCAGCGCCAGGTGCAATGGCGTCTGATGCAGCAGCGTGGTGATGCCGATGCCGGCCTGGAGCGTGACGAGACAGGCGAGCGTGAGCGCGCCGTTGCGGGCCGCGCCGCCGCCGCGCGAGCGGAACGCGTCGATCGCGTGCAGCACCCCGACAATCCAAAGGAGATACGCGACCATGCGGTGGTTGAACTGCACCGTCAGCGTGTTCTCGAACAGGTTGCGCCAGACCGGCGTCTCGAACCACAGCCGCTCCGCCGACGGGATCAGCGCGCCGTCGATGTCAGGCCAGGTGTTGAACACGAGCCCCGCATCGAGGCCCGCGACCAGGGCACCGAGATAGATTTGCAGGATCACCAGCAGCATCAGGGCCGCAGCCGAAGCCCGCAGCCGCCACGGCACCTCGCCGGACAGCCGGCGCTGCAGGCCGCGCGCGGTCCAGAGGATCGCCGCGTAGATCGCGCACGCCAGCGTCAGATGAAACGCCAGCCGGTATTGCGACACGCTGACGCGGCTCGATCCGGCAAGGCCCGACGACACCATCCACCAGCCCACGGCTCCCAGTGCCGCGCCTGCGCCGAACAGCGTCCACAGCCGCGCCTTCAGCCGCGGCTCGATCCAGCCGCGCCACAGGAAGAACACGAAGGGCAGCAGGAACACCGCGCCGATGGTGCGGGCCAGCAGCCGGTGCGACCACTCCCACCAGTAGATGGTTTTGAACTCCTCCAGGCTCATGCCGTGATTGAGCTCGCGGTATTGCGGGATCTGCTGGTATTTGCCGAATTCGGCCGCCCAGGCGTCCTGCGACATCGGCGGCAGCACGCCGGTGACCGGCTTCCATTCCACGATGGAGAGACCGGACTCCGTGAGCCGCGTCGCGCCGCCGACCGCGAGCGTGACCACCATCAGCGCGGCGACGACATAGAGCCAGAGCCGGACGAAGGGACGGTAAGCAGCGGCGGGGTGCGGTTCGGTCATCTAGAATATTCGCGCTGGGTGCTCGGCATAGCGCGTCCAAAGACGCGCGTAAACGCGCTTATGGGCCCGCCAGCGCTCGCGCGGCTTGCGGCAAATGCGTCGGACATATAGTCCTGCCCTGCCCGCCGCAGCAATGGCAAGTCACACGTGAGATACCAAGGTTCATGCACCCGCGCGTCCGCAAGCTGATCGGAACATTCGCCATGTTCGCGCTGGTGATCGGCTGGGCGCTGGTCGCCATGGCGGTGGCCCAGTTCCCGCCGATCTTCGACAATCCGTGGATTTCGGCGCTGTATTACGTGGTCGCCGGGATCGGCTGGGTGCTGCCGGCGATGCCGCTGGTGAAATGGATGCTGAAGGACGACGTCAGGTCACATTGACCGGGCGGAAGCCGTTGTTGAGCGCGGTGGCCGCGCCCGAGATCAGCACCTTGGCGTAGCGCGGGCTCTGGAAATTACCGTTGAGCGAGATGCGCGGCAGCGCCGTGAGATGGCGGCCGTGCTGCGGGAAGATGACGCCCGGCCGCGTCGTCACGGCGGTGCTGAAGCCCAGATCGGCCGCGATCTTGAACTCGCGCGGACCCGCCGCGGTCTTGTCGCCGACCGGATAAGCCAGATGCTTCGGCCGCACGCCGAGCGCGGCCTCGATCACGGCGCGGCTGTTTTCCAGCTCGGAGCGCACCGCCTTGTCGTCGACCTTGGCCAGGATCGGATGGTTCACGGTGTGCGCGCCGATGGTGCAGAGCGGATCGGCGGCGAGCTCGGCGAGCTCCGGCCAGTCCATGCAGAGGTCCTTGGCGAACGACGCGATGTCGACGCGGTGCCGCGTGGTGAGCTCGCGCATCACGCGGCGCAGCTCCTGCTCGGTCGGAAGCTGCCGCAGCCAGGTGTAGATATGGTCATAGACCGCGCGCTTCTCCGGCACGCTGCGCGCCTCGAACCAGCGGTCCGAGCCGTCGATGCGGATGCCGATCAGCTCGTTCTGCGCGACCACGGCTTCGAGCGCGAGCCACCACAGCTCGCCGACGCGATCGGCGAAGCTCGTCGCCACATAGATCGCGAACGGCACCTCGTATTTCTTCAGGATCGGATAGGCGAATTCGTGGTTGTCGCGATAGCCGTCGTCGAAGGTGATGCAGACGAAGCGCCGCGGAAACTCGCCTGTCACCAAGCGGCGGTGCATCTCGTCGAGCGAGATGAGATCGACCTTGGATTTGCGCAGCCGCCTGATGACGCGCTCGAAGAACTTCGGCGTGACCTCAAGGAGGCGGTTGGGCTGGAAGCGGTCGATCCGCGCCGGCCGCACATGGTGTAGCATCAGGATCGCGCCGGCGCCGCCCACGACCGGCTTCAGCAGCCAATGCGCGCCGCTGAAATACAGCGCGTTCATCATTCCGCGGAAGATGGTGTAACGAAGGCCTGACATTCGCCTCGCGCCTCAAGCCGCCGACTGCACGGCGGCCTGCTCCAGCTCCGGCGGCGGCCCGGACATGATAGACACTTCGGCGAAGCCCTGCGCCTGAAGCTCGCCGGCCTGGGCATCGAGCGCCGCAGCCTCGGTCGCACCGCCGATCAGCACCACGCGCGGTGCGCAGGCCGCGACATGCGCCAGCGCGGCCTCGGTCATCGAGCCCGCATCCAGCACGAGATAGTCGTAGCTCTGCGCCAGCGCGTCGAGCGCCGCCCACAGCATCTGGGAAACGAGCAGCTCCTGCGCATCGTTCCCGACCTGGCCGGCCGCCACGAGATGCAGCCGCGAGACCTGGTCGCGGGTGATGATATCGCCGAACGAGGCCGCGCCGCGGACGAGATCGGCAATGCCCGGCGCGGACGGATCGTTGGAGATCACCTCGATGTTCGGCGAGGCAAACGACAAGTCGACCAGCACGACGCGGGCCGAACGGGCCAGGATCCGGGAGAGCGCAATCGCCGACAGCGTGGTGCCGACCTCGCGGGCGCTGCCGATCACGGCAATGCGGCGGGCGTCGTCGCCTGAGGCTTCCAGCTCGGCCGCAAGTTCCGCGATCGAGTGGGCCGCATCAGCCACGGGCTCAGGCTCAGCCGCAGGTGCCGGCGGCGGAACATCGGCGGCCGCAGGCAGCTTCTTGGCCGGGCGCAAGCGCTCCCTCAGCGAACGCTTCGGCGGAGCCTGCACCACGGCGGCAGGCGCAACCGGCGCGGCCGGCGCTGCGGGCACCGGCACGCGTGAGGATCGACCCGTCTCGCCGTTGATCAGCGCGCCGGTGACGACGAAGGCTGTTGCCAGGCTGAAGGTGCCGAGCGCCGCGATCACCACGATGGGGGTCTTCTTCGGGAAATACGGGATGTTCGACACGGTCGCGCGCGAGATGATGCGGGCATCGGCTGGCGCCGCCGCGATGCTGTCGCGCGCGGTCGCCTCGCGGTACTTCGCCAGGTACGACTCGAACAACTCGCGCTGCGCCTTGGCCTCGCGCTCGAGCGCGCGGAGCTGAACGTCCTGGTCGCTGGTCGAGGCCGCCTGTCCCTTGAGCTGATCGAGCGTGGCCGAGAGCGTCTCGAGCCGCGCGCCCGCGACCTTGGCCTCGTTCTCCAGCGAGCGCGCCAGCCGCTCGCCCTCCGAGCGGATCTGCGTGTCGAGGTCAGCGACCTGCGCGCGCATCTCCCTGATACGAGGATGCTGCGCGAGCAGCGTCGACGACTGCTCGGCGAGCTGAGCCCGCAAGGTCACGCGCTGCTCGGAGAGCCTGCGGATCAATTCCGAATTGACGATGTCGGAGCTTTCGATGGTCGCCCCGGTGCGCAGCGCCTCGCGGATCAGCCGGGCGCGCGCCTCGGCGTCGGCCTTCTGGGCCCGCGCCGCGGAAACCTGGGTGCTCAGATCGGTGAGCTGCTGGTTTGCCAGGCTGGCGGTGCCGCTGCCGACGAACAGATTGGACTTGGCGCGGAACGCCTCGACCTTGCCCTCGGCCTCCGAGACCTTGTCGCGCAGCTTGTCGAGCTCGCCCGACAGCCATTTGCTCGCCGAGCGGGCCTGGTCCTGCTTCGCGACCTGCTGGAAGGTCAGGTATTTCTCGGCGATCAGGTTGGCGATCTTGGCGGCCAGCTCCGGATCGGCCGACTGGAATTCGATCGAGATCACCCGCGACTTGTCGAGCGCGAAGGCCTGCAGGCGATCGAAATAGGCGGCGAACACCCGCTCCTCGAGCGACATCGACATCGGATCGCGCAGGATGCCGACCATGCGCAGCACCTGGAGCGGCGAGAACTCCTTCAGCGCCGCGTTGAACTCCGGCAGCTCGCTGAGATTGAGCTCCTTGATGACTTCGCGGGCGAGATCGCGCGAAAGGATGAGCTGCACCTGGCTGGTGACCGTCTCGGCGTCGACCGTGCCGCGGTCCTGCAGCGTCTTCTCGGCCTCGGGCCGCAGGAAGATGTTCTCGCGGCCCTCGACGAGGACGCGGGCCTCGGACTTGTAGCGCGGGGTGATGAGATTGACGCCGATGAAGGCCGCGACCGCGATCAGGATGGTCGGCGCGATGATCGCCCGCTTGTTGCGCCACACCGCCCGCGCGATGGTGCCCAAATTGACTTCGTCGCCGGCATCCGCCTGCGCTCGACGCTCAGCACCACTCCACATGCGGACTCCGTACGTGCCGACTCAGGCAATACTCAGGCTGGCGCGATGAAGCCTCATTATGGTTGCCGCCGCGTTAAGGCGGCCCGGCGCAGGGTATGCGCAGTGGATCGCTGCACCGGAATCAAGCTTTGTTAACCATAGAGTGCCACTTCGGATGCGGCCCCTCGCCGGTCCCGGGTCATCGATTCGCATGCGCCTGCGCCAAACCCTTGTCGTTGCTTCAGCGGCCGTCACCGGCCGTGCAGGCTTCCCATGACCGCCAAGAAGCCCCTCAGGATCGTCCATGTGACGCGCGCGCCCGTCGGCGGCATCTTCCGTCACATCCTCGATCTCGCCGGCGGCCAGGCGGCGCGCGGCCATGAGGTCGGCATCATCACCGACAGCCTCACCGGCGGCGAGCGCGCGGTCGCGGCGCTCGATGCGCTGGCACCCCAGCTGAAACTTGGCGTGTCGCGGCTGCCGATCCAGCGCGAGCTGAGCCCGACCGATTTCCTCGGCGTCCTGAAAGTGAAGGCGCGGCTTGGGGGCCTCAACCCGGACGTCATGCACGGCCACGGCGCCAAGGGCGGCGCCTTCGTGCGGCTGATGTCGGCGCGCTTCGCGATCCGCGTCTACACCCCGCACGGCGGCTCGCTGCATTACGGCCGCAACACCTTGCGCGGCACGATCTATGGCGGCCTCGAGCGCATCCTGATGCAGCGCACCGAGCTGTTCCTGTTCGAGAGCCAGTTCGCCCGCAACGCCTACCAGGCCATGGTCGGCGCGCCGCCCGCGATCGTGCGCGTGGTGCCGAACGGCATCACGCCGGCCGAGATGGAGCCGGTCGCGCCCAGGCCCGACGCCGCGGACCTGCTCAGCGTCGGCGAGTTCCGCCACATCAAGGGCACCGACGTGCTGGTCGAAGCCCTGGCCGAGCTGCACAAGGCCGGCCGCAAGGTGACGCTGGCGATGGCGGGCGACGGCGAGGAAGGTCCCGCGCTGCGCGAGCAGGTCGCGCGCTTGGGCCTCGAAGCGAGCGTCCGCTTCCTCGGCCACACGCCGGCCCGGCAAGCCTTCGCCCACGGTCTGCAGATGGTGGTGCCATCGCGCGCGGATTCGCTGCCCTATGCGGTGATCGAGGCGGGCGGCGCCGGAATTCCCATTATCGCCAGCGGCGTAGGTGGCATTCCTGAGATTCTGGGTCCGGAGGGAAGCATGGTGCCGCCGCAGAACCCGACCCGCCTGGCGGAGGCCATCGCCGCGGCGCTGGACAATCCCGGCAAGGCCCGCGCCGGGGCCGAGAAGCTCCGCGACCGGATCGGCAAGCTGTTCTCCCAGGACGCCATGGTCGAAGGCATTCTGGCCGGCTACGGCGAAGCGCTGCACACGAAAATTCCAGCCAAGTTTATGCATTCGCACTAACGGTTTTTTGAACTCTCTTAACTAGTTTGGCCCCGACCTTGGGTGGGCCCGCGTCTCGTTCGACGCGCGGCTTGAAATGTCATTGGACGGGTGGCCATGGCGCAGTTCGATTCCCGCAGCATGATCGAAGCGGCGGCGTCTTCCGCTGGCGGCGCCGCGCCGCTCACCGCTCCGCGTCAACTCGCCGAGGCTGCCGCAGCAGTCGCAGCCGAACCGGTGCCCGCCGCGATGTCGCCGATCGTTTTGGCCGGCGCGATCCGCATGATCGAGTTCGCGCTGGTCGCAGCCATCGGCACCATGGTCTACGCCGCCTACGTGGTGCCGATGGAAGGCATCTCGCTGTACTACTCGTGGCACTACTTCGCCGCGATCTTCGGCGTCGCGACCCTCGCCACCCTCGCCTTCCAGATCGCCGACATCTACCAGGTGCAGGCGTTCCGCGGTTACGAGAAGCAGTATTTCCGCCTCGCCTCGGCCTGGTCGGTGGTGTTCCTGGTCGTGATCGGCGCCTCGTTCTTCCTCAAGGCCGCGGATCTGTTCTCCCGCGTCTGGCTCGCCGGTTTCTACTTCTGCGGCATTTTCGCGTTGCTCGCCTTCCGGCGCGGGCTGTTCCTGATGGTCAAGCGCTGGACCCACGAAGGCCGCCTCAACCGCCGCACCGCCATCGTCGGCGGCGGCACAGCCGGCGAGGAGCTGATCAACGCGCTGAAGGACCAGCGCGACACCGACGTGCGCATCGTCGGCGTGTTCGATGACCGGACCGACGATCGCTCGCCCGTCGCGGTCGCGGGCGAGCGCAAGCTCGGCACCGTCGACGACCTCGTCGAGTTCGCCCGCCGCACCCGCGTCGACCTCGTGATCTTCACGCTGCCGATCATGGCCGAGGGCCGCATCCTCGAGATGCTGAAGAAGCTGTGGGTGCTGCCGGTCGACATCCGGCTCTCGGCGCACTCCAACAAGCTCCGCTTCCGGCCGCGCTCCTATTCCTATGTCGGCGACGTGCCGGTGCTCGACGTGTTCGACCGGCCGATCACCGACTGGGACGTGGTGATGAAGTTCCTGTTCGACCGGATTATCGGCGGCCTCGCGCTGATCGCCTTGGCGCCGCTGATGCTCATCGTCGCCGGCCTGATCAAGCTCGACAGCAAGGGTCCGGTGTTCTTCAAGCAGAAGCGCCACGGCTTCAACAACGACGAGATCGAGGTCTACAAATTCCGTTCTCTGTACACGCACATGACCGACCATTCGGTGCAGAAGAGCGTGACCAAGGACGATCCGCGCGTCACCCGCGTCGGCCGCTTCATCCGCAAAACCAGCATCGACGAGCTGCCGCAGCTGTTCAACGTGGTGTTCAAGGGCAACCTCTCGCTGGTCGGCCCGCGCCCGCACGCCGTCAACCAGAAGATCGAGAACCGTCAGTTCGACGAGGCGGTCGACGGCTATTTCGCCCGCCACCGCGTCAAGCCCGGCATCACCGGCTGGGCGCAGATCAACGGCTGGCGCGGTGAGCTGACCAGCCCCGACAAGATCAAGGGCCGCGTCGAGCACGACCTCTATTACATCGAGAACTGGTCGGTGCTGTTCGACCTCTACATCCTGGCCCGCACGCCGGTCTCGCTGCTCAAGTCCGAGAACGCCTACTGATGATCGTATTGCGGACCGCGCCCTCTTCCGCCGCGCCGCCGCTCGATCCGCCCCAGGCTTATGCGGCCCAAGCTTACGCGGCCCACGAGCCGGGGATGCGGATCTCGACCGAGCGGCTGCGCTGCATGCTGCTCTGGCTGGTCGGCGCCAGCGGCGCCATCGCCTTCATCGAGCCGAGCCCCTACGAGGTCATGACCTTCGGGTCGATCGTGATGTTCGCGATCGGCGGGCTCACCGTGTCGCGCACGCTGATGCCGCTGATCGTGCTGCTGGTGCTGGTCAACATCGGCTACAGCATTTCCGGCGCCACCGTGATCGAGGAGAAAGGCGTTCCGGCCTGGCTGATCACGTCCTGGTATCTGGCGTTCACGGCCTTCTTCTTTGCCGCGATGCTGGCCGACAACACGGAAGCGCGGCTCAAGGCCATCGCGGCGGGCTGCGTGGCCGGCGGCGTGATCGCGTCCGTTGCTGCGATCGTCGGTTATTCCCGCGTGATCGGAAGCCTCAACGAGCTGCTGCTGCTTTACGACCGCGCCCGCGGCACCTTCAAGGACCCGAACGTGCTCGGCGCCTTCTTGATCTTCCCGGCGCTGCTTTGCCTGCAGATGGTGATTTCCGACGGTTTCAAGCGCGCCGCCAAGGGCGCCGCGATCTTCGGCCTCATCGCCATCGCCATCCTGCTGTCGTTCTCGCGCGCCGCCTGGGGCCAGCTCGCCTACACGGCGGTCCTGATGTTCGGGCTGACGATGCTCACCACGCGCTCGTCGTCGCAGCGGCTGCGGATCGTGATGCTCTCGATCGTCGGCGTCGGCGTGCTGGCCGCGGGCCTGATGGTGCTGCTGTCGCTCGAGAGCGTGTCCAAGCTGTTCGCGGAGCGCGCCAGCCTCAGCCAGAGCTACGACGTCGGCGCGCAAGGCCGCTTCGCCCGCCACATCATGGGTGCGATCCTGGCGCTGGACTATCCGGTCGGCATCGGGCCGATCCAGTTCAACAAGTATTTCCCCGAGGACACGCACAACTCCTTCCTCAACGCCTTCATGGCGGGCGGCTGGCTCGGCGGCGCGTGCTATCCGGCGCTGGTGTTTCTGACGCTCGCCTTCGGCCTGCGCACGGTGTTCATCCGCACGCCCTGGCAGCAGACCACCATCACGGTGTTCGCCGGATATTTCGGCGTGGCGAGCGAGAGCTTCATCATCGACACCGACCACTGGCGGCATACGTTCCTGCTGATGGGCCTGCTGTGGGGCCTGATTGCCGCCGGGCGGAATTGGCAGCGGCGCGTTGGGCAGCCGGCCGGCGCCGGGCCGCCGGGTTGAACTGTCTCCTGCCTCTCTCTCCACGGTCATTCCGGGGCGCGACCATCAGCGCGTTTACGCGCGTCTTCGACGCGCTATGGGCGCGAACCCGGAATCCAGACAAAGAGGGAGTCTTTGCTTTTCTGGATTCCGGGTTCGCTCGCTTTGCGAGCGCCCCGGAACGACGGCGGTGGGTGGGCTCCCGCCAGCGCAATCTTCCGATTCACATGTCAAACAGCCCGCGCTCATAGGCGTCCGAAGGACGGCGTCGCTTCGCTCGCCTATGCGCGCATCACGTCCGCATCATCGATGCAGGCGTGATTCATCGGCCCCGGAAGTAGCAAGGCGCGGGGCGCCGCCTTCATTTCCTTCCTCCCTCCAAAGAGGGAGCGGAGCGCCGTTCGGCGCTACGTAGCGTTGGCACCTTTGGAGGTGCCGCGTGCCGTTACCAGCACGCGCGCCTCCCGGCGCTCCACTTGTGGCGTTTCTCCTCTCGGGCCGCTCTTCCGGGAAACCGGACAGACGAGCTTTCACTTCGCCCCGATCCCGGCGGGGCTAACCTGCCCCACCGTTCATCCGGTCCACGTCCAGCCATCTAAGGCAGCCCCGTCTTGCGACGGCGCGGGCGGTGATCCGAGACGACCCAGGGGCCTGGCTGCGTCGGCCAGGAACCCGGGCGCCACACCCTGCTCCATCCAATAGGCGCCCCTAGCAGACACCCTCAACTGAGCAAGGCGGCGGGACGATACGCCCGGCAAGGCGGCCGTCAACTTTACCCCTGCGGCTTGCAAGCTCTGTCAACAGTGGCCGAAAAACCACGCCGCGGCCGTGCAACTTGCGCCCCGCCGCCCCACGTCGTAAATCACCCGCGGCGGAGCGTAGCGCAGCCCGGTTAGCGCACCAGTCTGGGGGACTGGGGGTCGCGAGTTCGAATCTCGCCGCTCCGACCATTTCACCAATCAGAACAAAGCCAAGCCGGCGCCGGTCATGCTCTCGATCGGTTATGCCCGGCCGTTTGCAATTCCACGCTCTACGACAAACGTCGGATGCGCCCCGGCGCCTCGCGTTGCAGCCTCGCAAGCGGTCGCCGCGGATCCGGCGGAGACCGCTATGGAGGTCCTCATGCGCGTGGATTGCTCAATGTCCCTTTCGAAAATGTCCTGCATCGCTGCGATGCTGATCATAACTCCGCTCGTCGTCATCCCCGAAACCGCATGGGCGAGACAAAGTGGTGGCGGCACCAGCACGACCTCAACCCAGCACGCAGCGTGCCGCAGCATTTACGGTTTTTGCCAGGACGCGTGTTTCGCGCGGTCGGGGACGCAACGCGATGGCTTTAGCCGCTCCCTGGGTTTGAAATTGTGTGCAGACGGTTGCAGCAAAAACTTCGAAGCATGCATGGACGCGACCAGGATCGGGAAGAGCAAACCGGCTAAGCCGGTCGTCACAAGCGGCAAGCCCGGCCGGCAGTCAGGACCCTCGCCTTCGCGCGGAAAGTCCAAGCCCCCCGAGCGTGGCCTGTACGGCTCACGACAGGGACCGATCGCGTCGACCGGACCGGCCGCCTCCAGCAGTCAGCGCGGCTCGGGTGGTGGCGGCTCGCGCGCGCAGCGATAGAGCAGAACGGCCGCCGCCGGCCGAGCCTGGGCGCGCCGCGTCGGAGCGGCGCGCAGCGCGGTTAGCGCACCAGTTTAGGAGACCGGGGCCCGCGAGTTCGAATCTCGCCGCTCCGACTAATTTCTGTACGATGGGTTGGCGAAGCGGAGGCGCTCGCGCGCCGCCTGCAGTCAGCAGGCACCCTCACCGCACCTTGAACACCAGCTTCCCCTTGAAATGCCGCGCCTCGCTCACCCGCAGCGCTTCGGCCGCCTCGGACAGCTTGTAGAGCGTCACATGCGGCGGCTTCACCACCTTTGCCGTATAGAGCGCGGCGACGCGCTCCATATGCGCCCGGGTGCGCGGGACCGCCGGCCGCAGCGACGTCACGTCGCTGCGGTTGGCCTCGGGCGCCTTCATGCCTGAGGCGATGAAGGCCGCGCGGCCGCCGGGCTTGAGCACCGCGAAGGACCGCATCGTCACGTCGCCGCCGACGGTGTCGAACACCGCATCGACATTGCTCACGGTCTTGGTGAAGTCGGTGGTGTTGTAGTCGATCACCTCGTCGGCGCCGAGCTCCTTCAGATAGCTCGCGTTCTTGGCGCTGGCCGTGGTGATGACGCGGGCGCCGATGTGCTTGGCGAGCTGGATCGCAAAGCTCGCGACGCCGCCGGCGCCGCCCTGGATCAGGATGGTCTCGCCCGCCTTCAGCTTCAGCGAGTCCTCGACCGAGCAGAGCGCGGTGAGGCCGGTGAGCGCAAGCGCCGCAGCGTCGACATGCGACAGCGCGGCGGGCTTCTTTGCGACAATGGCGGCGCCGACCGCGATCTTCTCGGCATAGGCCCCTTCCCGGCCGGCCTCCAGCACACCGAACACCTCGTCGCCGATACGCAAGTCCGTGACGCCCGAGCCGACCGCGCTGACCACGCCGGAGAAATCGCGCCCCAGGATCAGCGGAAACTTCGGCTGACCGCCGTAGTGGCCGGCGCGCACCTTCCAGTCGGCGCCGTTGACGGTTGCCGCAACGGTGTCGAGGACGATCTGCCCCGGCCCAGCGGCCGGATCGGGCTGGTCGCCGTATTTGAGGACCTCGGGTCCGCCGGTTTGTTCGATGTAGACAGCCTTCATGGTGCGCTGGCCTTTGCAATGCGGGTTGGCCGCGGCTGATCCGCGGCGTTCATGGCCGGATGTTATCCGACGCGCCCGAGATTGCCAGCAATCAACGCACCGCGATCCGCATCACAGCAGGAAATCGGCCGCGCTGAGATCGTGATGCCCGAGCAGGATGATGTTAAAATCGGCGAAGCGGTCGCCGTTCTGGTCGAGCGACACCAGAGTGTTGCCGTTCAGCTCGGAGGTCCGGATTTCGCCGGCATGGTGCGAGAACGGCGCCGTGCCGATGAAATTGAACGCGTGGCCGGAATCCGCCTCGAGCCCGCGCAGATCGATCCGGTCGCCGCTGGCAAAGTCCTTGATGCGGTCGGGGGAGCCGTTGAAGTCCGACTGGTGCTGGAACACGAAGGTGTCGTTGCCGCCGCCGCCTTCGAGCAGATCGTTGCCGCCGCCGCCGATCAGCGTGTCGTCGTGGTCGCCGCCGACGATGATGTTGCGGAGATTGTTGCCGGTCAGCGTCAGCCCGGCGCTGCCAACGCCGGCCTTCAGGTTCTCGACGCTCGCCCCCAGGACATAATCGATGGTGGTCACGACGGTGTCGGTGCCGGCGCCGGTCTCGATCACGGTGTCGCCGATGTTGTCGACGTAGTAGATGTCGTTGCCCTCGCCGCCGCTCATCGTGTCCGCGCCGGCGTCGCCGAACAGCCGGTCATTGCCGTCGTTGCCGTTGAGCGTGTCGTTGCCCGCGCCGCCGCGCAGGATATCGTTGCCGCCCAGGCCGCTGATGTGGTCGTTGCCGCCGCGGCCGCTGATGCGATCCGCCTCATAGGTGGGAAACGGCTGGCCCGGCACCGTCGTGGTCGCGTCGATGGTGTCGTCATGCGCCGTGCCGACGATGACCGCGCCCGGCCGGGTGTCGAGAGTGTAGGCCGGTCCCGTCAGCACCGGCGCCTGGTTGACGAACACCGAGATGCTGTTGGAGCCGTAGTTGGTCGTGATCAGGTCCGGCCTTCCATCCTCGTTCAAGTCGCCGGTTGCGAGCCCGTCCGGACTGATCTGCGTCGCATAAGGCACCGGCGTGGCGAACGTGCCATCGCCGTTGCTGATGAACACCGAAACAGTCGATGCGAAGTGGTTCGTGGCGATGATGTCGGCCTTGCCGTCGCCGTTCACATCAGCGGCCGTGACCGGGCCGCTCGGGCCGAAGGCCAGATCGGTCTCGGGCTGGTAGGTGCCGTCACCGTTGCCGAGCAGCACCACGACGGCCGCCACCGCGCCGCCGGACGTATCGTTGGACAGGTTGTTGCCGACGACCACGTCCAGCACGCCGTCGCCGTTGAAGTCGGCGACCGCAACCGAGTGTGCGGCGCCGCCGCCGGCCGTCAGCAGCGTTTCGGATGAAAACACGCCGCTGCCGTCGCCGATCAGGACCGAGACGTAATTGTTCACGTTGTTGGTGGAAACGAGGTCCAGCTTGCCGTCATTGTTCACGTCGGCCGCGACGATCGACCTCAGGAGATGACCATCGCCTGCTGTGGTCTCAAAGGACTGACCGAAGCCTCCGTCGCCGTGCCCGAGCAGAACCTTGATCCGGCCCGGACCGCCGACGATGACGTCGAGCTTGCCGTCTCCGTTGATGTCGGCCGTCGTGACGGTGTCGTAGCCTTCGCCGCCCCGGCCGACCTTCTGCTTGAACTCCTCTTCCGAGAACGTTCCATCGCCATTGCCGAAGCGAAAGGCGATCTGGTCGGAATTGCTGCTGCCGATGATGTCCAGGACACCGTCGCCGTTGAGATCGCCGAGCGCGAGCGAAAAGGAGAAGATCGAGGTCGCGAGCGCGGTCTGCGGCTGGAACGTACCGTCGCCGTTGCCGAGGAAGATCGAGAACGAAGAGATGTTGGGGATGCTTGGGTGGTCGTTCTTGACCACCGCATCGAGATGGCCGTCGCCGTTGAGATCGCCGAGCCGGATGTCGATCGGCTCGCCTTCCGGCAACACGGTCGGATAGGTGACCTGGGGCGCGAAGGTACCGCCCCCATACGCATTGCCGGCAGTGTCGTGGATGTCCGCGGTGTCGAGGCGAAGCGCGAGCGTGCCGACACCGCCGCCGGTGTCGACGGTCACGATGAACTGGCTGCCGTTGCCGCCCGGCGCCGGCGCGAGGTCGACGACGCGCGCGCCCTGCACGCCGCCCGACGTCATGAGCCTGAGATCGTCGATATCGAGGCCAACGACCGGCTCCGAGAAGGTCAGCGTGTAGTGGACGATCGGGGCGTTGGTCGTGATCGGGTCGGATGCGGTGAAACTCTGCAGCAGCGGACCATTCACATCATCGGACATCACGTTACCCCGGCAGTTTCCCGTGAAACGTGTATCGCGGAAATCCGGGCGATCCGCAACCGGTTGACACGCGGCTCGATGCCGACAGAGCGCGCCGTGCCGGTTCGAGACATCAGCGTCGAAGACAGCAGAGAATGGCTGTTCTGTGGCGCGGCCGAATGAAATTTTTGCGACGGCCGGCGCCGGAAGAAATCACCGGGCGGTTATGCTGATTACGACCTGGAGCCCGCCGTTTCGGCAGCTCAACTTGGATTTCAAATGCTCTTGTCACGCCGGATCCCGGGCGTGCAGCGGACATTGCGATCGATGCGCATCATGAGAGGCACGTTGTCGGCGTTCGTTTGCGCGGCTTTGCTGTGCCGGCCCGCCGCCGCCATCGTCGGCGACGCCGAGCTGGCCGATTGGGGCATCGTTCGTCCGGCATTGATGATTGCCGGCCCGCGGGGCAGCGTCTGCTCCGCGGCGATCATCGGCCGCGATCTACTGCTGACGGCCGCGCACTGCGTGACCGCGAAATCCGATATCGAGTGTGTCGATGCCAGTTCGCGAGCCCACATCGGTACGACGGACCAAAGCTGCGTCATGGCCGGACGCTTCGTCGTCACCGGGCCGGGTTCCACCTGGCGCGGCGCCAAGGCCATCGTCCTGCATCCCGAATACGACCACTCCCAAAAGCGGGGTCCCGATCTGGCGCTGGTGAAGCTTGACGGGCCGCTCGCCGCGAACCTGACACCGGCGATGCTCGCCACGCGGCCGGTTCAACGCGGCGACCGGCTGACGATCGTCGGCTACGGCCTCAATGACAGCGGCAAGTTGGACCGCAAGGCGCGGATGGCGACCTTCACGGTCGACCGATCGTTGCGGCTCATTGACCCGGCGCCGCTTGGCCAGGAGCCGAAGCTTGGCGCGCGCGGCGGCGATTCCGGCGCGCCGGTGTTTGCCATGCGGCTCGGTTCGCCATTGCTGGTCGCGATCGTCACCGGCCGCGAAGGCACCGGCATCAGGACGGTGATCGAGCCCATCGCGGCTCATCGCGAGTGGATCTGGAGCACCGCGCAACAGCTCGGCTCCCAGCTCGGTCCATAGTTCGGTTAAGCCCCGTTAGCGATTTGCCGGCGGACGCCGCAACCCTCCGACAAGGCGGTTGTCTTATCTCCGGGCTTGCAACCGGAGGGAGACGGCACGTGCGAAGCATCATGACTGCAGGCCTGCTTGTGATTGTTGGGCTGGCGACGGCGTCGGCGCAAACCATCATCAGGACGGATATCGAGCGGGATTCCAACGGCCGGGTATCGTCGGTGACATCGAGCAGCGATCGCGCCTCCGCACGGACCGACTTCACCTACGGCGACACGAATGTCCGGGCGGTCACGACCATCGACCGCAGGCCGCCCGGGGCCTACAACCCGCTCGGCGCCGGCGGATACAAGCCGCTCGGCCGGTAGGCCAGCGCCCGCCATGCGCGGGCCGCGTGCCATCTCTGCGCATTCGCGGCGCTTTCAATAGCTGCATGGAAATTGCAAGCTGGGTCGTGGCTCGGGCGCTCGCCCGGGCCGCGCCTGCGCAGTGTCCGTGTGAGCCCCCCATGAAGCCTGCGAAGTTCGACTACCACGCGCCCACCACGATCGACGAGGCTGTGGCGCTTCTGGCCAACGGCTCCGATACGCGGGTGCTGGCCGGCGGCCAGACCCTCATTCCGATGATGAACTTCCGGCTCGCCGCCCCGGCCGTGATCGTCGATCTCAACCGGATTGCCGCGCTCGCATATATCAAGGACGACGGCGACACGGTTCGGATCGGTGCGATGACGCGGCAGCGCGCGATCGAGTTCTCACCGGTCGTTGCCGAGAAGCTGCCGCTGCTCGCCAAGGCCATCAAGCTGGTCGGCCATCTGCCGACGCGAACGCGCGGCACGATCGGCGGCTCGATCGCCAATGCCGATCCGGCCGCGGAAATCCCGATGGTGCTGCAGGCGCTGGACGGCTCGGTCGTGGTTCGCGGGCGCAAGGGCGAGCGCAGCATCGCGGCCGCCGAGCTGTTTCACGATGCCATGACGACGGCGCTGGCCGCCGATGAAATCCTGGTCGAAATCCGGCTGCCGACGGCGCTGTCCAAGGCCGGCTGCGCCATCGAGGAGTTCGCGCGCCGCAAGGGCGATTTCGCCATTGCGGCCATCGCGGCCGTGATCGAGCGCAAGAGTGGCGGCTGCGGCAAGGCGCGGCTTGCCACCGCGGGCATCTCGGCCTGCCCGCAGCGGCTGCGCGCCGCGGAGCAGATCCTCGAACAGCAGGGCCTCGGCGACGGCGCCATCGCGCAGGCCGCCGAAGCCGCCGCGAAGGCCGTCGAGCCGCTGTCCGACCGCAATGCGTCGGCGGCTTACCGGCGGCAGCTCACGCAGGTGCTGACCGAGCGGGCCATCCGGGGAGCGATGTAACGAGATGGAGCAGACGAACCCCATGGTCGACGTCCGGCTCACCGTGAACGGCAAGGCCTACGAAGGCCGCTGCGAGCCGCGCATGCTGCTCGCCGATTTCCTGCGCGACAACCTCTCGCTGACCGGCACCCATGTGGGCTGCGAGCACGGCGTCTGCGGCGCCTGCACGGTGCTGTTCAACGGCGAGGCGGCGCGCTCCTGCATCATGCTCGCGGTGCAGGCCAACGGCGCCACGATCACCACCGTCGAAGGCCTCGCCGACGGCGACAAGCTGCATCCGCTGCAGCAGGCCTTCCACGAGCATCACGGCCTGCAATGCGGCTTCTGTACGCCCGGCATGCTGATCGCGGCGCTGGATTTCCTGCGCGTCAATCCGAAGCCGACCGAGCCCGAGGTGCGCGAAGCGCTGTCCGCGGTGCTCTGCCGCTGTACGGGCTACCAGAACATCGTGAGCGCCGTGATGGCCGCGGCCGAGACGATGCGCAAGGAGGCGCGGCCATGACGCAGGCAAAAACGAACAGCTATGTCGGCCAGTCGATCCTGCGCCGCGAGGACCAGCGGCTCCTCACCGGCCGCGGCCAGTACGTCGCCGACCTGAAGCTGCCGGACACGCTGCACGCCGTGTTCGTGCGCAGCCAGGTGGCGCATGCGCGCATCCGCTCGGTCGATCTCACGCGCGCCTTGAAGGCGCCGGGCGTGGTCTATGCGCTGGCCGGCGCAGAGCTCATCAAGATCCTGCCGCCGGTGCCCGATACGCAGCTGTCGCTGCCGCGCAAATGGACCACCCAGGTCCAGCACACCTTCCTCAATCCGCAGCAGCCGCTGCTCGCCCACGACAAGGTACGCCATGTCGGCGAGGCGATTGCCGTGATCCTCGCCGAGAGCCGTTACCTTGCGGAAGATGCGGCCGAGCTCGTGACGGTGGACCTCGAGCCCCTGCCCGCGCTGGTCGATCCCGAGGAGGCGCTGAAGCCCGGCGCGCCGGTGCTGCACGACAAATACGGCACCAACCTGATCGGCGAATTCAAGGTGGCCAAGGGCGATGTCGAGGCGGCGCTGAAGCGCGCGCCGCGCCGCTTGAAGCGGCGGTTCTATACGCACCGCTACGCCGCGATCCCGATGGAATGCCGCGGCGTGATCAGCGCCTATGACGAGCGCGCTGACAGCATCACCATCTGGTCGTCGTGCCAGGTGGTGCACTGGCTGCGCCGCGAGGCTTCGACCGTGCTCAACATGCCGGAGGCGCGCATCCGCAGCGTCGCGCTCGACGTCGGCGGCGGCTTCGGCGTCAAGGGTCACGTCTATCCGGAGGAGCTGCTGATCCCATTCCTCGCCCGCACCGTGAAACGGCCGGTGCGCTGGATCGAGGACCGCCACGAACACTTCATGTCGGCCTGCCATTCGCGCGACCAGATCCACGACGTCGAGGCGGGCTTCGACGACGACGGCCGGCTGCTTGCGTTCCGCGACAGCTTCATCGCCGACTGCGGCGCCTGGAACCCGATCGGCGCCGGCATCGCCTACAACACCGCGGTGCATCTGCCGGGGTCCTACAAGTTTGAGCATTTCGCCGTGCAGGCGCGGATCGCCACGACCTGCAAGGTGCCGAACGCGCCTTATCGGGGCGCTGGGCGGCCTGAAGCCACGTTCGCCATGGAGCGCACCATGGACCTGATCGCGGCCGAGCTCGGCCTCGATCCGGCCGACGTGCGGATGCGCAACATGATCCCGGGCAAGGAAATGCCCTACCGGCTCGGCATCCCGTACCGCGACGGCGAGAGCATCGTCTATGACAGCGGCGACTATCCGAAGGCGCTGCAGAAGGCGCTCGATGCCATTGGCGGCGTGAAAGCGTTCCGCGAGCGGCAGAAGACGGCGCGCGCCGCGGGCAAATATCTGGGCCTCGGGCTCGGCTGCTACGTCGAGGGCACCGGAGTCGGCCCGTTTGAGAGCGCGACGGTGCGCATCGATCCGACCGGCAAGGTCTATGTGGCGTCCGGCGCCTGTCCGCAGGGCCAGGGCATGGAGACGATCTTCTCGCAGATCACCGCCGACGAATGGAAGGTGAAGCCCGACGATGTGGTGATGGCGCTCGCCGACACTTCGGCAATCTCGATCGGCTTCGGCACCATCGCAAGCCGCAGCACCGTGACGCTGTCATCGGCGATCCACCACGCCAGTGCCATCCTGCGCGAGAAGGCGTTTGCGATTGCGGCCAACATGCTGGAATGCGCGCCGGGCGATCTGGAATTGCGCAACGGCGCGATCGGCGTGGTCGGCGTGCCGGGCAACGAGCTGACGCTGGCGAGCGTCGCGAAAGCGGCGCGGCCGGGCTGGGACCACGGCAGGCCGCAGAACATGTCGGCCGGCCTCGAGGAGACCTATTACTACGAGCCGCCGACCGTGACCTGGTCCTACGCGTCGCATGCCGCGATCGTCGAGGTCGACATCAAGACCGGAAAGCTCACGATCGAGAAATACGTGATCGTCCACGATTGCGGCACGGTGGTGAACCCGATGCTGGTCGAAGGTCAGGTGCTGGGCGGCACCGTGCAGGGCCTGGGCGGCGCGCTGCTGGAGGAGTTCGACTACGACGCCGAGGGCCAGCTCCTGACCGGCTCGTTCATGGACTACCTGATGCCGACCGCGAGTGACTTCCCGCATATCGACCTGCTCCACGAGCACTCGCCCTCGCCGCTCAATCCGCTCGGCGTCAAAGGCGTCGGCGAAGGCAGCGCGATCTCGCCGCCGGTGGTGATCGCGAACGCGGTGTCGGACGCGCTTTCGCCGTTCAAGGCGGAGTTCAACTCGACGCCGGTGAAGCCGGAGCAGATTGTGAGGGCGGCGGCGCGAGGCCTGTAGCCCGGCCGCGCGGCGCCCGCGAAGGCGGTTTTCCCATCCGCGCCGGCGATCGCGAAGTGGCAAAGGCGCAGTGGAGAACAGATGCTAAGTCTAAGAATCACGAAGAGAAAAATCTCAAAAGATATCTATCTGCTCCATTTCAAGACTCAATACGAATTAGCATCAACCTTCTTGCGCATTCAGGAATACTACGAGTCGCCGCATTTCCACGGCCGAGTTTTTTCACTGGAACAATTCATGGACTGGTATGCCGGGCGGCACGGCAACTTCACTTACTATCAGGATTGGGTCGGGTTCAACGTACCCTCGTCAGCGTTCGAGCCGTTTTATGAAGGCAAGTTCGATCCACTCAGTCAAAAGGAGAAGAAGCTGCTCGGGCTGTTCAAAGGATTGTCGCGGCGATTTTACGTGATCGGTGTTTATGGCGCCGGCGCCAGGGGCGACCTGACCCATGAACTCGCACACGCGTTATTCTTCGTTGATGAATCCTATCGACAGTCGGTGCGTGAGGCGATGAGCCGTTACAACACGACGAAGCTCGCAAGGAAAATTGCCAAAGCGGGCTACGCAAAGCATGTCATCCGCGACGAGATCCAGGCGTATCTTATCTCGCCGTCTGGCGAGCTCGGGTCCGATCCGGCGCTCAAGTCCTTGCGGGACGAACTGCGCAAGCTTTTCCGGAGTCGCGCCAGGACGCTTTCCGTTCCCGGGATCAGGTGAATTTTTCCGTGAGGTATTTGATCGTTCGCGATTGCCGGAAATAATTGCAGTGCCAGACCGTGTCTGTGGCTCCGAAGTTGCACGGCCGATCGGCGAGCGCGAGAGGGGTGCCTTTGCTGATGGCCCCGTAACCATCAGGGATCTTTCTTGTCCTTGTTGTCTTGCCGCTTTTGAAGCTCCAGGGCTCTTATTTCGTCCTGGCGATCTTTCCGACGACCGGTCAACAGCGCACTTACTTTGCCATCGCCACGCGGGAAAAAGGCGTCAGTTGAATAGAGACAAGACACCTCGGGCGGCTCCAATCGAAGATTTTTAAAATCGTTCTCACGGCTCCGGCCGTCGACGACGCAAAGCGCATACGCCGCCCGCCAATTCGGATTCAAATGGTAGCCGCCCTTTACATCCATTTCCTTCAGAAGGTCCGCTGCGAGTTCATTTTTGGTCTTTTGCGTCGGTCGAGCTCGTGGGAATGCCATGCTGACCTTCACCTTGTGAAGGTCCACGCGGGAGCCCTCGATGTTTGCGCTGGCGCTCACCAGACGGAATTGATTCGGCACGGGCGTCAGGGTCAGGCCTGCGCCGGCTTTCCCGTCCACCGTTGTCGTGAACGTCAGTTCGTCCGTGAAAGTGTCCAATCCGTTTTCCTGGACGGCAACTTTCAGGAACGACTTTACAGCCCTAGCTAGGCCAATCGAGCCAGTGATTGGGTAGAGAGGATTGGGGTCCCGGGGGGTGAAACGTGCACCGGGCCATTGTGTATTGGGAAATCCTTCGACGGAGCGATCTATGTCGTTACAGAATTTATACCACTTCTCAGTCAACAAATGTCCGAGCTTGTCCTGGTTTTTAAACGTACGCTTGCCTTGCCGACTTGCTATGATGCTGCCGCCGGCAGAGGCATCGAGAGTGCCCGCGGGATTCAACATCGGTAGTCTGAAACCGACACCCGCATCGGCGGTGTTCGTCTCGGTAATGTCGAACGTCCAGTCGTAGGCGATTGCTATGTCCATGTAGACATCCCAATCGTTCTTGAGATCGACCTTGGGATAACGCGCCTTCATCTCCTTGAGGTGTTCGGCGATGGTATGTGGGTTTATGCCTCTGACCGGAGGGTCCTCGTCCTCAAACCAGACCTGGACCATGTGTACGAGGCCCTCCCTCAATTCGCACCGCGCCGCCGCGACGATGGCCTCGGTTGGGATTGGCGATACATCGTCTGGAATTGGATGTATCGAGCAGGCCATCAAGCTGGCGCTCGCCACACAGACGGACAACAACGAGGCGGACGGACAAAGCGGTCCAGCCAATCTCCGCCGCGTGGATTGCGGCGGCAGTCGATGACGCTGGAAACCACTCAACGCAAATTCAAACGTTCGCGAAAAACGCTGACACAAACTCACAATTGCCCCCAGACTCACTCAAGCAATTGCAGCGCGTTACCGCAGAATAAAGCGCGCGCAATCGCTCCCCGAGGTGAGGTTAGACGCCGTTCGACTCAATTGCAACTATTGGAGGTGTTTTTGAATTTTAAAACCTGAATTTAGAAGGCGGGCCAATCGGTTGAGCCAACGAGCGGCGCAAGGGCGACACGTGGCGCGCTCAGCTTGAACTGCATCATGCCATTCTCGTGCAACGCAACTGTTCAGCGTGCGTTGGCACTCAATTCGTCTCCGGCACATAGGCCTCGTTCGGCTTCGGCTCCGGCGGCTTCGGATCGACGGTGATGACCTTCGGCTGCTCACCCTTGCGCAGCGGTGTGAGCGTCGCCACCACGGGATTGGGGAACTGCTCCAGCGCCGCGCCGGTCGCGACATCGACGCCGATGCCGACCACGCCGCCGAGCACCACATTGCCGACAACGCCCGCGGCGCCCGCGCCCGCGACCTGCGTGCGCACCGGGATCTCCACGGAATGGTAGCCCGGCTTGGTGAAGATCACGGTGAACTCGTCCTTGCGGTTCACCTGAACGGTGCAAGGCGTCAGGCACTGATAGCCCATCGACGTGCGGGCCGTGGCTTCTGGCGGATTCGAAATGATCTGCACTTGAGCGGTCGTGCCGCGCGTGACGGTGGCACAGCCGGCAACAGCCGCAGCAAGCGCGGCCACGAGGATAATGCGCATACGTCCCCCAACTTCCCCGCAAGGATCATGGTGGAATTGGCAGACGCGTGCAAGTGATACGTGTCTTGATGATAGGTTCGGTTAATGCGACTGGGCGCGGTTCCTGCTGCGCTGCAAGGCCTTTGGTGCAGTTTTTCAGCCCTTCGAGAGCATCCGCTCGCCGATCGGCGGCAGGAACTTCTCCGTATACACATCCGCCGGGCCGGGCTTGGCCGTAAGGCTGTAGGCCTCGCAGATCGCGTCGATGGTGAACTGCATTTTCGCCTGATCCACGACGCTCAGCCCGCTCTTCATCACCGCGGCGGTCTTGGTGAGCTCCAGCGCAAGACCGAGCCGCACCTTCTCGATGTCGAGCTTCATCATCGGGTCGCGGGCTTTCAGCACCGCGAGGCCTGCGTCCGGATCGGCGATGGTGTCCTTGGTGCCGCGGTTGAGCGCCGCGACCACGCCTTTCACAGTCTCCGGATTCCCATCGGCGAATTTCTTCGTCGTGACGAGCGCGAGCCCGTACATGTTGGCGCCGAAGTCGGAATATTTCAGCACCGAGAGATCGTCGAGCGTCATGCCGAGCTCGAGCGCCGCCGGAATGTTCGAATTGGTGAAGCCGCCGGTGCCGGCGACCTCGCCGCGCTTGAGCATCGGCCCGAACAGCTGCGGCTGCACATTGACCCATTCGATCTTGACGTTCTCGGCCTTGGCGGCCTTGAGCAGGATCGACACCGTGTCGTGCACGGCGGTGCCGGGGCCGCCCGCGATCTTCTTGCCGTCGAGATCGGCGGGCTTCCTGATGCCGGCGTCCTTGCGGGTGACCACCGCGAGCGGCGAGTCGTCGAAGCTGATGTAGACCGCGAGCAGCGGCGACGACGGGTTCAGGGCGTTGAAGCGGATCATCGACGGCATGTCGACCCAGCCGAACTGATAGGCGCCGCCGGCGACGCTGACCGCCACGTTGGTCGCGCCCTTGCCGGCATCGAGCGCGTCGACGATCACGCCCGCGTCCTTGAAGTAGCCCTTCTGCTGCGCGAGGAAATACGGCGCATGCGTGCCCTGGATGATCCAGTCCATCATGATCTTGACGTTCCGGGTCTCGGCGCTGGCGCGCGGCGCGAGCAGTGCCGTTGCCGTGGCGCCGAGCAGCAGCGCGCGCCGGCTGAGAGACGCGCGTGAAATCGTGTTCCTCGTGACCATCGCAAATGATCCTTCGTGCGGCACCGGCGGCCGCATCGAAGCAAGAAGCATGCCCGGACATCGTGCTGTCATAGGCTTGGCACGCGGGTTGCAAGCGTTCGCAGCATCATGTGGCGCGCAATCAAGCAATTCGCAGGATTTGAAAGCCCCGACAAAAGGCCATTGCCGACGTTATGGGCGATCGCCTTGGCCATGGCCTTGGCAGCGGGCCATGACCTCGTACTGCCGACGCGGCACGGCCGCGAAGACCGGCCGGGACAATCGCGATGAAGAACTTCGTCGATCTCGACCGCGTGTGGCTGCGCTATGGCGACGACGAGGACGGCACGCTCGCTTTGCAGGACATGTCCATGCGGGTCGACAGCGGTGAATTCGTTGCGGTCGTGGGCCCATCGGGCTGCGGCAAGTCCACGCTGATGAAGGTCGTCACCGGGCTGTGGCCGCCCTCGCGCGGCGGCGTCATCGTCAACAACCGCGAGGTCGACAGGCCGCTCAGCATCACCGGCATGGCGTTCCAGAATCCGACGCTGCTGCCGTGGCGGACCACGCTCGACAACGTGATGCTGCCTTTGGAGATCGCCGAACCGCATGCCTCGCGGCTACGCCGTGAGCGAACCGCTTATGCGGCCAAAGCCCGCGAGCTGCTGGAGCTGGTCGGCCTGAAAGGTTTCGAGGACAAATTCCCCTGGCAGCTGTCGGGCGGCATGCAGCAGCGCGCCTCGATCTGCCGGGCGCTGATCCACGATCCGTCACTGCTGATGCTCGACGAGCCGTTCGGCGCGCTCGATATGTTCACCCGCGAGGAGCTGTGGCTGGCGATGCAGGACCTCTGGCTCGCGCGAAAGCCAACCGTGATCCTGGTGACGCACGACCTGCGCGAGGCCGTGTTTCTCTCCGACCGCATTCTCGTCATGAGCGCGCGGCCCGGCCGCATCGTCGCCGAACGCGTCGTCGACCTGCCCCGCCCGCGCGCGCTGCCGATGACCTACGAGCCTTACGCCGTGGGCCTCGTCCAGCAGCTTCGCGAGCACATTAGCGCCGCACGGAAGGCCGCATGACCGACGCTGTCCTTGATGCCCCGCCGGTGCGGAAGAAGAAGCGCCGCAAGCTGTCGCGCAACAAGGCGTTCCGCCGCGTGCTGCCATGGCTCGTGGTCGCTGCGATCTTCGGGCTCTGGGAGGTGCTGGTCACGGGGCTGCGCATCGAGCCGTTCGTGCTGCCGGCGCCCAGCGCGATCTTCGCCGCCGGCTGGCAATGGCATGGGCCGATCCTCGACAACGCCTGGCAGACCTTCATGACCACGGCGGTGGGCTGCCTGTTCGCGATCGTCGTGGGGCTGCTCGGCGGCATCGCGATCGGCTCGTCGTCGCTGGTCTACGACGGCCTCTATCCGGCCTTGATCGGCTTCAACACCATCCCCAAGGTGGCGGTGGTGCCGATCCTGATCATCTGGTTCGGCATCGGCACGGTGCCGGCGATCATCACGGCGTTCCTGCTGGCGTTCTTCCCGATCCTTGTGAATGTCGCCACAGGCATCGCCACCGTCGAGCCGGAGCTGCAGGACGTGCTGCGCGCGCTCGGCGCCTCGCGCTGGCAGGTCATCAAGAAGGTCGGCCTGCCGCGCTCGATGCCCTACTTCTTCGCCTCGCTGAAGGTCGCGATCACCGTGGCCTTTGTCGGCTCGATCGTCGCCGAGACCGTGGGCTCCAACAAAGGCATCGGCAATCTGATGCTCGTCGCTTCGTCGCGCTTCGAGGTGCCGCTGGCCTTTGCCGGGCTGCTCGTGACCGGCGTGATGGGCATCCTGATGTATGCGGTCGCAAGCATCATCGAGCGGCGCATGACCGGCTGGGCCACGCGCGGCGCCGACAGCGGGATGTTCGCGCCGGCAGGGTGAGGCCGCGGCCTGCCTGTCGATAGCCCCTTAACATTTGAAGAATGGCCGGGACTCTGTAAGCGTCTCCGGCATGGCCCAGTACGGCAACGCTCTACTCTGCGCCGTGGTGATGACGGCGCTATGGACCGCGATCGGCCTGCCGGTCGCGGCGCGAGCGGTTGACCGCGGCTATGCCTGGCTGTTCGCGCCGGCGCTCGGCTGGGCCGCCTCCAGCGTGGTGGCGCTGCCGCTGTTTGAAATGATCGGAATGGACCGGCCCGCCGTTCTGCTCACTGCGGCGCTCGGCGCCACCGGTGCGCTCGTCGCGGTCTGGCGGCAAGGCTTGCTCCGGACCGTCCGGATGCCTGTGCCGCTGCTGCTGGGTGTGATTGCCGCCGCACTTGTGGCGGTCGTCCCGCTGGCTGGCATTCTGCCCAAACCAACGGCCGACGGCATGACGCTCGCGTCGCCGATCTTCGATCATTCCAAGATCGCGATGATCGATGAGATGATCCGCTCGGGCGTACCGGTTCGCAATCCATTCTTCGGCGAAACCGGCGCACCGGACCGCGTCGCCTATTACTACCTCTGGCATTTCAGTGCGGCCGTGGCCGCTGTCCTCACCGGCGTCACCGGATGGGAGGGCGACGCCGCATTGACCGGCTTCACGGCCTTGGCGTCGCTGCTGACGATGATCGGCGTGGCCATGGCGTGCGGCGCGCGGCCCTGGGCCGCGCTTTTGGTTGTGGCCATGGCCGCCACCGCATCGCTGCGCACTGCGCTCGGTTGGGTCTGGCCCCAGGCCGCTTCGCTGATCGGGGAATCGTCCGGCTTCGGCGGATGGCTGTTCCAGACCTCATGGGCGCCCCAGCACGTCGCCTCGGCGATGTGCGTCGTCGTGCTCTGCCTGCAACTGTCCCGGCTGGCGCAACGGCGCGGCAGATGGGCCGAGACCGCGATCCTCGGAGCCGCGGCATTTCAAAGCTCGGTGTGGGTTGGCGGCATCGTCCTCGCCCTCGCCGCACCGGCGATCGGGTTGCTGCACCTGTGGTCGCTTGATCCGGGCAGCCGCCGGCTGTTCCTGCGGAACGCCGTCGTCGCGGCCGCCGTCGCGGCGGTTCTGGCGATGCCGTTCGTCTTCGATCAATCGGCCAGCGCCGCGCTGCGCGGCGATGCGGCGCTGATCGCGTTCACGCCCGTCCCGGTGCTCGGCACGGTCTGGCCGGAGGGGCTGCGCCGCGTGCTCGACCTGCCGGCCTATTGGTTCGTCTATCTGCTGCTGGAGTTTCCGGCATTCTATCTCGCGGGCTTGCTCGGCGCCGGCGTGCTGGTCACGGATCGGACGATCGATCCGTCGGCCCGGCAAACGGTCCGCGCTATGGCACTCCTTGCCGCCATAAGCCTCGTGACAGCCTGGCTCGCCGCGAGCGTCATCGGCGACAACAACGATCTCGGCTGGCGGGCGGTGCTGCCGGGCATCTTCGTGCTGATCGCATTCGCGGCCGCGCTGATCTCCCGCTGGCCGTTGTCCTGGTCGCGCACGGCCGGCGCGCTCGCCACGCTCGGATTGCTGCTGAGCCTGCCCGGAACCGTCAAGATCGCCGTAGAAAACCTGTCCGGCTTGCGCAAGCCGTCCGAGCAGATCTTCGCCGCTTCGCCGGAGCTCTGGGAGGCCATGCGCCGGCACACCGCCGCGACCGAGCGGATTGCCAACAATCCCCTATTTCTCGGCGACATGACGCCCTGGCCGGTGAACATCTCGTGGGCTCTGCTGGCCGACCGCCGCTCCTGCTACGCGGGCAATGAGCTCGCGATTCCGTTTGCGCCGGTCCCGGCGCCGCGCCGTGCCGCCATCGAAGCACTGTTCGTACGCGTGTTCGCAGGCACGCCTGCGCCCGACGATTTGCGGCAACTGGCCGAGCATTTCCGCTGCGACATCGTCGTTGTAACGCCGCAAGACGGTGCCTGGCAGCACGATCCTTTTGCGGCCGGCAACCTCTATCGCCTCGTCAACAGCCAGGCCGACCGCTGGCGGATTTATCGAAAGGTCGTGACGCCGTCGTTGCAGAGGCTTGAGTCGCCCTAAATGCCGGCGAACCAGTTGAAGCCCTGCTTTGAATAGAACGTGCCGGGGAAGGTGTTGGTCACCTCAATTGCCGTGATCCACTTGGCGTTCTTGAAGCCGAGCTTGGTCGAGGTGCGCAATCGGAGGGGAAAACCGAACGGATCCGCGATCGGCTCCTTGGCGTATTTGGTCGCCAGGATCGTCTGCGGATGCAACGCCGTCGCCATGTCGAGGCACTCGGTGTAGTCGTCGGCGCACTTGAATGCGATGTATCTGGCGCGGCGGTCGGCGCCGATACGCTCCAGGAACTGGCCGAGGTTCACGCCCGACCATTGGCCGATATAGTCCCAGCCCTCGACGCAGATGTGCCGGATGATGATCTCCTGCTCCGGCAGCGCCCTGATCTGCTCCGAACTCCACGAGGCCTTGTTGTCGACGAGGCCCGCGACCTCGAGCTTCCAGGTCTTGCCGTCGACCGGCTTGACGTCCTCGATGTCGTAATAGGCGTTGAAGCGCGGCGGCTTCACCACCTGGTCCTCACGGAAGGTCGGCGCCAGATGGTTTGGCCGGAAGATCAGCTCCTGGACCTTGTCGTTGAACGCCGAGACCACGGACATGAAGCTTTGAACCGGGGCCGTGTCGGTGACCGAGCAGCCGCTGAGCAGGCTCAGCGCGCCCAGGCTGAACGAGCCGCGCAGCAACCTGCGCCGGTCGATCTCCTCGACGAGAGGCTGGAAGCGCTCGCGGACATCCGGCGCGATGCCGTCCTTGGGCCGGAAGATCGAGCGTGAGGGCGAACGAATCGGCATGTGTTGTTGTCCCTATTCGGCCGGGGTGAGCGTGGGCTGCGCCTGATGATCGGGCTCAGGCGGGCCGCCATTGACCATGGCGGCGATGGTTTTCGGCACCAGCAGCGCCAGCGCCACGTGCACCACCATGAAGCCCACGATCGCAGCCATGCCGATGAAGTGCACGAGCCGCGCGGTCTGGAAATCGTAGAGCAGATCGATCAGCCACGAGAGCTGGATCGGCTTCCAGATCGCCCAGCCGGAAACCACCTGGATGACGATCACGACGATGACGCCGGCATAGAGCGTCTTCTGCACGGCGTTGTAGTGCGTGATGTCGTCATGGGCGAGCTTGAAGCGCAGCGCATCGCGGATGTCTGCGATGATCTGGCTCGGCCAGATCGGCAAGAGCTTGCGGCGAAAGCGACCGGTGTAGAAGCCATAGGCCAGATAGCAGATGCCGTTCGCCATCAGGACCCACATCGCGAAGAAATGCCATTGCAGCGAATGCTGCGCATAGACGCCGATGACGCTCCATTCGGGAAAATGCAGCCAGCCGAACAGGACCTCGTCGTTGTAGATGCCCCAGCCGCTGCCGATCAGCAGGACCATCGCGAGTGCGTTGATCCAGTGCATGATGCGCAGCGGCAGTGGATGCAATTTGCGCGTATAACGTCCAGTTGATTTGACCTTGTCATCCGTCATCGTGAACGCTCTGTTCTGCAATTCATCTGCGCGTGTCGCGCGCCATATGTCTGAGTGCGATACGACGGAATTTGACTTTCACACGCAACACACGTCCACGTGTTGAAATTATCGATGGTGATGGCATGAGACTCGTCCTGCAAAGCCTGACAAGAGTTTCCACGAGTATCCTCGCGGCGCTCGCGACCGTGTCTATAGGTTCGATAGCTTCTGTGCATGGTGAGATCGCGAAGCCTGCGGTTATCCTTGCTGCGGCGCCGCAAGTGAGCGGCCCGCCGGCCGACACCACGGAGAAGAAGCTCACGCCCGAAGAGATCATGGCGCGCCGCTTTCCTCAGCCGGTGCGCGTGAACTTCTTGATCGGTCTGCCGGTGCTCGACTGGAACGACTCGACGATCGGTTACATCCAGCAAGTGGTCCGCACACCGGAAGGGAAAATCCAACTGATCGTTCCGTACTATCCGTGGTTCGGCTGGGTCAGGAACGGCGGCTTCGCCGATCGCTGGCGCCGTCCGGTGGCCGTGCCAATCGAGACGGTCGCGATCCTCGCCCGGCAGGTCGATGTGCTGGAGATGCTGCGCAAGGACTTCGATGCGGCGCCGACGTTCATGGCGTCGCAGGCGGCGCCGGTGCCGCCCGAGGAGCAGATTCGGATCGCGATCACGCGCCGGTGAGCAAAACGCGAAATACGACACGAAACTTTCATTTGAACGCGGGTGCGCAGGGAACCCATTCTTTCATCAGGTGTTTGCAGAGCTGAGGTTTCTCGGATGGACGATCAGACCCGGCGGCCGTTGAAGGCCCGGACTTGGGCCTGCCAGGCGCTCGGCGCGGGCGACCCGTCCACCCGCGCACTCGTTCCACCCATCCATATGTCCGCGACTTACCTGCGCGACGCCGACAACGGTTACAGCGGCGGCTATGTCTACGGCCGTGCCGACAACGCGACCGTGCAGCAGGCCGAAGCATTGCTCGCCGCGCTCGAGGGCGCAGACGAAGCGATGATGTTCTGCTCAGGCATGGCGGCCGCCACCACGCTGCTGCTCGCGCTCGATCGGCCCACCCACATCGTGGCCTCCGAAATCATGTACTGGGGCTTCCGCTCCTGGCTGCGCGAGATCGGCCGCTACGGCCACAGCGTGACGTTCGTCGACACCTCGGACCTGCAGGCGGTGAGCGCCGCTGTCCGTCCGGGCGAGACCGGATTGTTCTTCATCGAGACCCCGAGCAATCCGCTGTGGACCGTCACCGACATCGCCGCGATCTCGGAGATCGCCCATTCGGCCGGTGCGCTCCTCTGCGTCGACTCCACCGTGGCGACGCCGGTGTTCACGCGCCCGATTGCGCTCGGCGCCGACATCGTCGTGCACTCGGCGACCAAATATCTGAACGGCCATTCCGACATCGTCGCCGGTGCGCTTGCGGCCGCGGGTCCAAGCGAATTGTGGAGCCGCATCCAGCGGCTGCGCACGCAGCTCGGCAACACGCTCGGCCCGTTTGAAGCGTGGCTCCTGATGCGCGGCATGCGAACGCTCGATGTGCGGGTCCGCGAGCAGGCCAAGACCGCGGCATTCCTGGCGCACTGCCTGATCGATCATCCAGCGCTTGAGGACGTGCTCTATCCGGGGCTCAGAAGCCATCCCGGTCACGAGGTGGCGCTGCGCCAGATGAACGGCGGGTTCGGCGGCATGCTGTCGATCCGAGTCAGGGGCGGCGGCGCTGCCGCTGTCAAGGCTGCGGCTGGCGTCAAGGTCTGGAAGCGCGCGACTTCGCTCGGCGGCGTCGAAAGCCTGATCGAGCATCGCGCCTCGATCGAAGGGCCCGGCACGCCCTGCCCCGGCGATCTGCTCAGGCTTTCGGCCGGCCTGGAAGACCCCGACGACCTGCTGTTCGACCTGATCCGAGCATTGGATTCCGTGATCTGACGATCAACCGAAGGGGACGACATTGAAAACCGTGGCCGTCGCGATTCTCTGCAAGACGCCTTCGCCCGGACAGTCGAAGACACGGCTGTCACCGCCGCTGCGGCCGGAAGAATGCGCGGCTATCTCGGCCTGCTTCATCCGCGATCTGGCCGCCACCATTGGCAACCTGGCAAAGGACGGCGATGCGACCGGCTGCGCGGTCTACACGCCGGTTGGCACCGAACCCGCGCTGCGCAAGCTGCTGCCCGATGGCTTCGAGCTGACGCCGCAATGCACGGGCGATTTCGGCGAGCGCCTGCTGCGCGGCATCACCGACCTGCTCGATGCCGGCCATGACGGCGCGATCCTGATCAATTCGGACAGCCCGACCTTGCCGCGTTCGATCCTGCGTGCCGCGGTCGATGCGCTCCGGCAAGGCGACAATGTCGTGCTGAGCCCGGCCTTCGATGGCGGTTACACGTTGATCGGCCTGTCGAAGCCGCATGCTCGGCTGTTCGAAGACATTCCGTGGAGCACGGGCAGCGTCTATCGGCTCACGCTGGAACGCGCCCGTGAGATCGGCCTGCCGGTCGTCAACGTGCCGGGCTGGTACGACGTCGACGACGAGGCATCGCTGCGGATGCTCGAAACCGAATTGTCCGGCGGCGCGCTGCCGTTTGTGGCGCCGGCCGGCGCGGCCGCGCCTGCGACCCGCCGCTTTCTGCGCGAACGCCGCCCGGCATTCGCCGCACTCGCGTCCTAGGAGCGGGTCGACCGATGCTGTTGCCCTCAGGCCATCGCCGCGTCGTCACCGTCGTCATTCCGTGCCTCAACGAAGCCGAGCCGATCGCGGGCGTTGTCCGCGAGGTGCTGGCGCAAGGCGTCGATCATGTCGTCGTGGTGGACAACGGCTCAACCGACGACACCGCAGGCCTTGCCGCTGCCGCAGGCGCCGCCGTGGTCCGCGAGCCGATGCGGGGCTACGGCCGCGCCTGCGCGGGCGGCGTTGCGGCGGCACCGCCCGGCACCGAGATCGTCTGCTTTCTCGATGGCGACGGCAGCGACGTGCCGGACTTTCTCCCCGTTGTGGTCGGCCCGGTCGCGGCGGGCGCAGCCGATTTCACGATGGGCTCGCGGGTGCTGGGCCGGCGCGAGCCCGGCAGCATGACCGCCCCGCAGCTCGTTGCCGGCTGGCTCGCCGGCGTCCTGCTGCGGCTCACCTATGGCGTCACCTTCACCGACATGTCGCCGTTCCGCGCCATGCGACTCGATGAGCTTCGCGGGCTCGGTATGGCCGAGCAGACCTATGGCTGGAATCTCGAGATGCAGATGCGGGTTGCGGCCGCGGGCCTGCGCATCCGCGAGGTCGCCGTCGATCATCGCTGCCGACGCGGCGGTGTCTCGAAGGTATCAGGCGATCTCGTCGCGGGCCTCAAGGCAGCCTGGAAGATCACGACCACCTTCCTGCGGCTTGCGATGTCGCTGCGTGCCCGAAAGACGCTGTCCCACGTCCATGAGGCCGCCGAATGAAAACGCTTCTGACCGGGGGGGCAGGCTTCATCGGCCAGCATGTGCTGCGCGAGCTTCTCGCGCGCGGGCACGAGGTGCGTGTGCTGGATTCGCTTCGCCCCGACGTCCATGCGGTTCGCGGCTGGACGCCGCCGGCCGGCGTCGAGTTCGTCACCGGGGACGTGCGCGATGCGGGCATGATCGATCGTGCGCTGAGCGGCGTCGAGGCTGTGCTGCATCTTGCCGCCAAGGTCGGGCTGGGTGTCGACGTCGGCGACCTGCCTGACTATGCATCGTCAAACGACGCCGGCACGGCCGAGCTGCTCGCCGGCATGGCGCGCGCCGGCGTATCGCGGCTGACGCTCGCAAGCTCAATGGTGGTTTACGGCGAGGGCGTCGGACACTGTCCGGAGCACGGGCCGGTCATGCCTGCGCCCCGCGCGGAGCACGAGCTTGCCGCGGGCCGCTTCGAGCCGCCCTGCCCGTCCTGCGGGCATCCGCTCGCGACGGCGCTGGTGAGCGAGAGCGCGCCCCTTGATCCCCGCAACGCATATGCCAGCAGCAAGGTCGCGCAGGAGTTCTATTGCGGCAACTGGGCGCGAGTGACCGGCGGCGCGGTCGCGGCCATGCGCTATCATAACGTCTATGGACCCGGCATGCCGCGCAACACGCCATATGCCGGGGTCGCGGCGATCTTCACCTCGGCGCTTCGCCGCGGCGAAGCGCCGAGGGTGTTCGAGGATGGCGGCCAGCGCCGCGACTTCGTGCATGTGCGCGATGTGGCGGCGGCGACGGTCGCGGCCTGCGAAAAGCACCGCGCAGGCGTGCGCGCCTTCAACGTCGGATCGGGCACGCCGCGCACCGTCGGCGAGATGGCCCGTGCACTGTCCGATGCGCTGAACGGTCCGCGTCCCGTGGTCACCGGGCAATACCGGCTGGGCGACGTCCGGCACATCACGGCGGATTCATCGCGGCTGCGTCAGGAGCTCGACTGGCGGCCGCGGATCGACTTCGCCAACGGCATGGCCGAGCTGGCGAGCCTGTGAGTTGATCAGGACGCGGTCGCAGGCTCGATCGCTGTCTGCGCCTCCGACGCAGCCAAACCTGCGCGGCGTTCGGCGGAGGCAACCGTGTTGGCGAGCAGCATGGTCACCGTCATCGGCCCGACCCCGCCGGGAACCGGCGTGATGTACGAGGCCTTTTTCGCAACGCCGGCGAAGTCGACGTCGCCGACCAGCTTGCCGTTCGGCAGGCGGTTGATGCCGACGTCGATCACCACGGCGCCGGTCTTTACCATCTGCGGCAGAATGAGATTGGGCTGGCCCGCAGCCACCACCAGAATGTCGGCGAGGATCGTGAACTGCGCCAGGTCGCGCGTCTTGGCGTGGCAGATGCTGACGGTGGCGTCGCGCTGCATCAACATCAGCGCCATCGGCTTGCCCACGATGTTGCTTGCGCCCACCACGACCACGTTGCGGCCCTCGATCGGGATCGACTCGTGCTCAAGAAGCTTCACCACGCCATAGGGCGTGCACGGCGGGAACACGGTGTCGCCCACCACGAGGCCGCCCACGTTGTAGAGGTGGAAGCCGTCGACGTCCTTGTCGGCCGAGATCGTCTTCAGCACCGTCGAAATGACAAACTGCGGCGGCAACGGCAACTGGACGAGAATGCCGTGAATGTCGACCCGGCCGTTGAGCTCGACGACCAGATCGAGCACCGCCTTGGGATCGGTGTCGGCGGCGAAGTCGAAACGGAACGACTTGATGCCGACCTCTTCGCAGGCCCGGATCTTGTTGCGGACATAGACCGCCGACGCCGGATTGCCGCCGACTATGATCACGGCAAGGCCGGGCACCACGTGTCGGGCTTTCAGCCGGCCGATCCGCTCTTTCAGTTCCGCTCGGATGGACGCGGAAACGGCCACGCCGTCAATGATCTTTGCCGTCATTATGCGCAGGGCGTACCGCTCTTTGCGCCGAGATTCAACCCGTGGGCTTTGCCCATCCGTGCCTGCGGCCGCGTCAGTCGTGGAGTGCGGGCGACACGGCCGGAGCCGGCAGCGGCGCTTCGGTCAGCTCCGGCACGTCTTTGCAGTCGCCGGCCGCCTCCTTGAGCAGCCTCTGCATGAACGGCCGATACATGTCGATAAAGCGCTTGTCGGCCGGGTTGCAGAGATAGCGGCGGTGCGGCTTGATATCCATCTGGAAGGCCAGCAGCCACTCCTTGAGGCCCTCGTTCTCACCGCCGCCCCGCACCACGTTCAGGATGTCGTCATAGGCGTGGATCATGTGCGTGACGAAGGCCTGATAGCGCAGATATTCGGTGTGATCGCGCATCAGCGCCGCGTAGTCGGGATCGGACAGATGCGGATAGCGCAGGACCGCGTCGCTGTAGGTGATGTAGTTGCGACGCGCATCGGCGAGCTCGGCGCGGTGGGCCTCGGCGTCGGATTTCCGGCGGTTGTCGGCGAGCTGGAAGATCACCACCGCGAAGCCGATCAGCGCGATGAGGGCCGAAGCGATCTGCGCGAGGTTGCCGAAGCGCGAATACCACGGCGCGGGAGCCGCTGCCGGCGCCGCGGCAGGCGGCGCCTCGGGCTGCGCGGGTGGCGTCGTGGTCGTGTCAGGCGATGTCATGCGGCCCTCTCCCCGGCCCTGACGTTTAGGCCGGAGCGCGCCGTCTTACAATTCCCAGAGCGGGCTACCGCCGGCGGCCGTGGTGGCGCCAGGCCGGCCTACCCGCCGCCGACCTCGGCGGCGATCAGATGCGCGACCGGCGGCGGCGTCGCGCCTTTGTGAAACGCCTGGGCTCGCTCCTGCAACTCCCGGCCTTCCTGGGTGACCCGCTCGTGCTGACGCATGTGCTCGAGCCACGAGGTGAGCAGGAAATTCTCGACGAACTTGCCGGGCTCGGCGACGTCCTCGAACACGCTCCACTCGAAGGCGCCGTCGCGGCGGCGCTGGTTGGAAAGCGCGGACAGCGCGTCGAGGAAGGCCGCGCGGTCCTTGAGATCGATCCGATACTCGACCGTGACCAGCACGGGCCCGCGGTCGGCGTCGATATCCGCCGCCTGCACCGGCGCGGGCCAGTGCAGCGACGGATCGAGATTGACCCCTGTGCCGGTCTGCAGGTGCCAGCGCCGCAGCGCAAGGAGCGCCATGACGAGACCCGCGGCCGCGACGATGTGCGTGGCCGGCAGGCCCAGATGCGTGGCCACCTGCCCCCAGGTCACGCTGCCGAAGCTCATGGCGCCGAACTGCACGGTGACGAACAGCGCGAGCCCTCGTCCGCGCACCCAGGCCGGCAGGCCGACCTGGGCCGAGACGTTGATGGCGGCGAGCACCGCGATCCACGAGAAGCCCGCAACGAAGCTTGCCACCAGCGCGGTCGCGGGCTCCCGGGCCAGCGCGAACAGCACCAGCGCCACCGCCGTGCCCACGGTGCCGGCCGCGGCCAGGCCGTCGGCGCCGCCGAGACGCCGCTTGATCATCGGCAGCGCCAGCGCGCCGATCACCGCACTCGCCCCGATCGCGCCGAGCAGGATGCCGAACAGCCGCGGTCCACCCTGGACCTGGTTGCGGGCGAGGATCGGCAGCAGCGCCCAATAGGCGCTGGCGAACACGAAGAAGCCGACGGCGCGAATGAGCGTCGCGCGCAGATGCGGATTGCGCCGCGCGTGGCGCAGCCCGACCAGCATGGCATTGCCGAAGCGCTCGGGCGGCAGGTGATGCGAGCTCGCGTCCTGCGGCCGCCACCAGATCAGCGCCGCGATCACGACCATGTTGGTGATCGCGTTGACCCAGAACGGCGCCGCGATGCCGAGCGCGCCGATCAGGAGACCCGCAAGCGCCGGACCAATCGCGCGGCTGATGTTGATGCCGACGCTGTTGGCGGTCACCGCCGGCGGCATCTCGTCTCGTGGCACGAGCTGCGGCACGATCGCCTGCCAGGCCGGCGCGATCAGCGCTGCACCCGCACCCATCAGGAACGTGAAGCCGAGCAGCGAGGCCGGCGTGATCCGGTTGAGCCAGACCAGCAGCGAGAAGACAGTCACGATCGCCGTGAGCGCGAACTGCACGCCGATCAGCAATTTGCGCCGGTCGAGGATGTCAGCGAGCGCGCCGGCCGGGATGCCGAACAGGAACATCGGCAACGTGGTCGCGACCTGCACCAGCGCCACCACCAGCGGGTTCGGATCGAGGCCGGTCATCAGCCAGCCGGCTGCGGCGTTCTGCATCCAGGTGCCGGTGTTGGAGATCACCGTCGCGGTCCAAAGGATCGCGAACACCCGGTGGCGGAATGGCGCCCATGATGACGCCTGATCAGCAGGCTGACCCGATGCGGGGCCTGGAGGCTTGTCGGACATCCTGTCGTTTTACACCGCCCGACGCGCGCAGCCCATGGCGCGCGAAAGCCCGCGGATTGGACGATATGTTATTTCTTCATGATGTGGCGCATCGCGAGCGCGCTCTCGCCCGCCGGCAGTTTCGACAGCTCGCGGAAAAAGCTGGTCGCGAAATTGCAATAAGCGGCGTGTTTCGAGGCATCCAGCTTTCCCGGCCCCAGCAATGCAAAATCCTCGTCGGTCGCGCCGTGCGCCACCAGTTGATCGTTGACCTTGTCGTAGATCGGCTGGACGTCGCTCGCCTTGATGTTCTGTCGCATGCCGGCGGTGCGCAGGACGCGCTCGTGGATGGCCTGCTCCCGCTGCTGCAAGCCCTGCGGAAACTCCTTGTGAAGGGTGCCTTTGGGGTCGCCTTCCGTCGCGTAGAGGTAGCAGGAGGTCGGGTTTTTGAAGCCGAGCGCAGTGTATTCGTCGACGAGCAGCTTGTTGTAGTCGGCCAGGACGTCATCGTCCGCCAGCGGGATCTTCGACACGATCAGCGCCACGAGCCGGAGGCGCGTCTGCTGGACCACGTAGGATTCGACTTTTCCTTTGACGACACCGTCCTGATACTCGTCGACGAGTTCATTGAATTCCATCGGAAACCGGGTTTTCAGGATCTCGAAGATCGGCAGGGCTTTGCTCAAGCGATCGGCCGCCCCGTCCTTCGGCATGTATTGAAGGCCATCCGAAAGGCTGGTGACGACGCGGGCCTTGATCAGGGCGTCCGCCGTGGGCCGCCACATCTCGCTGTTCGGCGTCGACAGAGCGGTGTCGATGAACTTCTCATCGAAGCCGGCCATCTTGAAAACTATTCTCTGCACGCCGTCGAGATCGCGTTCCTTCACGGCCGGGAATGAGCCGCGATGAAAGCCGAGCGTGGCAGTCTTGAGCATCGTGCGCTCGCGGCCGGCCGCAAAGGCCAATGTGCAGGGCCGACAGGCACTTGGACGACACGTAGGTGTCGAGGCCGCGCGCGCGGATGAGCTTGAAGAGCTTTTCGGCCTCGCCGACCCGGCCACCGACACTGTCGAGGTGGACCACGCGAATGCGGTTGGCGTCGAGGACCTTGATGAAGTCGTTGGTCAGGCCGTATTTGAAGCCACCCGAGATCTCGGCCTGCGTGCGGTCGCGCATCACCCGAATGGTGTAATCGGGAATTCCCGGATCGTTGAGAACCGCCATCCGATAGGTCTCGGCAAGCTGCGGGCCGCCGTCTCGGAGGAATACGACGACGTTGCCCAGGACGCCGAACACCACGGCGATCTGGGCCAGATAGCCCCAGGCGCGATGGCGCCCGGCTGCCGCGCGGGCCAGATTGTATTTGGTGGCCGATCGCCAGAGGCCCACAAGCTGCCAGGTCGCAAGCCCCGCAACCAGCGACCACAGTGTGATCATCCCTGAGAAAAGGACGGTCGGATTGTAGGCGCTGCTGCCGAGCACTGCGCCGAGGATCGCGGAGATGATCCCCGCCACAATGGTGACGACGAGGCCGACGACCCAGTACGCGGCCCAGAGCGGAAGGTCGCCACGCCAATGCCGCGCGACGACGTTTTGCCGGCCGCCCGTCGGCAGACGCGCATCGACAAACGACGACCTCGGCTTGGGCCGTCCGAAAACGACATCGACCAGACCGCCCAGGACGAAGCCGATCAACGCGCAGATGACGAATGAGCCTGCGATGTAGCCCGCGACGTAGGCTGCATCGTTGATGGGGATGCGGCCGTTCGAGACCTGCACAAGCAAGATCACAAAGCCGCCGAGGGTGCCGACCTTGCTCCAGGTCACGAAGCGCCATGGGCGTGAGACCGGAGGCGCTTCAGCGACCGGATTTTGCGGCTGTGCCTCAACTGCGGCAGGCGGAGGCAGCGGCGGAGCGAGTGGATTGATCTCAGGCAACTCGAGCGCCGGCTTCCATTCGGCGAGTCCGGGACGCCACACCAGCACGGCAGCGAGGTCGCGCCCAGCGATCTCGGCGAGCAACTGCTCCAGCGAGACCGGGCCCTTCTTGCGGCCCGCGACGTAGAAATACCAGTGTGACATAGCTCCCCCGAGCATCCACTGCGTATTTCTATCGCAAGCTGTGAGGCCTTGAAACAGCGATTCCGGCCGCGCTGCAAAGCGGTGATCGGCGACGGCAAAATGCAAAGGCCGCCCGAAGGCGGCCCCGCCATTTCTACACGCGATCGACGCGTTACGACTTGTGCTGCTGCTTCTTCGCGTGGCTCGCCTTCTTGGCCTTCGCCGGCGCGGGCTTGGCCTTCGGCGCGCTGTTCGGATCGGTGGTGTCGGCCTTGGCCGGATCGGTGTTGCCGACGCTCTGCGCCATCGCGCCGCCGCTGCAAATCCCGATGGTGATGGCCGCAGCCAGCGCCAGCTTCGCAAGGTTCGTCATTGCTAATCTCCCAGTTTTTTGCAGACGCCCCCACAACGCAGCCTATCCAAACCGGTTCCGGCGTTGGGTCCGTGACAGGAATTTAATGTGACTGCGTGGCCGTGCGCACCGGTAGCGCGCAACCGTTTTCCCGGACTCGATCCAAGCTGTCCCGCTCTGCGAAACTTCGGGCCTCCATGACCGCCGCCTAAGCTCCGGCCGCCGCATGTCCCGCCATTCATCGTCGGGTGCGACGTAGCCACGGCTGCGAGCGGGCTCCGTGGACGGGCACTGAATGGGGGCATTCATGGTGCGGTATCCGGCCAACATCGATCTGTCGAAGCTTAGCGGCGCGAATGGATTCACGCTGACTGGCGAGCCGACGATGGCCAAGCCGGAGTTTCGGTCGCCTCGGCATGCGACGGCGACGTGCGCGGCAGCGGCGCTGCAAGCTGACCCGGTCAGCCGCATGAATGCTCAATTTGGGACGGCGCCATCACGCGGTGCGTAGTTGTACGGATACCGTGCGAGCGGGCGCTCGGTTATCCTCTCACCATGATCGATACAACCCTTGACCTCCGGCTCTACGCTCTCTGGTGCGAACGCCTGGCCGACGAGTGCCAGGAAAAAGCAATCGCCGACGACTTGCGGCAGATCAGCCTCGAGCTCAACGAACGGGCGCAGAACTACACACTCCTCAAAAGAACCGCGGCTTAAAGAACACGCGACTTGGGCAGACACACCTTGAGGGCTCTGTTTCCGGGGGGGAGCGGAGCCCTTTCTTCTTCTCAGCTGCCGCGCAATCCGGGTGCGTGGCCTCCATCCGTCGCCCCCGCGATATGGTGAACGGACTGTGTCTTGGGAAATCTCATTTTCAGGTGCCCGGCGACCGGTGAGAGGTTCGATACCGGCTTTCAATCGACGCGCGCCGAGATGAAGAAGATGCCGGCTGATGCCGAGATGATCCTGCGCTGCCCGGTATGCAGGGATCGTCACACGTTCATGGTGGCGGAAGGCGAGATCACCGGCCAAGACTGAGACGCGCAGGTCTTCAGGCGAAATTTTCCAGTCATTTTGTTGCGCGGCGGGGGCCGTTCCACCCTCTCTCCTTTCCGGGGAGAGGGTGGACTTCTATTCCCAGTGAATTCGCGCCCGAACTCGCATCCCGGCGGCTCGAAAAATTATTGGTCCGGGACAGCGGAGTGTTGGCCGAAGATCTATATGTCGGTCGTCGCCGCCCTGCTCGAGCAAATCAGACCCCGATGCCATCCAACCAAGCCAGCGACGATATCGTGTTCGCCGAGACCCGCGACGGTCTCACGCTGCCGGTCATCGACGTCACCCGTCCGCCGTTCGCGGAGCCGGACGATCCCGCGAGTGTCGCGGCCTTGGGCGAAGGTTTCGTCAAATGGCTTAGCCGCCAGCAGATGCCAAGCTTTCTCACCAAGCTGCTGCTGCGGCTGGCAGCGCGGCGCTCACGGCTGGTGCGCATCCTGTTCATGTCGGACCAGGGCTATCTCGACAGCATCACCACCTATGTTCTGAAGCTCGGCCCGGACCACCTGCCTCCAGGCTTCGACAGCCCGATGGACCGCAGGATCGCCGACACGCCCCATGCGCCGCTGCTGCGGCTTAGGATGCAGCAGGTCGCAAAGCTGCTCGCCGGGGCGCTGCGGGAGCCGCTTGCGCGCAACGCCGCGGCGCCGCTGCATCTGATCAACATCGCCGGCGGGCCGGCGCTCGACAGCATCAACGCCCTGATCGTTCTCAAGCGATCGGATGCCGATCTCCTGAAGCGGCCGATCGCGATCGACGTGCTGGATTCGCAAACCGAAGGGCCGGCCTTCGGCGCCAATGCGCTCAAGGCGCTGCAGGCGGAAGGCGCGCCGCTGCACGGGCTCGATATCACCTTCACGCACCGGACTTATGACTGGGACGACACAGCGATGCTGCGTGCGCATCTCGAGGGATTGCACGACGCCGTCACGGCTGCATCGTCAGAAGGCGGATTGTTCGAATATGGCAGCGATGACGCCATTGTCGCCAATCTCACGGCGCTCCGCGAGGGCGGCGTTGCGCACGTGGCCGGCTCGGTGACAAGCGCAACCGAGCTGCGCAAGCGCATGATCGCGCAGACCCGATTCAAGCTCTATCCGCGGGGGCTCGAAGGCTTCGCGCCGCTCGCGGCCCGCGCCGGATATGCCATCGCGAAGAGCGAGCCCGCGCTGTTCAGCGACCAGGTGCTGCTCGGCCCGGCATGAGATGGTCGTTGCCCGCAATGGGCGCGGGTTATTCGATGACCTCGTCGGCCAGCGCCACGAATTGCGGTGGCAGCTCGATGCCTGTGGCCTTCGCGGTCTTCAGATTGACCACGAATGGATAGCGGATCGGCTGCTCGAATGGCAGATCGGCCGGCTTCGCACCATTGAAGATGCGCGCGACCATGTCGGCCACGCGCTCGAAGGATTCCTTGAGGTCGGGCCCGTAGGACATCAGGCCGCCATCGCGGACCAGGAAGTCGTATTCATAAAGCGCCGGGATGTGGCGCTCGGCGGCGTAGTCATACACCCGCTTGCGGTTGAGCGAGGTGAGCGAGTCCGCCACCAGCAGAATGGCATCCGGCGGTTCACGGTTCATGGTTTCGAAGACGCCGTTGAAGTCGTCCGGCTCGCGAAGTCCCAGCGCCTGGACCGACGCACCGATCGAGCGGGCGGAGCTCGCCGAGACCTCGTAGCGCTGGCTCATGCCGAGGTCGTCCCTGTTCCACAACATGGCGACCCGCCGCAGCGTCGGCACCGCCTGCTTGATCAGGTCGAGCCGCTTGCCGGACAGCGCCACGGCGTCGTCGGAAATGCCGGTGATGCTGCCGCCCGGCCGCGCGAGGCCGTCGACCAGATGGGTTGTGACCGGATCGCCGGCACCGAACGCGACGACGGTTGGTACGTTCTCGACCTTGCAGGCAAGCGCGGTCGGATAGCCGATGACCACGACCACATCGGCGCCGTCGCGCTTCAGCGCGCGGACCGTCTCCGGCAGCTTGCCGATCTGACCCATCACACCGCGCGCGTCGAAGGTCAGATTCTTTCCGAGCCCATAACCCCGCTGCTCGAGTCCCTTGAGCAGCATGGTGCCGAATGGCGACTTCTCGCCGATCGGAGCTGCCGGACTGAGCGTGGCGAGACGAAAGGTCTTGGACGAAGTTTGCGCCAGCGCCGGACGGGCGCCGGCCATTGCGGCTCCGCCCAGGAGCGCAATGAACTCACGACGTCGCATGGAATGATCCTCGGAAACGCGCCCCCGCGCTGTAGCGAAGTCTAGCAGCTTGTGGTTGCGCGACGAATGGAAAAGACCGCGGTTCCAATCCCCTCGCGCGCACTTGATGGATGGTTGCCAACCGCATCAATTGTCGGTGAGCGGCTGCAGCTGCCGGCCGTTCTACGATGCGATTCAGTTGATTTTCACCACCCTCGGCGAACATACGCCGATGCTTGCTCCCGACTCATCGCTCGGACATGCGCCCGAACGGGTCCCTGCCCTCGACCTTTTGCGCCTTCTCGCGGTGCTCGGCGTGATGGCGTTTCACTACGGCTTCCGCGGCCCGACCGAGCTGGGCGTGACCCATGTGGCACTGCCGGAGCTTGCTGCGCTGGGCCGCTACGGCTTCCTCGGCGTGTCGGTGTTCTTCGTCATCAGCGGCTTCGTCATCGCCTATTCGGCGCAAGGACGCAGCGGCCCGGGCTTCGCAATCGCGCGCGTTGCGCGGATCTATCCGACCTATCTGCTCTGCATGACGCTGACGTTCCTCGGCATCCTTCTGCTCGGCGCGCCGCACTTCGGAACGAGCCTCGCGCAATGGGCCGCGAATTGGTCGATGCCTGCGGTGGTGGCGGGTCCCTACCTGGACAGCGCCTACTGGTCGCTCGCGGTCGAGATCATCTTCTATTGCTGGGTGACGATCTTCATCGGGCTCGGGCTGTTTCCGAGGCGCACCGACTTCATCGTGGCGATCTGGCTTGGCGTATCGCTGTTGAACGAGCTGACCGTCGACATAAAGCTGATCGGCAAGTTTCTGCTCGCCGACTACAGCGGTTTCTTCGCCACCGGCATCATGATCTATCAGTTTCATCGCGGCCGCCGCGACGTCTTGCTGCAATGCCTGATGGCGGCGTCGATCGCCACCGCGATCTTCCACGCGATTCACAATCTGCAATGGCTCCGCCAGCACAGCGGCGATCCGTTCGACGACTGGATCGTGGCCGCAATCTGCCTGGCCTCGATCTCAGCCGTTCTGCTCGCGACGCGCATCCGGCATCTGCCGCTGCCGCCCGCGCTGGTGCTGGCGATCGGCGGCATCACCTATCCGCTCTATCTGCTGCATCAGCAGCTGGGCTATGTGCTGTTCGAGCGGATCGCGCCTGTTGCACATCCCGCGGCGCTGGTCGCGGCGATCCTAGCTGCAATTGCAGCGCTGTCGTGGGCGATCTGGCGCTTTGCCGAGCCGCCGCTGCAGCGTTGGACGAAGAAGACGCTGACCGGCCTTGCCGGCCGCCTCGGCGTCCGCTCGGCGCGCCCGTCTGCGGTCGCGCCGGGATCGCGATAGCGCTGGAGCGTGGCTAACGTCGCTGCCCTTGCATGGTCGCCTCTGCCGCAATCGGCCGAGGATCCGGATCGTCGAGGCCTTCCACAAAGAACTGCACGATCGCGCGCCACAAGTTTCGCATTCGGCATTCCCCCACGCCGATCATCTGCACCGATTCCGCGCGCGACGGAAAGGTCTTGTTAAGATGCTCCTCTGGATGATTGGCGCGATTCTGATTCGTTCTTTTGGAACAAACCGGAGTCAGGAGTGGAACACCGGGAGCCCGATGTTTTAAGGAGATGCTCCTGCCAAGCGCGCGATTTTCAGTCGGGGGCGATTGCCATGAATCAATTCGACGCCGCGGTTCTGATCGTCGTGCTGATCCTTGCGATCATGGGCTTCCGGGCCGGACTGCTGCGAAGCCTCGCGGACATCCTGGGCTTCGTGATCGCAGCTCCGCTTGCCGTGGCGCTGACGCCCTACTTCAGCGCGCATGCGGGGCGGACCGCGATGGCATCCTCGCAGTTCGGAACCGGCGGTCTGGTGTTCTTCGCGCTGTTCGTGATCGGCGGGTTTCTGCTCGCCCAGCTGATGCGCCTGATGGTGGCAGGCCTCGCCGGCGACGAGATCCCGCTGTTCGACCGCTTTGCCGGTTTTGTGCTCGGGGCGGCACGCGCTCTGCTCGTCGCCATCACGATCGTGCTGATCTTCGACCGGATCATTCCGAGCGGCCGCGATCCCGAATTCCTGAAAGGCTCGCTGGTGCGGCCCTGGCTCTCACTCGCGGCGGCGCAGGGCCTGAAGTCGCTGCCGCCGGAGACCACCGAATATATCGACCGGCTGAAGCGCGAGCGCGGGCTGTAGCGGTTGCTCTACGCCCGGGTCTGCGCTTGCGCTATTTCTCGCCGTGACCGTTTTCGTCCCGGCGGTGCGGCGGCGTGAGCAACGCGCCGTTCGAAGGCCGGCCGTGCCAGCCCCACCATTCGACCCAGGTCAAATGCTGGCAGGCCGAGCAGCGATGGACCTGCGCACCGGCCGCATCGCCGAGCGGCTGCACGAGCGTTTCAAGATCGGTCGGAGCGCTGCAGCGCTCGCAATGTACGGCAGGCTCGCCGAAGCTTCTCTCGGAGGACATGACACCTAACACCATGACCGCCACTCCCTACTGAAGTGACAATAGGCGTGTGGGGGCCCTGCCCTAAGTGCGCAAACTCACACAGCGGGCCGAACCGGGCTCGGTGTTTTTCAGCGCCCCAGCAGAAGGTCGCGGACAAAGCGGGTGTTTGGCGCCAGCCGGATGTTCCACGGCTCGCGCCATTCGGCGCGGTCGAGCTCGCCCTCGTCACCGATCACCAGCACGCCGGACACCGCCTTGGCGGTGAAAATCATGTGGTTGATGCGCCGGCCGGTCGCGGGGTTCGTGGTCTTGACCTTCTGCCAGACCCGGGCGCCGCGGCAGCGCAGCCCTGGAAGCTCCTCGGCGAGTTCCCGCCGCAGGCAGCGCCTGGCGTCCTCGCGCCGGCCTTTCCGTTTGCCCCCAGGAAACGTCCAGCGGCCATCGCGCCTGCGCCGGACCAGAAGAACGCGGTTACCCCTCGTCACCACGAGCTTCGACGATTTGGCCATTTCGAGCTCAGTCTCCGTGATTCCCGTTTTTATCGTGGGTGATTCCACCCTTGCTTGATGTGACCGGGATCACTTTTCGGCATTTCCGTTTGGCGCTCCCGGCAGGCGATTCATGCTCCGGATGTTCCGTCGCATGCTCGTACCTGGAAAGCAAACGTCATGCCTGTTCGTCTTGTGGAGAGCCGCTCAGTTGTCGGAGTCGCGATCGCGTGTCGGATACCTGACGCTTTCAGCGTCCGCCGATTCCGCCGTCCATCGTGTGAAAAGGTTAAGCCAACCCTGCGCAATTCTAAGCCAGCCCTGGCGGTCTTCCTCGGTGACGGCTCGGTCTGCCCATTCTTGCGCATCCTTGGCGTTTTGCAGGTATTCTTCTTCGCGGCTCACTGAGCACCCCGACACCGACTTGATTGCGTGGGGCGAACACGGAGACGGTCACGTCGTTCCGTGAAATTAGAGAACTTCCAAAAATTTTGAGACGGATAAAAAAAGGCCCCGCCAATTGTGGCGGGGCCACTTGGGAGCTGGGCATCGGGGGGATGGATCGCTCCCAGTGGCGCTTCAACGCCGGCGGTCGAAATCGGTTCCCGAAAAATTTGCTTCCACGCAGCTTACGTCGCGATACTGCGGGGTTGCGCTCCCAAAGCGGCAGTCGTAGCTTACAAACACCAGGGGAAACGCAGACTCCCCTCCAGACGATCCCCGTCCAAGTGCTGCGCAACACTCGACTCGTCGAGGAGATTGCGCGTGGACGGCCACCACTCCTTCATCAAATTGTCACGCCGCATTCTTCCGGCCCTTGCTTGGGCTGCCGCATTTGCGGGCGCGTTCGCCTGCGCCGGCTCGGCGGTCCTTGCGGAGGGGAATGCGATCATGATCGCTATCGAACGTATGGCGGTCGGCGAGCCGCCGGCCGATTTCGACGTCGCGCGCACCGGCCAAGGCGGCCCGGCGCGCTGGCTCGTGGCCGAAGACAAGACAGCTGCCGGCGGCCGCGCCATCGAGCAGGTCAGCACCGACCGAACCGATTACCGCTTCCCGCTCGCCATCCATAAAGCATCGTCGGCACGCAACCTCGATGTCTCGCTGCGCTTCAAACCGGTCGCAGGATCGGTGGACCAGGCCGGCGGTATCGCGCTGCGGCTCACCGATCCCGACAACTACTACGTCGTGCGCGCCAACGCCCTCGAGGACAACGTCCGGTTCTACCGCGTGGTGAACGGCCGCCGCGAGCAGCTCGACGGCGTCAACACCAAGGTCGCGCCGAACGAATGGCACCAGCTTGGGCTGCGTGCCGAGGGCGACCGCTTCACCGTGACGTTCGACGGCAAGGTGCTGTTCACCGCGGCCGACCGGGCCTTCGACGGCGCGGGCCGTGTGGCGCTCTGGACCAAGGCCGACAGCGTCACCCGCTTCGACAGCATCACAATCACGCCGCTGCCTTGAGCAGCCGGCGCAGCGTTTCGGGGGCGACACCACCGAGCGAACCTGGAGAGCCGGCATGAGCACTGAACTTGAACGACGGACTTTCATCCAAACCGCGGGCGTGATTGCGGGCGCCGCAGCCGCAACTGGCCTGATCGAACAATCGGCGCTGGCGCAAGGCGCAACGCCCACAGGAGGCAAAGCCATGACCTATGAACCCAAGCCCTTGTCGCTCGATCCGAAGGGGATCAAGGGCATCTCGGAGAAGGTGCTCGTCAGCCATTACGAGAACAACTATGTCGGCGCGGTGAAACGGCTGAACGCGATCGGCACCCAGCTCGCCGAGCTCGATTTCGCCAAGGCGCCGAACTTCGTCATCAACGGGTTGAAGCGCGAGGAGCTGATCGCGGCCAATTCCATGATCCTGCACGAGATCTATTTCGACAGCATGGGCGGCGCGGGCCGGCCCTCGGGGACGCTGGCGGACGCGATCGCCCGCGACTTCGGCAGCTTCGAGCGCTGGCGCACCGAGTTCGCCGCGATGGGCAAGGCCGAGGGCGGCGGCTCGGGCTGGGTGATCCTGGCCTACTCGCCGCGCGACAAGCGCCTCGTCAACCAATGGGCCGCCGACCACACCACGACACTTGCCGGCGGCCGGCCCGTGATGGTGCTCGACATGTATGAGCACGCTTATCACATGGACTATGGCGCGGCGGCGGCCAAATATGTCGATGCCTTCATGGAAGCCATCAAGTGGGACAATGCGGTGAAGGCCTACGACCGCTACAGCCGCGAAGCCTGACGCACGATCGGATATGACGACCTCATTCGCAACGGATGCTCCGGCCGCGTCGCGGCCGGACATCGCCCTGCTCTACGCCGCGCGCGGGCTGCGCGGCTTCGGCGACGGCTTCGCCGTCATCATCCTGCCGGCCTACCTCACAGCGATCGGATATGACCCGATTGAGGTCGGCATCATCGCCACGGCCTCGCTGCTCGGCACCGCGCTCCTGACGCTGTTAACCGGCGCAGTGGCGCAGCGCTATGACCTGCGCACGCTGATGCTGTTCGGCGCCGGCGTGATGGCGGTGACCGGCCTCGCTTTTCCCAACGTCGAGCACCTCGTGCTGGTCGCGGCCGTGGCCTTCATCGGGACGATCAATCCATCGACCGGCGACACCGGCATCCTGGTGCCGGTCGAGCACGCCATGCTGGCGCGCGGCGTGTCAGACCAGGAGCGCACGGCGGTGTTCGCCCGCTACAGCCTGATCGGTGCGCTGTCGATGGCGGCCGGCGCTTTGGCAGCATCGGCGCCGGATTTCCTGGTCTCCGCGGGTATCGAGCGGCTGACCGCGTTCAGGCTGATGTTCTACGCCTATGCGGTTCTGGGCGTTCTGAGTGCGATCCTCTACCGGCGCCTGCCGCATGCCCATGCGCAGCAACACGCACCGAGCGCACCGCTTGGGCCGTCGCGCGGCATCGTCATCAAGCTGGCGGCGCTGTTCTGCGTCGACTCCTTCGCCGGCGGGTTCGTGGTGCAGTCGCTGCTGGCGCTCTGGCTGTTCGAGCGCTTCGACCTGTCGCTGTCGGCCGCCGCGGTGTTCTTCTTCTGGGCCAGTACGCTCAGCGCTTTCTCCTATCCGGTCGCGGCGTGGCTTGCGAAACGGATTGGCCTCGTGAATACCATGGTGTTCACGCATATCCCTTCGAGCATATTCCTCATCATGGCGGCGTTTGCGCCCAATCTTTATGTGGCGCTGGGCCTGCTGCTCGTTCGCTCGGCGCTGTCGCAGATGGATGTGCCGACCCGCACCTCTTACGTCATGGCCGTGGTGACGCCGGCCGAACGGGCGGCAGCCGCCAGCTTCACGGCGGTGCCGCGGAGCCTCGCGTCGGCGATCAGCCCGACATTTGCCGGCTTCCTCCTTGCCACAAGCTTTACCGGCCTGCCGCTGATCGCCTGCGGCGTGTTGAAGATCGCTTACGATGTAGCGCTTCTATTGTCGTTCCGGCACATCAAGCCGCCGGAGGAATCCGGCTCATGATTGCTTATGTCTCGTCCTTCGGCTCAGGCTTCGGCGCGAGTTGCGCCAGCATCAGCCGCGCTTGATGGCGGTCGGGCGCCGGCATGGCTTCGACTTTGTCGCCGGAAAATATCACCACCAGATACGGCAACCCAGGCCGCGGCGGGCTGTAAATCACGGGATTCATGGACGGCTCACTGACGGGGACCCCGGCATCGGCGCAGAGATTTCATGCCGGCCGTGACATGCGTGCGACAGATCGATGAGGGTGGGACGTCAACGAAACTCGTGGCAAACTCGGCCCGCCGGCTTGCTGGAATGGGACCTATGCCGCTCTTTCGAATTCTCGTCGCCCTGCTCGCTCTTCTGTCTTTCGCTCCTTCGCCCGCCGCCGGGCAAGGAAGCTATCCGCAAAAGCCGATCACACTCGTCGTGCCGTTCGGCGCGGGCGGCGCGCTCGACCTGATCGCACGCGTGTTGGCCGACGGGCTGCGCAACGAGTTCGGCCAGCCGATCCTGGTCGACAACAAGCCCGGCGCAAGTGGGCTTATCGGGATGCGGCAGGCTGCGAGCGCCGCGCCGGACGGGCTGACCATCATCCTGTCGAGCGAGAGCAATCACATCCTGTTGCCGCTACTCGATGCGAGCTTTCCGTTGGATGTCACCAAGGATTTCGTGCCGGTCTCGCTGTCCGGCCAGTTCCAGCACACTCTCATCGTGAAGAAGGAGCTGCCGGTCGCCACGGTCCAGGAGCTGGTGACGTATCTGCGCGCCAATCCGGGCAAGCCGTCGTTCGGCTCGTCGGGCGTCGGCACCCAGGCGCACATCGCCGGCGAATATTTGAGCCTGCTCACCCAGTCGAAGATGGTGCATGTGCCCTACCGTAGCTCGCCCGCGGCCTTGAACGATCTGCTCGCCGGCAATCTCGATATCAACTTCCAGAGCATGCCGGCGGTGCGCTCGTACGTGGACAGCCCGCGGCTGAAGATGCTCGCGGTGCTCAGCGCCAAGCGCCTCGATGACTTGCCCAACCTGCCGACCATGGTCGAAGCGGGCTTTCCGGATTTCCAGCTCTCGAGCTGGATGGGCGTGTTCGGTCCGGCGGGGCTGCCCAATGACATCCGCCAGAAGCTCGCCGACGCCCTGGTCAAGATCGGCAGGAATCCGGAGCTTCAGGCCCGCATCCGCGGCGCGGGCATCGAGCCGGTCGGCAGCGATGCCGCGACGTTTGCGCAATTCGTCGATGTCGAACAGAAGAAATGGAAGACGTTCATCGGCCGTACCGGGATCAAGCTCAATCCATCCTGAGCTCAATGCGCCTTGGCCACGGCGTCCCAGTCGACCAGTGAGGCCAGGCTCGGTTCGCCGGGCAGCTCCAGCATGCCGTCGCCGATTTTCGGCACGGTCTTCAGGATCTGCTCGGTCATCGCCAGGAACCAGGTGAGCTCGGCCGGCAGGATCGGCGACGCGATGGAGGCTGCAAACTGCAGACCGGCGAGCGTGCCGAGCGCGCTCTCGCCCATCAGGCCGACGACCACATCGCAACCGCTTTGCTGCGCCAGCGCCTGCATGGCGCGCGAATGCGACAGCCCGAAGCGGCCGGGCTTCACGCTGAGCGCCCGCGTGCCCTGTTCCAGGAACAGGCCCGCGTCGCGCAGCGACGTTGAGCCGAAGTCGACCAGGATCGGTATGGGGCTGTTCTCGCGCAATGCGCGGAATTGCGCGTTGGGAGACATCGGGCACGGGTCTTCGAGGATCACCGCCCCGGCATCCGCCATGGCGCGTGCGTAGTCGAGCGCCTGGTCGGCGCGGTAAGCGCCGTTGGCATCCACATAGAAGCGGATGCCGTTGCCGACCGCTGCGCGGATTTCGCGGATGCCTTGCGCGTCGACCTCGATGCCCTGCCCGCCTTTGAGCTTCAGCGTGCGAAAGCCGTATCGCTCCACCATCTGCACGGCCTCGGCGGCCATCGCCGCCGGAGCCTGCCGCGTTACCGCCCAGGACAGCTCGACGCGAGGTTTGCCGTTCCAGAGCTGCCAGAGCGGGCGGCGCTGACGGGCTGCGTACAGGTCCCAGCAGGCGTTGTCTATCAGCGTCTTTGCGGCGTTGTTCTCCGGAACGATGTCGAGCGCCGCGCGGACCTTGGCCGGATCGCTGAGATCGAGCTTCTTCAGCATCGGGACGAAAATCTCTTCGACCGCGGCGATCAGGCTCTTGGCGTTGACGCCGCACCAAGTCGACTTCGGCGTGATCTCGGCGACGCCAACCTCACCGCTGTCGGCCGTCAGCCGCAGCAGCACGAAGGGCGCGGCTTCCTCGACGATATCGCTCCAGCGCACCGGCCGCGCGTAACGGAGTTGGTAGGTGTGAAGCCTGTATTCGGCGAGCCGCATGAGACCTGTAAAGTTTCGACTAATTGGCTGCTTTGACGTCTTTCAGCAGCTTCTCCCATTGCGGCTGCTCTGCCGCAACGAAATCGGCCACGCCCTTGGGCGGCAGGTATTTCGGCTCGGCGCCGAGCTTGGCCATCTGGGCGCGAACATCCGGCTGCGCAACGATCTTCTTGATCTCGGCGCTCAGGCGGGCGACCACCGGCTCGGGCGTGCCGCGCGGCGCAAACAGCCCGAACCAGGCGATCACGTCGAAGCCCGGAAAGCCCGCCTCGGCGATGGTCGGCACGTTCGGCACCAGCGCGCTCCGCTCGGCGCTGGCGATCGCCAGGGCCCGGAGCTTGCCGGCCTCCACCTGCGGCAGCAGCGCCGGCAGGGTGAAGAACACGAAGGTCACGCTGCCGGTGAGCACGCCGGTCACAGCCTCCGGCCCGCTCTTGTAAGGAATGTGCTCCATGTCGAGGCCGGCCTTGGACTTGAGCAACTCGCCCGCCAGATAGCCGGAGGTGCCGATGCCGGCCGACGTGTAGGTCAGCGTGCCGGGTTTCTCGCGCGCGGCGCTGACCAGATCGGACACCGACTTGATCGGCGATGAGGCGTTCACCACCAGGAGGTTCGGCGCCACCGCGATCATCGCGACCGGCGGTACGTCGCGCATCGGCTCATAGGGCAGGTTCTTGAACAGATAAGGCCCGACCGAATGGGTGGGCTGCCCGCTCATCAGCAGCGTGTAGCCGTCCGGATTGGCGCGCGCGACCGAGCCTGCGCCGACATGGCCGCCGGCGCCGACACGGTTCTCGATGACGACGGGCTGGCCGAGCGCCGGCGACAGCTTCTCGCCGATGATCCGCGCCATGATGTCGGCCGTGCCGCCCGCGCCGGACGAGACCACAACGGTGATCGGGCGGGATGGCCAGCTCTGCGCGCCCGCGCTCATAGGCCACAACAGGCACGCAGCCAACAGCGCCGCGCCAAGTCGTTTCATCCCGCCCTCCCCGATTATTCGCCGGCTCAATTGACCGGAATGTTCGCGTCTTTCATCACTTTGCCCCAGACCGCGATGTCATCCTTGATCTGGGCGGCGTATTGCTCCGGCGTGCTCGCGACCGCCTGGAAGCTGAAGCTGTCGAGCGTCGATTTCACGTCCGGCAGCTTGACGATCTCGGCCACGCGCTTTTGCAGGAGCGAGACGACATCCGGCGGCGTTCCGGCCGTCGTCACCATGCCGATCAGCAATTCGGATTCCTGGTTCTGCACGCCGGACTCCTTGAACGTCGGCACATCGGGAAACACCGGGCTCCGCGTCGGGCTGCTGACCGCGATGGCGCGGAGCTTGTGCGAGCTCAGATGCGGCGCGATCGGCGGCAGGCCGAGAATGATGATCGGCGTGTGTCCCGCGAGCGCAGAGTTCACGGCTGGCGCCGCGCCGTTGAACGGCACACGCGGCAGGCGGTCGAGCTTCAGGCCCAGCTTGAACAGCCGCTCGGCCGAGAGCTGGCCGAAGCCGATGCCCATGGCGGCATAGTTGTACTTGTCGGGCGACGCGTTGATCAGGTCGACCAGCTCTTTCATGGACTTGGCCGGCACGTCCGGATGCACCGCAACGACTTGCGGCGACGACGCGATGATGGTGACCGGCGCGAAGTTCTTCACCGGATCGTAGGGCAGCTTGGCGTTGGTCACCGACGCGACCGCGAAATCATTGGTGACGACCAGCAGCGTGTGGCCGTCGGGCTGGGCCTGCGCCACCTGGCCGGCGCCGACGGCGCCGCTCGCGCCGCCGACATTCTCGACATAGAAGTTCTGGCCGAGCCGCTCGCTGAGCTTCTGCGCGAGGATGCGCGCGATGAGGTCGGTCGGGCCGCCGGCCGGATAGGGAACGACGATGCGCACCTGCCTGCTCGGATATGGGGCCGCTTGCTGAGCAAGGGCCGCTCCAGGCACCAGCAGCGCCCAGGCGAAAACGCAGAAGAACAGTCCCCGCTTCATTCGCTCCTCCCATCGATTTGTTTTGTCTGCCCGACTTTCGCGGGCGGTAATCGTAATGCGCGACGGCCGCGCTAACTGCTGTTCTGCGCCAGTCGGATCATGCGAGCGCCCGCTCCGTCAACCGCGCGACGCGCCGTGAGCTTCCAGCCCCGGCCGGTATTCGCCCTTGAGGAAATCGCCGATGCCTTCCTTGCGGAACTTGTCGCCCTGGCGGAGCACCAGCTCCATCTCCTTGGCGCTGGAATAGTCCATGGCGGCATCCCAGCCCATGTCGAGCGAGTTGCGGTAGCCGTCCTTGGTGGCCTTCAGCGCCCACGGATCCTTCTGGGCCAAGTTCAAGCCGAGCTTGCGCGCCTCCTCGCGGAGCTTCGCGCCCGGGAAGGCCTTGTTGATGAAGCCGATCTCGGCTGCGACCACGCCGTTGAACGGCTCCCCGGTCATGCCATACCAGAGTGCGTCGCGCGGCCGCATGAGGTTGGCGAGCGACTTGCTGACCGAGCCGCCGGGGAACAGCTTGAAGTTGATTTCCGAGAGCCCGAACGTTGCTTCTTCCGCAGCGATCGCGAGATCGCAACCCTCGACGATCGAGAACGCGCCGCCGAAGCAGAATCCGTTGATCACCGCGACCGTGGGCTTCGGATAGTAGCGCAGCGTCCGGCCGCGCCATTCCACCGCCATGCGGGTGATGCGGTCGTATTCGACCGGATCGTCCTTGAGGTCGGTGAAGAACTCTTTCAGGTCCATCCCGCCGCAGAACGCGTCGCCGGCGCCGGTGATCATCACCACGCGCGCGGCGGCGTCGTAACGCAGCTGATCGAGCGCTTTCGTCATGTCGCGATGCAGCGCCGGATTCATCGCGTTCTTCTTCTTCGGGCGATTGAGCGTGATCGTGGCAATGCCGTCGGCGATGTCGACCAGGATGGTGTCGAACGTCATGAAGAAATGTCTCCCATGTGCATTTGCGTGTTGTGCGTTTATCGCACACTTGTGCTATATAAGATCATCGCGATACAAAACGGCGCTGTCAATCGCGCGCCGGGGAGGAAACGTTGGCGGACAAGGCGACGTGGTTTTCGGAATCGCTGGCACGCGGGCTCAAGGTCGCGCGCGCCTTCGATCGCGAGCAGCCGAAGATGCGGATCAGCGAGGTCGCGGCGAAGACCGGCATGACGCGCGCTTCGGCGCGGCGCTATCTGCTGACACTGAAGGAGCTCGGCTATGTCGGCGCGGAGGGCGAGTGGTTCTATCCCCTGCCCCGCATTCTCGAGCTTGGCTACGCCTTCGTGTCGTCGGCGCGGCTCGAGGAGTTCGTCGAGCCTATTCTACAAAGGCTTTCGTCGGAGACCGATTCGGCCGCGCATTTCGCGGTGTTCGACAACAACGAGACGCTGTGTCTCGGCTCGGTGTTTTCGCAGAAGCTGTTCGGCTTCTTCATCTCGATCGGCGCGCGGCAGCCGGCCTATGCGGGATCGATGGGCAAGGTGCTGCTTGCCGGGCTCTCCAGCGAAAAGCTCGACGCGTATCTCACCTTGGTGCGCCGCGTGGCGCACACCAAGGAGACGGTGATCTCGGCGCCGGCGCTGCGCCGCGAGATCTCGGAAATCCAGGAACAGGGTTATGCGCTCAACCGCGGCGAGATGACGCCGGGCATCGTCGGCGTCGCGGTGCCGGTCCGCAGCAAGGACGGCGCAGTCGCGGGCGCCGTCAATGCCAACTGGATCTCGACGCAATCCATCAAGAGCGCCGACATCAAGCGCTGCCTCGGCCCGTTGCGCGAGGCGGCGCAGCAGATCGAGATGCGGCTCGCGTCCGGCGCGGTGCCGACCGGCTGGGTCTCAAGGGAGCGTTAGGCAGGAAGGACTCTTCTCATGGCGTTGACGTGCGGGGATTTGATCAAGCGCGGTCGCGCGCTTTACGGCGACCAGCTGGCACTGCGGTTCGAAGGGCGGAGCTTCACGTTCGCCGAACAGGCCGCGCGGATGTTCCGGCTGGCCAATGCGCTGCTCGCCAGGGGCCTGAAGAAACGCGAGCGGGTTGCGATCCTCGCCCGCAACTGTAGCGAATATGTCGAGATCTTCGGCGCCTGCGAGGTGGCGGGCTTCGTCGCGATCAACCTCAACAGCAGGCTCGCGCAGGCCGAGCTTGCGGCGATCTGCCAGGACAGCCAGCCGGCCGTGCTGATCTTTGCCAGGGATTTTGCCAAGGAGGCGCAGGCCATCGCCACACAGGTCGGCAGCATCCGCATCCGGATCGGTATCAACGGCGGAGGCAGTGATCAGTTGAGCTATGAGCAGCTGATCGGCGAATCCCGTGCTGAAGAGCCCGCGACGGCGCCATCCGCCGAAGACATGGCCTATCTGATGTACACCAGCGGCACCACCGGCGGCTCGAAGGGTGTGATGATCAGCCACGGCGCGATGGTCGAAGGCGTGCGCATGCTGTCCCACGAATGCGGCACCACCTCCAAGGACAAGGCGCTGGTGGTGATGCCGTTGTTTCACCTCGGCGGCAAGATCGAGCAGATGAACTTCAACATCATGGGCTCGTCCGTGGTGCTGAAGACCGCCTTCGATCCCGACGACATCCTCGCGACCATCGAACGCGAGAAGGTGACGGCGGCGCATTTCGCGCCGCTGATGATCCAGCGCATGCTCGATGTGCTCGACACCAAGCCTTACGACGTCAGCACGCTCCGCATCGTGCACTATGCGTCGGCACCGATGCCGGTCCCCCTGCTCCGCCGCGCACTCGACCGGATGGGGCCGATCTTCGCCCAGGTCTATGGCATGACGGAGTGTCTGTGCGGCACGATTCTGAAGCCGCACCACCACCTGCTGGACGGGCCGGAGGAGCAGCGCAAGCGTCTCGCCTCGGCTGGCCAGCCGATGATGGGCAACGAGATCAGGATCGTGCGCGATGACGGCACCATCTGCGATTCCGGCGAGATCGGCGAGATCATCATCCGCTCGCCGACCTTGATGAGCGGCTACTGGAACAAGAACGTGCTGACCACCGAGATCGTCCGCGACGGCTGGATGCACACCCAGGACCTCGGCTTCGCCGACGAAAACCAGTTCATCTACGTGGTCGACCGCAAGAAGGACATGATCATCTCGGGCGGCGAGAACATCTATTCCTGGGAGGTCGAGGAGGCGCTGCGCTCGCACCCGGACGTGGCTGAGGTGGCGGTCATCGCAGTGCCCGACAGCGCCTGGGGCGAGTCGGTCAAGGCCTGCGTCCAGATGCGGCCGGGCAAGAGCTCAAACGAAGCCGAGCTGATCGAGTTCACGCGCTCGAAGATCGCGAGCTACAAGAAGCCGAAGAGCATCGACTTCGTCGAAAGCCTGCCGCGGCTGTTCAACGGCAAGATCGACAAGAAGGCGCTGCGCGCGCCTTACTGGCAGGGCCGCGACCGGCAGGTGTCTTAGCCGGTTGGTGGCTTGCCGGTGTTGACCGCCAATTGCGCGGCGAACGCCCGCTTGTAGGCAGGCCGCGCTTCGCCGCGGGCCAGGTAGGCGGCCAGGTTCGGAAATTCGTCCAGAATGCCCGATGACTTCAGCCTGAGCAGCACCGACACCATGATCAGGTCGCCGGCGCTGAACCCACCATCGAGCCAGTCGGCATCCCCGAGACGCGCGGAAAGCTGTTTCAGCCGGTCGCGCACGCGATCCATGACCAAAGGCATGCGCTCCTTGTTCCAGGACTTGTCGGCCTCCAGAATCTTGGCGGTCGCGAGTTCGAGGATCGGCGGCTCCACCGTGTTGAGCGCGGCAAACATCCAAGTGATGGCGCGCGCCCGGGCATTGGCATCGTCCGGCAGCAGGCCTGCATGACGCTGTGCGATATGGAACACGATCGCCCCGGTTTCGAACAGCGCGAGATCGCCCTCCTCGTAGGTCGGAATCTGGCCGAAGGGATGAAGCGCCAGATGTGCGGGTTCCTTCATTGCACGGAACGAGACAAGACGAACCTCGTAGGGCTGGCCCACTTCTTCGAGCGCCCAGCGAACGCGCGTATCACGCGCCAGTCCCTTGCCGCCATCGGGTGACCGTTCAAACGCGGTAATGGTGATGGTCATTGCGAGACTGCTCCTTGGCGAGGCTAGTCTTTGGGGGAGAATCATCGGCGGCGGGGCCGGCAAGCTTGTCAAGGCAAGCTCAGCGAGATTCGCCAACCATGTGGCCGCAAGTGCCGCCCGACCACGTGATGCCGATAGCACGCATCTTAAGGCGTTTCGCGATGCGTTAACGCAAAATTAACCACATTTTCCTACCTGGGAACCACTGGTTCAGTGGGCCACATGAAGTTCTCCACGACGGGCAATTGGAAATGAAGCAATCGAGCGCGCGGCCTGCTGGCAAGCTCAACGCGACCCACCGTTGGCAGAACCAAAGAAGCAAAATCCTCGACCTGGATGATGATATACTGCTGCCCGCAGACCCCCATCCGGTTGTGCGCCAACCAGCGCCTGTATCGATCCCCCCGGCAGCAAGCTCTGCCGCTGCAGCCAGGCCCGCGAGAAGCGAATTGAGCCAAGCGGACGCAGGCTCATGCCCTCCCCAAAACCGCACATCGCCATCCGACGGAAACGCAGTCCAGAACGATCCGCATCGATTGACGGCACTTCTGTCTGCGGCTGGAGACCGAATCGCCAGTCTCGAAAAGACAATTGAAGAGCAAGCGGACAGGCTTTCCCTTTCGCAGAATCAAATTTTCGAGCTCAGCAACAAGGGAGATCAGCAAGCGGGCGATCTGCAGTCGGCATGTCGCGTCGTTGGGGTCCTGGAGCAGTCCGTAACGACCCTTCGTGAGGCCGCTTCCAAGCGCGATTGCGAACTGGCCGCAGTCAACGACAAACTCAACTTATCCGACAAGATAAGGCTCGCGTTGCAGGCGCAGATCAACGCCGCGCACAAAGATTACACGCAGGTTTCGAACAAGCTGCTTGCCGCCGAAACGGCGCTGAATGACCAGAACGCCGTCACGGCTGCGGCTTGGGAAACGATTGATCGTTCGAATGTCGAGATCGAACAATTGAGAATTCAGAATGCGGCGCTCGAGGCAGAGCTCAAGAATGCAAAACAGCAACACAGCCGCGAGCTGGACCACCAGCAGGAACTGTTTCAGAGAGAGATAGAAGCCATCAAGGCACACAGCCTGCAGAGTGCGCGCCAAGCGGAAACTCTGGCGATGGATCGCGCCGTACTTCATCGCCGATGCGAGGATCTCATCCGCACTGTCGGCGCTCTACAGGCGTCGCGCCAGAAGATGACCTCGGACCTTCAGGTCAATGTTGGCGATCTGAGGCATCTGCACACTGAACTGTCCGAGATGAAATCGTCGCACGCTTCGATGGCTAGCAAATTCGAACAAGCCGAGATCAAGCTCAGCCAGATGCGGCAGCACATCGAGGAGCTCGAGAAATCAAGCGCGATGGTTGCCAAACATGATGCCGCCTTGGTCGAAGCCGCCGCGAAAAATGAGAGCTACCATGAGCAGGTGGAACGGCTGCTGACGCCTTTTGATGAGCAGGGTGCTGACATCATCAAATTGGAGACCGCGGCCCGCGGCAAGAGGGTGGCCTGACCTTCAGAGTTTGATTCTCGCCAAGGCAGGGATGCCCTGCCCGGCCTCAGGCATGCGGCGTTGCGACCAGATCGTCATGATGCTGACCGGCCTCCCCATGCTGCTTCAGCGGCCGGTTGCCGGAGAGCTGCCGCAGCAGCACGTAGAACACCGGCGTCAGGAAGATACCGAACAGCGTGACGCCGATCATGCCGGCGAACACCGCGATGCCCATGGCATGACGCATCTCAGCGCCGGCGCCGGTCGAGATCACCAGCGGCACCACACCCATGATGAAGGCGAGCGACGTCATCAGGATCGGGCGGAGCCGCAGGCGGCTCGCCTCCACCGCCGCCTGGAGCGGCGTGTGGCCGGCAAATTCCAGCTCACGGGCGAATTCCACGATCAGGATGGCGTTCTTCGCCGACAATCCCACCAGCACGATCAGGCCGATCTGGGTGAAGACGTTGTTGTCGCCCGCGGTGAGCCAGACGCCGGTCATGGCGGCGAGCAGGCCCATCGGCACGATCATGAGGATCGAGAGCGGCAGCACGAGACTCTCGTAGAGCGCCGCGAGCACCAGGAACACCAGCAGGATCGCGATTGGGTAGACCACGATGCCTGAATTGCCGGCCAGGATGTCCTGGTAGGTCAGCTCGGTCCATTCGAAGCTGAAGCCGCGCGGCAGCGTTTCGGCGGCGATGCGAGTGACGGCCTCCTGCGCCTGCCCGGACGAGTAGCCCGGCGCGGCATTGCCGTTGATATCAGCCGACAGGAACCCGTTGTAGCGCATGGCGCGCTCCGGCCCCGAGGTCTGCGCGACTTTCAGCAGCGCCGCGAGCGGCACCATCTCGCCGGTGTTGGAGCGGACCTTGAGCTTGCCGACATCGTCGGCGTTCTCGCGGAACTGTGCGTCGGCCTGCACCCGCACCGAATAGACCCGGCCGAACTTGTTGAAGTCGTTCACATAGAGCGAGCCGAGATAGATCTGCAGCGTGTCGAACACGTCGGTCACCGCGACGCCGAGCTGGCGCGCCTTGGTGCGGTCGAGGTCGGCATAAAGTTGCGGCACGTTGACCTGATAGCTGGTGAACAGCCCGACCAGTTCCGGTGTGGTCGCAGCCTTGGCCATGAAGGCCTTGGTCGCCTCGTTCAGCGCCGTGTAGCCGAGGCCCGCGCGGTCCTCGATCTGCAGCTTGAAGCCGCCGATGGTGCCGAGCCCCTGCACGGGCGGCGGCGGGAACATGGCGATAAACGCCTCCTTGATGCCCGCGTACTTCTGATTGAGCTGCAAGGCGATCGCGGCCCCGCTGAGGTCCTTGCTCTTGCGCTCTTCGAACGGCTTCAGGGTCGCAAAAACGATGCCGGAATTGGGGCTGTTGGTGAAACCGTTGATCGAGAGGCCGGGGAACGCGACGGCCGATTCGACGCCGGGCGTCTTGAGCGCGATGTCGCTCATCCGGCGGATCACGTCCTCGGTGCGGTCGATGGTGGCGCCGTCCGGCAGCTGCGCGAAGCCGACGAGATACTGCTTGTCCTGGCCCGGCACGAAGCCGCCGGGCACGGTCTTGAACAGGCCGAAGGTGACGCCGGCCAGGATCAGGTAGACGCCCATCACCACGGCCTTGCGCGAGATCACGCCGCCGACAGCGCCGCTATAGGCCTTGATGCCTGAGCCGAAGGCGCGATTGAAGCCGCGGAAGAACCAGCCGAGCGTCCGGTCCATGCCGCGGGTCAGCGCGTCCTTCGGCTCGTCGTGGGATTTCAGCAGCATGGCGGCGAGCGCCGGTGACAGCGTCAGCGAGTTGATCGCCGAAATCACGGTCGAGATCGCGATGGTCAAGGCGAACTGTCGGTAGAACTGCCCGGTGAGACCGCTGACGAAGGCGAGCGGGACGAACACCGCGACCAGCACCAACGCAATGGCGATGATCGGCCCCGACACCTCGCGCATGGCGCGATACGTGGCCTCACGGGCCGACAGGCCGTTCTCGATATTGCGCTCGACGTTCTCGACCACGACGATGGCGTCGTCGACGACGATGCCGATCGCCAGCACCAGCCCGAACAGGCTCAGCGCGTTGATGGAGAAGCCGAACAGGTACATCACCGCAAAGGTGCCGATCGTCGAGACCGGAACCGCGAGCAACGGGATGATCGATGCCCTCCAGGTCTGCAGGAACAGGATCACCACGAGCACGACCAGCGCGATGGCCTCGAGCAGCGTGTGGATCACGGCCTCGATCGAGGCGCGAACGAATTGGGTCGGGTCATAGACGATCGAATAGTCCATGCCTTCCGGCATGTTCTTCTTCAACTCGGCCATGGTGGCGCGGACGTTGTCTGAGATCGAAAGCGCGTTCGAGCCGGGCGACTGGAAGATCGGGATGGCCACGGCCGACTTGTTGTCGAGCAGCGAGCGCAGCGCATATTCGGCAGCGCCGAGCTCGATCCGGGCGACGTCGCGCAGCCGCGTGATCTCGCCGTTGGCGCCGGTCTTGACGACGATATCGCCGAACTCCTCCTCGCTCTGCAGCCGTCCTTGCGCGTTCAGCGCAAGCTGCATGTCGAGGCCCGTGCGGTTCGGCGCCGAGCCGACGAATCCGCCGGCGGCCTGCACGTTCTGCCCCCGGACCTCGCGGACGATGTCGCTCGCCGACAGGCCGCGCTCGGCGACCTTCTGCGGGTCGAGCCAGATGCGCATCGAGTAGTCGCCGGAGCCGAACAGCTGGACCTGGCCGACGCCGTCGATCCGCGCCAGGCGGTCCTTGACGTTCAGCACCGCGTAGTTGCGCAGATACGTCATGTCGTAGCGGTCGTTGGGCGACAGCAAGTGCACGACCATGGTCAGATCGGGCGAGCTCTTCACCGTGGTGACGCCGAGCGTCTGCACCTCGGGCGGCAGCCGCGGCTCGGCCTGCGAGACGCGGTTCTGCACCAGCTGCTGGGCCTTGTCCGGGTCGGTGCCGAGCTTGAACGTGACGGTCAGCGTCATCAGCCCGTCGCTGGTCGCCTGGCTGAACATGTAGAGCATGCCGTCGACGCCGTTGATCTGCTCCTCAATGGGCGTGGCGACGGTTTCGGCGATCACCTTGGGATTGGCGCCCGGGAAGTTGGCGCGCACCACCACCTGCGGCGGCACGACCTCCGGGTATTCGGAGATCGGCATCACCCGCAGCGCCAGGAGACCGGAAAGGAAGATCAGGACCGACAGGACACCGGCAAAAATCGGACGGTCGATGAAAAATTTGGACAGATTCATGATGCGCCCCCGAGGGATGCGCCGGCACGGGCGCTCAGCGCTTGACCGTGCCGGTTGTGTTTTCAGCTCTTAGTTCAGGGCGATCGCCCATGGCGACGAGTTCCGGCGCGACCGCCGCGCCGGGACGAACACGTTGCAGACCGTTGACGATGATGCGCTCGCCGGAATTGAGCCCGCCCGAGACGACGCGCAGGCCGTCGATCAGCGCGCCGAGCGTGACCTCGCGGTACTCCGCCTTGTTGTCGGCGCCGACCACCATCACGAACCGCTTGTTCTGATCGGTGCCGATGGCGCGTTCGTTGACCATCAGCGCAGGCCTGGTCTTGGCCTGCCCCATGCTCAGCCGGGCGAACTGGCCGGGCATCAGCCGGCCGTCCTTGTTGTCGAACACCGCACGGACGCGCACCGTGCCGTTCTTCGCATCGACCTGATTGTCGATCAGCTGAAGGCGGCCCTCGAAGGTGTCGTCGCTGGTCGCAGTGAGCATTCGTACCGGGATGCGGTCGAGCTGCGAGGTCAGGTTCTTGGCATCGGCGCCGAGCGACTTGAGCGCGCGAGCGACGGACTCTTCGTCGGCATTGAAGCTGGCGTACATCGGATTGACCGACACGAGCGTGGTCAGCACCGGCGCGCCGGGACCTGCGGCCACCAGGTTACCGACCGTGATCTCGATCCTGCCGACGCGGCCCGCGACCGGCGCGAGCACTTCGGTGTAGCCGAGGTTGAGCTTGGCAGACCGCAGCGCAGCCTCGGCGGCACGCAGGTTGGCCTCGGCCTCGCGATAGGCGTTGACGCGCTGGTCGAGATCGCGCTGGGACACCGTGCGGGACCCCCAGAGCTGTTCACCGCGCTCGTAGTCGCTCTTGGACAGCGCCACCCTCGCCTTCGCGGCGACGACTTGCGCTTCGTTGCGATCAACCTCCGCGGCATAGGGCGCCGGATCGATCGTGATCAGGCGGTCGCCTGCATTCACCAGAGCGCCTTCACGGAAGTGGATTTCCTGCACCGCGCCCGCGACACGGGACCGGACCTCGACGCGCTCAACGGCCTCGAGCCGGCCGGAGAACTCGTCCCAGAATGTCGCCTCACGGGGCTGGACGACCGACACTGAGACCGGCGTTGCCGCCGGGACAGCTGCGGCCGGGCTGTTGGAATGGGAACTAGTGGAAGGCACGATCGTGAAAACGACCGCACCGAGGACCGTCACCGCAGCCAAAGCCGCCCCGGCCCCCAGGAGGGGCTTGCGAAAAGACAGACCTGACATGAGATTTCTCCGAATTCCGAATTTTGTAACGCTCGCTACATATTGTTCGGTGGACGGAGAGTGTCAAGCGACTTATATAGCGATCGATAAAAAACAAGCTCAGCCTGTGACAAAAGTCACAGGTGGCGAGGACATCGAGATGGGACGGCCCAGGGAATTCGATACGGAGCAGGCGCTGGACAAGGCGCTGAATGTGTTCTGGCGGAACGGGTATGAAGGCACCTCGATCGCCGACCTGACCGACGCGATGGGCATCAACCCGCCGAGCCTCTATGCCGCCTTCGGCAACAAGGAAAAACTGTTCCGGAAGGCGCTCGATCGGTACGTCCAGCAGCGCACCAACTTCTGGAGCGAGGCCTGCGAAAAGCCCACGGCGCGCGGCATGGTCGAGCATTTGTTGCACGCGAGCGCCGACTTCCTCACCGAGGAGTGCAATCCGCATGGCTGCATGCTGGTGCGCAGTGCCTTGCAATGCAGTGCTGCGGAAGAGTCGATGGAGCGCGAGCTCGCCTCGCGGCGCGCCATGGGCGAAGTGATGCTGCGCGAACGTTTCGAGGCTGCAAAGCAGAGCGGCGAATTGCCCGCAGACTTCGAGACGGAAGACTTTGTCCGCTACATGATGACGGTGCTCGAAGGCATGTCGGTGCGTGCGGCGGCCGGCGCGAGTCGTGAGGACCTGTACAAGGTCGGCACGATGGCCCTGCGGGCCTGGCCCGCTTGATGGGTCGGCCTGATCCTCTGCCCTCGATGGCCAAATAGCGGTCATCGGCCTGTCGAGCATCGGACCGTCGCATCGACGGTCCTTCCACCCAGCCCAGCTCACCGGCGAGTTTGCAGGTACGAACCTGAGTGCATGCGATTCGGGCAGCGCGGCTGCCGTCCGGCTATGGACCGATACCGTCAGTATACTGATTGACAGTATACTGCCAATTTAGCTACCAGGATCGCGGTTGCCCATTCGCGCGCGGGGTGACGGCAGCATTACCGAGGAACCTGGTGAGCCTCTGCGACGAACAGGCCTTAGGACCGGCCTCGACCTGCAGGTGCTGACCGCAACGGAGCGCGGCTGAGTTCGTTGTTCAGATGCACAAGCTTCGCCAACTGCAACATGAAGGCCCGCTTGTCCTTTCCGAGCGGCGCGAGGATGCGTTGCTGCACGCGGGTGATGTTTTCGCGTGTCTCGTCCAACAGCCGGCTGCCTTCGGGCCTGATGAAAAGCTGTTTGGTGCGCTGGTCGTTCTTCGGCGTGGTTCTGGAGATCAACCGGCGGTTTTCGAGACCCTTGAGCATCGTGCCGACCGTCGAACGGTCGATGGCGATGAATTTGACAAGCGTGCGCTGATCCATGCCCGGACGGTCGCGGATGGCTATCAAGGCCGCGTATTGCACGGGGGTGACGTCCCTGCCCTCGAACTCTTCATGAAACACTGCAACTGCGATCTGTTGCGCCCGCCGGATCAAATGCCCGGGCGCGGCATAGACGTCTTCAAGCGTCATCGCGGGAAGCGGAGAGCTCGGCGACCTGGCGTTCGTTACCGCGCTGGCGATCTTTTTCATAGGGCGAGATGGCGATCTTGCTGGGAGACAGCCGAAATTAGTGACGGCGGGCGCGATTGTCCACGCGCTCGACCGTGTTCGGTGGGCGTCCCTCCAAAGCGGAAGACTCGACAGGAGGCCATGCCGTGCAGATCGTGATCGTTGGAGCGGGGATCGGCGGACTTTCTGCGGCGTTGGCGCTGGCTCAGTCCGGCATGCGCAGCCTTGTTCTGGAGGCTGCACCGCAACTGGGCGAGATCGGCGCCGGCATCCAGCTTGGACCGAACGCGTTTCACGTGCTTGATCAGCTCGGCGTCGGCGAGGCGCTGCTCAGCGGTGCGGTCTATGTCGATTCGTTCCGGCTGATGGATTCGGCCACCGGAATGCAGATCAACCGCTTCTCGTTCGGCGCCGAGTTCAGGCGCAGGTTCGGAAATCCCTACGTCGTGGTGCATCGCGCCGACCTGCACCGGTCGCTTTTGGACGCATGCGTATCCAGCGGCCTCATCGACATCAGAACCGGCGTGAAGGTCGAAAGCTTCGAGCAAGATGCGGGGACGGTTCGCGCCGTGACGGCCGATGGTCAACGGTTCGAGGGTGATGCGCTGATCGGCGCCGACGGCCTGCATTCGGCGGTGCGCGCGCAGATCGTCCGTGACGGCCTGCCGCGCGTCTCGGGACATACGACGTATCGCTCGGTGGTCGATGTCGGAGCCATGCCGGAAGAGTTCAGGTGGAATTCAATGACGGTCTGGGTCGGCCCGAAGACCCACATCGTCCACTATCCGCTGAAGGACGCGAAAGTGTTCAACCTGGTTGCGACCGCGCATGACGAAGCCGACCGGGCGCTCGCCGGAGTGCCCGTCACCGACGAGGAGGTCGCCGCGAAATTCGCCCACCTCGTCCCGGACGCCCGGCGGATCATCTCCTGCGGTCAAGGCTGGAAGAAATGGGTGCTCTGCGACCGGGACCCGGTCGAGAATTGGAACGACGGGCGCGTGACGCTGCTCGGCGATGCGGCCCATCCGACGCTGCAGTATTTGGCCCAGGGCGCCTGCATGGCCATGGAAGACGGCATGTGTCTGGCGAACGCGCTGCGCTCGTTCGGCCCGGACGTACCGGAAGCGTTCGAGGCGTACCGTCGCCAGCGTCTCGTTCGTACGGCGCGCATTCAGCTGGGCTCGCGTCTCGTCGGCGACCACATCTTCCATCCGTCCGGCGTTCACGCCTTGACGAGAAATGCCACGCTCGAGGCGATGGGAGACCAGAATTTCATGGATGCTTTCGCGTGGCTCTACGACGCGGACAACGCCCACACCTCTGTCGGCACGCGCGCGGCTGCCGCACTTCGCACAGTTTAGTTGCCTGGATGGGCGGTCCTCCGGTGGCCAGGCAGATGAATGGAGAGTGGAATATGTACGGTTTGCTTTCGGAGCGGGCGACACGGCTTCAGCTGGGCAAAAGGGTGCTTTTGCTCCTGGGAATGGCTGTCGCGCTTCTGCTTCCCGCCGCGCTCGGGAGTGCACGCGCCGAGGACGCGGCAGCATATCCGTCGAGGCCGGTTCACATCATCGTGCCGTCTGCGGCAGGCGGGACCACCGACATTGTCGCCAGAGTGATCGCACAGGCGCTTACGCGGTCGCTCGGCATCACTTTCATCGTCGAACAGAAGGTTGGCGGGAATACCAACATCGGGTCGGCTTTCGTGTCGAAAGCGCCGCCCGATGGCTACACGCTTCTGGTGAACACGGACACCCTCACCTCAAACGCCAGCATGTACAAGAATCCCGGCTACGACGTGGTCACCGGTTTCACCCCAGTGTCGATGCTGACCAGCGCGTCCGGAGCTCTGGCAGTCAGAAAGGATCTGGCGGTCGCCAATTTGGGGGATTTCGTGGGGCTTGCCCGGAAGCAAGGCAAAGCTCTGTCGATGGGGTCGACCGGCAACGGAACCGTAAGCCATCTGACGAGCCTCATGTTCCGGCAACGCGTAGGGCTCGCTGAATGGACTGAAGTGCCATATCAAGGATCGGCAAAGGTCGTATCGGATCTGATCGGCGGCCACGTCGACGCAGCCGTTGCGATGATTGCACCGTTTATCCCGCCCACGCAGTCGGGCGACCTGAAGCTCCTCGCGGTAACAACGAAGGCGCGTTCGCCTGCCGCACCCGACGTGCCGACGATCGCTGAAACCACGACGCTTAAAGACTTCGACGTTGCAAATTGGACCGCAATGCTGGCACCGCCGGGGACGCCAGAGCCGATCATCGCCAAACTGGCCGCGGCCATCGAGGCGGCGCTCAAGGATCCCGAAGTTCTGAAGACCTTCTCGGCCCTGGGACTCGCGCCGGCCGATGCGGGCCCGAATGCGCTCGCCAAGTCTATCCGGGAAAACATCGCGCAATGGCGCGCCGTCGTCGATCATGCGCGTCTTAGTCCGATCTGATCGGGCCGCGGTTGAACTGGAGCTTCAACGTATATTGGAAGGACGTACTCTTTGAAAAACCTGTCGAGCCTGCGCTTGATCGATGTGCATCATCACATCGTGCTCCCCGAATATCAGGCCGCACTGGTGCGATCCGGAGCGGCTGACCCGTCCCGGCCGCTGCGCAAGAATCCCGACGCGCCGACCGTGCTGCGTTCCATGGCGGAGCTCGGTATCGATGCTGCGATCCTCAACCCGCTGTCGGTGGCCGGTGTCCATCATGGCGACGACGCGCATGCGCGGTATCTGACCGAAACGACGAACGAGGCGCTGGCAAAATTCGTGTCTCATGCGTCCGACAAGCTCGGTTTCTTCGCGACGCTGCCGCTGCCTGATGTCGACGGGGCGTTGCGACAGATGGAGTACGCCCTCGACAACCTTCACGCCGACGGCGTCATCCTTCTTTCTAACCAGAATGGCTTTTATGTCGGCGATCCGGCGTTCACGCCGCTCTATGAAGAAATGCACCGACGCTCCGTCGCCGTCTTCATCCATCCGGCGAGCCCGGCCTATGTTCCAACGCTGCGCCTCAAGATGTGGGCCGCCTATATCGAGTATCCGTTTGAGACGACGCGCGTGGCCGCCAATCTCATCTACAACGGCATCATGGCGCGTTACCCCGGCATCAAATGGATCATGGCCCATGCGGGCGGAGCCCTGCCCTATCTCTCAGTCAGGCTGAGATTGATGGAGGAGTCGGACCGCGAGACGCCGCCGTTCATCGAGCGCGTCCCTGAGGGTATCGCGCCCCACCTCAAGGCTTTCTATTTCGATACGGCGATTGCGGGCGGCGCCGCGCCCATGGCCGCATTGACCGAAGTTGCTGATCCTTCGCACATCCTCTACGGCAGCGATTGGCCTTACCTGGAGCGAAACTTCGTCACCGATCAAATCTCCAGCCTGGTCGATCTGCCGCAATTCAAGGGCGGGCGCTTGGAGGCTTTGGAGTGGCGCAACGCCGCTCAGCTGTTTGGTCGGTTCGCAGCAAAACTAAAATAAGCTGCCCTGCCCCAGGACCCTGCCCAGGACTCGTCAACGCCATACCGCTGCGTTATAGAAGTTTCGAGGGCAGCGGGTGGCGATGTTTCGCAGCATTCATCAGCGGGGCTGGCGCGGCGCGATCGGCATGATCGCGGCCTATGCGCTCGTGCTGCAGGCCTTTCTCGCCTACAGCATGGCGACCCAGGCCGCCGCCCAGGATCCGGCATCGTTCTCCGGCGCGTTCTTCGTGATCTGCTCGTCGCAAGACGGGGCCGACGCGCCGCACGGCGACGACACGAAGCTCAAGCTCAACACCCATTGCCCGATCTGCACGCTCTGCGGCTCCGCCACCGCGATCCTGACTGATCCCGTCGCGCTGCCGGCGATGCCTGCGGCGTTTGCGGTCCGCACCACGTTCGTCACCGCGGAAGCCTGTGTCGCTTATCATCGCGCCCGCGCGGGCCTAAGCCGCGCTCCTCCACAGAACGCCTGAACCGCAGCCGGTCCCTCGGGACCGATCCGATTCAAGCCGTTCTGATGGAGAATTTTCGTGCCACGCCTGTGCCTCGTGGGCTGCGCGCCGTTTGCGGCGATCGCGGCGCTGTCCCCTGTCCTTGTCCAATCCGCAATCGCCCAGTCTGCGCCCTCAGCCGAACCCTCGGTGACGCTGCCGCGGATCGACGTCACGCATCGCCCGAAGCCGCAGCGGAAACCGCAACGCGCCGCCCAGAGCCGCCCCGCCACGCCCGTGCAGTCGCGGGCGGCGACGCAGGCCGTTCCGGTTCCTGCGCCCGCGTCGAACCTGGCCGGCCCCTCGCCCGACCAGCAGCGCTATCAGCTGCCGCAGACCGCCGAGGGCATCACCGCCAAACGGATCGAGCAGACCGTCAACATCGTCGACAGCGAAGACGCGGTGAAGTACCTGCCGAGCCTGTCGCTCCGTAAACGCAACGCCGGCGACAACCAGACCGTGCTGGCTTCGCGGGTCTGGGGGCTCAACTCCAGCGCCCGCACGCTGATCTATGCCGATGACATCCTGCTGTCGGCGCTGATCGCCAACAACAACACCAGCGGCACGCCGCGCTGGAGCATGATCTCGCCCGAGGAGATCGCCCGCGTCGACTTCCTCTATGGCCCGTTCGCCGCGATGTATCCCGGCAACTCGATGGGCGGGGTGCTGAAGTTCACGACCCGGATGCCGGAAAAGTTCGAGGCAACGCTGAAGCAGTCGGAGTCGTTCCAGAACTTCAGCTTCTACAATACCAGCGGCACCTTCCGCACCGACCAAACCAACGCCTCGGTCGGCAACCGCTGGGGCGACCTCTCGGCGCTCGTGACGTTCAACTATCAGAACAGCTATAGCCAACCGCTCGGCTTTGCGACCACCACCAGCAACTCGTTTGCAGGCGTCAGCGGCCTCATCCAGCAGCCGAGCCGCACCGGCGGCGTCGCCAACGTGATGGGCGCGACGGGGCTCCTGCATACCGAGATGACGAACGTGAAAGGAAAATTCGCGCTCGACATCACGCCGTGGCTGACCGCGACTTATACGCTCGGTTTCTGGTCGAACGACCAGGCCTCGAACGTCGACAGCTATCTGCGCAATGCGTCGGGCGCGACCTACTACGGGACGCAAGGCACAGGCGCGAGCCCCAACCCGTTCGCTACGGGCAAGTACAATCTCAATCAGCAGAACCTTGCCAATGCGCTGTCATTCAAGACAGACACCAAGAGTAGCTGGGACTGGGATTTCGTCGTCACCCGCTACGACTACCTGCAGGATATCCAGCGCAGTCCTTTCAACGTCACAAGCAACGGCTCGGGCTTCCTCGATACCGGTCGCATCGCGCGGATGGACGGCAGCAACTGGACGACCGTCGACGCCAAGGGCATCTGGCGCCCGGCTGGTCCCGGCGGCGCCCACGAGGTGAGCTTCGGCTACCATTTCGACGACTACACGCTGAACAATCCGGTCTATCGGACCAACAGCTGGACCGCCGGCCCCGACTTCACCAACCAGCTTTACAGCAACAGCCGGGGCAAAACGGAAACCCAGGCACTCTGGATTCAGGACGCCTGGCGCCTTGCGCCGATGTGGAAATTGACGACCGGCGGCCGCTTGGAACGGTGGCGGGCATTCGACGGATTCAACCTGAACACAAGTCAGGATGCGCAAGGCAACATCATGGGTGCCACCACGGTGCTCAACCAGCCGAGCCTCGGCGCCATGCGCTTCTCGCCCAAGGGCACACTCGGTTTCGAGCCGAACAAGCAATGGGAGTACACGGCGTCGGTCGGCATCGCCAACCGTTTCCCGACGGTGACGGAACTCTATCAGATCCTGCCGCCCTCGATGAACATCCAGTACAACCCTAATCCGAACCTCAAGCCGGAGCAATCGCTGGTGACCGAGCTTGCGGCGATCCGCAAGTTTACCGACGGCAAGATCAGGCTTTCGTTGTTTCAGGAAAACACGAAAGACATGATCATCTCGCAGCAGACCCAGGTGGCAAACTCGACCCAGATCGCCTCGTTCAACACCAATGTCGACAAGGTGCGAAACCGCGGTGTCGAGCTCGCCGTGCAGAAGGACAACGTCTTCGTGCCGCGGCTCGAACTGTTCGGCAGCGTGACCTACGTGGACTCGGTGATCCTGAGCAATCCCGCTTTCATCAGCGCTGCTGGCGTCGCCTCCACCGGCAAGATGGTGCCGAACGTACCGAAGTGGCGCGCGACCTTCGGCGGCACCTACCGGCCGACCGACCAGTGGTCCTTCACCGTGGTGGGCCGCTATCAGAGCAAGATCTATTCGACGCTCGACAACACCGACAACGTCGCCCACGTCTATCAGGCGTTCGATCCGTACCTCGTGTTCGACATGAAGGTGCAATATCAAGTCAACGAGCGCGGCTCGCTCGCCTTCGGCATCGACAACATCTTCAACGAGAAGTACGTCCTGTTTCACCCCTTCCCGCAGCGGACCTATGTGGTGCAAGGCAAGCTGACGTTCTGACCAGGCTCACGTTGCGAGCAGACGACAAGCCAAAACGTAAAAGGGCCCCTCGCGGGGCCCTTAAACTTCACAGCGCAAGCGCCGCTCAGACTGCTTCCTTGACGGCCTTGACCGGACGCGCGCGCACGATCTTGCGCGCCGGCTTGGCCTTGAAGGTCATCTCTTCGCCGGTGAACGGGTTCTTGCCGACGCGGGCCTTGGTGGCGGGCTTCTTCACCACGACGAACTTCGCGAAGCCCGGAACGACGAACATGCCGTTCTTCTTGAGCTCCTTGTGACCGATCTCGGTCAGCGTCTCCATCATGGCCTTGACGTCTTTTCTCGCCAGCTCCTGCATCTCGGCGATTTTGTTGACCAGTTGCGACTTCGTCATATAGGCGGGCATTGTTGCTCCCATGGGATGAGTGATGATCCCACCTTATGGCGGGAAAACCCTATAAAAACAGGGGTCAAGTGATTCGCACACAGGTTATTTGCGCTCCGGACGGTCTTTTTTGGCATTTTTCCCGGCAATTTCGCATCTTTTGGGCCGGGAAGCCCACCTCGGCGGCCGTTCAGCCCGACTCACCCTTGACGGCAAATACGCCTTCGAACGCTGTCGCGGCGAGCAGCGCCGCAGCCTGTCGTTGCCAAGGACAAGCGATGTCGCCCGAGGTGAGCAAATCGCCCGGCGCGTTGTCTGAAACAAAATGAGGGCGAAGCGTTCCGCCCGGCGGTCGAAATCCGTGTCGATCCGTTCGTCGAAATCGAACAACGAAACCGCGCGAGTTGGAACACTTGTGACGCTTCCATGAAGCGAATTCACGCTCGGTCACAGGCGCGTTATCGGCTCTAGAACTTTGCTGCAGCGCGGAATAATTGCGCGCCAAGGGCGGAGTGAACTGCTGGGAGACAGCTACACAATGACGAAGGCTTCACGTTTGATTGCGCTGGCGTTGATGTTCGGTGCGGTGAGCGCAAGCTCACAGGCGCTGGCGGCAACCAAGCATCACCACAATCGCGGCCATGCGGCCTACGCGCGTGCCGTCGACAGCGAAGTCGGCGGCGAAACGATGTCGATGAGCGCTCATCGCGACAAGATGATCCGCGAATGCAGCGGACAGATGAACAAGCTGGTGCAGAAAGATTGGGGCGTGATGCAAAACACGTCCTTCGCGGCCTGCATGACTGAGCACGGCGAGATGCCGTAAGACGGGCTCGAAATAAACAACGAGCGCTGGCGCTTTGCGTCAGCGCTCGTTTCTGTTTCCGGAAATCAGTCGCCGGTGCTCAGTTGCCGGTGATCTTGGCGGCCTTGATGATCGGCCACCACTTCTCGATCTCCGCCTTCTGCAGCGCAGCCAGTGCCTCAGGCGCGAGTTGCGCGGCGGATGGAATCTCGTAGGTGAGCTTCACAAGCCTCTCGGTCATCGCGGGATCGGCCATCACCTTGATCACCGCAGCGTTGAGCCTCGCGATCGCGTCCTTCGGCGTGCCCTTCGGCGCCCAGAAGCCATTCCAGTTCGACACGTGAAACCCCGGCAGCCCGGCCTCGTCGGCGGTTGGAATGTCCGGCGCCTGCGCCAGCCTGTGATCGGCGAGCACGGCGAACACCTTCACCGTGCCGTCGCGCATATGAGGCAAGAAGACCGTCGCCTGATTGGTGGTGAGATCGACATGGCCGGCCAGCAGGTCCGCCAGCGCGGGCCCGCCGCCGCGGTAATGCACCAGCGGGAAATCCGTGTGGGTCAGGTTCTGCAGCAACACCGCACCGAAGTGTCCGCCAGTGCCGACGCCGGCCGTCGCCATCGACACCTTGTCCTGATTGGCCTTCAGCCACGCCACCAGCTCGGCCAGATTGCTCGCTGGCAGATCCTTCTTGGCGGCAATGACGTGGGAGTTGCCCGGCAGCAGGATCACCGGCTCGAAATCGGTGACGACATCATACGACGTCTTCATGATCGCGCCGTTGGACACGAATGTGGTCCAGTTGCCGCACACGATCGTATAGCCGTCCGGCGCCGCGCGCGCGACGCGCTGCATCCCGATGGTGCCGCCTGCGCCGCCGACATTCTCGATCACCACCGGCTGGCCGAGCTCCGCCTGCAGGCGCTCGACGAACAGGCGCGGCAACACGTCGGTCGCGCCGCCCGGCGCGAACGGCACCACGATGGTGACCGGCTTGCTCGGATAGGTCTCGGCGGATGCGCGCGGAACGCTGGCGACGACGGCAAGCAGCGCAAAGAACAGACACTTCAGCGTCATTTTTGGGATCCTTCTTGAGCTGACCGCGTGGCAATTCCCATGCCACCGCCCCTGCTTCATTGGCCAGTATTTGCTGTGGCGGCAATACACTCCGCCGCATGGCGCGCCGGGCTTTTTGCGCGCGCCTGCATCGCTGTGTTCAACTTTGCGGAACGGTCGAATCTGCGAGCGCTATCCGGCGAACCAAGCCGCGATCTTGCAGAGCCACGTCGGAGTGGCCGATCTGCAGTCAAAGGCGCCGGCAATGAGCGCGGCGTTTCCCAGGGCGAGCAGAGACAGAAATAGGAGGGCCAACAGCATTGGCGCGCGAAGCTTCACAACCGACCTCCGACAATATCGCAGGCCGGCAAAACTGCCCCCGGCTTTCAACTTGGTCGGGGCCAACCGTGATGGGTTCAATGAGCAGGCGCAAGTACACGCGCCCCCCGGATGGCGCGCGGGTGGTCTTCGCAAGCCACCAATGCAACTTGCCGAGCTAGTATTTTACAGACTGAATATGTCATTTGCCGTCCGGCATGACGCGCAGCCAAGCGTCCAGACGGCCCGACACCCACGCACACACCGCGGCCGGCAGCACGCCGGCCAATCCGAACGCGAGGACCTGGGACAGTTTGGGGTTGTGGGGCAGAGCCGACAGCAAGCTGATCAGCCCCGTGATGAGATATCCCGCGCACGCCGTGGCCAGCACTCTCCGCCAGCCGTCCACCCTGGACGAGAGCAACCAATCGGCTGCCCCCGTGAACCACGCGGGGATGAAGCCTACGACGTAGGCGCCAAAAACCATAAGCCACACGTCCCAGGGCCACAGCGGATAACCGATATTTGTCGTCGCCCACGTCCAGAGATGAAATGGGATCAGGCCGACCAAAGGCCCGAGCCCGGAAAATATGACCAGCCGCATATTTTACTGCCCCTTCGGCCCTTTGCCTCTTCGGTTGCATCGAAAGCTGTGGCTTTTGCGCGGCGCTCTGTCCCCACTGAATTCACATCGTAAACGGCAATAATATTTACGGCCCGTCGTCCCTCGCTAGTTTGCCCCCAGGTGCAAACAACTTTTGCAGGGACCATGACCGATACCACCATCAGCAACACAGACAACGGCCCGGCCTATAGCAGCGAGTCCGACGGCCTGCGCCAGGCCGCGGCCGATCACCGCGCGCAGCAAGACCAGCCGGCGGATGACCTTCAGCCGGAGCGGATGCCGACCACCGCCGAGATCGAAGGCCGCGACGACGACGATGACGGCGTCTCGGCGCACCGCGCCGCCAAGGCGCTGTCGCGCTACCGTCAGGCTCTGGAGGAGAACCGTGCCGCCCTCGACGAGGCCATGGGACTGAGCGAGACAGCCCCGGCCGAGCCGCCGCACCGCGATCCGGCACAGCAGACGCGGCAAGCCGACGCCGAGCAGCTGCAAGCCGCCATGCAGGACGCCATACAGACCGAATGGCAGCGCGCGCACCAAGCCCGTGCCACACATATCCAGGCGTTGCACGTCGCGGAAGGCGTCATCACGACCGAGTTTCTCCGCGAATTCCCCGACGTCAAATCGCTCAATGACCTACACGCCCTCGCCCACACCAATCCGGAGCGCTACGTCAAAGCGCACGCGGCGCTCAGTCGCGCTCAGGCGGTGGTGAACGAGCATCAGCAGCTTGGACAACAGGCCACGCAGGAGGCGCAGGCCCAGCGTCAGCATTGGGCGGCCCAGCAGGACCACGCATTCACGGCGCGCCATCCCGAGCTGAAGGACCCGAAGATCGCCAAGCAGATGGGCGACCTCGCGTTGCAGGAGCTGGAAAAGATCGGCCTCTCGCGACAGGAGATTGCCGCGCTCTACCACGGCCAGCAGGACATCTCGTTCCGCGACGCGCGCACCCAGGAGATCCTGCTCGATGCGATCCGCTGGCGCGCCAGCAAGCATCGCATGCGGGAGATTGCGGCAAAGCCGCTGCCGCCGGTGCAGCGCCCCGGCACACGGCGCGATGCCATGCCGGGCGAGCACGTGGAGGTTCGGTCCGCCGAGAAGGCGATGAATACCAATCCGTCGCTGCGCAACGCCATGCGGCTGATGCAGGCGCGCCGCGCCGCGAGCAGGAGCTAGCCATGCTGCTCAACGGAGCCTTCGCTTCGGCACCTCAGAGCGCAATGAAGCAATCCGCCGACCCACCCCGGCCGCCGATGAGCCACGAGGAGACGCTCGCCTTCATCACCGAAGCAGGCCGGGCGCTCGCTGCGACGCGCGCTACGGCAATGCAGCGCGCCTACGATCAGGAGCTCGCCGAAACCGTTCGCGTGCCGCTGATCAACCGCATCGCGGCCCAGCTCGAAACGCTGGAACAGAAATCGCCCGCAACCCGGCGCGTCTATGCGGCCGACTGCAAGCGGTTCAAGGAGTTCTGCGATGCCGCGCTGACATCAGTGCGGCCGGCCGCGCCCGAGGTGGTGTGTCACTTCCTGCTGGAGCAGGCCGACAACGGCGCGAGCCCCGCGACCATCAACCGGCTGCGCGCCGCGATCAGTCTCGCCCATCGCGCCGCGCATTGCTTCGATCCGACTGACGACATTCTGGTGCGCGCCACGGTGCAGCATATCGGCCGCACCGCCAAAGGCGTCAAACCGCAAACCCGCGATGCCGCGCAAGAAAATCGCCAAGAAAACCGCCAGAAAAACCACCAGGACCCCCCAGGCAATGCACCAGACGGCGCGGCGAACCCCAACCCAGACGAAACGAAAGGACAATGACGATGGCTGCTTTCAAAGATTCCCAGAAGGGCGGCGCTGGCGCCTACACCAGCAACACGGTGGTCGGCCGCGAGGTCAAAACCAAGGATGCGTCGACGAACCCGAAGGCCCGGCGCGAAAAGCCGGAGAGCATCGCCAAGGACGTCGGTGTGAACGAAGGCGGCTCGGGACCGATCGTCAGCAGCGCCGGCGGCTACAAGCCCGTCACGCGCGGCGGCGGGCGCCGCTACGAGCCGCTGTGAGGTCGTTGCCTCGACACCATTCACGCCGCGCGGCTTGTTCGGCCGCGCGGCGCAGGCGCCAAAGGAGGATATCGTGGCCAACGGACTGACATCCAAAGACGAAAAACTTCTGCGCGATCGGCTGCGTCAGCTCGAAGCTATCGCGCCCAAGGCCTTTCTGCTCGGCGGTAAGGAGCAGCAACAGCTCGCTGCGCTGACCGCCAAGATCAAAGCGAGGCTTGTGCCGCCATCGCCCGCCGAGATCAACGCCGAGGTCGAAAGCCTGCTGGCGACCGGCAAGAGCTTCGACTGGTTTCAGGCGGCGCTGAGGTCGGCATGAGCAGGAAACCGTCGACCACATCGGTGACAACGCGGCGCGCGAAACAGAACGATACAGCGGCCGCTGCTGTCGGGGAGGCGCCGAACAATCCAGCGCCAGCGGCGCTGCCGGTTCGGCCTCGGCGCCCTGTGGATCGTTCGCGCCGCGAGCTCACCGCAAATTTTCTCGACGTGCTTTGCGCAGACTTCGAAGCGCACGGTGTCGATGCGGTCCGCGCCTGCCGCGAGGACCAGCCGCAGGGCTATCTCCGGCTGGTCGCGTCACTGCTTCCCAACGAGCTCGATTCCAATGACAACCTGTTGCTGAAAGACATTCCGGATGGAGACATCGACAGACTTATTGAATACATCAGATCATGCCTTGTTCGGATTAACGGCGATTCACCTCCTGCAGGGAGTGAGTTCTCGTCGTCACTCGGATAACCGCCTCGCCCACTACGTGCCCTATCCCAAGCAGGCGGCGTTTCACGCCGCCGGCGCCACCGCTCGCGAGCGGCTGCTGATGGCCGGCAACCAGCTCGGCAAGACGCTCGCCGGTGGCTTCGAGGCTGCCATGCACATGACCGGGCGTTATCCGGCGTGGTGGCGCGGCAAACGCTTCGACCGGCCGGTGGTCGGCTGGGTGTGCGGGCGCACCGGCGAGGATCTGCGCGGCGGCATGCAGCGCATCCTGCTCGGCCGCCCTGGCGAGATCGGCAGCGGCTCCATCCCGAAGGAGTCCATCGTCGATCTGGTCACGGCGCGCGGCGTCGCCGGCCTCTACGACACCATCCGCGTCGCCCATCAGAGCGGCGGCGTGTCGACCGCGATCACCAAGAGCTACAAGGCCGGCCGCGAGGCCTTCCAGGGCGAGACGCTCGATTTCGTGTCGTTCGACGAGGAGCCGCCGGCCGACATCTACACCGAGGGGCTGACGCGCACGAACGTGGGCTCCGGGCCGGTGTGGCTCACCTTCACGCCGCTGCTCGGCATGTCCGAGGTGGTGCGGCGCTTTTTGCTCGAACCTTCTCCCGATCGGAGCGTGACACAGATGACCATCGACGACGTAGCCCATTACAGCGACGAGGAGCGCGCCCGGATCATCGCGAGCTATCCGCCGCACGAGCGCGAGGCGCGGCTGAAGGGCGTGCCGGTGCTGGGCTCAGGCCGCATCTTTCCGGTGCCCGAGGACGACATCGCCTGCGCCGAGCGCGAATTCCCCAAGCACTGGCCGCGCATCGGCGGCATGGACTTCGGCTACGACCATCCGTTCGCCGCGGTCGAGCTGGTGTGGGATCGCGACACCGACACCGTTCATGTGGTGCGGAGCTTCCGCCACCGCGAAGGCTCGCCGGTGCTGCATGCGGCGGCGCTGCGGCCGTGGGGCCGCCTGCCCTGGGCCTGGCCGCGCGACGGCAGCCGCGAGACGCTGGAGGGCGCGGGCGTGGCGCTGGCGAAGCAATACGGCGCGCAGGGCCTCGACATGCTGGCCGACCACGCGCAGTTCGAGGACGGCAGCGTCTCGGTCGAAGCCGGCCTGATGGACATGCTCGACCGCATGAAGACCGGCCGCTTCAAGGTGCTTTCGCACCTCAACGACTGGTTCGAGGAGTTCAGGCTCTACCACCGGCAGGATGGCCGCGTGGTCAAGGAGGGCGACGACCTGATGGCGGCGACGCGCTACGCGCTGATGATGTTACGCCATGCGCGAACCGGCACGGCGCGGGACGCGTTCCGCGGCAGGATCGAGATGCCGAAGATGACGGTGGCGTGAGCGATGCTCGCGCCGTTACGCCTTCTCTTCGCTGATCTGCTCGACGACGTGCACGATGCTCCGGCGCAGCGCATTGCTCTCGATCGCCATGAAGGCCTTGATCAGCGCGAGCCCTTCGTTGGAAGCGACGAACTCGTTGATGAAGGCCGTGGACGGCGCCCCGTCGTAGCTCGCGGTGCCGCGGCCTTTGGGCAGCTCTTCGAAGAAGAACTGCGGCGGCACCTTGAGGATGTTGGCGATGTGCTGGAGCCTGCTCGCGCCGATCCGGTTCGTGCCCTTCTCGTACTTCTGCACCTGCTGGAAGGTCAGGCCGAGACCATCGGCGAGTTTTTCCTGGCTCAAGCCGAGCATCAAACGGCGCATGCGCACCCGTGCACCCACGTGCTTATCGGTCGGACTCGGAGATTTCGCCACGGTGTTCCCTTTGAGAATGTGTCAGATGACGTGATGGCCCCGCGATGCCGCGCCCCCGTGCTTGGAGTGGCACCATGGAACCTGGCGCCTCGGGCCTGCCGTCGTTGGCCGGCACCATAGAAGGGCCATGGCCCAAGTATAGGCTCGTCCTATCGTCTTGGCTAATAAACGGTGCCTGCTCTTATGTCAGGCAAATCACCCATGGCGGGGATAACCCCTGCCGCCTTGTCGCAGGCGCCTCAAACCGGCCGGGCGAGGCGCGGCCGGTTTGGTCTTCAGGCTCGGCAGTCCCCAAAGGCGGCTAGCACAGGGTCCGGGGCGGCGCCGCCGTCGCAAGGTCGTCGGCCAGCATCACGATGGCCCGCTCCAGAAGGGCCGCGCTTTGTCCGCTGTGCTTGCGCACGTCTTCCAGCGCATATTGTAGGAAAACAATCAGCATTTCCGGGTCTGAATTGACGTCCTCGGTGATCGACGTGTCGATGATATTCACGGCCTTTCCCCCAGTTGCATCCCCCGCCAGTTTCACGCGAGACCGGGCACCGGTTCGCGGTGGCTGACTGAGCCTAATAGGTACTGCTGTAGGGGTTGTGTGAAGTGGATCACTTATCGGTCGTCGGCACCGAGATCGACAAGCCGAAATACGACGGCGGGCGGCGCTGGGTGGTCTCGACGCCGGGCGCCGGGCGGCCGTCCGGGAATTCCGTGGATTTCACCTTGGTCTCGGTTTCAATGCCGAAGGTGCCCGGCCGGTCGCGCAGCGGCAACCGGCCGAGGTCGGGTTTGGCCGAATCAGGCCTGGACGGTTCGGATTTCACGGGCCGCGAGGTTTTGGTCTCACGGGATTGGGCGGCCGGCGAATGGGTCGGCAACGCATCGTCGAGCGACCAGGGTTGGGCCTGATTGGAGCCTGATTGCGCGTAGCCTTTGCTCCACGGCATGACGGTCGCCAACGCGGTGACAGCCGCAGCAAAAGCCAAACTCCACCTGAAATGACCCGCTGTCATACGCGCCCTGATCCGCCGAACCCCGCCTCAAGCCCGATCAATTTTCGGCCCGCCGTGCGACAATTAGGAGAAATCCCGCCGTTATCGCAAGCGTGACTATGTCCTACGGGCTTACGGCTGTTTCGGATGTCGGCCCTGTTGACGGCGCCCCGCAACGCTAGCATCGATGGGCATGGCTTCGGCTACACATCATCAGGGATGAGAATCGTTCATGGCGCCGGACACGCAATCTGCATCGCTAAGCCGTGACCCAGTGCTGGTCACCGGCGCCAGCGGCTTTGTCGGCGCCGCAGTGGCGAGCGTGTTCCGCCGCGAGGGGTTCCCGGTGCGCGTGCTGGTCCGCGCCTCGAGCCCGCGCACCAACATCGATCCAGCCGACCAGGTGTTCGTCGGCGACATGCGCGACCGCGCCTCGGTCGCGGCCGCGCTGAAGGGCGCGCGCAATCTCATTCATGTCGCGGCCGACTACCGGCTGTGGGCGCCCTCGCCCGACGACATCCTGCGCGCCAATGTCGAAGGCACGCGCATCATGATGGAAGAGGCGCTGCGCGCCGGCCTCGAGCGCGTGGTCTATACCAGTTCGGTCGCGACCTTCGATCTGCGCGCCGGCGGCATCGCCGACGAGACCCGCAAGCTTCCGGCCGACGCCGCGATCGGCGCCTACAAGCGCAGCAAGGTGCTGGCCGAGGACGTCGTCCTCGACATGGTGGCGCGCGAGCGCCTGCCCGCCGTGATCGTCAACCCGTCGACGCCGATCGGCCCACGCGATGTGCGGCCGACGCCGACCGGCCGCATCATCATCGAAGCGGCATCCGGACGGATGCCGGCCTTCGTCGACACCGGCCTGAACTTCGTCCATGTCGAGGACGTGGCCGTTGGCCATCTTGCGGCGCTCCGCCGCGGCGTGCTCGGCGAGCGCTATATCCTGGGCGGCGAGAACCTGACGCTGCGCCAGGTGCTGACCGAGATTGCCTGGATCGTCGGCCGGCGGCCGCCGCTGATGAAGCTTCCTCGCGCAGCGATCTATCCGTTTGCCTTTGGCGCCGAGTTCGCCGCGCGCTTCACCGGCAAAGAGCCGTTCGCGACCGTCGATGGGCTGCGCATGGCGCGCTATCACATGCACTTCGACGACGCGAAGGCGCGCCGTGAGCTCGGCTACAGCTCGCGGCCTTATCGCGACGCGCTGGTCGAGGCGATCGACTGGTTCGCGACCGCGGGCTACATGAAACGGCCGCGCGAATTGCGCAGGGCCTAGAAATCCGTGTAACCGCCGAGCGTGATGTCACCCCGCTTGACGAGCGCGACGGCCTCAGGCGCGGTCAGCGCCGCAAGCTCTTCAGCATAACGATAGCCCGGCGCGTCGCCGGCGAAGCCGCCGGCTGTGGCCGGATGCGTGTAAATCTCGGTCCGGCCTTCGGGCAATTGCTGCAGCACGCCTGCGACACGCGGCGCCGTCATCGCGCCCGACCACGCGAGCCCGAATACAGCATCTGCAGTCTGCAGACCGGCGCGGCGCGCAGCGCGACCAAGCAGCGACGCGTAAGGCCCGGTAATCCAGGAGACGCCGATCGGCGCGGGCTCGATCTTGGCCAGCACACCGCGCGGCTCGACCGGTACGCGCAACGCCTTCATGCCGTAGCGCCGGCCGACCGCGATGATGGCGCCGGCGATAGTCGGATGCAGGTGAAAATGCTTGTGGGCGTTGACGTGATCGAGCGGCAGTCCGGTTGCGGCATAAGCCGCGAACTGTGCCTCGACCTCCGCCAGAAGCTGCGCCCGCGCCGCGGGCCTCACGAAGATATCGAAGCCCAGCCGCGCCATGTCGGCGCGGAAATGCCCTGAGCCGTCGACCAGATCGGGAAGCTGTTCCGGTGGCAGCTTGGGCTCGCCTTCGACCAGCACCACGTGAAGGCCGGTGCGGAGCTTCGGCAGCCGCCGCGCGCGAGCGACCGCGTCCGAGGCGGCCGCCCCCGCGACCATCAGGCTTGCAGCAGAGAGAATGCCGTCGCGATGCGCGATCTCGACGGCCTCGTTGACCTCGATCGCTACGCCGAAATCATCGGCCGTGACGACCAGACGCCTCAGAGCGCCGCCTCGCGGCGCTCTTTCAGGAACTGGAAGAACTCGACGCCCTCGCGCAGCCGCCGCTTCATCATCTGCGGCGAGCGCACCATCTCGCCGACGATCGCCGCGATCTTCGGCGCCCGGAAGTAGAACTTCTTGTAGAAGTCCTCGACCGAGTGGAAAATCTCGCTGTGGCTCAGATGCGGATAGTGCAACGGCGCGATCTGGATGCCGTTCTCGTCGACCAGGTCCGCATTGTTGGTGTCGAACCAGCCGTTCTCCTTCGCCTCTTTGTAGAGCTGCGTGCCCGGATACGGCGCCGCGAGCGAGATCTGGATGGTGTGCGGATTGATCTCGGTCGCGAACTTGATGGTCTGCTCGATCGTCTCCTTGGACTCGCCCGGCAGGCCGAGAATGAAGGTGCCGTGGATCTTGATGCCGAGCTCGTGGCAGTCCTTGGTGAACTTCTTGGCGACGTCGATCAGCATGCCCTTCTTGATGTTGTGAAGAATCTGCTGATTGCCGGACTCGTAGCCGACCACGAACAGCCGGCAGCCGTTGGCGGCCAGCACTTCGAGGGTCTTGCGCGGCACGTTGCCCTTGGCGTTGCAGGCCCAGGTGATGCCGAGCTTGCCGATCTCGCGGGCGAGTTCTTCGACGCGCGGCAGGTTGTCGGTCAGCGTGTCGTCGTCGAAGAAGACTTCCTTGACCTGCGGGAAGGCTTTCATCGCGTATTTCAGCTCTTCGATCACATGGCCGACGCTGCGCACGCGATACGCATGACCACCGACGGTCTGGGGCCACAGGCAGAAGGTGCAGCGCGATTTGCAGCCGCGGCCGGTGTAGAACGACAGGTACGGGTGCCGCAGATAGCCGATGAAGTAGTTCTCGATCTGCAGGTCACGCTTGTAGACCGGCGACACGAACGGCAGTTCGTCCATGTTGTGCAGAAGCTGCCGCTCGTCGTTGTGAACGATGCGGCCGTCACGCCCGCGATAAGACAGGCCCTTGATGCTGTCGAGATCGCGACCTTCGGCGACCTCCTTGATGGTGAAGTCGAACTCGTTGCGCGCGACGAAGTCGAGCTCCTCGCAGCTCTGAAGCGAGCCAGCGGCGTCGACCGCGACTTTTGCGCCGATCATGCCGATCTTGAGATTGGGATTGGCAGCCTTCAGCGCCCTCACCGTCTTGACGTCCGACGAGAACGACGGCGTCGAGGTGTGCAGCACCACGAGATCGCGGTCTTTCACCTCAGGCAGCACGTCGGCGAGCGACAGCCGGTGCGGCGGCGCGTCGATCAGCTTGGAACCCTCGACCATCGCGGCCGGCTGGGCGAGCCACGTCGGGTACCAGAACGACTTGATCTCACGCCGGTTCTGGTAGCGAGCGCCAGCGCCGCCGTCGAAACCTTCGAACGACGGGGCTTGCAGAAATAAGGTCCTCATCATGACGAGGGTGTTCTCCGTTCTTCCGGTATCAAGCTGCCTTCGGACATCAGCGTGTAGCGACGTCCTTTCCAGCTCAGGTCGCGGGCCACAAAGCCCGCGATGAATACTGCAAATGACAATAGATCACGCAGCGGGATCAGCCAATAAGGCCGCGGCGGCAGGCCATAGCCGCGTTCTATGGCATAAATCAGGACAGCCCGACAGGCCAGCGCCCCGGCCGCGAGGCACATGGCGATCTCCTCGCCCCCCAGCGCCCAGGCGATCAGGCCCAGCGGGAACGCGTGGGTGATGATCCAGCCGGAGTAACCAACCGGATCGACCAGGCGGATGGTCATGGCCCAGCGCACCTCGTGCCGCCACAATTCGGCAAAGGACTGCTCGTCGCAGACATGGCCGACCGCGAAGTGCAACAGCGAGACGGGTTCGCCCCGCGCGGCCATCAAGGCGCCGATCTCGTAGTCGTCGGCCAGGCAATCGGCGATCGCCTCGAAACCGCCGATCGCAACCAGCGAGCTGCGATGGAGCGCAATGGTCGAGCCGAGGCACGGCCGCGACAGCGAGAACCGCGCGCCGACCAGCACGCCCGGCAGGAAGTGGCCGTCGATGTTCAGCTCGGAAAGCCTGGACCAGACGCTGCCGGTCGAGATGCCGTAGTACGGCGCCGTGACAACCCCGCCGGTACGCTCGAGCTTTCCGACGAGGCGCGACAGATAATCCGGGCGCACGCGGATGTCGCTGTCGGCCAGCACGACAATGTCGTGGGCGATCCGCTTGCTCATGTTGATGAGGTTCGAGACCTTCGGATTGGTGCCGTGGATCGTGCCGTCAACCACGAGCTCAAGGGTCCGGTGCGGATACAAGGCGCGGAGTTGCTCGACCACTGCGACAGCCGGATCGTCGGCGCGCGCCACGCCGAACACGATCTGCACCGAGCCGGAATAGGCCTGGTCGCAGAACGACACGAGGTTTTCCAGAAGCCCCGGCTCGTCACCGTGCAACGGCTTGAGAATCGTCACCGCGGGCTCGGTTCGGCCGGTGAGCCGCACCGGATGAGCGGCCGGCGGCGCGAGCGCTGCACCGATCGCCATATAGAGCAGGCCGGATGAGGCAGCGGCGAACAACGCAATCAGCACAAGGTCCTGGAACATCGCCGCTACGCCTGTTCCTTCTGCTCTTGCGCACGGCCGCGGGCGTGGAAGTGCCAGCCCTCCATGACCTGCCACGTGATCAGCCCGGGCACGCCGAGCACCAGATCAGGCAGACGCTTGACGAGCGACAGCGCAAGCGCTGCCTCCGGCGGTACACCGAAGATCGCGCAGAGAATGATCAGGCCGCCTTCCTGGGCGCCGAGCGCACCCGGCACCGCGAAGGCTGCGCCGCGCACCGCATGCATCAGGCTCTCGATCAGCACCGCGTCGCCGAAGTCGATCGAATAACCCATGAAAGTGAGCACGATCCAGATTTCGAGCGCGCCGACGAACCAGCCGCCGAGATGCCAGACCACGCTTTGGATGAGCCCGCGGCGGTAGGAATAGAAGGTGTCGAGCCGGGCAAACAAATCATCGATCGCGCCGAAGGCCAGCCACTGGCGGTCCCCGGCGACCTTGCCAAGCACCCATTTTACAAGCCGCTGGCCTTGCTCGCCCTGGATGAGCACAAAGCCGCCGAGCGCCGGCAGCGCGAGCGCAAGGCCGATCGCGACCGGCCAGACGATCAGTTCGTTGCCGCCGATCGCGATCAGCAGCACGAGACCGATCAGCGCGAACACCAGCTGGCTCGCCGCCTGCATCAGCACGTCGACAATCACGCTTGCCGCCGCGAGTGTGCCGCGCACGCCGCGCAGCGCGAGGCAGCGCGCGCCGATGAAATCGCCGCCGATCTGAGCGAGCGGCAGCAGCGCATTGGCGCCTTCGCGCACGAAGCGCAGCCCCATGCAGAGCAAGACCGACGGCCGCACATCGGCCGGGAACAGGAGCCACCAGCCGGCGCCGGCGATCGCCACGGCGGCCGCTCGCACCACGACAACCAGCAGCGCGGCCCAGCCGGCGCTGACGATCGCCTCGCCGACATGGTCGGCGCCGTACCAGATCGTGAGCCCGATCAGCACCGACATGCCGGCGAACCACACAATCAGCGTGGCCTGCCTAGCGCTGGGCATTTGACACACTCAATTTCATGCGGAGATGGACTTTCGGTTCCCGAAGCTAGGCTGCTTCGTCTTTGAGCGCCTGATCAATGGCTTGCCGACATTCCCGCAATTCGTGCAAGGCGCTTTGCAGCCTACGGACGTTCTCGCGGGACAACTGCGGCGCCGAGGACACGGTTGCTGGTGCCATAGTACGGTCGGCTGTGGACTCTTCGGCTGCGTCCGGCGCAGTGTCCCTGCGGCCCGTTGCCGCGCCTTTCAGTAAGCCTAACAGCGAGCGCGGCGCCTCCTCGGCGCCCTCTTCGGACTCGTCCTGCACCCCTGCTTCGACGTCCTCGAAGGCCTCATCATCGGCCGCGTCGGCGGCCGGTTGGGCAGCGCCGGGCTGCCACACCGCCTGGACGAACTTCTGGCCTTGTTCGCGCAGAATGCGCTGCACGCCGCGGATGGTGTAGCCCTCCCCGTAAAGGAGGTGCCGCACCCCGCGCAGCAGGTCGACGTCCTCGGGACGGTAGTAGCGCCGGCCCCCGGCCCGCTTCATCGGCTTGATCTGCGGAAACCGGCTTTCCCAGAAACGCAGCACGTGCTGGGGGATGTCGAGTTCGTCTGCAACTTCACTAATGGTGCGGAAAGCGTCAGGCGCTTTGTCCACGGCCCCGTGCCCCTTTAGTTCACTCGCATACGAACTGCCCGGCCGTCCCGGCGCCTGCAATTCGTAGTATTCCGGACTAGCCTTCGCTGCCGGCGCTGTTGATGCGCTGCTTCAGGATCGCCGACGGCTTGAACACCATCACGCGGCGCGGCGAAATAGGAACTTCCTTGCCGGTCTTGGGATTTCGCCCGATTCGCTGACCTTTTTTGCGAACCACGAAGGAACCAAAAGAAGACAGCTTCACCGTCTCGCCACGTTCGAGACACTTGGTGACCTCGTCCAAGACCAGTTCGACCAGCGCAGCCGACTCCGTCCGCGACAGGCCTACCTTCTGGTAGACCGCCTCACACAAGTCAGCCCGCGTAATGGTTTTGCCCGACATCGCCAGCCCCAGTGAAGGCGACCTATATCCCGCTGAATTTCCAACGATATTAGCCTGGGTTCGGGCGGTCAACGACAGCCAGAACGTGCCCCCCGGTATTTGCTGCAACAGTGTGGCGCGGGGGCAACTATCGGGACGGGCCGTTTTGGCTGCAAAACGCGACGTCTCAACCCGCGGACCGTAGCGGCTTACCGATTAAGGCGCCGCGGACTTCCGCGCGCTACCAGCGGATCAGCGCCGAGCCCCAGGTGAAGCCGCCGCCCATGGCTTCGAGCAGCACCAGATCACCCTTCTTGATGCGGCCATCGCGAACGGCGGTGTTGAGCGCGAGCGGGATCGACGCCGCCGAGGTGTTGCCGTGCTGGTCGACGGTGATCACAACCTTCTCGGGCGCGATGCCGAGCTTGTGCGCGCTGTCGTCGATGATGCGCTTGTTGGCCTGGTGCGGCACGAACCAGTCGATGTCGGCGGCGGTGTAGCCGGTGGCGCGGAACGCGTCCTCGATCACGTCGGTGATCATCGCCACCGCGTGCTTGAACACCGCGCGGCCTTCCATCCGCAGATGACCGACCGTCATGGTCGATGACGGACCGCCGTCGACATAGAGCTTGTTCTTATGACGACCGTCGGAGCGCAGATGCGTGGTGAGAATCCCGCGGTCGTTCTTCTCGCCGGGCTGCTGCTGCGCCTCGACCACGACGGCGCCGGCGCCATCGCCGAACAGCACGCAGGTGGTGCGGTCCTTCCAGTCGAGAATGCGCGAGAAGGTCTCGGCGCCGATCACCAGCGCGCGCGTGTAGGTGCCGGTGCGCAGCAGTCCATCGGTGATCGACAGCGCATAGACGAAGCCCGAGCACACGGCTTGCAGATCGAACGCCGCGCCGCGAGTGATGCCGAGGCCGGCCTGCACCGAGACGGCCGTTGCCGGAAATGTGTTGTCCGGCGTCGAGGTGCCGAGCACGATCAGATCGATCGTCTGCGGATCGACATGAGCATTGGCGAGAGCGGCCTTGGCCGCCTGAATGGCCAGATCGGACGTAAACTCACCGTCGGCCGCGATGTGGCGCTGGCGGATGCCGGTGCGCTGCACGATCCATTCGTCCGAGGTCTCGACCTTGGCGGCGAGTTCCTGGTTGGTGAGCACGCGTTCCGGCAGCGCGCTGCCGCAACCGAGAATAACCGAGCGCAGCATGGTCACGAAGCCGCTCCTCCCGCAGCCTGCGCCGTTGTGATTTGGTGATGCTTGTCGACGGTCTCGCCGATCTTCGCCAGCAATTCGTCACGCACCATTTCGTAACCCACGTCGATCGCGGACGAGAAGCCTTCCGCATCCGTATCGCCGTGGCTTTTGATGACAATGCCGTTCAGTCCCAAGAACACACCACCATTCGATTTGCGTGGATCCATCTTCTCGCGGAGCGCGTTAAACGCCGGCTTCGCGAGGAGATAACCGAGCTGCGACCAGATCGATTTCTTGATCTGGCTGCGCAGATATTCGGCGAACTGCTTCGCCGTGCCTTCCGCGGCCTTGAGCGCGATGTTGCCGCTGAAGCCCTCCGTCACGATCACGTCGGCCTTGCCCCAGCCGATGTCGCTGCCCTCGACGAAGCCGACATACTCGACATGCGGAATGGTCTGCTCGCGCAGGATGCGGCCTGCCTCGCGCACCGCCTCGAGGCCCTTCACCTCCTCGACGCCGATGTTGAGGAGCCCCACGGTCGGGCGATCGAGATCGAACAGCACCCGCGCCATGGCGCTGCCCATCACCGCCATGTCGCACAGATGCTCGGCGTCGGCGCCGATCGAGGCGCCGAGATCGAGCACGATGCATTCGCCTTTGACCGTCGGCCAGACAGCCGCGATGGCCGGCCGTTCGATGCCCGGCATGGTCCGCAGGTGAAACTTGGCCATCGCCATCAGCGCGCCGGTGTTGCCGGCCGAGATCGCGACGTCGGCCTCGCCTTTTTTCACCGCGTCGATGGCAAGCCACATCGACGATTTCCAGCGGCCGTTGCGCAGCGCCTGGCTCGGCTTGTCGTCCATCCGCACCGCGACGTCGGTGTGCACCAGCTTGGCGCTGGCCTTGAGCCTCGGATGGGCGGCAAGCAGCGGCTCGATCTTGGCCTGATCGCCGAACAGGACGAACGTGCTGTCCGGATGCTTCTCCAGCGCCAGTTCCGCCCCCGGGACGACCACGGAGGGACCATGGTCACCCCCCATGGCGTCGAGCGCGATACGGATCGTGTTGGACATGCTTGGACCTGAAACGGCAGCGGCCTGAACAGCGATTGGATTTGAGCTCAAGGTCGACGCCGAAAACCTGCCCCCGCGGTCGTGACCGGATGAAATTTCACCATACCTTGCCGGCCGGGGGCCATGCCAGTGGGCAAAACTCGGCGCAATTGGAGCGTTTCCGAGCAGGTAAGCCGAATCAGTGGCTTTTTGGACCGTCCTTTTTCAGGGCGGCGAGCGCCGCGAAGGGGTGGCTCGCCGGGTCACCGGCCGGCGGCGGTGCATCGAACACCACGCCTTCCTTGCGCGGATAGGGATCGATTCCAAGGTTGAGGAACTCGGTGGCGATGGCGCCAAGATCCACCGTTCCATTCACCAGGGGCTCCGGCGGCTCCTCGCCCTCGAACGGATGAAAGCTGCCCTCTTCGCTGGCTTCTGCTGGCGCGGCCGCTTCTGACCGGAAAAACAGCTCCACGGGCTCGTCGATCTCGCTCTCGACCGGCTCGAGCGTGACCACGCAGTTCTGCACCACGGTTGCTGTCACCCGCCCCTCGACGCGCAGGCGATCGGCGCCGCGCCGTGTCAGGTCGAAGGTCGCCGCGAGCTGCGGCAGCGCCACCAGCCCGGCCTCCTGGGCAATGGCTTGGCGCGTGGCTTCGTCCGGCACGAGCTCGACATGGCGACCGGTGTCGGGAACTTCAGCCACCAGGACCGGCAGGCTCCACGGCCCTGCCACCGCCGGCGCGCCGGACGGCTTTTCCACAGCTTTGTTCCTTGCGACCTTCCCGGCGGTCTTTCCACCCTGGCCCTTGGGCTCGGGCGTAACGCGCTTCGTCATCTCTTCAGGCTTTCTTCTCGGGCTTTCTTCCGTCACCGGCCGTCAGCCGTAGCCGAAGGGTCGGGAAATTCAAATGTGGCGGCCGTCAACGCGCCGGCGCCCTGCTCGGCCAGACGCGCGGCCACAATCCGCATATAGGCAGCCAAGCGCTTCGCGCCGAGGGTCGGCTCCGGCGCGCCAAGCACGTTCCGCGCGACAGCAGCTTCCAGCGCCGCCGGATCGGCGTCCGCCAACGCGGCCTCATAGACCTTGGTCCGGCCGTAAAACGCCTCGCCGACCTTTTGCATCCGCTTCGGCACCGTGAGGTCGCCCACCCCCATTTCGCGGAGATTGTCGTCGATGTCCTGGCAGAAGCGGTCGAACAGCCGCTGGCCGGCCGTCGGCAGCGCGCCGTGCTCCTTGGTGAGCTGCCGCAGCACCAGGACCAAGTGCAGCATGATCATGTCGAGCCGGGCCTCGAGCGTGTCCGGCACCCCGAAAGCACGATAGAATTCGGGGTTTCGCGCCTGCGCCACGATCATGCCATAGAGGGCGTCAATCTTGGCGGCTGGGGATGCACGGCGAAAGGGGAGCGAAATCATAGGGTTCGTTGAGGCCGCGACGGCGGCGTTAAGCTGTTCGTTGCACTTTCGGGATACCTCGGGTACGCCCGCTCACGCCCTGGACGCAAGCGAAATGACGGTAACGAGCTTCCGAACGATGAAACGCGCGCGCCTGCGGCCGGTTCTGGCCGCATTGGCGCTGGCCGCGGCCGTGTCGCTCGGCGGCTGCGACAGCTTCACCCAGGTCTATCAGCGCGGCTATGTGCTGCCTGAAGGCGCGCTCGAGCAGGTGCCGCTCGGCGCCACCCAGGATCAGGTGCTGATCGTGCTCGGCACGCCCTCGACCGTCGCGACCGTCAGCGGCGAGGTGTTCTACTACATCTCGCAGCGCGCCGAGCAGAAGCTCGCCTTCCTGCCGCAGCAAGTGACCAACCAGCGCGTGGTCGCGGTCTACTTCGACAAGCAGCGCAAAGTGCAGCGCATCGCCAACTACGGGCTCAAGGACGGCCGCGTGTTCGACTTCGTCGCGCGCACCACGCCGAGCGGCGGCACCGAGCTGAACTACCTCAACTACATCTTCTCGATCACCAAGCCGATCGGCACCTGATCACTGCTCCACTTTGATGTTGCCCTTGCGGATGACCTCGCCCCAGCGCGCGGTCTCGGCTTCGACATGCTTGCCGAACGCTTCAGGCGTGCCGAGCGGCAGTGTCAGCCCCTGCGTTTCGAGCCGCGCTTTCAGATCCGGCGACGTGAAGGCCTTGTTGGCCTCGGCGTTGATCCAGTCGACCGCGGCCCGTGGCGTGCCGGCCGGTGCGAACAGGCCGAACCACGGTCCGCCCTCGATGCCTGGCATGCCGAGCTCGGCGAAGGTCGGCACATTCGGCACCGCGGGCTCGCGCTTCGCCGCGGTGATCGCCAGCGCCTTCGCCTTGCCGGCGCCGAGCTGCTCCTTCGTGAGCGGCACGATGTCGAACATCAGCTGCACGTGGCCCGCGACGAGGTCCTGCAAGGCGGGCGCGGCGCCGCGATAGTGCACGTGGGCGAATTCGAGATTGTTGAGCTGCTTGAACTGCTCGGCCGCGAGATGGCCTGAGCTGCCCAAGCCGGGCGAGCCGCCGCTGAGCTTTCCCGGATTGGCCTTGATGGTCGCGATCAGCTCCTGCGGCGTGTTGGCCGGCACCGACGGATGCACCACCAGGATGTTCGGCGAGGTGGCGATGAACACCACCGGCACGAAGTCTTTCGCCGGATCGTAAGGCAGCTTCTGCATGTGCGGCAGGATCGACTGCGTGGCGTGAAAGCCCATGTAGAGCGTGTAGCCGTCGGGCGGCGACTTCGCCGCGGCCTCCGCACCGATGATGCCGCCGCCACCGGTGCGGTTCTCGACCACGACCTGCCTGCCCTGCTCGCCGAGCTTGGCCGCAAACGCGCGCGCCACGAGATCGGCGACGCCGCCCGGCGCGAGCGACACGATGATCTTGATCGGCTGCGACGGATAGGATTGCGCCAGCGCCGGCGGGGCAAGCGGACACGCCGCCAAGATGGCTATGGCAAGCGTGCGGATGATCGAACGCAGCATGGTGTCTCCCCCTGAAGGCTTCCTCTTCGGGAAGCCGCCCGCATTCTAGGGATTCCCTGATCCAGCGTCGTGGCTTGCAGCCACGAAAAACCCCGCGGCTTGGCGCCGCGGGGCAAGCTTCATGGGCGTGTCGGCTTTGCCTACAGCACAAAATCGGTGCCGTGCAGCACGTGCGAGCCGCTCAGAAGGATTTCGAAGTCGGCATGGCCGTCGCCCGTCACGTCGCCGGAAACCAGCGTGTTCGCCCCGGCCGCGCTGACATGCAATTCGCCGGCGTGGCCGGTGAACGCGCCGGTCCCGATGAACGTGAATCTGTCGTTGTTCGCCGTCCCGGCGATCGCATCGATCTGCGCAAGGTTGATGCGGTCGCCCGCCGTGAAATCAAGAATGCGATCGCGGGCGCCGGCGGCGCTGTCGGCAATATCGCGATACATGAAAACGTCATTGCCCGCACCGCCGGTCAGGACATCGGCTCCGGCGCCGCCGATCAGGGTATCGGCGCCGCCGCCGCCCGACAGCACGTCATTGCCGAGGCCGCCATCCAGTCTGTTGGCCGCATCGTTGCCGGTGATGTGGTTGTCCAGCTCATTGCCGGTGCCGTTGATCGCGCCTGTTCCGGTCAGGACCAGGTTTTCGACGTTGCTTGCCAGATTGATGGTGATCGACGACCGGACCGTATCGATCCCCTCGCCTGCGGCTTCAGTGATGTGAACGCCGGCATTGCCGACCACGTAGACGTCATTGCCGGCGCCGCCGTGGAGGAAATCGCCGCCTCCGCCGCCATCCAGCGTGTCGTTGCCGTCGCCGCCATTGATGTGATTGACGAACTCGTTGCCGGTCAGCTTGAAGTTCTTGCCGGCCGCATTGGCGGACAGGTATTCGATCTCGGAGCCGGCCGCGAGCCGATAGCTCGTGCTGGCAAAAACCCTGTCGACGCCACCACCGACGGCCTCGGTGACGTGATCGGCCACGCTGTCGACGAAGTAAGTGTCGTTGCCGGCCCCGCCGATCATGGTGTCGGCGCCGGTGCCGCCGTCGAGCCGGTCGTTGCCGTTGCCGCCGAGAAGCGTGTCGGCGCCGCCGCCGCCGGCAAGCTTGTCGTTGCCGTCGAGGCCCGCGAGCATGTTGGCGCCGGCGTTGCCGTTCAGCACGTCGGCAAAGTTGCTGCCGACGGCGTTTTCGATCGCGACATAGGTGTCGCCCGCGGCATCGCCGGCGGTCCCGCTGCTGGCCAGGCGAACCGTGACGCCGCTCGTGGCGCTCTCATAAGTCGCCGTGTCGATACCCGCGCCGCCATCGAGCACGTCGCCGCCTGCGCCGCCATCGAGCAGATCGTTGCCGTCATTGCCGAATAGATGATCGTTGCCGGCGCGGCCCGCGATCACGTCGTCGCCGCCGTTGCCGACGAGCGTGTTGTTGACGCTGTTGCCGATAATCAAGTCGCTGGCCGATCCGCCGATGGCGTTCTCGATGACGGTGCCTTTGGCGATCACCACGTTGAATTCGAGCCCGCCGACAGAGGAGAACTGCTCCTGCTCCAGCGTGATGCTCTGCGACATCGTATAGCCCGAGAAGTCGAGCGTATCGTTGCCGCCGGCGTCCCAGACCGCGAACACCACGTGCTGGTCCGGCCCCGTGATGGTGTAGGACGCGCTGCCGGTGTTGGAATGGAATCCGTAGACCGTGTCGCCGGTCCGGGTCGTCAGGTTGGCGCCGTAGAGCCGTTGCAATGCCGCGATATCGTCGAGCAGCGGTGTCATGGCGAAGGTATCGACGAAGTTGGCGTGAGTGATGGTCTCGTCGAAATAGGACATCACCGTGTACTGACGGCTGTCCTCGCGATAGACGGCATTGCCGTCGTAGGTGATGGTCTGGCCGTTCGGCAGCACGTTGTAATTGCCGGGGTGCGACAGGCCGAGCGCGTGCCCGATCTCGTGCAGGTAGAGCGCGAAGCCGTTGTTGCCGAACGTCGGCGCGGTCATCTGTTCGCGCTGCTCGTTCAGGAAGACAGTGGGGTTGATCTCACCGTCGACCGGATCGAAGTTGGGGCGGCCAAAACCGTTGGAGTTCGCGGCCTGGGAGCCGTTGGCCGACGAGGTGTAGTTCCAGAACAGGAATTCCGCGTTGTTGGAATACTGGCTGCCGGCATCCTGCACGCGAATGAGATGGATGTTGGCGACATTCTCCCAGAGCTGGATCGCCGCTTCGCTCGCCGCGATCTGCGCCGCGCTGAAGCGGTCGAAGCCCTGGGCGCCGTTGTCGTAGGTGATGCCCGGCGCGGTGTCGCGATACGCGTAGGTCATCGTGAATGCCGTGCCGAGATCGTGCCACGGCGCATTGCCGCGCGAGATCTGCGCCGCCGCCTGATCGGTGGTGAAGCTCGGCAGCTGCAGGTCGAGCGGCGACGTGCCGTTGTTCACGAAAGGCGGGTTCTGGGTGAGCCCGCCGAACGAGCCGATCGCGCCCTGGATGCCAGTGCCGCTGCCGTCGCCACTGCCTGCGCCCGAATAGACGACCGCGACCTGCTGGTTGGCGAGCAGCACCAAGGTCAGGTTGGGCTGCGACGTGTCCGGCAGATGGCCGATGACGAAGTCGCTGGAATCGAGCGTGCCGTTGGCATGGATGAAGCGGCCGCGGATGGTGTCGGTGCCGTCCTCGAAGGAATGCCAGTAGACCAGCCGGCGGCCGTCGTTGAAGCTCAGGATCAGCGGGCGCGTCTGATCGCCGGTGCCCGTGGTGTCGATGATGAACTCGCTGGTCGAGCCGCTGGCCGTGGGATTGCCCGACGCCGAAATGATCTTACCGCGGATCGTCGTGCCGGAACCGTCGCCGCTGTCGTCGGACTGCCAGACCTCGAGCACGCGATTGTCCGGGAGCCGCGCGAAGCGCGGCCGGGTCTGGTCGTCGGTGCCGGTCTCGTTGACGATAAAGTCGTTGGTGCTGCCGTTGATCGACACCGGCGTCCAGGCGTTGCCTGCCGTGGAGAACACGCGGTCGCGGATGACGTTGCCGCTGCCCCCGCCGCCGTCGCCGTTGTCGCTCGACTGGAAGCCGAGAACGATGTTGCCGTTGGCGAGCCCGACCAGCCGGCCCTGCCCCTGGGTGCCGGCGACCGTCGAGTTGAGCCGGACCTCCGCGCTGAGCGCGTTCCAATCGGCATCGAAGGTGCGGCCGAAGATGTCGCCGTTGTTGTCATAGGCGAGGAAGATCGTGCCGTCGGCCTTCTGGATGAAGGTGTAGGCGTTGTCGGCGCCGGACGTGCTGAGCTGACGCTCGGCACCGACCGCGTTGCCGTTCTCGTCGAAGCTTCGCTCCATGAGCTGCGTGTTGCCGCTCAACAGCGGGTCCGGCGTCTGCCACAGGAACGACAGCGTGCCGTTGGCGGTGCTCTGCTGCACCGCCACGGTGGTCTGGTTCCCGGCCGTGGTCTGGTTGACCAGGAAATCGGCGCCGGTCGCGGTGCCGTCGGCGTTGAAGATGCGGGCGCGGATATCGACGCCATTGGCGGCGTTGTCGGCCGACTGGTAGATCACCACAAAGCGGCCGTCGGCCAGGCGGTTGACATTGGCGGCGCTCTGATCGCCCGCCGTGGTGCTGTTGACCTGGAAGCCGTCGCCGCCGCTTTCCGTGGGACACGTGAAGCCCGACTGGTCGTTGCCCGACTGCGTCACAAATCCGCATAGATCGCACATGATGGATCCTCCCGATCATGCGACGCAGGCCAATGGATTGCTGCGCGCGATTTGACGTTTGCAGGTGCTTGCGATCTCCGTCGTCATTCGATCGTACGGTTTGGCGCTGTCGATCGGCCGTAGATCCCTACCTCGTGGCTCGTGGTGTGACTTTAGTGCGCGGGAGGTACGCGGCTCCGCGCAAAGAAAAACCCCGCAGCTCGCGCCGCGGAGTTTTGGGGCACCATATGGACCGTGGATGCAGCCCGGCAGTTTGGATCACAGAATAAAATCGCTCGCCGTCAGTGTCGGCAGACCGCTCACCATGATCTGGAAATCAGCCTGTCCGTCGCCGTTGACATCGCCAACCACCAAGGTGTTGGCGCCGGCCACATAGGCCCGCAGTTCGCCAGCCGTGTGGGTAAATCCGCCTCCGATGAACGTAAACGCATCGTCAGCGGGAGTGCCGGCAACAGCGTCAATCACGGACAGGTCGATCTTGTCGGCCCCGCTCACAAAATCCCGAACGACGTCGCGATTGGCACCCACCGGACTCTCCGACAGAGCGACGAACTTGAACGTATCGGCGCCGGCGCCGCCGAACAGCGTATCGCGCCCACCGCCGCCCTGGAGGACGTCGTCGCCGGCTCCGCCGACGAGTGTGTCGGCTCCGGCGCCGCCAAGGATATGATTGGCAAACTCGTTTCCAGTGAGCTTCAGCCCTGCACCGTTCGCATTGGCGTAGAGGTTCTCCACTTCCGTTCCGGCTCGAAGCGTATAGTTGACACTGGCGTAGACAGTATCGCGGCCCTGTCCGGCCGCTTCTGTCACGATGTCGGCTTGGACGTCGACATAGTAGACGTCATTCCCGGCCCCGCCGGTCATGTGGTCCGAGCCCGTTCCGCCGTCCAGCGTGTCTGCGCCAGCGCCGCCGATAAGGTTGTCATTGCCGCTACCGCCCGCCAGAAAGTCGTTGCCGGCCGCTCCGTTGAGCGCGTCGTTGCCGCCGCCGCCAAACACCGAATCGTTGCCTCCACGCGCGTTGATCACATCACGCAGTGTGGAAGCCAGAATGATATCGTTCGCGTTGCTGCCAACGGAGGTTGCACTGAATGCGATATTCGGATCCGCCAGCGCGACTACATACGCGGTCTGTGAACTTTGTAGGCTATCATCGGTCAACGTCACCGTGACGTTGAAGGTGCCGGTGGCGGCGTAGGTATGCGACAACGCGAATGTCGGCCCGCCTGACAACGCCGTCGTCGCGCCGTCACCCCAGAGAACACTGACCGCGGAGGCATCATCCGAGCCGAGTTGCAATTGGACCGTCCGGTTCTCAGCAACGGCACTGTTGGCGGCCAAAGCGGCCAAGTCCGCGCGAAATATGTCGGTTTGGCCGTTGGTGTCGCCGGTTACAAGATTGGATGCCTCACTCGCGAAGAGCACGTACCGGCCATCATCGGACACGAATGGTCTTGTGGAAACACCGACGGCTTGGCTGCCGTCCGCCGCTGTCGACACGCGGACGATTTCACCCGTCACCATGTCCTTTCGGAAAATATCGTTTGAACCATTCGTGTCGTTCGGCATGAGATTGGAAGCCGTGCTTTCAAACACGACATACCGGCCATCTGCCGAAATATCGGCCCACAAAGAAGAGCTATTCGCTTGTGTGCCATCGCTCGCGACCGAGACGCGTTCGGTGATGCCGGTCAGCAGATCTTTCCTGAAGATATCGGTGAAATTGTTTGTGTCTCCGCCAACCAGGTCTGAAGCGGAGCTTTCAAAGACCACATATCGGCCATCGGCCGATATCGCGGGATGAACGCTGTTTGCGCCACCCGTGAAGGGCAATGAAGCCTGCTGTCCGGCTGAGTTGGTCGAAACCCGCTGCGCGCCTGCGGTGCCTTGCATGTCGCGGACGAAGATGTCTGCCGACTGATTGCTGTCTCCCGAAACCTGATCCGACATGACACTCGCGAAGACGATATATCGGCCGTCGGCCGAGATGTCGGGAGTGTCCGCGCCAAATGGCGGCGAGATGAACGAAACTTGGTTTGGAAATGAGCCGCCGAACTTCGTCGATACGGCATCCGATGTTTGGGTGGTGAAGTCGTAGCGATAGATATCGTTGCGGTTATTGGTGTCGTTCGGTGCAATCCCTGCGTTGGTTACGTAGGCCATATATTGACCGTTAGCGGATACCGCTGCCGTGCCGCCCAACTCGTGGGTGACTTGCCCTGCGACAAGACTGGTCAGCTTGTCGATTTCACCGGTCGTCAGATTTTTTACGAAGCGATCTTCGCCGCTCGTGTCTCCCTCGACGAGATTCGAGGCCGCCGTTGTGAAGTAAGCTAAGTTCCCATCCGGCGAGAGTGTGTTCGTTTGGCTGCCGGCGCCAATGGCTTGATTGCCGTTCTGATCCACGTTGGCCCGGACAACAGCATTCGAGTCGATTATGCCGGCCGAAACATCCAATGACGAAATACGCGGAGCCATTTGATCACCTCCATCCGAACCCAAGGGCTTGGTTTTCAGTTAAAGCTAATACACGCATAACGAGAATACAACTTTATGACGATCTATGCGCGAGTTGTCCGCAAAGAAAAACCCCGCGGCTTGCGCCGCGGGGCTCTCATTCTTTCGAAGACGCTGACGTTTAGCCGTGCGCGAGGACCGCGAGCAGCAGCAGCGCCACGATGTTGGTGATCTTGATCATCGGGTTCACGGCCGGACCCGCGGTGTCCTTGTAGGGATCGCCGACGGTGTCGCCGGTCACCGCGGCCTTGTGGGCGTCCGAGCCCTTGCCGCCGTAGTGGCCGTCCTCGATGTACTTCTTGGCGTTGTCCCAGGCGCCGCCGCCCGAGGTCATGGAGATCGCAACGAACAGACCGGTCACGATCACGCCGAGCAGCATCGCGCCGACCGCCGAGAAGCCGGCCGACTTGCCGGGCGCGCCGCCACCGGCGACGAAGTAGATCACGTAGTAGACCACGATCGGCGACAGCACCGGCAGCAGCGACGGGATGATCATCTCCTTGATCGCGGCCTTGGTGAGCAGGTCGACGGCGCGGCCATAGTCGGGCTTGCTGGTCCCCTTCATGATGCCGGGGTTCTCGCGGAACTGACGGCGGACCTCCTCGACGATTGCGCCGGCAGCACGGCCGACCGCGGTCATGCCCATCGCGCCGAACAGGTACGGCAGCAGGCCGCCGAACAGCAGGCCGGCGACGACGTACGGATTGTTCAGCGAGAAGTCGAGCGTGACGCCGCCGAAGTACTTGTGCTGCGCCGAGTTGGCGATGAAGAACTTCAGGTCCTCGTTATAGGCCGCGAACAGCACCAGTGCGCCGAGGCCCGCCGAGCCGATGGCGTAGCCCTTGGTGACCGCCTTGGTGGTGTTGCCGACCGCGTCGAGCGCGTCGGTCGACTTGCGGACCTCCTTCGGCAGTCCCGCCATTTCGGCGATACCGCCGGCGTTGTCGGTGACCGGACCGAAGGCGTCGAGCGCGACCACCATGCCGGCGAGAGCCAGCATCGTCGTCACCGCGATCGCGATGCCGAACAGGCCGGCCATGCCGTAGCACACCAGGATGCCGGCGATGATGACGATCGCGGGCAGCGCGGTCGACTCCATCGAGATGGCGAGGCCCTGGATCACGTTGGTGCCGTGGCCGGTGACCGATGCCGCGGCGATCGACTTCACCGGGCGATAGTCGGTGCCGGTGTAGTACTCGGTGATCCAGATGATCAGGCCGGTGACCACCAGACCGACCACGCCGCAGATGTAGACCGTGGTGCTGGTGAAGGCGACACCGCCGGTGGTCTTCAGCGGCACGCCGAAGCCGAACAAGAAATGCACCACGATGGCGATGCCGACCAACGACAGGACCGCGGTGGCGATCAGGCCCTTGTAGAGCGCGCCCATGATCGACTGGCTGGCGCCGAGCTTGACGAAGAAGGTGCCGATCACCGAGGTGATGATGCAGACGCCGCCGATGGCGAGCGGCAGGATCATCATCGGCACCAGGTAGTCGGTGCCCGAGAAGAAGATCGAGGCGAGCACCATGGTGGCGACCGTGGTCACCGCGTAGGTCTCGAACAGGTCGGCCGCCATGCCAGCGCAGTCACCGACGTTGTCGCCGACGTTGTCGGCGATGGTGGCCGGGTTGCGCGGATCGTCCTCCGGAATGCCGGCCTCGACCTTGCCGACGAGATCGCCGCCGACGTCAGCACCCTTGGTGAAGATGCCGCCGCCGAGACGGGCGAAGATCGAAATGAGCGAGGCGCCGAAGCCGAGCGCCACCAGGGCGTCGATGACGGTGCGCGAGTTGACGGCAAGGCCCATCGAGCCGGTCAACACCCAGTAGTAGCCGGCGACGCCGAGCAGCGCGAGGCCCGCCACGAACATGCCGGTGATCGCGCCGGCCTTGAAGGCGAGCTCGAGACCGCCAGCCAGCGAGGTCATCGCGGCCTGCGCGGTGCGGACGTTCGCCCGCACCGACACGTTCATGCCGATGAAGCCTGCGGCGCCCGAGAGCACCGCGCCGATGGCGAAGCCGATCGCGACCAGCCAGCCGAGCATGTAGCCGACGATCAGGAAGATCACGATGCCGACGATGCCGATCGTCGTGTATTGGCGTTTGAGATAGGCCTGCGCGCCTTCGCGCACAGCGGCCGCAATCTCCTGCATCTTGGCATTGCCCGCGTCGGCGCTCAGCACCGACGTGATTGCCCAGATGCCGTATGCGATCGCGATCAGACCGCAAACGACGATCAGTCCCAGAGCTGTCATTGTTTCCTCGATATATTCTTAAGGTACCGGACAAAGGCCCCCGTCCGGCTGAAGTGGCCGGATTGTTGCCAAAAAGCCGTCACGGACGCAACGCCGGATGTGGCTAAACGGCCTGTAGTCCAGCGAAATCGCCGGATTTGGCCTCTGCGGCGGCGGCCGGTTCCGGCCGCGACCGCTGTGAAGGGCGGGCGCCCATCGAAACAGCGACGAATCGCGGACGCCCGCAACAGCGATCAGAACGTCAGCGCGCCGGGATGGCGCACGCGGACGTTGCGGGCTTCGGCCGGCGAATGGGCGCCGACCTGGCCGAGCGCCGAGCGCAGCTCATCGATCAAGAGATCGATCACATGCCCCGGCCCATCGGAACCGAGCGCGCCCAGACCCCACAGGAAGGCCTTGCCGGCCAGCGCCGCGTCGGCGCCGAGCGCCAGCGCCCGGGCGACGTCGGTGCCGCTGCGGACGCCGGAATCGAACAGCACGGTGGCGCGCTTGTTCACGGCCTTCACAACCGCGGGCACGCAGTCGATCGGCGGCGGCAGCGCCTCGATCTGGCGGCCGCCGTGGTTCGACACGAGAATGCCGTCGGCGCCGATCTCGACCGCCTTCTCGGCGTCCTCCGGATGCAGGATGCCCTTGAGGATGAGCGGCTTCTTCCAGCGGTCGCGGTAGCGCTTGACCTCGTCCCAGGAGAACGCGCCGCCCATTTCCTCGCGGGCATATTTGATGGTCTGGTTGAGGCTCGCGCCCGGACCGGCATAAGGCTGGATGTTGGCAAAGCGCGGCAGGTTGTTGGCAAGCATCGCCATGGCCCAGCCCGGGCATTTCACCATGCCGAGCATCATGCGCCAGTCCGGCCGGAAGTAACCGCCGCCGCCCATGCCGACCTTCACCTCGCGGGAACGAACGGTGCGCACCGGCACGTCCAGCGTCAGCATCAGCACATGCACGCCCGCCTCGTCGGCGCGCCGCATCAGGTCGAAGCCAATGGCGTGATTGTTCTTGGCGAAGCGGTACATCTGCAGCCACATCACGTCGGGCGCGATCTTGGCGATCTCCTCGATGGTGGCGCCACCCGCGACGCCCAGCGTGTACGGCACTTTCGCCCGCTGCGCCGCCGCAGCGAGCAACTTGTCGGCGCCCGGCCACACCACGATCGGGCTGCCCATCGGCGCCACGCCGAGCGGCGCCGAATATTTCCGGCCGAACAGCTCGCAGTTCACCGGCGGCAACTCGGGCATCACGCCATAGCGCGGGATCATCTCGATGGAGTCGAGCGCCGCCCAGTTGTGCTTGATGCCGGTGTCGTCGCCCGCGCCGCCGTCGCCGTACTCATAGGCAAAGTGCGGCAGCCGGCGCTTCGAGCCCCGGCGGAGATCATAGATCGTCGGATACCAGCGCTGATGCTTGCCGAAGTTCGGCGACCGGGTCGCGCCGGGCTTCGCGGCTGCGATGGCGGTAATGTCGTGCATGACGTCCCCAACCCTCAAGTCCAGTGTTCTGTAGTGGCGCGAGTATAGCGCGGCGCGTCCTTTCAAAAATGGCTGAATGAGGCGCGGCGGAAGCTCAGTTCCTCTCCGTCGAACCCGACGAAACGCGCGCCCTGCCCGGCCGTGACCCGGCCGATCACAGCCACCGGCACGCGGGCGCGGCGCGCCGCAGCCTGGAAGGCCGCAAGCTTCTTCGGCGGAACCGTGGCCAGCACCTCGAAGTCGTCGCCGCCGGTCAGGATGGTTTCCAGCGCGCCGGCGTCGCCATCGAGCACATGGCGCGCGGCGCGCGACAGCGGCACGCGCTTGGCCTCGACTTCGGCACCGACACCCGAAGCACGCAGCAGCTTGCCGAGATCGCCGGCGAGCCCATCGGACACGTCCATCGCGCCGTTGGCGTAGCGGCGCACCGCCTCGGCCACGGCGTTGCGCGGCCGCGGCACCAGATAGCGCTGCGCCAGATGGGCTTTCAGCCTGGCGTCGAGCTTCCAGCGCTGGATCGCGCCGATATCGGTGCGGAGCTTCAGGCCGAGCGCCGCGTCGCCGATCGTGCCGGTCACGACGATGACGTCGCCCGCGCGCGCGCCCGAGCGCTCCACACCCGTGCCCTTGGGCAAGGTCCCGAACGCCGCGATCGAGATCGTCAGCGGCCCCGGCGTCATCACGGTGTCGCCGCCAAGCAACGGACAGCCGTAGCGCTTCGCCATGGCGCCGAGCCCGCGCGCGAAGGCCTTGAGCCAGTCGTGGCTGCAATCCTTGGGCAGCGCCAGCGTCAGCAGGAAGCCCGCAGGCTTCGCGCCTTTCGAAGCCAGGTCCGACAGGTTCACGCCGAGCGCCTTGCGCGCCACGGTGTCGGCCGGATCCTCGATGAAGAAGTGCACGCTGCCGACGATGGCGTCGGTCTTGAGCACCAGCTCGTGGCCCTTGGGCGGCGTCAGATAGGCCGCGTCGTCGACCAGGCCGCGCGCGCCTGGATGGCGCGCGATCGGCCTGAAATAGTTGGCGATCAGGAGGTCTTCGCCAGACTGCTTTGTGGTCCGGCGTTTGGCCATCGGGTCAGCGCGCCCCTTCGAACTCGCTGGCCCGCAATTGCCGGGCGAGCTGGTCGAGCACGGCGTTGACCAGGCCGGTCTCGTCACGCTCGACGAAGGCATTGGCGACGTCGGCATATTCCGACACCACGACGCGGGCCGGAACCTCGGGCTTCTTGTCGAGCTCGTAGGCGCCGGCGCGCAGGATCGCGCGCAGCACGGTCTCGATCCGGACCAATGGCCAGCCCTTCGACAGCACCGCGTCGATCATCGGATCGAGCCTGCGCTGCTCGGCGACCACGCCCTTCACCACGTCGCGGAAGAAATTCGCCTCGGCCGGCAGATACATCTCGCCCTCGACCTCGCGGCCGATCCAGTGCGCTTCGAACTCGCCCAGGATGTCGTTGAGCGGCGTCGCGGCGAGATCCATCTGATAAAGCGCCTGCACGGCCGCAAGACGCGCCGCGCCGCGCTTGTTGGCGCGGGGGCCGTCCTTCGATGGTGCGCTTCTCGCCATAGGCCTACTTCTGCTTCTGGCCCACTTGGTTCTTCAGAGCGATCAATGCAAGCACCGCGCGCGCGGCATCGCCGCCCTTGTCCTGATCGGTCAGCCGGGCGCGCGCCCAGGCCTGCGCCTCGTTGTCGGTGGTGAGAATGCCGTTGCCGCAGGGAATGCGGTTGGCAATCGAGAAATCCAGCAGCGCGCGCGCCGACTGCATCGCCACGATGTCGAAATGGAAGGTCTCGCCCTGGATCACGCAGCCGAGCGCCACCACGCCGTCATAGGGCTGCTTCTGTTTCACAGCAGCGTCGAGCGCAATCGCGATCGCCGGAACGATCTCGAGCGAGCCCGGCACCGTGATCACCTCGAATGCCGCCTTGGCCTCATCGAGCGCCTTGATGGCGCCCGCCAGGAGCGCATCGGCGATGTCGTTATAGAAGCGGGCCTCGACGATCAGAATGCGCGCGCCCGAGGGCTTCGCGGTCTTGGCTCCAGGCTTGCGTTTTGGTGCGGCCATTCGTTCCTCACTGTTCGGGGCGCGTCAGTAGCAAGCGAGGTGGCTGCAAACAAGAGCGCATTACCGAGATGGACGATACGTCATGAAAACTCAGCATCCACGGCAGAAATTGAGGCTGCGATCGAGCTTCCGCTCCTGCGTCCGCTCTCGCCGGATCTCCGAAGCTTCCTTTGCGGTTTCCGGCGGGAGGTCCGAGGCGCGCGGCTGCCGATGCCCGATCGGGGCCTGCGGCAGGCAGAAGCCGCCGTCTCCCCGGACCTCGTCGCGGCAGGCGTCGATCGAGCTGAACGAGCAGTTGGCCATACCCTGGCTGTTCACCGCACAGAACATCTGCTGGCCCTTGACCTCCTCGGCGATCACGCCGCCGAACACCACCAGCACAGGCAGCAAAGCGATACGCATGTAAATCTCCCCCTTCCAAAGCGACAAACGTTACCGTGTCTCCATCAACCGCGCCGCGTAGCGCGCCATCAGATCGATCTCCAGATTCATTCGCTCGCCGGTCTTGGCAGCGCCGAGCGTCGTCACCGAAAGCGTGTGCGGAATGATCAGCACCGAGAAGGTCTCGTCGGTGACCTCGTTGACGGTCAGCGAAACGCCGTCGAGCGCGACCGAACCCTTGGTGGCGACGAAACGCATCAAGTCCTTCGGCGCGCGTAGCGTGAGCCGCGCCATGTCGGGCAGTTCCTCACGCGAAATGAGCTCGGCAACGCCGTCGACATGACCCGCGACGATGTGGCCGCCGAGCTCGTCGCCGATCTTCATGGCGCGCTCGAGATTGAGCTTTGTGCCCATCTTCCAATCACCGGCCGTGGTGAGCCGCAGTGTTTCAGCCGCGGCATCAACCGAGACCGCGGTGCGATTGCCGAGCTTGGCGGCTTCGACCACGGTCAGGCAGACGCCGGAATGCGAGATCGACGCGCCGATGGCGATGGACTCGACCGGATAGCCGCACGCGACCTTGAGCCGCCGCAGCCCTTCGGCCCGCGGCTCCACCGCGACCACCTCACCCACGTCTGTGACAATTCCCGTAAACATTGAGGAGTTACGCCCTCTCATACATCGTCAGTGTATCGTCCCCGACCGCCTCGGTCGCCACCTTTGCAAGCTTTGGCGACTGCGTCAGCGTGCTCAGTGGCACGCCCTCCAGCACGTTGATGCCCGTAAGGCCGATCTCGTTCGGTGCCTTAAACAGCGCCGCCTCATCGACAAGATCGGCCGAAAGGAATGATGCCGCAACGATCGGCCCGCCCTCGACCATCAATCGGGTGATGCCGCGCTCGGCCAGGAGCTTCACGACCTGATGCAGATCGAGCCGTCCGTCTTTCGCATCGACCCGGAACACCTCCACGCCCTTGGCCTTGAGAATGTCCTCGGCGACCGGCGAGGCGCCTTGCGCGCCGAACACCCAGACCGGCACCTCGCGCGCGGTGCCGACGATCGCGGTCGACAGCGGAATGCGAAGCCTGGCGTCGAGCACCACGCGCACCGGCGAACGCTCGAACATTCCCGGCAAGCGGCAAGTCAGATGCGGATCGTCGGCCAGCACCGTGCCGATGCCCACCAGGATCGCGTCGGCCTCGGCGCGCATCTGGTGCACGCGCTGCCGCGCCACCTCGCCCGTGATGGCGACAGGCTTTCGTCCCGCCAGCCCCGCCTTGCCGTCGGACGACGCCGCAAGCTTCAGCAGCACATGAGGCCGGCCGTCGCGCATCCGGCGCGAATGGCCGGCATGGTCGTGCTCGGCCTGCTCGCGGCCAAGGCCGGTCTCGACCGCAATGCCACGCTCGCGGAGCTTGGCATAGCCCTGCCCCGCGACCTGCGGATTGACGTCCTCCAAAGCCGACACCACGCGCGCCACGCCGGCCTTGATGATGGCGTCGGCGCAAGGCGGTGTCTTGCCGTGATGCGAGCACGGCTCGAGCGTGACGTACATCGTCGCGCCTTTGGCTTCGCGGCCGGCGCGCTTCAGCGCCTCGGTCTCGGCATGGGGGCGGCCGCCGGGCTGGGTCCAGCCGCGGCCGACGATGACGCCGTCTTTGACGACGACGGCGCCGACGGCGGGGTTCGGCCAGGTGCGGCCCAGGCCGCGCCGGCCGAGCGCCAGCGCCAGCTGCATGAAACGCCAATCGTCGGGAGAGACCGCGTCGGGAGAGGCCGCGGATGCGGCTGCCGCTTCAGGGGTTTCGGCCGCGCTCGTCATCGGCGGGCGGCGACGGGCGGCTTGGTCGGCTCGTCCTCGCCGCTCAGTTCATCGAGCGCCTGCTGGAAATCCTTCGGTTCGCGGAAATTGCGGTACACCGACGCGAAGCGCACGTAGGCCACGTCATCGAGCTCGCGCAGGTGCTCCATGACGGTTTCGCCGATGGTCTCCGACGTGATCTCGTTCTCGCCGAGGCTTTCCAGCTCGCGCACGATCTTGGAGGCCAGATGTTCGATCTGGTCCGGATCGACCGGCCGCTTGCGGAGCGCAATCGACAGCGAGCGCATCAGCTTGTCGCGGTCGAACGGCGCGCGGCGGCCGTTGCGCTTGATCACGGTCAGCTCGCGGAGCTGCACGCGCTCGAAGGTCGTGAAGCGAAAGTTGCACGACAGGCAGACCCGCCGCCGCCTGATGGCGGCGGAATCCTCGGTCGGGCGGGAATCCTTGACCTGGGTGTCGAGGGACCCGCAACTCGGACAACGCATTCTTCCGCCCCTAGCCCTTCATCCCGGTTTAATAGATGGGGAACCGGGCAATCAGCCGCTTCACCTTATCGCGGACCGCGGCCTCCACGGCTGCGTCCTCGTCGGAGTTCTTATGCGACAGAGCGTCCAGCACCTCGGCGATCAGCTCGCCGATCTGGCGGAACTCGGCGATGCCGAAGCCGCGGGTGGTGCCGGCGGGCGAGCCCAGCCGGACGCCCGAGGTGATCGCGGGCTTCTCCGGATCGTACGGGATGCCGTTCTTGTTGCAGGTGATGTAGGCGCGGCCGAGGGCGGCCTCCGCCACCTTGCCGGTCAGCCGCTTGGGCCGCAGATCGACCAGCATCAGGTGGGTGTCGGTGCCGCCCGAAACGATATCTAGTCCTTTGTTCTTAAGGACTTCGGCCAGAGCCTTCGCGTTATCCGCGACGTTCTTCGCGTAGACCTTGAACGACGGCCGCAGCGCCTCGCCGAAGGCCACGGCCTTGGCGGCGATGACGTGCATCAGCGGGCCGCCCTGCATGCCCGGGAACACGGCCGAATTGATCTTCTTTCCGAGCTCCTCGTCATTGGTGAGGATGAAGCCGCCGCGCGGGCCGCGGAGCGTCTTGTGGGTGGTCGAGGTCACCACATGGGCGTGCGGGACCGGGCTCGGATGCACCCCGCCCGCCACCAGGCCGGCGAAATGCGCCATGTCGACCATCAGCTTGGCGCCGACGCTATCGGCCACCTCGCGGAACGCCTTGAAGTCGATGATCCGCGGATAGGCCGAGCCGCCGGCCACGATCACCTTGGGCTTGTGCTCCTCGGCGAGCTTGCGGACCTCGTCCATATCGATGCGCTGGTCGTCGCGGCGCACGCTGTAGGGCACCGCCTTGAACCACTTGCCCGAGATGTTCACGGGCGAGCCGTGGCTGAGATGGCCGCCGGCCGCGAGGTTGAGGCCGAGGAACGTGTCGCCCGGCTGCATCAGCGCCATGAAGGCGGCCGCATTGGCCTGCGCGCCGGAGTGCGGCTGCACGTTGGCGAAGCCCGCGTTGAACAGCCTCTTGATGCGGTCGAGCGCGAGGTTCTCGGCGATGTCGACGTACTGGCAGCCGCCGTAGTAGCGCCGGCCCGGCAGGCCCTCGGCGTATTTGTTGGTCATCACCGAGCCCTGCGCCTCGAGCACAGCGCGGCTGACGATGTTCTCGGAGGCGATCAGCTCGATCTCGTCGCGCTGGCGACCGAGCTCCAGGCGGATCGCCTCATTGATCTCGGGATCGGTCTCGGCAAGCGAAGCGGTAAAGAGGGATTCCGCGACGGCTTTCGCGGAGCTTTCAGTCACGGACATTGGGTTCTCCAGGGATGCGGTGGCCTACCATATCGCCCGGAATGCGCCAAGGGTTGGACCGTCTCCGCGCACAGGCCGCAAGATGTTGAGGAAACGGCGGTTTTGGCGGGTGCGGCATCGGCAGGCCTCCGGGTCCTTGCTGTGGGCGGGCGTATGGGCGTGTTTCATCGGCCCCTTGTGTCAGTGAGGCGCGGGGCGCCGCCTTCTCTTCCTTCTCCCTCCAAAGAGGGAGGGGAGCGCCGGTCAGGCGCAACGTCTTGGTCTGGGCACCTCCAAGAAGGCGCCCGCGTGCCGTTTCCGGCACGCGCGCCCTCCGGCGCTCCACCTGTGGCGATTTTTGACGAAGCCCCCGGACTTCTTGGCCTGGACCGGAGGACCATATCCTCA
>Ga0102590_1000184_pt1 | contig 169305 bp, 170 predicted proteins | sample AraplaMF_Col_mMF_FD_76859 | JGI IMG/M metagenome (GOLD analysis project Ga0102590, IMG submission 76859) | Arabidopsis root microbial communities from the University of North Carolina, USA - plate scrape MF_Col_mMF | ecosystem: Host-associated > Plants > Roots > Endosphere | place: USA...
GAACGGTCCAGACGGGCCGGTGCGGCTGCGGCGCCGAGCTTCTCTACTGCTTCAGCGCGACAGCAAACTTGCATCCTGCCTCCTCTGCATCACCGGCGCGCGTCGCGGCAGTTATGCAGACCATCCCTAGGCTTGAAGCCATGAGGACAGCCCCTGCAACGCCCGATCAACTACGCGTCGCGCTGATCGCCTTGTTCCCGACATTCGAGCCGGAGATTGACGCGGACAGCGAGACCACGTTCCACTCACTGATGCTCAAGTTCACACCCTTCTTCGGAAAGCACATTCGGTCTTTCACCGAGAAGCAGATGCGTGGTTTTGCGGATTTGATCAGCTTAGCAATCGAATCACCTGGGCCACTTGAGAATGCCATGAGCACGTGCTTCCTTGAGCATGCCAAACAGATTCGTGTGACCCGGGAACTCAAAGTGGCAATGAAACAGCGGTCGTGGAAGTTCTGAGCGAGTGGCCGAGTTCGGCCACATCTGGACGGTTGCGGTCGACTGCTTTCGGGGCGCTCAGATGTGGTTTGCTAACCTCTGTCCCTATGCACATCCTCTTGCGAGTCGGCGAAGGTTCCACCGGAAAGCCGGTCTTTGAGCCCGTTCATGCGGCGTCTTCTGGTGGGAGCAGGTACAGGATCGAGTTCACACCTGGTCTCGCCTATGGAATCGCTGCCGGTGATGAAATCGAACTCGGCCCCGGTGGGGTCTACACGGTCACTGAGCGCGCTGGAAACGTCGCCGTCCGGGTGTTCTCTGCCTCCGTATTCTCCGGCGTGCAACACGACCTCATTGCTGAAGTCGAAGATCTGGGCGGGCGCCTTGACGGCAGCATCGACAAAGGGTTGGCTTTCACGATTCCACTTCGCGCCGGGTTCGCTGCCATCGAGAATGTCTTCACACGCTTCGCATCCCACACGCGATGCGAGTGGGAGTACGGAAACGTCTACGCCGAAGACGGCACGGCGCTGGGATGGTGGGAGGGCAGCACCTGAAGGACGCTCTTCGGCCAGTTGCAGTCTCTCGCGGGCGACCGCTTTCCAGCAAGACAAATCGAAGTAGCCTCGTGCTGGTCTATACACCGATCAAAGCACCGTTTTCCGGCGTGCCGCAAGAGCAGACGCTTGCTAGCTTGATGGCCTTAATATTCGGCTCGCCTCACCGTCCGGCAACCGTCTCGGAACGTCACATCGTATGGCCTTCGTAAGCGAAGCGGTCCCCAACTCGGGGCCGGTCGAACTGGCAGAAGAACACCGAAACCTGGTCGCCTGGATCAAAGCATCTCGCATCGGAGCCATCGAGTACCTCAATCAACGGATGGTTGATCTGGATTTGGCCGCAGCGCTCTACTACATCCAGGGTCTCGGAATGGGCTACGGGCAGCAATTCGCTCTCGTGCGCGGCGACTCGATTTACTTGGTCTCCGTGTACCGGTGCACCGAGAAGGCGGCGGCCGGCCCTGCTACAGGCTGCGTACATGAGGTCAGCCTGCCGGAATCGGCGCCGATGAGCCGTAGCTCGATTCAGAGTCTGCTCACCGATGCGCTGCACGCCTATTACGAAGCGCATCCCAACATGATGCACGTGGCATTCTCCTCGGGCGCCGGTGCAGCTACCTTCGACTGGAGCGGCGTCCGCTGGGTGGTGCGGCCAAAGAAGTATTCGTTGCTGTATTGGCGCACCAGATCCGCACGAGCGTGGAGGGAGTTCCGAGCGCGCTTGTGGCCGCGGATCTGGGGACCGGTCACCAGCCCGCTGGCCGCAGCGCTGTCACTTGTTGCATGCGCGTGGGCGGGCGGCGACTGGACCACGGCGTTCGCCGGTGTTTGGCTGTCGTTGCGATTGCTGCAATACAAGACGGACTGGCGGCTCAGCGCTTGGATGCTCGGCCTACTGAAGTACCGCAATCCGATGGGGCACCTGCGTGTATTGAGTCGCTTGCTGAGTCCTGAGCCGCTTGCAGCCTTGACAGTTCGAGTGGAATCCATCGAAGGCGAGCCGATGATGCGCGTCGTCCGAGTCGTGAATCGGTCTTGGCTGCCAGTACCACACGTCTCGGTCGGCTCCCACTCGCTCGCTCAACTGCTTGCCCCTGGGCTGATCGAACTGCTCCGCAGGCAAGGGCAGCAAGGCGCTATCCAAACGAAGGAGTTGGAGCGCCTTTTTCCAAGCATGGTGAAGAAGTGGCTATGGTCACGACAATCGTTTGCGAGCCGTCATCCTCTTTTGGCCGACTTCCGGCTGTCGAAGCAACCGCGTCAAATCGAAGCGCTGGTCGACATCTCTCGCTTCGCGTCCGGCGAAACTCGCAGTGGACCGACCAGTTTCCTCCTGGACGTCGAAAGTCATGGCAGTTGACGCGATGCAACCTCTGGGGTGCATGCAAGTTCCGAATCATCCGTACGAAGTTCTCGTCGCCCGAGACTGCAGCCTGCCGCGCTCGAAAGTCTGTAGTCGGCCACAAGCAGGCTGTCACGATGGGCTGCTTCAGCGTCGTCAGGGTGCAGTGCAGTCAACAGGGTCATGATGAATACCTACGCCGTCGAGCTTCGGATAACAGCCGAATCGTTGTCGCCAGAACAGGTCACTGAGGACTTGGGTCTTGAGCCGTCTCTCGTTCGCCATGCGGGCGACCAGCGAGGTAGGTCATCGGTGTTCACAAAGGCGCTTTGGGCGTATGGCGGGGGGCAAAAGTGGGCTTCACTCGAAGAAGGGTTGAATAGCCTTCTGAGGCCGCTGTCAGGCAAAGAGCTCGCCTTGAAACGATACGCCAGCACCGCGGAAGTGTTCTGGTGGTGCGGCCATTTCCAGTCGACCTTCGATCACAGCACGGTGTTTAGCCCGGCGCTGCTGGGAAGGCTGGCTGACTTCAATTTTCCTCTGCACCTCGTTTCATATTTCTCGGACGATGCTTGAGGGCGCAGCGGCGCGGCTCAAGACCCGTCTCGAACGACCGCTTCACGGCAAGCAGTTCTCGGAAGTGAAGGACGGCAACGGGTCGATTGTGTGAGTTCGCGAGCGCGTAGAGCCGACGTTCTGCCGAGCCAGGTCGAGGAGACGCACGGGCCTTCGCTCAGCCAAGTACTTCTGCCGTTCGCCGCGTTGTCGCCGACGCATCGCCAACGTCTGCATCGCCACCGCAAGCGGACACTCGACGATCTCGACCGACCGGCAGCAACCGCCGCGGAGTGGTCAGGCGCGCCGGCGGCTCGAATCGTCTGAAGTGATCCTCGAACGTGCAGTGTCGTTGAACGTGCGACATTGGACGAGCGGCTGGCGCAGGCGCTCTGAAAGTCTTGCGCGCAGAACATCAGGCGAGTCGCTAGACTGGCCGTCGGCGCACTCTGCGAGCACTCGACCCGCCCGATGCCAGAACCATCCGACCCCCTCGGCCCCGCTGCTGCCGGCTCCTCCGCTGCGAGCGCATCGCCGCCGGGGCGTGCGCTCGACATCGCCGCACTGGGCCTCGACGCACGCGATCGTGCTGTGCTGGTCTCCATGACACGCATGCTCGACGGCCAGGCCGGCCTGCGCCTGCGGTGGGTGGAAGACGCCACCGCCTGCACCACGCTCTTCGTGCCGCACGACTGGTCGCAGTACGTCTCGCCACCGCGGGTGCTGGTTCGGCTCACGCCACGCGGCGCGACGCCGGCCGACTCGCCGCGTGGCCTCTCGGTGGCCTCGCCGCTGCGAGTCAGCGAGATGACCGATGTGCTCGAGGCCGCCGCAGCGCTGTACGAGCTGGCGCGCGGCGCCGTGCAGCGCGAGCATGCCCGCATGGCGCTGCACGCGTTGCGGGACCTGCTGGTCGGGGCACTGCTCGCCGGCGAGCGTCGACGGACACTGTTCGGCGTGGGTGACGGGCATGCCCTGGTCGTCGACTTCCGCACGGGTGAAATCACGAGCTCGCTGCCGCAGGCCGAGCTGCTGGCGCGACCGTTGCATGTAGCCGACCCGCAGCGCGCGCCCGACGCCGTTTCGTGGCCGGGTGCGACCCACACCTTGCGGCTGTCGACCTTGCTGTGGGGCCTGACGCACGTCCTCATCGACCAGGGCGTCTCGCCCCGCACCATCAATGGCCGCTACCAGCTCACACGCCCGCCCGAGCCTGCGGCGCTCGCGCGCCCGAGCACGCCGCGGCTGGTGGCCGCCTGGACGCAGCGCGCGATGGGCGTTGGCGAAGCGGCCGCGGTGGGCCGGCTCTCGGCCTTCGAGATCCTGTGGTTCCTGAGCACGGCCTTGGCCCTGGGCATCGCCGTGCCGGCTACCGAGTCACAGGCGGGCACGACGCAAGCCTGAGTAGGCGAGGCCGAGGAGACGCCGCTCAAGCTTGATCGACTGCTTGCTGCCCCCTGGGCTTGGGCTTCATCTAAAATGGGGAAGGGATTTCCTGATTCAGATTCCGCAGGCGCCTGACAGACTCGCGAAGACTGCGAGCAGCCGCGACTGTATGGACTCATGACGGTGCGAGGAGATCCGATGGGCAGGATGATGCGTTTGATCGCGCCACTCCTTCTGGCGTGCGGTCCCGCGTGGGCGGAAACGGTGCAGGTCAAGTATCACGGGCCGGTGGCGCTGGATGCCTTCGCCTGCGCCGAGGTGAAGGAGCGCAGCGACGTCACTCGGATCTGCTACGACGCGACCGAGCGCTACATGATCATTCGCCTTCGTTCGACTTACTACCACTACTGCGAGATCGACCCTGGAACGGTACAGGGGCTGCGCTCGTCGGATTCGAAGCGGCAGTACTTCGAGGCGCGAATCAAGGGCAGCGGGAGCGATGGTCCGTTCGACTGCAGGACGCACCCGATCCCAAAGAAATATCGGCTGTGAGTCTCTGCCTGCTGCGACCGAATCAATTGGTGAGAAGGCTTCTGACTCCTTGGCGCGGCCACTACCCCCTCACCCGCGCTCCACTCCCCCCGTCGAACACGAACGCCGCCCCCGGATCAAACGCCACGCTCACCCGCTTGCCGATCGCCGCATCAAAGTCCTTCCCGCTCTTCACGGTGACCTTGCTCGCGCCCACATGCAGCGTCACCAGCGTGTGATCCCCGATCAATTCGACCGCGTAGATCTCCCCCTGCAACGCGCCGGACTCCGCGATCCGGCAATCCTCCGGCCGGATCCCCAGCACCGCATCGGGCAGGCTCGCCGTCACCGGCGTCGGCACCCTGAAGCCGTCCCCCTCCAGCCACCCGCCCGACAAGGCCCCGCGCAAGAAGTTCATCGGGGGCGACCCGATGAACCCCGCGACAAACAAATTCGCCGGATCGTTGTAGATCCGTGCCGGCGTGTCCAGTTGCTGCAGCACGCCCTTGTCCAGCAGCGCCACCCGGTGCGCCAGCGTCATCGCCTCGATCTGGTCGTGCGTGACGTACAGCGTCGTGATGCCCAGTTGCTGCTGCAAATGCTTCAGCTCCGCCCGCATGTGACCGCGCAGCTTCGCGTCCAGGTTCGACAGCGGCTCGTCCATCAGGAACACCGACGGCCGCCGCACCATCGCGCGCGCCAGCGCCACGCGCTGCCGCTGCCCGCCCGACAACTGCCGCGGATACCGGTCCAGCAAGCCATCCAGCTGCACCTGCTTCGCCACCGCCATCACCTGCTCGCGCTGCTGCGGCTTCGGCACGCCGCGCACGTCCAGCGGATAGGCCACGTTCTCGGCCACCGTCTTGTGCGGGTACAGCGCATAGCTCTGGAACACCATCGCCACGTCGCGGTTCTTCGGCAGCACGTTCGTCACGTCGCGCTCGCCGATCAGGATGCGCCCGGCGCTCGCCGTCTCCAGCCCCGCAAACACGCGCAGCGCCGTGCTCTTGCCCGAGCCCGATTCGCCCAGCAGCACGAGGAACTCGCCCGGCTCCACCTGCAGGTTGAAATCGCGCAGCACCTCGACCGCGCCGAAGCGCTTGCCCAGGTGGTCGAAGGTCACCGAATGGTTCATCGCTTGTCAGGTCCTCAACCTTTCACTGCCCCCGTGAGCAAGCCACGGGCAATGAACTTCTGCAAGAACAGCGTCATCACGACCACCGGCAGGATCATCAACAGAATCAGCACGCTCATCGTCCACCACTGCGGCCCGCGCGTCGCGTTCTGCGCCGCCACCAGCAGCGGCATCGTCTGCGCATTCGCGGTCGACAGGAACAGCGCCAGCAGGTACTCGTTCCAGCTCAGGATCAGCACCAGCAAGGTCGTCGCCACCAGCCCCGGCCGCGCCAGCGGCAGCATCAGGTCGAACAGGATGCGGTAACGCGACGCGCCATCCAGCGCCGCGCTCTCCTCCAGCTCGCGCGGGATGCCATCGAAGAAGTCGTACATCAGCCACACGACGATCGGCAGGTTCACCGTCATGTAGGTCAGGATCAGCGCCAGCTGCGTGTCCAGCAGGTGCACCTGCTGGAACATCACGTACACCGGGATCGCAGACACCACCGGCGGCAGGATCCGCTGCGAGATCATCCAGAACAGGATGTCGTCGTTGCCGAGCCTGGCCGTGAGGCGCCGCGCCAGCGGCCGCAGCCCCAGCACGAACAGCATCGCGCCCACCGGCAGCGCCCAGCCCAGCGACAACCCCGCCGCCATCACCAGCACCACCACCAGCGCGACGCTCGCGATGAACAACAGCACCGAGGCCACGCTCGGCCGGTACACGATGCGCGTCAGCGCATAGGCCGCCATCGAGCCGATGCCCACCGCCAGCAGCGTCGACAGGCTCGCGATCAGCATCGAGTTCAGGTAGGGCCGCAGCGTGTCGCGGCCGGTCTCCACCAGGATGTACTGCCACGCGTGCAGCGACGGCTGGAAGTCGATGAAGGGCAGGAACACCGGCCCGTCCGACACCTGCAGCGGCTCCTTGAACGAGGTGACGAACACCCAGTACAGCGGGAAGAACACGATGAAGGTCCACGCCAGCAACGCGGCGTACACCAGCGCACGCGGCAGCGGCGCCAGTTCGCCCAGGCGCTGCGATTCGAACCACCGCGCGAACCACGGCCTCATCGCGCCCCCTCCCCGCGCGCCGGCCGCACGACGAAGTGGAAGAAGCTCACCGCCATCAGCGTCGACACCAGCAGCAGCAGGTACGCCACCGCGGCCGAGCCGCCCAGGTTCAGCGAACGCCAGTCGATGAAGGCGTGCAGCGTCATGCTCTCGGTCGCGATGCCGGGGCCGCCGTTGGTCAGCACGTTCGGCAAGTCGACGATCTTGAAAGCCTCGATCAGGCGGATCAGCACCACCGCCGCGGCCGTCGGCGCGATGGCCGGCCAGGTGATGTCGCGGAAGATCCGCCACGCGGGCGCACCATCGAGCTGCGCTGCCTCGAGCTGGTCGCGCGGCTGGCCCTCGATGGCCGCGAGCAGCACGATGAAGATGAACGGCACCCACTGCCAGGTGTCGCCCACCAGCACCACCCAGCGCGCCGACCAGGCGTTCTGCGCCCAGGTCACCGCCCCCAGGCCCAGCGCCCGCGCGATCGGCGCGAACGGCCCGACGCCCATGTCGGCCAGCATGCGGAAGATGTAGGCGATGCCGACCGGCGTCACCATCAGCGGGATGAAGAAGGACAGGCGGAAGTAGTTGCGCGCGCGGATGGGTTGGGCGCACAGCAATGCGAGGCCCAGGCCGATCGCGAATTGCAGCGAGACACCGCCGACGACATAGAACAGCGTCGTCAGCAGCGAGCCTTGTTGGGCGCCTGAGGTGCCGGCGGCGATCAACGCGATCAGCAGCCAGGTGGTGCCGGCCAGCTGACGGCCCACCAGGCCGCTGAGGGTGGCGCTGGCACCGAGCAGGCGCGCCGATACCGCGGCGATGGCGAACAGCACCAGGCCCAGCAGCAGCCAGGCGAACCAGGGCCAGTCCAGCGCATCGCGCGCTTCTTGCGCCGCTGCGGCGAGCGGGCCCAGCGGTGCCAGCGTCGTCGCCGCCAGCGCGCAAGCCAACGTCAGCGTTGCGGCTGCAGCATGCGGCGCCTGCTGCACCGCATCGGCAAAGCCGACACGGCGGCGGAGGCTGCGCAGCAAGGCCCAGGCGAGCAGCGCGAAGGCCAGCGCGAGGCCGATCCACGCGCCGGCCGACAACTCACCGGCCGTACCGAGCAGGTGGAACTGCTGCGAGCCGGTGATCAGCTTGCGGTAGTTCGACGCGCCGATGAAGCTCAGCTCGTAGCCGCCGGATTGCAGCGAGAAGCGGGTCAGCGACAACCAGGCAGAGGCGAGCAGCGGGAAGACCGAGAACAGCAAGACCACCACCACCGCGGGTCCGATGAACACCGTGCCCGCCTGCCGGTCGAGCCACTCCGTAGCCCGGATGCCAATCCGGGGCGGCGCGGCCGGCAGCGAACCCGGATTGGCATCCGGGCTACGGGTCATTTGGCGCCGATGCTGGCTTTGTAGGCCGCCTGCTGCTTGGCTTTCCCGAGCTCATCGTTCAGCTCGTTCCACGTCTCCTCGATGTTCTTCATCGTCCCCTTCACGTCCAGCTCGCCCGCCAGGTAGCGCGCCATCGCGGTGTCCAGCGCCACCTGCTGGTAGCGCTGGTTGAACGGGATGCGCAGGTCCAGCACCATGTTCGGCGAGTTCAGCGAATCCTGGATCGCGCCCAGGTAGTCCTTGGCCGCCTGGTCCGACATGCCGGACTTCTTCCACGGCCCCATGTCCTTGAACTGGCTCAGCCGGTACGGGTTGAAGCCGGTCGCGCCCACCGTGACGTCGGCGTTCGACTGCTCCGGTTGCGACATGTACGAGAACAGCGCATACGCCGCGTCCTTGGCCTGCGGCTTGGCCTTCGCGTTCACCGCGCCCGACCAGCCGCCGAAGGCCGCGAACGGCGCCCGGTTCACGCCATTCACCGCATGCGGGCAGCGCGCCTTGTCGCAGGCCACCAGCTTGCCGCTGGCACGGTCGAGCACCTTGGTCGAGCCGGGCAGCATCAGCGCGCCCACCTTGTCGACCACCTTCGAGGCCTTCGGGTCCACCGCCAGCGGGCCGATGTCGCCCCAGTCCACCGTCAGCGCGCAGCCGCCGCTGACGAACAGCGTGCGCGTGTCGCCCACGTCCATGTTGATCTCGTTCGGCGGGCCGTACTTGCCGGTCTCCTTGTAGATCTCCAGCGCCCGCGCAAAGGCCTCGTTGTTCACCAGCGGCTTCATCGTCGCCGGGTCGAAGAAGGCGCCTTCGCTCGTGCCCTTGGCCTGCAGGAAGGCACCCGCCACCGAGGTGATCATCCAGAACGACTGCGCATTGCGCTTCTTCGCGATGCACGAGCCGACGATGGGCTTGCCGTCGCCGAAGTCCTTGCCGTGCGCGGCCTTCGCGATGTCGAGGTACTCGTCCCAGGTCTGCGGCGGCTTCCTGCCCAGCTTCGCCAGCACGTCGGTGCGGTAGTAGGCGATGTGGAAGTCGCCGTCCAGCGTCACCGTGTAGGTCTTGCCGGCGTACTTCTGCGAGAACTCGCGGAAGAACGGTGCCACGTCGTCCTCGCGCAGCCTGGCGTCGGCCTTCACGCGCGGGCTCAGGTCCTCGAGGAAGTTCACGTAGTCGGGCATCCACTGCGGCGCCAGGATCGCAGCGTCGATCGAGTTGGTGCCGGTCGACCAGTCGGTCAGCAGCTTCTGGTACAGGTCGGAATAGGGCACCGTGATCACGTTGACCTTGGCGCCGGTGGCGGCCTCGAACTCCTTGCCGCGCCGCTGCAGCGGCTCGGCAATCTGCGGGCCGGTGAAGGTCATCACGTTGAGCGTGACGCCGGCATAGCTCTTGGTCTGCGCGTGAGCGGCCGTGCCCGCCAGGCTTATCAACCCGGCGGTGCAGGCCAGCGTGGCCAGGAAAGGAATCGATCTGCGGTTCATGCTGTCTCCATCCTTGTTGTGGTTCACTCAATCCAACCGGTAGAAGCGCTCGGCATTGCCGGCCCACACCGCGTGGCGATCGTCGGCACCCAGCGGCGCCAGCAGTTGCTCGCAGGCCTGCACCCAGCCGGCGTAGTCGCCCGCCAGGTTCAGCACCGGCCAGTCGCTGCCCCAGATCACGCGGCGCGGGCCGAACAGCTCCAGCACCGTCTCGACATACGGGCGCAACGTGGCCACCGTCCAGCCGGGGCCGGCCTCGGTCGCCAGGCCGGACAGCTTGCAGTGCAGCGCCGGCAGGCGTGCCAGGTCCGACAGGCCCTGGCGCCAGGCGGCAAAACCGCCGTTCGCGATGTCGGGCTTGGCGGCGTGGTCGATGACGATCGGCAAGGCCGGGTGGCGCTCGGCGAAGGCCAGCAGCGGGCGCAAGTGCGGCGGCTTCACCAGCGCATCGAAGCGCAACCCGTGCTGCGCCAGCGCGCGCACCGCGGGGGCGATCGGCGCGGTGGCGATCCATGCCGGATCCGGCAAATCCTGCAGCATCGGCCGCACGCTCTTCATCAGCGGGTTGGCGGCCAGCGTCGCGATCGTCGCGGCGGAATCGGGTGCCGTCATGTCGACCCAGCCCACCACGCCGCGCACCAGGTCGTGCTGCGCAGCCAGCTGCAGCAGCCACTGCGTCTCGGCCAGCGTCGGCGCGGCCTGGACGAGCACCGTGCCGCGCACGCCGTGCGCCGCCAGCAGCGGCTGCAGGTCGGCGGGCGCGAAGTCACGGTACAGCGGCTTCAGCGCCGGTGTCAGCCAGCCGTAGTCGCCGCGCCCGACCGACCAGAAATGCTGGTGCGCATCGATGCGGTAGGCCGCCGTCATCGGCCGGCTCCGGCCGGCACCGGCGCATCGGCGGCGATCAGGCCCTGCTCGCGCAGTGCCGTCCATAGCGCGGCCGGGATCGGCAGCGTCATCCAGTTCACGATGCCTTGCAGCTCCGCCGGATTGCGCGGGCCCGGCACGCACGACACCACGGCCGGGTGCCCGAGCGGAAACTGCAGCGCCGCCGCCGCCAGCGGCACCTCGAAGCCGTCGCACACCGCCTGCAGCTGCTGCACGCGCGCGATCACCTCGGCCGGCGCCGCCGCGTAGTTGAACTTCAGCGTGCCGCTCGGGCGCCGCAGGCCCGCTGCCAGGATGCCGGAGTTGAACGGCCCGCCGACCACGATGCCGACGCCGCGCTTCACGCAGTCGTCCAGGAAGGGGTGCAGCGACTGCTGCTCCAGCAGCGTGTAGCGGCCGGCCAGCAGCGTGCAGTCCAGGTCGACCTGCTCCATCGTGTCGCGCACGATCTCCCATTCGTTGACGCCCAGCCCGATCGCGCCGATCAGGCCTTCGCGTCGCAAGGCCTCCATCTCGCGCAGCCCGCCGCCCTGCGTCAGCTGCTGCCAGTGGAAGGCGTGGCGCTCGCCGTGCGTCACGCGGCCGATGTCGTGCACCAGCGCGATGTCGATGCGGTTGGTGCCCAGGCGCTGCAGGCTGTCCTCGATCGAGCGGCGGATCGCGCCGGCGGTGTAGTCGTACTGCACCTCGAAGGGCAGCGGGTTCTGCCACGCGGTCTCGCCCGCGGGCAGCGTGCGCGGCGCCGCATGCGGCGACAGCGGTTTCAGCAGCCGGCCGACCTTGGTGCTCAGCACCCATTCGTCACGCGGGTGCTCGCGCAGCGCCTCGCCGAAGCGCCGCTCCGACAGCGTGTAGCCGTAGAACGGCGCGGTATCGAAGAAGCGGATGCCGCTGGCCCAGGCCGCGTCGAAGGTGGCGCGCGACGTGGCCTCGCCGATCACGTCGTACATGTTGCCGAGCGGGGCACCGCCCATGCCCAGCGCGGTCAGCACGTGGCGGGTGCGGGGCAGGGTGCGGGTGGGCAGGGTGTTGTTCATCGGGCGGCTCCCGGCAGGGCAACGGGCTGGATCGGCAGGCAGCTCGGGCCGATCGGTTCGAAGGCCTTGTAGGTCAGGATGAACTCGCGGTGGCCCAGCGCTTCGCTGGCGGTCTCGCGGCCGTGCGCGACGTCGTGCACCAGCGACACGATCTCGGCGCCCACCTCGTCCAGCGTGGCCGCGCCGTGCAGGATGCGGCCGGCGTTGACGTCCATGTCCTCGGCCAGCCGCTCGTAGGTCTCGGGGTTGGCGCAGACCTTCACCACCGGCGCCAGCGCCGAGCCGACCACCGAGCCGCGCCCGGTGGTGAACAGCGTCAGGTGCGCGCCGCAGGCGATCAGCTCGACGATCTCGGCGTTGTCCGAGATGTTCGGGAAGCCGAAACGCACCTCGCCGTCGGGCACCACGTCGAGCAGGTACAGGCCGCCGGTGGGCGGGATGTCGCCCGGCTTGATCAGGCCGGCGATCGGCGAATCGCCGCTCTTGGCATAGGCTCCGAGCGACTTCTCTTCCTGCGTCGTCAGCCCGCCGTCGGCATTGCCGGGCGCAAAGCTGCCATGGCCCAGCGTCTCGTAGTAGCGCGCGGCCTTGGCCACGCTGCGCACGATCTCGTCGCCCAGCTCGGGCGTCGCGGCGCGGCGCTGCATGTGGAACTCGCAGCCTACCAGCTCGCCGGTCTCCTCGAAGATGCAGGCGGCGCCGCGCCCGATCAGCGTGTCGAAGGCGCGACCGACCGCGGGGTTGGCGGTGATGCCGCTGGTGCCGTCGCTGCCGCCGCACACGGTGGCGACCACCAGCTCGTCCCAGCGCATCGGCACGCGCGCCTGGCCGTCGAGTTCGGCCAGCGCCCAGCGCACCCACTCGATGCCTTCGTTCAGCGTCTTGCGCGTGCCGCCGCGCTCCTGGATCGTCAGCGTGTGCACGGGGCGGCCGCTGGCGGCAACCTCGGCCTCGAGCCCGCGCTTGTCGAAGCTCTCGCAGCCCAGCGACACCAGCAGCACCGCGCCGACGTTCGGGTGCGTCAGCAACCGGCGCATCACCTTGTCGGCATAGGCGTTCGGGTAGCAGCCGGGGAAGCCGACCAGGTGCACCGGCTGGCCGCGGAAGGCCAGCGTCACTTCGTGCGCGACGAAATGCGCGCACTCGACCAGGTAGGCCACCGCGACCACGTTGCGGATGCCCTTGCGGCCGTCGCTGCGCGGCCAGCCGCTCAGCGGGGCGTCAATCATGCTGGGTGAAGACATATTTGGCGCCGTCCTGCAGCGTGTAGGTGGGCAGGTAATCGCTCTTCAGGTTGTCGGTGTGGATGTGCTCGCCAATCGCGATCGGGCGCTGCACGCTGCCGATCACCGCGCCGTAGCGCAGCACCTTGTCGCCCACCGCCAGCGGGCGGCGCGCCAGCTTGTGCGCCATCGCCACCGGACGCGGCAGCGTCACCGCCCGGCCGTCGATCAGCAGGCGCTCGCCGGCCGGCAGCGCGCGGCACGCGACCAGGCAGTTGTCGGCCGGGTTCAGCAGCAGCAGGCGGGGGTCGGTGGCGGGCGGAACAGGGTTCATCGGGCTTCCGGGGAGTCGATCGGAAAGGTATAAAGGCCTGACCAATAGACCATTGTTGCGATCGCGGGCCGCCCGCGGCAACCGGGGTTGACCCTGATGGGAAAATCGACACATGAGCCAGCGCCTTCCGCCGATCGAGACCAAACGCCTGTACCAGCAGATCGCCGGCGTGCTGCGCGAATCGATCGACAGCGGGCGCTTCGGCGTCGGCAGCTACCTGCCGCCGGAGCGCGAACTGGCCGAGCAGCTGGGCGTCAGCCGGGCCTCGGTGCGCGAGGCGCTGATCGCGCTGGAAGTGCAGGGCCGGGTGTCGGTGCGGGTCGGTGCCGGGGTGCAGGTGCTGGACACGTCGGCGCCGCAGGCCGCATCGGCCGCGCCCGAGGTGTCACCCGGTGACGACGAGCCGCCGGTCGGCCCGCTGGAGCTGCTGGAAGCGCGCCTGGTCGTCGAGACCGAAACCGCGGCGCTGGCCGCCCGCCATGCGACCGCGCAGGACATCGAGGGCCTGCAGCGCACGCTCGACCAGATGGTGCAGGACCACGCCCGCAGCCCGATGCTGCACGACGGCGACCGCGCCTTCCACCTGGGCATCGCGCGCGCCAGCGGCAACGCGGCGCTGCTGTTCATCGTGACGACGCTGTGGGACCAGCGCTACACGCCGATGCAGGAGCGGATGGAAACGCTGTTCACGACGCCCGGGCTGCACACCGCGGCGGTGGCCGATCACCGTCTGGTGCTGCAGGCCATCGCGGCGCACGACCCGGCCGGCGCGCGGCAGGCGATGCGCCGCCACCTGGCGACGGTGCGCAAGACCTTCTCGCGCGCGATCGAAGCCGCGCGCTGAGGATCAGGCGATCAGGCCGCTTCGCGCGACGACGGGCTGAAGCCCTGCGGGCGCGACAGGCCGAAATCGCTGTGCAACCCGCGGTCGGCGTCGGCGTTGACGCGCGGGCGCTGGTCGCTCGGGATGTCGACCCGCAGCATCACGAAATCCTGCTCACCCTCGACCACGTTCAGCTGCGGCTCATGCTGCACGCTCGGGTGCAGGTAGACCGGGTTGTGGTGGGCCTCGACCATCGCGACCTGGCCTGTCAGATGCACAAGCCGCTGCGTGCGTGGATCGACGAAGGACAGCGTGACGCCGGGATCCACCTCGATGTCGAGCGCGATGCGGCTGTCGCGCGGCACCATGATCCACAGGTGCGGCGGGCCGTCGGCCGAGCTCATCGAGATGCGCACCTTGGCCGCATGCGGGTCGCCCGACGACAGCCGGGTGGTCAGCATGCAGTGCCGCGCGCGTTGGAGCGAGGGCCACAGCGAGTGGAAATCCCAGTCGGCGTGGCGACGGCCCAGGAAAGGCAGGTTGGGAAGGTTCATTGCGGTGTGTAGGTATAGGCGAGCCGGGTGGATGCAAGACCCTTGGGGCAATCGGCGTACCTGCCCCTTCCAGCAAGACTGACCGGTCAGCTGGCCAACAGTTCCCCGACCCGCGTGCGCAAGCCTTCCGGCGTCACCGCCCCCGGCGCCAGCGGCACCCCGGCCACCAGCCCGACGCGCGTGAACATGCCGCGCCGGAACGGCTTGACCATCGCCCCGCCCTGCTCCACCCGCGAGAAGAACGAGCCCCACAGGTTCTGCAGCGCGAGCGGGATCACCGGCACCGGGTTCGTCTCCAGCAGCTTCATCACGCCGCCCTTGAACTCGCCCAGCGCGCCGTCCTTGGTGATTGCGCCTTCCGGGAAGATGCAGACCAGCTCGCCATCGGCCAGCACCGCCCGGGCACGCTCGAAGGCGGCCTCGTAGACGGCCGCGTTCTCGCGCTGCGGCGCGATCGGGATCGCCTTGGCGAGCTTGAACATCCAGCCCAGCACCGGCAGCTTGAAGATGCGATGGTCCATGATGAAGGCGATCGGCCGCGGGCTGGCGGCCATCAGCAGCACCGCGTCGACGAAGCTGACGTGGTTGCACACCAGGATCGCCGCGCCCTTCAGCGGGATGTGCTCGTCGCCGCGCACCTTGAAGCGGTAGATGCAGCGCGTGGCGACCAGCGCGACGAAGCGCAGCAGGTACTCCGGCACCACCAGGAAGATGTAGAACGCGACCACCGCGTTCAGCACGCCGACCGCCAGGAACACCTGCGGGATGGTGAAGCCGGCCTTCAGCGCCGCCCCCACCAGCACCGCGCTGACGATCATGAACAGCGCGTTCAGGATGTTGTTGGCGGCGATGATGCGGGCCCGGTGGCTGGGCTGCGAGCGCAGCTGGATCATCGCGTACATCGGCACGCTGTACAGCCCGGCGAACAGGCTCAGCAGCGCCAGGTCGGCCATCACGCGCCAGTGCGCGCCGATCGCGACGAAGCCCGCCAGCCCGAGCCCGGCCGATCCCGGCAGTGCATGCGACGCGAAGTACAGGTCGATCGCGAAGATGCTCATGCCGATCGCGCCCAGCGGCACCAGGCCGATCTCGACGTGGCGACGCGACAGCACCTCGCACAGCAGCGAGCCGGTGCCGATGCCGATGGAGAACACCACCAGCAGCAGCGAAGCCACCTGCTCGTCGCCGTGCAGCACCTCTTTCGCGAAGGCCGGGAACAGCGACAGGAACACCGCGCCGAAGAACCACATCCACGAGATGCCCAGCAGCGAGCGGAACACCGCGACGTTCTCGTGTGCGAGTTTCAGGTTGCGCCAGGTCTCGGTGACCGGGTTCCAGTTGATCTTGAGGTTCGGGTCGGTCGACGGCGACGGCGGCACGTAGTGCGCCGTCAGCCGTCCCAGCAGCGCCACCGCGATGCAGCCGATCGCCACGTAGTGGCGCCCGACCTCGGGGATGCCCACCAGCAGCCCGCCGGCCACCTGGCCGAGCAGGATCGCGACGAAGGTGCCCATCTCGACCATGCCGTTGCCGCCGGTCAGTTCGCGCTCGCCCAGGTGCTGCGGCAGGTAGGCGAACTTCACCGGGCCGAACAGCGTGGAATGCAGCCCCATCAGGAACACGCAGGCCAGCAGCACCGGCACGTTGGTGACCCAGAAGCCCCAGGCCGCCAGCAGCATGATCGCGATCTCGAGCGACTTGACGAGCTGGATCACGCGCGTCTTGTCGTACTTGTCGGTCAGCTGGCCGCTGGTGGCCGAGAACAGCAGGAAGGGCAGGATGAACAGCGCGCCGATCACCAGGCCCGCCATCTGCGGCGACAGCCAATCCACCTGCACCTTGTAGGTGACGAGCACGGTGAAGGCGAACTTGAACAGGTTGTCGTTGCCGGCGCCGAGGAACTGCGTCCAGAAGAAAGGCGCGAAGCGCCGCTGGCGCAGCAGTGCGAACTGGTTGGGGTGCGCGTGGGGGTCCACGGTGTCTCCTGGTTGTTGTGAAAGGCGCCGCCGGGCAATCTACCGCACAACGCTGACCGGACTGCCCAGCCCGCTGCGGTTCATCCACCGGAACACCGAGTCGACCGTGACGGTTTCGATGCGATCGGTGAATCGCTTCGCGTTCGGGTGGTCGTCGAACGCGACGTTGGCCGCCGTCATGCGCGCCCCCAGGCGCTTGAAGGCGGACAGGTGCAGCGTGGTCGGCTCGTAGCCGTGGCCGCGCAGCCAGGCCTGGGCCTGGCCGCGGTTGGCGATCGCCGGATCCTGCGTCATCGCCAGCGTCTCCAGCGCCCACTGGTTGGACTGCTGGTAGGTCTGGGCCCACGGGTAGGCCACCATGTTGTAAGCCGGCGTGTGCAGCCGCGCCAGGCGGCGGTTGTCGCGCAGCGCCGGCAGCAGCGCCGCCTGCAACTCGGGCGTCGGGACGACGACGCCGGCTTCGTAGTCGAACAGGTCGTCGAGGAAGAACTCGCCCAGGCCCTGGCGGTACACCGAGGCCTGCGCGGTGCCGCACTGGTTCAGCTTGTGCGCGACGCGCCACGGGCTGCCGGGCGCGTCGCGGTAGGCGAGGCCGAAGTGCGAATAGCGCTGGCCGTACTCGCTCAGGTCCTGGCCGACACGCGCCAGCAGCACCACCTGCGCGCCGCTCGCGTCCAGGCGCTGCGCGGTGTGCTCGGCCAGCGTCATCGCGCGCTCGACGCTGCGGGTGTCGGGCAGCTTGCGCTCGCACGAGCGGCCGGCCTGCGCCGGCGCCGCCGCGGCGAGCAGCAGCGCCGCCGTGCCGGCCACGGCACCGGCCTTCACAGCGTGACCCGCTCGTTGTAGAGCAGGGCCTTGCCGATCTCGTTCGGGATGAAGGCGATCGCCTGGCCGGCCGCCGACAGCACCCAGCCGGTGCTGATGGCCGCCACCATCACCGTGGTGCCGGCCGCGACCGACATCGCGCCGGCCAGCTGGCCCGACAGGCGCAGGCTGGCCCGGGCGCCGTCGGAGGCCCGCTCGACCACCCAGACCGCGCCCTCGGCCGAGGCCTCGACCGCGACGACGCTGAGGACGGCACCGGCCGACAGGATCATCACCGGCGCGCTCACCGAGATCGCGATCGGCAGCAGCGACAGCGCGCTGGCGTCCGAGGCGTTCGGCGGGTGCGCCCGCACCGCGGGGGCGCCGGTGACCAGCAGGCTGGCCGCGAGCAGGGCAGGCAGGACAAATCGCTTCATGGTCGTCTCCAGGCGAGGGGTCACTCGTTGCTGTCGCGGGCGGCGCGCATGCCGTCGCGGCGGGCTTCGGCCAGGGCCGCGTCGTGGGCGTCGCGCAGCGTCTTGGCCAGCGTGAACACGCTCGAGATCAGGAACAGCCAGCACACGCCCAGGTAGGCCTTGTAGGTCGGGTTGACGTCCATGCGCCACAGGCCCCAGCCGGTCAGGCCCATCGCGAGGGCGAAGCCGCCCCACACCACCAGGCCCCACATTGGGGTGTCGGTCTTGCGCAGCTCGTTGTCGCGGATGTACTTGGCCAGCGCGAAGGCAGTCGAGAGGCAGAACACGTAGCCCATCACCATGAAGGCCCGGTGGATGTCCTCGCCGGGCAGGTAGGCGAGGCCGGTCGCGCACAGCGTGGCGGCGGCACCGAACGAGATCCAGACCTGGGCCTTCCAGGCCTTGGTGTCTTTGCGGATCAGGGTGGCTTGCATGGAACTCTCGATGGGGTTGAACACGGGACGGATGTTCATTCGTACCGGCCCGGAGTTCAATCCCTCCCAGGAGGGGTTGCGGCGCCATGGCCAGCTGGTATCGTCTGGCGATACTTTTTGAGGGTCGAGATGAGCACCACCCAAGACCTGATCCAGGCGCTGAAGGCCGAACTGAAGCGCGCCGACATCACCTACGCCCGGCTGGCCGACGAATTGGAGATGTCGGAATCCAGCATCAAGCGCATCTTCGCGAAGGGCGACATGCCGCTGTCGCGCATCGACGACGTGCTGCGCGTGCTGAAGATGGATTTCGCCGAGCTGGCGCGCCAGGTCGCCGATGCGCAGCCGCTGCGCCGCGAACTGACGCTGGAACAGGAAAAGGCGGTGGTGGCCGACCGGCGCCTGCTGCTGCTGGCGATCTGCTGCATGAGCCAGTGGACCTACGAACAGATGATCGGCACCTACACCTTCAACGAGGCCGACTGCGTGCGCTACCTGCTGCAGCTGGACCGGCTGGGCATCATCGAGCTGCGCCCGATGAACCGCTACCGGCTTCAGGTGGCCAAGACCTTCCGCTGGCGCCCGAACGGCCCGGTGATGGCCTTCTTCCGCGAGCACGTGGCCGACGACTACTTCAACAGCGGCTTCGACGGCGAGGGCGAGATGATGATGCTGGTGCACGGGCAGATCGGCACCAGCCTCGCGACCAGCTTCGTCGAGCGGCTGCAGCGCGTGGGCCAGGATTTCGCGCAGCAGCACCTGGCCGACCAGAAGCTGCCGGCCGACCAGCGCCGTGCCTACACGCTGGTGGTGGGCATGCGCTCGTGGCTGTTCGCGGCGTTTCGCGACCTCAAGCGGGAACCGGAGTAGGCGACGGCACGGCGCGCAGCGTCAACGTGAACTCGGCCCAGGCGCCCGGCTCGCTGTGCGCCTCGATGCGCCCGCCCATGCTCTCGACCAGCTGGCGGCTGATCGCGAGGCCGATGCCGCTGCCCTGCTCGGTGCCGCCGTCGCGGCCCAGCCGGTTGAACGGCTCGTACAGGCGCTCCAGCTGGGCGGCGCTCAGGCCCGGCCCGCTGTTCCACACCGACAGCTGCACGCCCTCGGGCCCGCTGCGGCGCAGCGCGACGCGGATGCGCCCGCCGGCATCGCCGTACTTGATCGCGTTGGACAGCAGGTTCAGCACCGCCTGCTTCAGGCGCAGCGGATCGGCCTGCGCCGCCGGCAGGTCGCCGTCGAACACGCGCTCGATCTGGATGCGGCGCTCGGCGGCATCGGCGGCCACCATCGTGACGGCCTCGTCGGCCAGCGCCTTCAGGTCGATCGGCACGCTGTGCATGTCCATCGCGCCGACCTCGACCTTGCTCAGGTCCATCAGGTCGGTGATCAGCCGCAGCAGGTGCTGGCCAGCCAGGGCGATGTGGGCAACGCGTTCCTGCTGCTGCGCCGACAGCGGCGTGGCGGTGTCCAGCTGCAGCAGCTGCGAGAAGCCCAGCACCGCGTTCAGCGGCGTGCGCAGCTCGTGGCTCACGCGCGCGAGGAACTGCGACTTCATCTCGTTGGCCTGCTCGGCGACGCGCTGCTGCTCGCGCGCGGCCTGGGCCGACTTGACGTCGGAGATGTCGGCGAAGCTGCCGACCATGCGCAGGATGCGGCCCTCGGGGCTGCGCTCGGCGACCTGGCCGCGGCTCAGGATCCACACCCAGTGGCCGTCGGAGTGGCGCAGCCGGTATTCGTCGGCGTAGGGCTGGCTCGGGTCGCGCAGGAAGGCACGGAAGCGCTCGGCCGCGTGCGGCAGGTCGTCGGGGTGGCACAGCTTCTCGAAGCTGTCGGACGCGATCTCGCCGAAGCGGGTGTTGAACTCGGCCGCGGTGGTGCCCAGCAGGTCGGCCCAGCGCCCGCCCAGCGTCAGCACGCCGGTGCGCAGGTCGCGCGCCCACAGGCCGATGCGGCCGCCGTCGATCGCGGCATCGAGCCACTCGCGCGACTGCTGCAGCGCGGCAATCATCTGCTCGCGCTCGGTGGCCAGCGACTGCTGCGCGGTGATGTCGGTCACCAGGCACAGGCGCGCGCTGCGGTCGCCGAACTGCAGGCTGTGCGCGCTGGTGCGGGCGAGCACGGTGCCGCCGTCCTTGCGCCGGTGGCGCCACGGCCCGGACGAGGTGACGCCGGCGGCATCCGGGCCGCGCACCGTGCGCAGCTGGGCCTCCAGCGCCGGCATGTCCTCGGGCGGGCGCAGGTCGGCCAGCGTCATCTGCAGGAATTCGTCGCGCGACCAGCCGTAGTGCAACACCGCCGCGCCGTTGACGTCGAGGAAGCGCAGCGACAGCGCGTCGTAGATCCACATCGGCTGCGGATTGGCGTGGAACATCTGCTCGTAGCTGACGGCGATCTCGTGCAGCACGGTGTCTTCGTTGCCGTGGCGCGTGGCCAGCGAACGCAGCAGCAGGATCAACAGGCAGCCCGTCATCGCGACGAAGATCAGGCCCTGGATGGTGTGCACCAGCGTCAGCTGGCGCGGGTCGTTGGTGAGCGCGAGCGCCGCATGCTCGGAGAAGAGCACCCAGCCGGCCCCCACCACGAGGTAGGACAGGACCAGGACGACGGGGCTGCGGTGGGGCCGCTCTTGCATAGACGCTCTTACAACGGTGGGCTGCGACTTCGCGGTCGCCTCGTGCGACCCCTGCCTATGTACACCATCAGGGGTCCGGCACCAAGGTGTCAAGTGTTGCAGGTGCGCCGCAACATGCGCTACACGACACCTCTTTCGCGCAGCGCCGCCAGCTGCTCCGGCGTGACGCCGATCTCGCGCAGCACCGCCTCGGTGTCCTCGCCCAGCGCCGGCGCGCGGCGGCGGATCGCGCCCGGCGTCGCGCTGAGCCGCGGCACGATGCCGGGGGTTTCGAGCGACAACCCCTGCGCGCTGATGACGCGCTGCAGCATGCCGCGGTCGCGGTAGTGCGGGTCTTCGGCGATGTCGCGCGCGGTGTAGATGCGCCCGGCCGGGACGTGGGCGGCGTGCAGCGCGTCCAGCACCTCGGCCACGCCGCGCGGCGCGGTCCAGGCACCGATCGCCGCGTCGATCTCGCCCACCCGCGCGACGCGCCCGGCGTTGCCGGCCAGCGCCGGGTCGTTGCCCAGGTCATCGCGGCCGATCGCCGCCATCAATCGCTTGAAGATGCTGTCGCCGTTGCCGGCCACCAGCACCCAGCCATCGTGGCAGGGGTAGGCGTTGCTCGGTGCGATGCCGGGCAGGGCCGAGCCCGCCGGTTCTCGCACGGCGCCGAAGGCGCTGTACTCGGGCAGCAGGCTTTCCATGCAGTTGAAGACGGCTTCGTACAGCGCGACGTCGATCACCTGGCCGCGGCCCTTCGGCGCGTCGGCCGACACGCTGGCATGCCGGTGGTGAAGCGCCATCAGGATGCCGATCACGCCGTGCAGCGAGGCCAACGTGTCGCCGATGCTGACGCCCACCCGCACCGGCACGCGGCCCGGCTCGGCCGTCAGGTGGCGCAGGCCGCCCATGGCCTCGGCGACGACGCCGAAGCCGGGGCGGTCCTTGTAGGGCCCGGTCTGGCCGTAGCCGCTGATGCGCAGCATCACGAGGCCGGGGTTGGTGGCCGACAGCGCGTCGTAGCCCAGGCCCCAGCCCTCCATCACGCCGGGCTTGAAGTTTTCGACCAGCACGTCGCATTCGGCGGCCAGCCGGCGCACGATGTCGCGCGCCTCGGGCTGCTTCAGGTCGAGCGCGATGCTGCGCTTGTTGCGCGACTGCACCTCCCACCAGACGCTGGTGCCTTCGTGCATCAGCCGCCACTGGCGCAGCGGGTCGCCGCCGGCGGGCGGCTCGACCTTGATCACGTCGGCGCCGAAGTCGGCCAGCGTCTTCGCGGCGAACGGGCCGGCGATCAGCTGCCCGAGTTCGAGCACCTTGAGGCCGGCCAGCGGGCCGGCGGCAGCGTCAGCTTGAGCAGTCATGCGCGCGATGGTAGTGTCTGGCGCCCGCCTCCTTCCACCGCAGGAGCACGCCATGCGCCTTGCCGTCCTTGCGACCTCCCTCGCCCTGCTGGCCGCGCCGGCCGCTCCCGCAGCGGCGGCCGAACGCGCCATCGACAAGGAGGTGCTGGTCGCCGCCCCGCTCGCGCAGGTGTGGCAGAGCTGGACCACGAAGGCCGGCATCGAGGGCTTCTTCTCGCCCGAGGCGGAGATCGACGCGCGCGTCGGCGGCGCCTTCCACATCCACATGGATCCGCTGGCCGAGCCCGGCATGAAGGGCGCCGACGACATGCGCTTCATGGCCGTGCAGGCGATGAAGATGATCAGCTTCGACTGGAACGCGCCGCCCTCGCTGCCCGAGGCGCGGCAGCAGCGCACCTTCGTCGTCGTGCGCTTCGCGCCGGTCGACGACAAGAGCACGCGCGTGACGCTGCACCACGTCGGCTGGGGCGACGGCGGCGAATGGGACAAGACCTATGCCTACTTCGACCGCGCCTGGGGCCGGGTGCTCGAGAACCTGCAGAAGCGCTACACGACCGGGCCGATGGACTGGACGACGTGGATGGAGAGCCTGAAGAAGGCGCATGCAGCGCCGGCCGCCAAGCCATAAAAAAGGGGCGCGGCTCGCGCCACGCCCCTGAAGGGTCACGCGCTGACCGCCTGGTCCGCGCGACCGCCGCAATCGACCCTGGCTACAGGGTCTTCACGATCCGCAGGTTGCGGATCTGGAAGTGGATGGTTCCCTTCTGGTCGTCCCAGGCCGGCAGCATCTCCAGCGGGGACGTGATCTTGGCCGGGTCGAAGCCGTTGGCCGTGTAGTCCGGCGAGCTGAACGGGATCTTCACCGTCTGCCAGGTGTTGAGCGCCGGGTGGCCGACCTTGTCCTTCAGGTCGCCGGTGCGGCAGGTGTCGCTCTTGCGGTCGCACACCATCTTGGTCCAGAAGTCCTGCGTGCTCTGGCCGTAGTCCAGCACGCGGATCTCGAACTGCACGCCACCGGTGGCCGCGATAGCCGATGCGTCGATCAGCGTGTTGTCGGGCGTGGACATGAAGATGCCGCCGTTGCCGGCCCCGTCGGTCACGCCGTTGAACACCACGTCGATCAGCTTGTCGGCACCGTCGACGACGTCGTTCGTCAGCGTGACGCTGCCGGTGCCGTACGACCAAGCGCCCGGTGCGGCCAGCGCGGCCGCATCGCTGATGCCGTTGACGTACAGATCCTTGTCGCCGCTGACCGCGATCACGTTGACGGCCGGGCCGCCGGCACACGGCACGTTGCCGGTGCGCTTCGGATCCCAGCGGATGTTGGCCACCGAGAGTTCGAACGTGCCCGCCGTGTACAGCAGGAAGGGCGTGTTCACCGCGGTGAAGTCGGTGCCCTGGTCGGCGAAGCACTGCAGCGGGATCGCCAGTTCCGTCCAGGTGTTGGCCGGCAGCGTGCCGAAGGTGTTGGTCGCGTCGATCTCGCCGATGCACGGGTAGCCGCAGTCCACGCGCATCTTGATCGCCGCCGTCGGCGCGACGCTGACGCGCGCATCGAACACCAGCGAACCCTGCGAGTTGAGGTACGACTGCAGGTCCTGCTTGTCGTTCTCGTTGGTGCTCTGCATGTAGAGCTGGCCGGCCGCGCCGTTCCAGTGCGCCTTCATCGCGGCCCACTGCTTGCCGTCCTTGTCGTCGACCGGCACCGCGGTGATCTCGGCCTGCGGCGTGGAGGTGCTCGTCGCGGTCGACAGGCCCACCAGCACGCTCCAGCTCGACGGCGCGCCGATGCGCATCGAGAAGCCGCCCTGGTTGGCGCCGTCGAACACCGACAGCGTCTGGTCGGTGGTGCCGCCACCGCCGGCCGGCACGCCGCAGCCTTGCGCGACCGTGCTCTCGTCGAGCTGGCCCTGGTCGGCGCCGGGCGCCGCGTAGCTCAGCCCGTAGCCGAAGGCGTACAGCGGGTCGTAGGCCGCGTCGCCCTTGTTCAGCGAGGTCTGGCAGGCCGACTTGGGCCACGAGTACGACAGCTTGCCGCTGAAATCGGCGTTGACGCTGCCGTCGGCCTTCTTGAACAGCACGTCGACGATGCCGTCACCCTCGGTGCCCGGCAGCCAGGCCGCGACGAAGGCGTCCGAGCGGTTGATCTCGCGGCTGGCGTACAGCGGCCGGCCCGAGTAGAGCACCGTGATGATCTTCTTGACGCCCTTGTCCTTCAGCGCCTGGATCAGCGCGACGTCTTCCGGGTGCCACCTGGCATGCTCCAGCGTCTTGTTCTTGCCGATGTCGCCGACGCCTTCGGCATACGGCGTCTCGCCGACCACGACGATGGCCGCGTCGTAGTCCGCGCTGCCGAGCGTGCCGGTGGTGCTGGTGTCGATCACCGCGTTCGGCGCGACCTTCCGGATCGCCTGCCACAGCGTGGTGCCGCCGCCGAAATCGGCATTGACGTTGTCGGTGCCCTGCCAGGTCAGCGACCAGCCGCCGGTCTGGTTGGACAGGCTGTCGGCGCTCTTGCCGGCCACCAGCACCTTGGCGTCGCGGGCCAGCGGCAAGGTGGCGCCGTTGTTCTTCAGCAGCACCAACGACTTGCGCACCGCCTCTTGCGCGACGGCGCGGTTCTCGGCCGTGCCGACCTCGGTGCTGGCATTGCGCGCCGACGGCTTGGGCTTGTCGAACAGGCCGGCGCGGATCTTCACGCGCAGGATGCGGCGCACCGCGTCGTCGATGCGCGCCTGCGGGATCTCGCCGTTCTGCACGCTGGCCATCGTGTTGGTGATGAAGGCCTTCCAGTCGTCGAGGTAGGGCACCATCACCATGTCGATGCCCGCATTGATGGCTTGCGGACAGTTCGAGTTGGTGCAGGCGATCGCCGAGTCGCTGTTGGTGGTGTTGACCTGGCCGAGGCCGTTCCAGTCGGACACGACGAAGCCGTCGAAGCCCATCCTGGTCTTGAGCACGTCGGTCAGCAGGTACTTGTGGCCGTGCATCTTGTTGGCACGCGCGGTGTCGCCCTGGGCCGCGTCCTTCCAGCTGCTGAACGAGGCCATCACCGACTGCGCACCCGCCTGCAGCGCGGTGTAGTAGCCGCGGCCGTGGATGTTGATCAGGTCGGCTTCGGTGACGGCGGTGACGCCCTGGTCCTTGCCGTCGGTGGTGCCGCCGTCGCCCAGGAAATGCTTGGCGGTCGCGACCACTTTTTCATTCGCCTTCGCGTCCTTCGCGAGCGTGCCCTGCAGGCCCTTGATGACCTCGCCGCCGTACGACTGCACGACCAGCGGGTCTTCCGAGTAGCCCTCGTAGGTGCGGCCCCAGCGGTCGTCGCGCACCACGGCCAGCGTCGGGCCGAAGGCCCAGTCGATGCCGGTGTGTGCCACCTCGCGCGCGGTGACCTCGCCGATGCGGCGCAGCAGCTCGGGGTCGCGCGTCGCGCCCAGGCCGATGTTGTGCGGGAACAGCGTCGCGCCCTTCACGTTGTTGTGGCCGTGCACCGCGTCCGTGCCCCAGATCAGCGGGATCGGGTTGGCGTTCGCCGGGTCGACCGACGCCGCCCACAGCGAATCGGCCAGCGCCAGCCAGTCGGCCACCGCCGCGCCCTTGTTCTGGCCGGGGAACGAGCCGCCGCCGTTCAGCACCGAACCGAGGTGGTAGGTCTTGATGTCGTCCGGCGTCACGCCCTGGATCTCGACCTGCGTCATCTGGCCGACTTTCTCGGCCAGGCTCATCTTCGCGAGCAGGGCCTCGACCTTGGCCTCGACGGCGCTGTCGGTCTTGATCGCGCTCTTGATCGCCGGCCAGTCCGCAAGCGGGGTGGTCGGGATGTCGGTACTCACGGGTGGGGGGGCCGGGCTGTCATCGGAATCGCCGCCGCCGCAGGCGCCCAGCGTCAGCGCCACGGCCCAGGCGAGCCCGTGCAGGGCCGCTCGCGAAGAACGAATCATGTCTTGTCTCCTCTTGTTGGTCTGTCGAACGCATCGGCACAGCGAGCGAACGCGGCGCGAGCATAGCCATCGCTGAAAGCGCTTGCAAGAAGACGTTTACCAATCGTTAAGGCGATGACAAGCCCAGGCCGACGGTTTGGAGACTGTGAAAAAACGCACACGACATGCCACGACACGAGCCGGCATGCGCCCTGGCGGGCATTGCGGCGGTGCAGCTACGGCGCTGCAGCAAAAAACTGTCTGACAGGGAATCTACCGAGCGATTCCTGAAACCCGGATGAAACCGCTTGCAACCTGTCTTACGCGGGCGGCCTCACGCGGCCTTCTGTTCGAGCAGGTAGTTCGCGTCGTCGTACTGTCCCAGCACGTCGACCAGGTAGGGCAGCAGCGCGAGCAGTTCGTCGTGCAGCGTGTATGGCGGGTTCAGGATGAACATGCCGCTGCCGGCCAGGCCGAAGCCCTGCGCATCGGGCACCTGCACCGTCAGGCGCACGTGCAGCCAGCCCTTGGGCGCCAGGCCCTCGAGCCGGCGCGGCAGCTGCGCCGCCTCGAGCTTCTGCACCTGCGGGTACCAGACCATGTAGACGCCGTCGACGAAGCGCAGCAGCGCCTCGCGCAGCGACGCGATCACGCGGCCGTAGTCGCCGTGGCCTTCGTAGCTCGGATCCATCAGCACCGCGGCGCGGCGGCTGGACGGCGGCACCTGGCCCTTCAGGCCGTCGAAGCCGTCGGCGTTGTAGATCTCGACGTTCTTCGTCTCGCCGAGGAAGGACTGCAGGATGCGGTGGTCGGTGTTGTGCAGCTCGAACAGGCGCAGCTGGTCCTGCGCGCGCAGCAGCATCTGCGCGAAGGCCGGCGAGCCGGGGTACTGGCGCAGCTTGCCGTCGGGGTTGAACTGGCGCACCGCGGCCACGTAGTCGGCCACCGGGCCCGGCAGGTCGTCGCGCCCCCACAGGCGCGCGATGCCCTGCTCGAACTCGCCCTTCTTGGTCGCGTACTGGCCCTCCAGCGAGTAGCCGCCGGCGCCGGCATGCGTGTCGACCAGCCGGTACGGCTTGTCCTTCTGGTTCATGTACCGCAGCACCATGCCGAGCACGGTGTGCTTGAGCACGTCGGCATGGTTGCCGGCATGGAAGGCGTGGCGGTAGGCGAGCATGGGCAGCTTTCTTCGGAATCGGGAACCAGCCGCGTATTGTCGTTGCCGGGGCGGGTCGCGCCATCTTTCAAATTCAGTTTGAAGCTGAAAGTGGCAAACCGCGGATTATCAATCCCGGCACCGGCCTCTACAGTGCCTCCATCCCCCTCTCCCTGGAACCCGCCATGAAAGCCGTCGCCTACCGCCGCCCCTTGCCCATCACCGATGCCGAGTCGCTGCTCGACGTCACCCTGCCCGAGCCGAAAGCCGCCGGCCGCGACCTGCTGGTGCGCGTGCAGGCGGTGTCGGTCAACCCGGTCGACGTGAAGATCCGCGCCGGCAGTGCGCCGGCGGACGGCCAGCCGAAGGTGATCGGCTGGGACGCCGTCGGCAGCGTCGAGGCGGTCGGGCCGCAGGTCACGCTGTTCAAGCCCGGCGATCAGGTCTGGTACGCCGGCGACATCACGCGCCCGGGCAGCAATGCCGAGCTGCAGCTGGTCGACGAGCGCATCGTCGGCCATGCGCCGAAGAGCCTGCCTGCCGCCCAGGCCGCCGCGCTGCCGCTGACCGCGATCACCGCATGGGAGCTGCTGTTCGACCGCCTGGTCGTCACGCCGCAGACCGAAGGCGCGCTGCTGATCATCGGCGCGGCCGGCGGCGTCGGCTCGATCCTGACCCAGCTCGCACGCCAGCTGACGAAACTCACGGTGATCGGCACCGCGTCGCGTCCGGAAACCCAGGCCTGGCTGCGCGAGCTCGGCGCGCACCACGTGATCGACCACCACCAGCCGCTGCTGCCGCAGCTGCAGGCGGCCGGCGTGCCGCAGGTCACCGCGGTCGCCGGGCTGACACACACGCCCAGCTACTACACGCAGATCGTGGAGGCGCTCGCGCCGCAGGGCAAGCTGGCACTGATCGACGACTTCAAGGAGCCGCTGGACGTGATGGCGCTCAAGCGCAAGAGCCTGTCGCTGCACTGGGAGCTGATGTTCACGCGCTCGATGATGCAGACCGCCGACATGCACAAGCAGCACGAGCTGCTCGACGAGGTGGCGGCGCTGATCGACGCCGGCCGGCTGCGCAGCACGCTGGGCGAGCATTTCGGCACCATCAACGCGGCCAACCTGAAGCGCGCCCATGCCTTCATCGAGAGCGGCAAGGCGCGCGGCAAGGTGGTGCTCGAGGGCTTTTGACAAGACCTCGGGCTAGCATCCCGGGGTGCATTCCCTTCTCGCGCCCCGACCCGTCCGCCTTCTCCTCACTCTCGTCGCCGGGGCCGCCGCAGCCGGGCTGTGCCTGCTGCTGCACACGCCGCTGCCGTGGATGATCGGCCCGCTGGTCGCCACCGCGATCGGCTGCATGGCCGGCCTGCCGATGGCGGCGGCGACGCCGCTGCGCAACGCCGGCCAGTGGGCCATCGGCACGGTGCTCGGCCTGTACTTCACGCCGCAGGTGGTCGGCATCGTCGCGAGCCACTGGGCGGTGATCCTCGCCGGCATCGCATGGGCCCTGCTGCTGGGCGCGCTGTTCGGCGTCTTCCTGAAGCGCGCCAACGCCGGCACGCTGGCGCTCGACCGGCCGACGCTGTTCTTCGCCAGCGCGATCGGCGGCGCCTCCGAGATGGCGGTGCTGGCCGAGCGCTACGGCGGCCGCATGGACCTGGTCGCAAGCGCCCATTCGCTGCGCATCCTGCTGGTCGTGCTGACGATCCCGTTCGGCTTCCAGTTTGCCGGCCTGCACGGGCTGGACCCGACGCTGCCGGGCCCGCAGACGGTCGAATGGCAGGGGCTGCTGCAGCTGATCGCGCTGACGATCGCGGGTGGCGCCTTCCTGCGCTGGCGCGGCGTCTCGAACCCGTGGGTGCTGGGGCCGCTGTTCGTCGCGTTCGGCCTCACGGCCACCGGCGTCGAGCTGTCGGCGGTGCCGAAGTGGATGACCAACCTCGGCCAGCTGTTCATCGGCGTCGCGCTCGGCACGCGCTTCACGCCGGCCTTCCTGCACACGGCGCCGCGCTGGCTGCTGAGCGTCGGCGCCGGCACGCTGGCGATGATCGTGCTGTCGGCGGGCTTCGCGCTCGGGGTCGCGCAGCTCAGCGGCCTGCATCCGGCGACGGTGATGCTCGGCACCTCGCCGGGCGGCATCGCCGAGATGTGCCTGACCGCGCGCACGCTCGAACTCGGCGTGCCGGTTGTCACGGCCTTCCACGTGACGCGCATGGCCGCGGTGGTGCTGCTGGCCTCGCCGATGTTCCGCTGGTCGGCGCAGGCCGCCTGATCAGCCGCGCTTCATGCGCGCCCGGAACAGCTCGGGGATGCCGACCTCGCGCGGTCCGGGCACCAGCTCGAAGGACTCGCCCGCCTGCAGCGTGCCGGGCGAGCGCACGGCAAGGTAGAAGCCGCACCAGGCGCTGGACGCCATCATCTTCGCCGCCTGGTTGAAACCCATCGCGTGGTTGAACTTGAAGCAAGGGAAACGCGGTTCGCTGACGGCGAGCTCGCAGTCGGCGAAGCGCAGCACGTCGCCGATCCAGACCTGGTTTTCCAGCAGGCCGGCGAGCGTCAGGTTCTCGCCGATCGCGCCGGGCGGCAACGGCTGGTTCCAGTCGGCCACCTGGGCCTGCGCGCGCACCGTCTGCCAGAACGCATAGTGCTCGCTGGGGTAGGCGTAGACGGCCTTCGACAGGCCGCCGTGCACGCTGGGATCGGCCTGCTCGTCGCCGTCCAGCCCCATCGGCAGCACCGCGACCCGGCCGTCCGCCGGCTGCTTGCCGATCGCGGTGAGCACCGCGCGGCCGTCGATCGAGACCTCGGTCGCGCGGGCGCGGTTGACGCTGAGCAGGCGCGCGCTCATCCGGCGCGCCAGCCACGCACGCTGCCGGCGACGCGGCGCCCCTGCGGACCCGAGACCCACTGCGTGAACAGCTTGGCGGCCGGGTGGTTGACGCGGAACGAGCGCATCACGTGGACCTCGGTCGCAAGCAAGGGGTCGCCTTCGACGACGATCGCGAGCGGCTTGGCCGGGTGGGCCAGCCAGGCGCCGCGCTCGACCAGCGCATAGGCGTTCTGCGCGGCGGCCTGCGCGACGATCGGTGACTTGGCATCCGCCGTGGCATACCAGGGCGCCGCCGGCGCGATCTTCGCGGCGCGCCACAGCGGCAGTTCGGCCAGCGTCGCGCCACTGCCGTTGCCCGACGTCAGGAAACGCGCCTGCGCGTTCGCGATCGCCATCAGCGCCGCGGCGATGTCCTTGGTGCCGAGCACGCCGGCCGGGTCCTTCGCCTTCTTGCCCTTGCCTTCGACCGGGCCGACCAGCACGAAGTCGCCGAGCGCGATGCGGTGGCGGTCATGGGCGAGACCCTGCTTCTCGAGCTGGGCCTCCAGCTCCGGCGCATTGGTCATCGCCATGTCGATCTCGCCGCGCTCCAGCGCCTGGATCAACCCGGCGCTCTGGCCGCCGGACACCTGGACGGCGACGCCGGTGTCGCGCCCGAAGCCCTTCTGGAAGGCCTGGCCGAGCCCGGATTCGAGCAGCGACTGCTCCACGCCCATCAGCAGCGGGTCGGCCAGCGACTTGCGCTGGGCCGCCTGGGCGGCGAGGGAGAAGGGGAGGCCGCCGGCGGCCGCGAGGGAGAGGAGGAGGCGTCGTCGCATCATCCGACGATCTTAAGCGGGCCCGAATTCGGCCCCGCCGGCCTGCAACAGAACCGCCGAAAAAGTCACAACTGCTTTGCATGCCGGCATTCGGAATTTGCATGGCCCCCCGGGCTGCGGTGGTTACCGCGCGATTACAGTGGCGCGACAATGCCTTGCCCGGTACAAGGCACATCGATTGCCCATCGGCGATGAAACCGGCTGTTCCTCGATCACGGTCGCGGCGGCATGGGGCGAGCCCGGAGGTTCGCCCGATTCCGCCTTCCTTGACTTTGATGATTGGAGCCACCATGAACCGACCCGTGATGGAGGGTTTGCGCCTGAACGCGCCCGCTTACGTCAAACATGCGCGCCTGATGGCGTGGGTGGCCGAGATGGCCGCGCTCACCGAGGCCCGCGACGTGCACTGGTGCGACGGCAGCACCGCCGAATACGACAGGCTGTGCGCCCAGCTGGTGGCGGCCGGCACCTTCAAGAAGCTGAACCCCGAGCTGCGCCCCAACAGCTACCTGGCCTGCAGCAGCCCGAGCGACGTCGCCCGCGTCGAGGACCGCACCTTCATCTGCAGCGCGAAGAAGGAAGACGCCGGCCCGACCAACAACTGGATGGATCCGGCCGAGATGCGCGCGCTGCTGCAGACGGGTGATCAGGCCCTGTTCCGCGGCGCGATGAAGGGCCGCACGATGTACGTCGTGCCGTTCAGCATGGGGCCGCTGGGCTCGCCGATCGCGCACATCGGCGTCGAGCTGTCCGACAGCCCGTACGTCGCGGTCAACATGAAAATCATGACGCGCATGGGCCGCGCGGTGCTCGACGTGCTGGGCAGCGACGGCGATTTCGTGCCGTGCATGCACACCGTCGGCGCGCCGCTGGAGCCGGGCCAGAAGGATGTCGCGTGGCCATGCAACACCACCAAGTACATCGTCCACTACCCCGAGACGCGCGAGATCTGGAGCTACGGCTCGGGCTATGGCGGCAACGCGCTGCTGGGCAAGAAGTGCTTCGCGCTGCGCATCGCCAGCACGATGGGCCGCGACGAGGGCTGGCTGGCCGAGCACATGCTGATCCTCGGCGTCGAAAGCCCCGAAGGCAAGAAGCACCACGTGGCCGCCGCGTTCCCGAGCGCCTGCGGCAAGACCAACTTCGCGATGCTGATCCCGCCGGCCGGCCTGCCGGGCTGGAAGGTCACGACCATCGGCGACGACATCGCGTGGATCAAGCCGGCGGCCGATGGCCGCCTGCATGCGATCAACCCGGAGGCGGGCTACTTCGGCGTCGCGCCGGGCACCAACGAGAAGACCAACGCCAACTGCATGGCCAGCCTGAAGCGCGACGTGATCTTCACGAACGTCGCGCTCACCGATGACGGCGACGTCTGGTGGGAAGGCATGACCGACGTGCCGCCGGCGCAGCTGACCGACTGGCAGGGCAAGCGCTGGACACCGCAGATCGCCAAGGAAACCGGCGCGAAGGCGGCACACCCGAATGCGCGCTTCACCGTGCCGGCCACCAACAACCCGGCGCTCGACCCGGAGTGGGACAACCCGGCCGGCGTCGCGATCGACGCGATCATCGTCGGCGGGCGCCGCTCGACCACGGTGCCGCTGGTCACCGAAGCGCGCAACTGGACCGAGGGCGTCTACATGGCCGCGACGATGGGCAGCGAGACCACCGCCGCCGCCGCCGGCCAGCAGGGCGTGGTGCGGCGCGATCCGTTCGCGATGCTGCCCTTCATCGGATACAACATGAGCGACTACTTCCAGCACTGGCTGTCGCTGGGTGCGAAGCTGCAGGCGAAGGGGGCGACGCTGCCGAAGATCTACTGCGTCAACTGGTTCCGCAAGGGCGACGACGGCAAGTTCGTCTGGCCCGGCTACGGCGAGAACATGCGCGTGCTGAAGTGGATGCTGGAGCGTGTCGAAGGCACGGGCCGGGGCCGCGAGAACGCGTTCGGCGTGACGCCGGCCTACCAGGACCTGAACTGGAACGGGCTGGACTTCAACGCCGCGCAGTACGAGCAGGTGACGGGTGTGGATGACGCGTCATGGAAGGCCGAACTGGCGCTGCACGACGAGCTGTTCAGGCAGCTGGCGTACCACCTGCCGGCGGAACTGGCGGCGACCAAGGCGCGGATCGAGGCGCGGCTGGGCGCGTGAGCGCCACTGCCGCCGGAATGTACTTGTCGAGAATGCCCAGCAGGGCATCCGCTTCCGCCTGGGAGACGGGTGGGAACGGAGACTGGTACGAGGTGGCATTGCGCCTCGCATGCGCCCGGGTGACCAGGGCGAACTCGGCGGAGCCCAGCTTCAGGTCCGTGCTGACACGCTGAATCGCGAGATTGCGACCGGCATCCTTGGTGCGAACCTGGTAATGCTCCAGCACGGCCTGCACCAGTTGGAAGTAGCCCTCGTAGGCCAGGGTAAAGGTCTGCAGCGGCAAGCGCTCGCCGAGCGAGCGGGCCGACGCCAGGTAGTCCTGTGCATTGCGCAGGTACTGCGCGATGGCCCCTTCGGTCGGGACCACGGCCTCGAGCGCCTTGGCCTTGATGAGGTTCTCGTATTCAGCCGGCCGGGTCATGGGGGAGGATCGGGATCCGTGGTCCGTGAGCGATTTGCGCCAGGACGCTATCACTGCCCATGAGCTGCGACCACTCGCTTGGCGCGTACAGGTTCAAATGGACCGGGCGGCCAAGTCGCTGCTCCAGTTCCAGCAGCGCTTGTGTCAGCTCCAGCAACGGCGCCGTGCCAACGACGACCAGATCGATGTCGCTTTGATGCGAGTCGGTGCCTGACACCACCGAGCCGAAGACGAAGGCCTCGGCGATCTGCTGCTCGAATGGCACCAGCGCTTCGCGCAGCGGTTCAGCCAGCCCGAACGATTTCTGCGCGATGCTCCGCAACTCCGGATACAGGAAAAAGGCGGTATTGGCCCTGATGGATCGCTGACGCCCCCGCCGCGGCTCCTCGACCAGCACACCGACTTCGACCAGGCGGTCGATCTGCTGCTGGGTGCTGCCCTTGCCCGTGCCGGCTCTCGCGAGCAACTCGTTGAGCGTGAAGCTGCGCGCCGGGTTGGCGTATACAGCGCCCAGGACACGCTGCAAACCCGGCGTCAGGAGGAAATCGATGGCACCCACTCAATATCCATTAAATAGGGACATAATCCCATATTATATGGATTAATGATTTCCGAGCATGCAATGACAAAGGCCCGCTGATGCGGGCCTTGTCGTTTGAGCGCCGGCCGCTCAGGCCTCGGCGTCGGCGCGGTCGGCGGCCGCGCGCAGGTCGGCGGCGTAGCTGGGCTGGCCGTCGCTGTAGCTGTCGGCCAGCGAGCGCAGGCGGCTCGCGGCTTCGGCCGGGCTTTCGACGGCCGGGCTCAGCAGGTTGGCCAGGGCGGCCGTGGCGAACGCATAGGCGCCCGAGAGGCGCTGCACGAAAGCCGTCGAGGCTTGCGAGTCAGCGTAGAAGTTCGAAGTGTTCATGATGGTCTCGAAGTGGGCCGCCGCCCGTGGCAGCGGCACCGGGTCAGTTGCCGTACAGCTCTTCGTGCCGGTCGGCGGCAGCGAACAGGTCCGCTGCGAAGCCGGGGTCGGTCTTCAGATACTGGCGAGCCATCGCTCGCACATCGGCGGCCTCACGGGCGGCTTGGTTTTCTTCGGCAGCGACGCGCTCGGCGGGCTTCAGCGCGTTCAGCAGCGCCGCGAAGGCGGCGGCGAACGGCGCGGCAAGGCGCGGGGCGGTGCGTTGCTGGGGGACTTGCAGGTCCATCGTGGTCGTGGTCATCGTGTTTCTTTCAGTTCGTTCAATCGCTGGTGGCGAATTCGGGGGGAGGCCGTGGTCGGCGGTGTCAGTGCTGGCTGGCGGAAGCTGAGCTGCGCAGCTGGGCTGCGAACTCGGGTTGCGACGCTTCGTAGCGGCTGGCCAGCGCCAGCAGTTCGGGACGGGCGCGGGTCTGTGCAACGGCTTCCAGCGAGGCCCAGACGCGTTGGCCCAGCAGGCTGATCAAGGTGCTCATGGAAATTCCTTTCAAGACTCGCGAAATCGTTTTCGACCTCGCATGCCGCTATCCTAGGGTTTACCCCAGGGTTCCGCCACTGAAAGCTGTGAATCAGTGATATACACAGCAGTGATATCTCGGTGTCCAGGAGTACGAAGCATGAATTTCCGCACACTTGACTTGAACCTGCTGCGTGTGTTTGACGCCGTGATGGCAGAAGGCAACCTGACGCGCGCGGCCGAACGGCTGGCGCTGACACAACCGGCGGTCAGCAACGCACTCAAGCGCCTGAAAGACTCCGTTGGAGAGGAACTGCTCACTCGCACATCGTTCGGGGTGAAGCCGACGCCGCGTGCGGAGCAGCTGTGGCCGGAAGTCCAGGCGGCGCTGGCGGCGCTGCGCCAGGCCTTCGCGCCGGGCGAATACGACCCGCAGAAAGATGTGGCGAACTTCCGACTCGCGATGGCGGACGCGACCGCGGCCATGCTGATGCCATCCCTGGTGCAGCAGATCGAGCAGATGCGAGCGCTTGCTAACTTGCGTGTGATCCCGCTGACGACCCGCGACCCCCGCCCGTTGCTGGAGCGCGGCGAAGTCGACTTCGCGGTCGGCTACTTTCCGGACGCGGTCGCCAACCTCGTGGCCCAGGGCAGTGCGAGCCCGATCCACCATGAGCGGCTCTACGACAGCCAGTACGTCTGCGTGATGCGGCGCGGCAACCCGCTGGCCGACGGGGAACTGACGCTGGACCGCTTCTGCGACGCCCACCACCTGCTGGTCAGCTTCTCGGGGCGCCCGCACGGGCTGGTCGACCAGGCGCTGACCCAGCTGCACCGCACGCGCCGCATCGTGCTCACCGTCAACCAGTTCTTCACCGCCGGGCGGGTGGTCGCGAGCAGCGACCTGCTGACCGTGCTGCCCCGCACCTTCATCGCCGCCACCGGCTACCAGGACCACCTGGTGCAGCGGCCGATCCCGCTGCCGCTGGCCGGCATCCACGTCGAGGCGCTGTGGCACATGCGGCACGACCGGGCCAGCGCCCACCAGTGGCTGCGCGCCCGGCTGGTCGAAGCCGCCGGGACGGCCGGCGGCTGACGCGGCATGGGCTTGACGTGCCCGGCAAGTTCCAGCATCCTGCGCGAAGTGGTCTAGACCACTTCAGTCGAACTCGCGCCAGGATCCCCCGATGAATTCCACCACCGACATGAAGACCGTCGCGCATGCCGCGGCACAGGCCGCCCGCTCGGCCCCGGGCCGCGTCGTGCGCGCGCCGCGCGGCAGCACGCTCAGCTGCAAGTCCTGGCTCGCGGAGGCGGCGTTCCGGATGATCCAGAACAACCTCGACCCCGAGGTCGCCGAGCGGCCCGAGGAGCTGGTGGTCTACGGCGGCATCGGCCGCGCCGCGCGCGATTGGGCCTGCTTCGACCAGATCCTCGCGTCGCTGCGCGAGCTGGAAGACGACGAATCCCTGCTGATCCAGTCCGGCAAGCCGGTCGGCGTGTTCAAGACGCATCCGGACGCGCCGCGCGTGCTGCTGGCCAACTCGAACCTGGTGCCCAAGTGGGCCACCTGGGAGCACTTCAACGAGCTCGACCGCCAGGGCTTGTTCATGTACGGGCAGATGACCGCCGGCTCGTGGATCTACATCGGCACGCAGGGCATCGTGCAGGGCACCTACGAGACCTTCGCCGAAGCCGCCCGCCAGCATTTCGGCGGCAGCCTGGCCGGGCGCTGGGTGCTGACCGCGGGCCTCGGCGGCATGGGCGGCGCGCAGCCGCTGGCCGCCACGTTCGCCGGCGGCGTCTCGCTGAACATCGAATGCCAGCAGAGCAGCATCGACTTCCGGCTGCGCACGCGCTACCTCGACAAGCAGGCCAGGGACCTCGACGACGCGCTGGCGCTGATCCAGTGGCACACCGCCAAGCGCGAGGCGGTGTCGATCGGCCTGCTCGGCAATGCCGCCGAGTTGCTGCCCGAGCTGGTGCGGCGCGCGAAGGCCGGCGGCATCCGCCCCGACATCGTCACCGACCAGACCTCGGCCCACGACCTGATCAACGGTTACCTGCCGGCCGGCTGGACGGTCGCGCAATGGCGCGATGCGCAGCGCGACCCGCACCAGCACGAACGCCTGAAGCAGGCGGCCGCGAAGTCCTGCGCGGTGCACGTGCAGGCGATGCTCGATTTCCACGCGATGGGCGTGCCCACCGTCGACTACGGCAACAACATCCGCCAGGTCGCGTTTGACCAGGGCGTGAAGAACGCCTTCGATTTCCCCGGCTTCGTGCCGGCCTACATCCGCCCGCTGTTCTGCGAAGGCAAGGGGCCGTTCCGCTGGGTCGCGCTGTCGGGCGACCCCGAAGACATCCGCAAGACCGACGCGAAGATCAAGCAGCTGTTCCCGCACAACGCGCACGTGCACCGCTGGCTCGACATGGCCGGCGAACGCATCGCGTTCCAGGGGCTGCCGGCACGCATCTGCTGGCTCGGGCTGGGTGAGCGCCACCTGGCCGGCCTGGCCTTCAACGAGATGGTGCGCAGCGGCGAGCTGAAGGCGCCGATCGTGATCGGCCGCGACCACCTGGACACCGGTTCGGTCGCGAGCCCGAACCGGGAGACCGAAGGCATGAAGGACGGCACCGACGCGGTGTCCGACTGGCCGCTGCTGAACGCGCTGCTCAACGCCTCGGGTGGCGCCACCTGGGTCTCGCTGCACCACGGCGGCGGGGTCGGCATGGGCTACTCGCAGCACGCCGGCATGGTGATCGTCGCCGACGGCACCGACGCGGCGGCGAAGCGCCTGGCCCGCGTGCTGGTCAACGACGCCGGCTCGGGCGTGATGCGCCATGCCGATGCCGGCTACGAGCTGGCGGTGCAGACGGCGCACGCGCAGCACCTGAAGCTGCCGATGATCGCCCCGTGACGCGCGAGCTGCTGGACCTGCAGGCGACCCCCGCCGTGCCGTGGCGCAACGGCGCCGGCGTGACGCGCGAACTGGCCGTGCAGCCGCCGGGCGCGGCGCTCGATTTCGACTGGCGCGCGAGCGTGGCCGAGATCGGCCACGACGCGCCGTTCTCCGCCTTCCCCGGCATCGACCGCTGCATCGTGCTGCTGCGCGGTGCAGGCATGCGCTTGTCGTCGGCGGATGGGCGAATCGACGAACGCCTGGCGTACGCACACCAGCCGTTCCACTTCCCGGGCGACGAGGCCTTGCGTGCCGAGCTGCTGGCCGGCCCGTGCCGCGACTTCAACGTGATGACGCGGCGCGGTCGCTGCCGTGCCGAGGTCACCCCCCTGCACCACGACACGCAGACGCAGCCCGCGCAGGCTGGCCTGCTGTTCGCGAGCCTGGGCCACTGGGTCGACGGCGCGCGGCGGCTCGGCCCGCTGCAGGCCTGGCTGTGGCGCGACAGCCTGCCCGCGCTGCAATTGCGCGCCGAAGGCGACGCCGCCTGCGCATTGCTGGTTCGCATCGAGACCGCGCCATGACCGCCGGCTCGCTGTTCGCCAGCCACGCGCTGCTGCCGCAAGGCTGGGCCGACGACGTGCTGCTGCAGTGGGACGCCACCGGCACGCTGACCTGCGTCGAGGCCGGCATGAACGCCGGCGCGACGGTCGAGCGCGCGCCCGGTGCGCTGCTGCCCGGCCTGCCCAACCTGCATTCGCATGCCTTCCAGCGCGCCTTCGCCGGCCTCACCGAGCACCGCAGCGCCGAGCAGGACAGCTTCTGGAGCTGGCGCACGCTGATGTACCGCTTCGCGCAGGCGCTGACGCCGGATGCGTTGCAGGCCATCGCGACGCAGCTGTACATCGAGATGCTGCAGGCCGGCTACACGGCGGTGTGCGAGTTCCACTACGTGCACCACCAGCCCGACGGCCGCGTGCATGCGGATGCGGCCGAGATGTCGCTGCGCCTCGTCGCGGCCGCGCGCACGGCCGGCATCGGCCTGACGATGCTGCCGGTGCTGTACCAGGCGAGCGGCTTCGGCGGCCAGCCGCCGCTGGCCGGGCAGCGCCGCTTCCTGAACAGCGTCGACGGGTTGCTGGGCCTGGTCAGCCGGCTGCGCCACGAGGGCGTGCGCGTCGGCGCGGCGCCGCATTCGCTGCGTGCCGTGGCGCCCGAGGCCTTGCGCGACCTGCTCGGCGGGCTGCACGGCGCCGACCCCGGCGCCCCGGTGCACATCCACGTGGCCGAACAGCAGCGCGAGGTCGACGACTGCCTGGCCTGGAGCGGCCAGCGGCCGGTGCAATGGCTGCTCGACCATGCCGGCGTCGATGCGCGCTGGTGCCTGGTGCATGCGACCCACCTCGACGCGTCGGAGCGGCGCGGCCTCGCCCGCAGCGGGGCGGTGGCCGGCCTGTGCCCGAGCACCGAGGCCAACCTGGGCGATGGTGTCTTTGATGCCGAGGCCCACGTCGCCGACGGCGGCAGCTGGGGCATCGGTTCCGACAGCCATGCGAGCGTCGACGCTGCCGAAGAGCTGCGCCTGCTCGAATACAGCCAGCGCCTGACGAAGCAGCGCCGCAACGTGTTGGCCACGCCGGCGCAGCCTCAGGTGGCCGATGCGATGTGGCTGGCCGCGGTGGCCGGCGGCGCGCGGGCGAGCGGACGCGCGGTCGGCGGCCTGCGCATTGGCCAGCAGGCGGACTTCGTCCACCTCGCGCCCGGCGAGCTGCAGGCGGGCCTGTCCGCATCGCAGCGCCTGGCCAGCCACGTCTTCGCGAACCATGGCGAGCGCGCCGTCACCGACGCGTGGGTGGGCGGCCGGCGCCGCGTCGAGCACGGCCGCCACGTGGCCGGCGACGGCGCGGCACGGGCCTTCGCCGCGGCGCGCGCGCAACTGCTGGGGGCCTCATGACCGACCTGTTGATCCGCAACGTGCGCATCGTCGACGGGCTCGACGAGACCTGCACACCCTCGGCCCTCGGCTACGTGGCGATCGCGCAAGGCCACGTCGCACGCTGCGGCCCGATGTCCGCCCTGCCGGCCGGGCTGAACCCGCGCGGCGAACTGGATGGCCAGGGCGCGTTGCTCACTGCCGGCCTGATCGATTGCCACACCCACCTGGTGTACGCCGGCGACCGGGCACGGGAGTTCGAGCTGCGACTGCAGGGCGCCACCTACGAGGAGATCGCGCGTGCCGGCGGCGGCATCCGCTCGACGGTGCGCAAGACGCGCGATGCCACGCCCGACGCGCTGTTCGACGCTTCGGCGCGCCGCCTGCGCGAGCTGATGCGCCATGGCGTCACGACGGTCGAGATCAAGTCCGGCTACGGCCTGTCGCTCGACGCGGAGCGCAAATGCCTGCAGGTCGCGCGCCGGCTCGGCGAGGCGTTTCCGATCAACGTGCGCACCACGCTGCTGGCCGCGCATGCGCTGCCGCCGGAGTTCGAAGGCCGGCCCGACGCCTACATCGACGAGATCGCCCTGCACCTGCTGCCGCAGATCGCGCAGGACGGCCTGGCCGACGCCGTCGACGCCTTCTGCGAGACCATCGGCTTCACGCCGGCCCAGGTGCGGCGCGTGTTCGACGCCGCGCGGCGGCACCGCCTGCCGGTCAAGCTGCATGCCGAGCAGCTGTCCAACCAGCGGGGTGCCGCGCTCGCCGCCGAGTTCGGTGCGCTGTCGGCCGACCACCTGGAGCACGTCGACGAGGCCGGCGTCGCCGCGATGGCGCGCGCCGGCATGGTGGCGGTGATGCTGCCCGGCGCGTACTACTTCCTGCGCGACACCGTCGCGCCGCCGATCGCGCTGTTCCGCCGGCACCGCGTGCCGATGGCCGTCGCGACCGACTGCAACCCGGGCACCAGTCCCGGCACGCACCTGCCGCTGATGATGAACATGGCCTGCACGCTGTTCCGCATGACGCCGGCCGAGGCGCTGCTGGGCGTGACGCGCCATGCGGCGCAGGCGCTGGGCCTCGCGGCGACGCACGGCAGCGTCGAAGCGGGCAAGGTGGCCGACCTGTGCCTGTGGGACCTCGACCACCCCGCCGCGCTGAGCTACGCGATCGGCGCGAGCCCGCTACGCACTCGCCTGCAGCGCGGCCTCGAGCATCCGCTGTAGCAGCGGCCGCACGCGCGCCGCCAGGTCGGGCCGGAAGCCGAACGGCGCCGGCTCGTCCATGTAGGTGCCGTGGCACATCTCCATCTGCAGCGCGTGCACGTTGCGCGCCGGCTCGCCGTAGTGGCGCGTGATGTAGCCGCCCTTGAAGCGGCCGTTGCTGACCTGCGTGTAGTCGTGCTGGCCGCGCAGCACCGCCTCGACCGCCACTTGCACCAGCGGCGCGCAGGCGCGGCCCTGGTCGGTGCCGAGGTTCAGGTCGGGCAGCTTGCCGTCGAAGAAGCGCGGCAGGACGCTGGCGATCGAGTGCGCGTCCCACAGCACCGCGACGCCGTGCAGGTCGCGCAGCCGTTCGAGCTCGCCGCGCAGCGCGACGTGGTACGGGCGCCAGAAGCGCTCGCGCCGCGCGTCGACCTCGGCCTCATCGGGCTCCTGGCCGGCGAGGTACAGCGGCTGCTTGCGAAAGGTGTCGCGCGGCACCAGGCCGGTCGTGTCCTGGCCCGGGTAGAGGTTGCTGTCCTCCGGCGGCCGGTTCAGGTCGATCACGTAGCGCGAGTACGCCGGCACCAGCGTGCTCGCGCCCATGCGCACGGCGAAGTCGTACAGCAGCGGCAGGTGCCAGTCGGTGTCGGCCCGCAGCAGCGCCTCGGGCGTCATGCGGGCCTCGATGTCCGAGGGGATGTCGGTGCCCGCGTGCGGGAACGACAGCAGCAGCGGGACGCTGCCCCGCGTCAGTGCAAACGTGCTTGGATCCATGCGTGAAAACACCAGCGGTGAGCGCGCCGAAGTGGCCTAGACAAGCAAAGGCCCGAGTGTAGACTGCCCGGCACAGGGCTTGCATCATGCCCGCCACCTTGTCCCTTCCCACAGGAGTCGTGATGAATGCAGTGCGTGCCTTGAGGTGGTCCCTGGGCGCCGTCGTCGCCGTCGTTTCGATCGGGATGGGGGCGGCGCTGCCGGCCTGGGCGCAGGAGACCCCGGTGGCGATCGCGATCTCCGGCTGGACCGGCTTCGCGCCGCTGACGCTCGCCAAGGAGGCCGGCATCTACAAGAAGCACGGGCTGGACGTGTCGATCAAGAAGATCCCGCAGAAGGACCGCCACCTGGCGATCGCCTCGGGCGACGTGCAGTGCGCCGCGACGACGGTCGAGACCTGGGTGGTCTGGAACGCCAACGGCGTCGCGACGACGCAGATCTTCCAGCTCGACAAGAGCTTCGGCGCCGACGGCATGGTGGTGCGCAACGGCATCGAGAAGATCGCCGACCTGAAGGGCAAGACGGTGGCCGCGTCGGCGCCGGGCACCGCGCCGTACTTCGGCCTGGCCTGGATGCTGAAGAAGAACGGGTTGTCGATCAAGGACGTCAAGGTCGTCACGCTGGAGCCGCAGGCCGCGGCCAACGCCTTCGTCGCGAACGCCGGCGACCTGGACGCCGCGATGACCTACGAGCCCTACCTGTCGACGGTGCGCGCCAGGCCCGAAGCCGGCAAGATCATCGCGACCACGCTCGACTACCCGATGGTGATGGACACCTTCGGCTGCACGCCGAAGTTCCTGAAGGACAACCCGAAGGCCGCGAAGGCGCTGGCCGACAGCTACTTCGATGCGCTGGAGATGATCCGCAAGGAGCCGAAGAAGTCGTTCGAGATCATGGGCGCCGACGTCAAGCAGAGCGGCGAGGCGTTCGAGAAGTCGCAGGCCTACCTGCGCTGGCAGGACCGGGCCGCCAACCAGCGCTTCTTCACCAGCGTGCTGCAGCCCTTCAGCAAGGAAGCGGCCGAGCTGCTGCTCGAGATCGGCAGCATCAAGCAGATCCCCGACCTGAAGGGCCTGGCGGACAGCAGCTTCGTCCAGTGAAGCCGCTGCTTGCGGTCGAGCCCGGGCGGCGCATCGCGCTCGGGGTCGCCTTCTTCGTGCTGTTCTTCGCCGTGTGGGCGGTCGCGACGCTGGGCGGCTTCGTGTCGAAGACCTTCCTGGCCGACCCGCTGACGATGGTGCGGTCCGGCTGGGATCTGTTGACGCAGCAAGGCTTCGCGCACGACATCGGCATGACGATGTGGCGCGTGCTCGGCGGCTTCGTCGTGGCCGCGCTGGTCGCGCTGCCGCTGGGCGTCGCGATGGGCGCCTACAAGCCGGTCGAGGCCTTCTTCGAGCCCTTCGTCTCGTTCGCGCGCTACCTGCCGGCGTCGGCCTTCATCCCCTTGCTGATCCTGTGGGCCGGCATCGGCGAGGCGCAGAAGCTGGCGGTGATCTTCCTCGGCTCGTTCTTCCAGCTGGTGCTGATGATCGCGGTCAGCGTCGGCAACACGCGGCGCGACCTGGTGGAGGCCGCCTACACGCTGGGCGCGCGCGACTGGGGCATCGTGCGCCGCGTGCTGATCCCGGCCGCCGCGCCCGAGATCGCCGAGACGCTGCGGCTGGTGCTGGGCTGGGCCTGGACCTACGTGATCGTGGCCGAGCTGATCGGTGCGTCCAGCGGCATCGGCCACATGATCACCGACAGCCAGGCGCTGCTGGCCACCGACCAGATCATCTTCGGCATCATCACGATCGGCGTGATCGGGCTGGTGTCCGACCTCGGGTTCAAGCGCATGAACCGCCGCCTCTTCCGCTGGGCTTCACTGTGAGTCGTTTGTCGATCCGCGGCGTGGGCCGCACCTTCCCCGGCGTGAACGGCGGCGCGCCGACGCTCGCGCTGCAACCGACGAACCTGGAGGTCGCCGACAACGACTTCATCACGGTGCTCGGACCGTCCGGCTGCGGCAAGTCGACGCTGCTGCGCATCGTGGCCGGGCTGGACACGCCGAGCGTCGGCGAGGTCCTGCTCGACGACCAGCCGGTGCACGGCCCCGGCGCCGACCGCGGCATGGTGTTCCAGAGCTACACGCTGTTCCCTTGGCTCACGGTGCGGCAGAACATCTGCTTCGGGCTGCGCGAGAAAGGCATGGCCGGGGCGCAACAGCACGAGATCGCCGATCGATTCATCGCCGAGGTGGGGCTCACCGGCTTCGAATCGCACTACCCGAAGCAGCTGTCGGGCGGCATGCAGCAGCGCGTCGCGCTGGCGCGGGCGCTGGCCAACGACCCGAAGATCCTGCTGCTCGACGAGCCCTTCGGCGCACTCGACAACCAGACGCGCGCGCTGATGCAGGAGCTGCTGCTGTCGATCTGGGACCTGCACCGAAAGACGGTGCTGTTCGTCACGCACGACATCGACGAGGCGATCTTCATGGCCAACCGCTGCGCGGTGTTCAGCGCGCGGCCGGGGCGCATCAAGACCGAGCTCGCGATCGACCTGCCATACCCACGGCACTACACGGTGAAGACGACGCCGCGGTTTTCAGAATTGAAGGCGCAGGTGACGGAGGACATCCGCAGCGAGAGCCTCAAGGCCGCCGGCATGGATGCATGATGGACGATCCCGGATGCCAATCCGGGTTTGTCCGTCACGCGAGTTCGATCATCCGCGTCGCCGCCTCGATGTCCGGCGCCATCAACCGGTCCTGCTTCAGGAACGGCACCTGCTCGCGCAGCCGCGCATGCAGCGCCTCGAGCGCCGGTGACGAGCGCAGCGGCCGGTGGAAATCCAGCGCCTGGGCCGCCGCCAGCCATTCGATCGCGACGATGCCTGCCGTGTTGTCCAGCATCTGGTGCAAACGCCGCGCCGCATAGGTGGCCATCGACACGTGGTCTTCCTGGTTGGCCGAGGTCGGCAGCGAATCGACGCTGGCCGGGTGCGCCAGCGACTTGTTCTCGGACGCCAGCGCGGCGGCCGTCACCTGCGCGATCATGAAGCCGGAATTGAGCCCGCCGTTCTCCACCAGGAAGGCCGGCAGCCCCGAGATGCCCGGGTCCATCAGCATCGCGGTGCGGCGCTCGGACAGCGCGCCGATCTCGGCGATCGCCAGCGCCAGGTTGTCGGCCGCGAAGGCCACCGGCTCGGCGTGGAAGTTGCCGCCCGACAGCGCCTCCATCGTGTCTGCGAAGACCAGCGGGTTGTCGGAGACGCCGTTGGCCTCGGTCAGCAGCACGTTCCACGCGTGCTGCATCTGGTCGAGGCAGGCGCCCATCACCTGCGGCTGGCAGCGCAGGCAGTACGGGTCCTGCACCTTGTCGCAATCGAGGTGCGACTGGCGCAGCGGGCTGCCGGCCAGCCAGCTGCGGTAGCTGGCCGCCACCTTGCGCTGGCCGGGCTGGCCGCGCACTTTGTGGATGCGATCGTCGAACGGGGTGTCGGCGCCCTTGGCCGCGTCCACCGTCATCGCGCCGATGCCGATCGCGGCGTCGAAGATGCGCTCGAGCCGCTGCGTCGCGACCAGCGCCAGCGCGGTCGACGCCTGCGTGCCGTTCAGCAGCGCCAGGCCCTCCTTCGGGCCCAGCACCAGCGGCTCGATGCCGGCGTGCGTCAGTGCCTGCAGCGCGCCCACGCGCTTGCCGTCGACGAAAGCCTCGCCGATGCCGATCAGCACACCGGCCAGGTGGGCCAGCGGCGCCAGGTCGCCGGAGGCGCCGACCGAGCCCTTCTCCGGCACCACCGGCAGCACGTCGGCCGCCAGCAGCGCGAGCAGCGCATCGATCACCTGCGGGCGCACGCCGGAGACGCCGTGCGCGAGGCTGGCCGCCTTCAGCAGCAGCATCAGCCGCACCACCGGGGCCGCCATCGGCTGGCCGACGCCGGCGCTGTGCGACAGCACCAGGTTCTTCTGCAGTTGCGCCAGCTGGTCGTCGGCGATGCGCGTCTGCGCCAGCTTGCCGAAGCCGGTGTTGATGCCGTAGACCGGCTCGTGGCGCGACATCAGCGTCGCGACCGCCTGCACGCTGGCCTCGATGCCGGCACGGGCCGACGGCGCGATGCCGAAGCGGGCGCCGCCGGCGGCGGCGTCGAGCAGCATCGCCTTGTCGAGCTGGCCGGGGGTGATCAGGTGCGCGGGCGTCGTCATGGGGATCCTCGCCAAGTGGTCTAGACAACTTTAGCACAGGGGTAAGATCGAACGATGAAATCCAGCGACGGAACGCTGCCGTACGAAGCAGTCAAGAACTCGATCCGCCACCGCATCGCCGAAGGCGGCTGGCAGCCCGGCGTGCGCCTGCCGTCCGAGCGCGAGCTGGTGCAGGAGTTCGGCTGCGCGCGCATGACGGTGCACCGCGCGCTGCGCGAGCTCGAGGACGAGGGCTTGATCGAGCGGCGCCAGGGCTCGGGCTCGTACGTGGCCGAGCTGCACCCGATCTCCAACCTGCTGCAAGTGCGCGACATCCACGACGAGATCGTCGAGCGCGGCCACCGCCACACCACGCGGGTGTGCAGCATCGCGCGCGAGAAGGCGAGCGCCGAGATCGCCGCGGCGATGCGGCTGCGCAAGGGCGCGCCGGTGATCCGCTGCCGCCTGGTGCACCTGGAGAACGGCGTGCCGATCCAATACGAAGACCGGCACGTCAACCCGGCCCTGGCGCCCGACCTGCTGGCGCAGGACTTCACCCAGGTGACGCCCTCGCACGTGCTGTTCGAGCATGCGCCGCTGACCGAGGCCGAGCAGGTGGTGGAGGCGGTGCTCGCCACCGAGGAGCAGGCGCGCCTGCTCGACGTCGCACCCGGCAGCGCGCTGCTGCAGGTGTCGCGGCGCACGCTGTCGCAGGGCATCGTCGCATCGGTGGCGCGGCTGGTGCATCCGGGCGGGCGCTACCGGCTGATCGGCAGCTTCTCGGCGGGCCGGACCTGAGCGGCGCGCGGAAGCGACGACAATCCGGGCTCGATCGTCGTCCAAGAGACCTGCCATGCCCGCGCCCACCGCCCTTCCCGCCTCCTTGCCCCCTGCCCACGACCTGAGCGACGCCGAGTTCGCCGAGCTCGACGAGCTGCTCGCCGCGACCCCCGAGCCGCTGCAACCGGTCGACGCGGTGATGCTCGACGGCTTCCTGTGCGGCGTGCTGGTGCAGCCGGTGATGCTGGCACCCGACACCTGGCTGCCGCACGTGTTCGATTTCGACGGCACGCCGCTGCCGGACGACGTCGACGCCACCTGGCTGGAACGCACCCAGGCGTTGATCCTGCGCCGCTATGCCGCGCTGAACCGCGCGATCGTCGAGGACGGCTGGTTCAACCCGCTGGTGCTGGAGTTCGACGACGAGTACCCGCCGGCGCCGCTGGCCGAGGGCGAGATCGACCCGATGGAAGGCCTGGCCGAGGTCTCGCAGCCGCTGATGCCGTGGGTGGCCGGCTTCCAGCACGCGGCGATCTGCTTCCCCGACCTGGCCGAGATGCCGCAGGACGCGGTGATGACCTCGCTGGCACGGCTGTACCGCCACCTGCCGGCCGAGACCGACGACGAGCGCGAGGTCGTCGCGACGCTGGACCGCGAGTACCCGCTGTCGACGCTGGACGACGCGATCGAGGAGATGGTGACGACGGTGGCCGAGCTGTCGGACCTGACGCGCGATGCGCGCTACCGGGTCGACACCATCAAGCGCGAGGCGCCGAAGGTGGGCCGCAACGACCCGTGCCCCTGCGGCAGCGGCAAGAAGTTCAAACAGTGCCACGGCGCCACTTGAGCCGGTGAAGCTGCAACTGCTGTCGGACCTGCACCAGGAGACCGAGACCTTTTCGCCCGAGCCCGCCCCCGGCGCCGAACTGCTGGTGCTGGCCGGCGACGTCGACAGCACCTGGAAGGCCTTCGACCACTTCCGCGGCTGGCCGGTGCCGATCGTCTTCGTCGCCGGCAACCACGAGTTCGACGGCCGCGAGCTGAGCGAGACCTGGCCGGTGCTGCGCGAGCGCGTGGCGTCGCTCGGCATGACGATGCTGGAGCGCGAGACCTGCCTCCGCACCGGCGCCGACGGCCGGCGCATCCGTTTCGCCGGCACGGTGCGCTGGTGCGATTTCGACCTGTTCGGCGAGGCCCAGCGCGACAAGTCGATGCGTGCCGGCTCGTACTTCATGAAGGTGCAGCGCTCGACGCTGAACGGCGAGCCGTTCGCCGCGCCGCAGGTGCGCGACGAGGCCCTGGCCTGCCGCGCCTGGCTGGCCGCCGCGCTGGCCGAGCCGCCGGATGCGGATGCGACCGTCGTCATCACCCATTTCGGACCCAGCTTGCGCAGCGCCGACCCGCGCTACGGCAGCCAGTCCGGCACCGCGAGCTTCTGCAATGCCGACGACGACCTGCTGCCCGGCGCCGACCTGTGGATACACGGGCACGTGCACTGCCGGCACGACTACACCGTCGCGCATGCGCGGGGCGTGACGCGGGTGGTGTGCAACGCGCGCGGCCACACGAAGCGTGGCGAGCCCGAGGGTTACGACGGGCAGCGCGTGATCGAGGTGTGAGCCGGTCTGCGGACCGGCATCCGGATCATCGGCGGGGAACGATGCGGCTCATCCAGCCCAGCGGCGCGGGGGCCGTGGCGCCGGCTTCGAAGCGGTCGAACTCGCTGTCGCGCGGCGGCGACAGGCTCATGTCCAGCCCGAACGCGGTGCCGTAATCAGCCGCTTCGGGTTCGGCTTGGCGCGATGCACGACGCGTGGCCAGGGACGCCAGCCAGGACCATCCGGATGCCAGGTTCATGTTCGCGCTCCCCACACCGACGCGGTGTATGAAGGCAGTGTCGGATGCAAGCTGCTGGTGCTGAAGCCCGAAATGAGCCCCCGCCATGGTGCATTTCGCAACCATGTGCTTCAAGTCACATCCAGCGCCTGCCGCGCGCCGGCCAGCAGCGCGTCGCCCACCCGGTCGAGCAGCCCGACCCGCGCCGACGGCGCCGCGCCATCGGGCCCTAGCTTCCACTGGTGCCAATACAGCCGCACCGGCATGCGCTCGTCCGGCCGCAAGGCCACCAGCGCGCCGCTCGCAAGCAGCGGCCGCACCTGCAGCTCGGGCACCACGCCGATGCCCCAGCCCATCGCCGCGGCCCGCACGTAGGCCTCGGACGACGGCACGTAGCGCTCCTGCAGGCGCGGCTGGCGCACGCCGAAGGCCTGCGACACCCATTGCTGCTGCATGTCGTCCTTGCGGTTGAAGATCAAGAACGGCACCTGCGCGAAGTTGGCGCGGGTCAGCCCCTTCGGCAGCGCCTGCGCGATGAAGCCGGGGCTGGCCACCGCGGTGTAGTGCATCGCCCCGAGCGGCACCACGCGGCAGCCACGCAGCGCCTCGCTGACGCTGGTCACGCAGCCGAGCACCGCGCCCTGGCGCAGCCAGTCGTGCGTGAAATCCTGGTCGTCCACCACCAGCTCCAGCGACAACCCGTCGTGCACCAGCGCGTCCAGCGCCGGCATCACCCAGGTGGCCAGGCTGTCGGCGTTGACCGCGATCGGCAGCCGCTGGTCGGACGACGGTGCATCGCCCAGCTCGTGCGCCAGGTCGGCGCGCATCGCCTGCAGCTGGCGCGCAAAGCGCAGCAGCAGCTTGCCCGGCTCGGTCAGCCGCAGCGGCCGCGAGCGCACCACCAGCGGCTGGCCGACCTGCAGCTCCAGCGTGCGCAGGCGCTGCGACACCGCCGATTGCGTGATCGACAGCAGCTGCGCCGCGCGTTCGAAGCTGGCCACATCGGCCAGCGCGGCCAGCGCATCCAGGCCGGCGGGGTCCAGGTCTTTCATAAGCACTGCTAATGTAAGGCGAGAAATATGAATCCGCCTTCACCGAACCGGGTGGACTGCCGACAATCCTGCGGCTGCCCCCCACCCATGACCTCCGCCCTTTCCTCCGCATTCTTCCAAGGCTGGCTGATGACCGCCGGCCTGATCGTCGCGATCGGCGCGCAGAACGCGCTGGTGCTGCGCCAGGGGCTTGCGCGCACGCATGTCGGCCCGGTGGTGGCGCTGTGCACCGCGTCGGACTGGTTGCTGATCGTGCTCGGCGTGTTCGGCCTCGGGGCCGCGGTGCAATCGGCACCGCTGTTGCTGCAGGTGCTGCGCTACGGTGGTGCAGCCTTCCTCATCGCGTACGGGCTGCGCTCGGCGCGCCAGGCCTGGCGCGGTGCCGGCGCCGGCCTGCAGGCCGGCTCGGGCGGCGGCCGGCTGGGTGCGACGGTGGTCAGCGTGCTGGCGATGACCTACCTGAACCCGCACGTCTACCTCGACACCGTGCTGCTGCTGGGCACCGTCGGCGCGCAGCAGCCGGGCGACGGGCGCTTCGCGTTCGCGGCCGGTGCAGGTCTTGCATCGCTGATGTGGTTCGCGACGCTCGGCTACGGCGCGGCGGCGGCCTCGCGCTGGCTGCAGCGCCCCATCGTGTGGCGCGCGATCGACGCCAGCGTGGCGGTGGTGATGTTCTGTGTGGCAGCGCAGCTGTTGCTGCACCCCCTTTGAAGGAGTGGCGATGAAAGTGGTCGTGATGGGAGCCGGCATCATCGGCGTCAGCACCGCGTGGTACCTGCTGGAGCAGGGCCACGAGGTCACCGTGGTCGACCGCCAGAAGGATGCCGCACTGGAGACCAGCTTCGCCAACGGCGCGCAGATCTCGGTCAGCTTCTGCGAGCCCTGGGCCAACGCCGGCGCGCCGCTGAAGGTGCTGAAGTGGCTGGCGCGCGATGACGCACCGCTGCTGTTCCGCCCCAAGCTCGACCCGCACCAGTGGCGCTGGGGCCTGAGCTTCCTGCTGCAATGCAATGACGCCGCGTTCGAGCGCAACGTCGCCCAGCTGGTGGCGCTGGGCCGCTACAGCCACGAGTCGCTGAAGGCGCTGGTGGCGCAGACCGGCATCCGCTACGACCGGCTGGAGCGCGGCATCCTGCACTTCTTCTCGACGCAGAAGGAGTTCGACGAAGGCGCGGCCGGTGCCGAGCTGATGCGCCACCACGGCGTCGACCGCCGCGTGCTGTCGCGCGACGAGGTGCTGAAGGTCGAGCCGGCGCTGCGCAGCTTCGCCCACGGCATCGCCGGCGGCACCTTCACGCCCAGCGACGAATCGGGCGATGCGCGCGTCTTCACGCAGAAGCTGGCGCAGCTGTGCCAGCAGCGCGGCGCGACCTTCCTGTACGAGCACGACATCCTCGGCATCGATGCCGCCGCCGGTGCGGTGCAGTCGGTGCGCGTGGGCCACACGGCCACCGGCGAGCGCCGCACGCTGACGGCCGACACCTTCGTCGCCGCGATGGGCAGCTTCACCGCGCCGCTGCTGCGGCCGCTGGGCATCTACCTGAACATCTACCCGGCCAAGGGCTACTCGGCGACGCTTGCACTCAAGCGCCCCGAGGCGGCCAGCGTGGCCAGCCTGCTCGACGACTCGCGCAAGATCGCGATCAGCCGCCTCGGCGACACGGTGCGCATCGCCGGCACCGCCGAGATGGCCGGCTACGACACCAGCCTCGACGGAGCCACGTCGCGCGTGCGCTGCCAGGCGCTGATCGATCGCTACGAAGAGCTGTTCCCCGGTGTCGCCGACACCCGCGAGCCGAACTTCTGGACCGGGCTGCGGCCGAGCACGCCCACCAACCTGCCCTACATCGGGCGCAGCGGCAAGCTCGGCAACCTGTGGATCAACGCCGGCCACGGCACGCTGGGCTGGACGCACGGCGCCGGCTCGGGCCGGGCGCTGGCCGAGCTGATGAGCGGCGTGCGGCCGGCACTGGACTACGGGTTCTGCGGCGGCGTGCCGGCGGCATCCCGGATTCCGCTGCGCTCCATCCGGGCTACAGGCTCGTAGCCCGGATGCCAATCCGGGTTCGTCGCGTTTGACTTACCAGTTCGTGGCGACGTACTTGTTGCCCGCCGCCTTGTAGCGCTCGATCGACTTCTTCAGCTCGACCGTCTCGCTGCAGCTCGCGCCGCAGACCTTGTCCAGTGCGGCCAGGCGCTGCTCGGCGCTCGGCAGGTCGCCCTTCATCAGGAACAGCTCGCCGGAGTACTCGAGCGTGCCCTTGTGCTTCGGGTCGATGCGCAGCGCGTCGTTGTAGAACTTCTCCGAGGCGGCCAGGTCGGGCGTCTTCGCCTTGCGCAGGCTGTAGCCCATCAGGTTGTTCCAGTCGGCGCTGCCGGTGTCGTTGACCTTCTTCAGCTCGTCGATGGCGCCAGCCCAGTTCTTCGCGGCGATCTGGGCGCGCGCGGCACCCAGCTTGTCGGCCGCTGCAGCGGCGGGCGTCGGGGCCGGCGGCGCGCTGTCGGCGGCGAAGGCGCTGCCGAGCGCGAGGGCCAGGGTCGAGAGGGTCAGCAGGCGGGCAATCGAAGCGTTCATGATCGGGTTCCTCGGGGTGGTTTGGTGGGCAGACACCGTTCGTCGATGTCTTGCGGTCACTTACGGAGCAGGTTGCGGAAACGGACGCAGGCTCATTTGAAAGAAATTGCTACCAGAGCTTCACGCACGGGCCGATCAGCACGAACGGCCCGCCGGGCGAGGCCCCGGCCATTGCCGGTGCGACCTCCAGCGTGACGGCCAGCCGTGTCACGTTGAAGAACAGCTTCTCCGAGCTGTCCGGCAGCGAAAGCGTCGCGCTGCCGTGGTCGGGCACCGTGCCGACCGGGAACGGCGCGCTGCCGTCGCGCGGCAGGGCCCACAGCTGGGCGACACGGTCGGCCGGGACGACCACCGGCTGCAGCAGCTTCACCGTCAGCTGGTGCCCGTGGCGCAGCGAGCTGGCCAGCACCGCGGGCCGGCCGGCGGCATCGCTGAGCAGGCCGACGTAGCTTTGCGGCAGCGCCTCGGAGGTCGGCTCCAGCCCGGCCAGCCCCGGCTGCAGGCGCAGCACCGCCAGGCACAGCAGCACGCCGGCCAGCGCACCGCCCAGCGAGCGGGCCGACAGCAGCCGGCCGAGCCAGGCGCCTAAGCCTCCAGGCTGCTGTCGCGGCGCCGGGAACAGCCGCTGTTCGAGGCCGTGCCAGGCCGCCTCGCGCGGCTGCATCGGCGGCACGCTGGCGGCCAGCACGCTGAAGCGTTCCTGCCAGGTCCCGACAGCCATCGACGCCGCGGGGCTGGCTGCCAGCACGCGCTCGAAGCGGCGCCGCGCGCGGCCGCTCAGCGTGCCCAGCACGTACTCGCGCGCCAGCCGGTCCAGGCGTTCGGGCTGCAGGTAGTTCATGCGCCGACCCCCGCGGCCTGCAGGCAATCCTTCAGCCGGTCGAGGCCGCGCCGCACCCAGGCCTTCGCGGTGCCGACCGGCGCGTTCAAGGCCACGGCGATGTCGGTGTGGACCATGCCGCGGTAATAGGCCAGCGCCAGCGCCTGGCGCTGCGACGGGTTCAGCGTCGCCATGCAGCCGTCGATGCGCGCCTTGGTGAGCCCGTCGTCGAGCAGCCGCTGCGGCTCGAGCGCGGCATCGCCGGCCACCGCCATTGCCTCGTCGTCCAGCGCCACCGTCGAGGCGCGCTCGGTCTTGCCCGAGCGCAGCGTGTCGATCGCCTTGTTGCGCACGATGTTGATCAGCCAGGTCATCGGCGTCGCGACGTCCGGCCGGTAGCTCCCGGCGTTGTGCCAGACATTCATGAAGGCTTCCTGCAGCACCTCTTCGGCGCGGTCCCTGTCGTTCAATATACGGAAGGCGACGCCCAAAAGATGCGCGCAGGTGGCGCGGTACAGCGGTTCGAAGGCGGCGCGCTCGCGCAGCGCGATGCGCGCAAGCAGGGCGGACAGGTCGGCGGGGACGGCAGGTGGACTCATGGCCGCGGCAGTGTAGGGCCTACAATCCGCCCCCCCATTTCGCTATGCCAATCGCCGCCATGTACTGCGCCATCGACTTCGGCACGTCCAACTCGGCCATCGCCATCCCCGTGCACGGCGCCGCCGGCCGGATGCAGCTGGTCGAGCTGGAGCCCGGCCAGCGCACCATGCCGACCGCCGTGTTCTATTTTGTCGAGGGCGCCGAGACCAACGGCCCGCCGCGCGCCTTCGGCCGGGCGGCGCTGGCGGCCTACGTCGACGGCATCGACGGGCGGCTGATGCGCTCGATGAAGAGCATCCTCGGCAGCAGCCTGGTCGACCAGACCACCGACGTCGGCGGCGGCCGCGGCGTGAAGTACCTGGACATCATCGCAGGCTACCTGAAGCACCTGAAGGTGCTGGCCGAGACCGAGGCGCAGGCGCCGATCCACCGCGCGGTGCTGGGGCGGCCGGTGTTCTTCGTCGACGACGAGCCGGCGCGCGATGCGCAGGCGCAGGCCGCGCTCGAGTCCGCGGCGCGCGCGGTCGGCTTCGACGAGGTGCATTTCCAGTACGAGCCGATCGCCGCGGCCTTCGACTTCGAGAGCAGCATCGATCGCGAGCAGGTGGTGCTGGTGGCCGACATCGGCGGCGGCACCTCGGACTTCTCGGTGGTGCGCGTCGGGCCCGAGCGCGCCGCGCGGCTTTCGCGCAAGGACGACATCCTGGCCAACCACGGCGTGCACGTCGCCGGCACCGATTTCGACCGCCGCGTCGAACTGGCCAGCATCCTGCGCGAGTTCGGCTATGGCGCGATGGGACCGGGCGGCAACGGCGCACCGCCGCGCGAGGTGCCCACCGGCGTCTACTTCGACCTCGCGACCTGGCACCTGATCAACTCGGTCTACAGCCCGCAGCGCGTCGCCGAGCTGCGCAACATGCGCAGCTTCTACGGCAACCCGCTGCACCACCAACGCCTGATGACGGTGGTGACCGAGCGGCTGGGACACGAGCTCGCGGCGCGGGCCGAGGGTGCGAAGATCAGCGTCGCCGAGGGCGGCGACACGCGCATCGACCTGTCGCACGTCGAGCGGGCGCTGTCGGTGCTGCTGACGGAGCGCCAGGCGGTGGAGGCCATCGAGGGCGACCTGGCCCGCATCGTCGACGCGGCGCGCGTGACGGTGGCGCAGGCCGGCCTGCGGCCGGACCAGGTGGACGCGCTGTACTTCACCGGCGGCTCGACCGGGCTGCGGCTGCTGGCACAGCAGATCGCGGCCGAGTTTCCGGCGGCGCGCGCGGTGCGCGGCGACCGCTTCGCCAGCGTCGCGACCGGGCTCGGCCTGCACGCCAGGCGCTGGTTCGAGCGGGCCTAGCGGCGCTGCGGCCGGTTCGGGCCGCGCTGCGGCGGGCGCGGCGCCTGCGGCAAGGGCCGCCCGACGTCGGCCAGCAGCAGCGTCGCCCGCACCAACCCCTCGACGGCCTCGCTCAGGTCGGCCGGCGGCTCCAGCGATTCGATCTCTTCCAGCAGCTCGTCGGCATCCTCCAGGTCGTCCGGATCGAGGTGCCGGTACAGCAGCGCCAGCGGCTCGGTCAGCGCCTGCGCGTCGCGGTCCATCAGGTCGGGGAAGGCCTCCATCGCGGTCGCGAACCCGGCCACCCAGGGCAGCACGGCCTCGATGCTGGCGTCATCGCCCTCGGCGTCCTCGTCCAGCTCGAACACCCATGGGTCGAACCACTGGCGGCGCGCGATCGCGTCGTTCAGCTCGGCATGCCGGCGTTGCGCCAGCTCATGCAGGCGCCGGGCATCGAAGCCCGCCGGCAGCGCCCGGCCGTCGACGTCGGTGAGGAACGGCAGCCAGCGCTGCGCCGGCACGCGCACCGGCTGCACCAGCACGCCGCACAGGAAGCCGTCGACCATGCTGGCGTCCAGCGGCTCGAGCGGGGCCGGCACCGCGTCCAGGCGCGCCTGCAGCTCGTCGATCTCGGACTCGTTCAGCGGCGGGGCGGGCGCGTGGGTGCGCACGGGCGGGCGGCGGTGGGACGGCGGGTGCATCGGCGGATTGTCGCGCCGCGCACTGTGATCGGCACGCGACACCCGCATTCGCGATGCGAACGCGTCAGTGCGAAAGCGAACTTTCGGCCTCACTTCGGTCACTTGCCTGACCATCGATGCCAGATGCCCAAGAACAGGCACACCGCGCAAACCCGCGCCAATGCTGGGTTTGCGCGATAGCGATGGAGCAGCCATCTGGCTTGTGCCACAAGCGGACTGAGAACGTTTCCCCCGTTTTGGGGATGGCCCAATCGTTTGCGTGCCCCCTATAGTCACTGCATGCTGTCACACGGGGTTTGGCTGCAAACCACGCGAGAACCACACCATGCATGAGACCGGGGCCTACACCTGAACGACAGGCGACCGGCGGCAACGATCCCAACGACGTCCTCTCTCTTGAGGACTTCCAGCCCACCCCTTACCGGGTGGGCTTTTTTTTTGCCCGCGGCCGCTCAGGCCAGGATCATCTGCGTGCAGCGGAAGAGGGCGATCTTCTTGCCTTCTGGGCCGAAGACGGTGGCCGACCAGACCTGCGTCGAGCGGCCCAGGTGCTCGGCCCGCGCCTCGCAGCGCAGCAAGCCCTCGCGCGCGGTGCCGAAGAAGTTGCTCTTCAGCTCGATCGTCGTGAAGTTCTTCGCCCCCTCGGGCAGGTGCGCGATGGTCGCGTAGCCGGCGCTGGTGTCGGCCAGCATGATCACGCTGGCCGCGTGCAGGAAGCCGTTCGGTGCCAGCATCCACGGCTGCACCTGCATCTGCGAGTCGACGCGGCCCTCGTCGATGGCCGTGAGCCGCAGGCCGAACTTGTCGGGCGCGTAGCCCACCTGGCGTTCATGGAATGCATCGATGGTGGCATCAGGGCGCAGCATGGTTTCCCTCCGGTTTGACAGACGGTGACTGTAGCGAGGACGGGTCGAACCCGCCCGCAAGCGCCGCCCGCAGGTGCGCCACCAGCGCCTGCACCGCCTTCGGCGTGCCCGGGCTCCACGGCCGCATCGCATACACCGCATCGCCGAAGAAGCCGACCGGCCGCCAACCCGGCAGCACCTCGCGCAGCTTGCCGGACCGCAGCGCGGCAGCAGCGCTGAAATCGGGCACCAGCGCGATGCCCAGCCCCGACAGCGCCGCGTCGCGCAGCACCTCGCTGTTGCCGGCGCGCAGCGGGCCCTGCGCGACGACGCTGACCCGTTCGGGCTCGCCTTCGGGCACCGCTCGCTCGAAGGGCCACACCGCCGGCCCCGGGCGCAGGTAGGTGAGGCACGCGTGCCCGGCCAGCTCGTCCGGGTGCTTCGGCACGCCGCGCCGGCGCAGGTAGCCGGCCGCCGCCACCAGCAGCGCGCGCGAGGCGCACAGCTTCCACGCGACATGGTTCTCCGGCGGCGCGCTGGTGTGGCGCACCGCGAGGTCGAAGCCCTCGTGTGCCAGCGTCACCAGCCGGTCCGACAGGTCGAGCTCGACGCGGATGTCGGGATGCGCCCGCACGAAATCCTCGATGTGCGGCGCCACGTGCTGGCGGCCCAGCGCCACCGGCGCGGTGACGCGCACCAGCCCGCGCGGCTGCGCCGCCTGGTCGCGCGCCTCGACCACGCTGCGCGCGATCAGCTCGAAGGCCTCGCCGGTCTGCTCGACCAGGCGCTGCCCGGCATCGGTCAGCCGCACCGAGCGCGTGGTGCGCTGCACCAGCGGCTGCCCGACCGCGCGCTCCAGCTCGGTGATGCGCTGGCTCACGGCCGCCTTCGACAGCCCCAGGCGCTGCGCCACCTGCGTGAAGCTGGCCAGCTGGCCCAGCAGCGTCAGCGTGTGGACCTGCGGCCACAGCAGGTCGATGCGTTGGTCGGTCGTGCTCATTGTTCAGATTATCGAACAATGAAGTCACTGCGATCGCATTGGCAAGCCGCGGGACGGCTCCTAGACTGAATCGGTACACAACCCGAGCTGCAGGAGACCCCATGGGCGCCCACGATCCGTTCACCGCCACCGCCGAGGTCGGCCATTTCATCAACGGGGCGCCGGTGGCGAGCCGCAGCGGCCGCCGCCAGGCGGTCTACAACCCGGCCAGCGGCGCGGTCGCGCGCCAGGTCGCGCTCGGCAGCGTCGACGAGGCGCAGGCCGCGGTCGCCGCGGCGCAGGCCGCGTTCGACGGCTGGTCGCAGACGCCGCCGATCCGGCGCGCGCGCATCCTGTTCAAGTTCCTCGAGCTGATGAACCAGCAGCGCGACACGCTGGCGGCGATGATCACCGCCGAGCACGGCAAGGTGTTCACCGACGCGCAGGGCGAGGTCTCGCGCGGCATCGACATCATCGAGTTCGCCTGCGGCATCCCGCAGCTACTGAAGGGCGACTACACCGACCAGGTCTCGACCGGCATCGACAACTGGACGCTGCGCCAGCCGCTGGGCGTGGTGGCCGGCATCACGCCGTTCAACTTCCCGTGCATGGTGCCCTGCTGGATGTTCCCGGTCGCGATCGCGGCCGGCAACTGTTTCGTGCTGAAGCCGAGCGAGCGCGACCCGTCGCCGTCGCTGCTGATGGCCGAGCTGCTGAAGCAGGCCGGCCTGCCGGACGGTGTGTTCAACGTCGTGCAGGGCGACAAGACCGTGGTCGACGCGCTGCTGACGCACCCCGACGTGAAGGCCCTCAGCTTCGTCGGCTCGACGCCGATCGCGCAATACATCTACGAGACCGGCGCGCACCACGGCAAGCGCGTGCAGGCGCTGGGCGGCGCGAAGAACCACATGGTGGTGATGCCGGACGCCGACCTCGACCAGGCGGTCGATGCGCTGATCGGCGCCGGCTACGGCTCGGCCGGCGAGCGCTGCATGGCGATCAGCGTCGCGGTGGTGGTGGGCGACATCGCCGACAAGCTGGTCGACGCGGTGGCGGCGCGCGCGAAGACGCTGAAGGTGAAGAACGGCATGGAGCTCGATGCCGAGATGGGCCCGATCGTCACCGCGCAGGCGCTGGAGCGCATCGGCGGCTACATCGACGTCGGCGTGCAGGAAGGCGCCAAGCTGGTGGTCGACGGCCGCGGCCTGCGCGTGCCGGGGCACGAGGGCGGCTTCTGGATGGGCGGCACGCTGTTCGACCACGTGACGCCGCAGATGCGCATCTACCGCGAAGAGATCTTCGGCCCGGTGCTGGCGGTGGTGCGCGTGCCCGATTTCGCGGCCGCGCTGCAGCTGGTGAACGCGCACGAGTTCGGCAACGGCGTCGCCTGCTTCACGAGCGACGGCAACGTGGCGCGCGAGTTCGCGCGGCGCGTGCAGGTCGGCATGGTCGGCATCAACGTGCCGATCCCGGTGCCGATGGCCTGGCACGGCTTCGGCGGCTGGAAGAAGAGCCTGTTCGGCGACATGCACGCCTACGGCGAGGAGGGCGTGCGCTTCTACACGAAGCAGAAGAGCGTGATGCAGCGCTGGCCGTCGAGCATCGGACGCGGCGCCGAGTTCGTCATGCCGACGGCGAAGTGAGGAGCCGTTCCCGAAGCGGCATCCGGGCCGCGCCGGCTGCGGTTACTTCAGCTGCTCGACCCAGTAGGTCGCGACCGGCGTCTTCGGGAAACCGTTGACGTCGGTCGCCAGCGCACCGATGGTGTCGACGATGTCGAGCCCGGCGATGACCTTGCCGAACACCGCGTAGCCGTTCTGGTCGCAGTTGGCCTGCGTCGGCAAGCGATCCAGGCAGGCATGGTTGTCGACCGTGTTGACGAAGAACTCGCTGGTGGCCGTGGTGGTGTTGGTGCCGCCCAGGCGCGCCATCGCGATCGTGCCGCGGACGTTGCTCAGGCCCTTGTCGCTTTCCAGCGCGATCGGCGCGAACGTCGCGATGTGCTGCCGGTCGAGCGTGTAGCCACCCCCTTGCACGACGAAGTTCTTGACGATGCGGTGGTAGAGCGTGTTCTCGTAGCGCTTGGCCGAGACGTACTGCAGGAAATTGCCCACCGTGATCGGCGCCTTGTCGGCATACAGCTCGAGGACGATCTCGCCGTGCGTCGTCAGCATGCACACCGTGTTGGTGGCGGTGCTGGCGGCGGCGGCCGCCTTGCCCGCATCGCTGCACGTGGCATAGGGTGCGGGCGGGATCGAGATCGGGGCGGGCGCCGGGGCGGGCGCCGGGGCATCGGAGCCGCCACCGCCGCCACAGGCGGTCAGCGCGACGAGGGTGAACAGCGAGGCAAGGCGTTGGATCGACATGGCGAGGTGCGGAAGTGGGTGGTCCGGTGGTAAAGGGTGCCCGCGGGTGGCGGGCCGTGCATTGTCGGCGAGCTCAGAGCTTCTCGGTCTCGCCGCTCTTCGGCTGCCATTTCATCAGCCGCCGCTCGCCCCAGCCGACGCCCGCGTCCAGCAGCAGCGCGAAGGCCGTCAGCACCAGGATGCCGGCCATCACGGTGTTGATGTCGAACGAGCCCTCGGCCTGCAGGATCAGGTAGCCGACGCCGGCCGCCGAGCCCAGGTACTCGCCGACCACCGCGCCGACGAAGGCCAGCCCGACGCTCGTGTGCAGCGAGCTGAAGACCCAGCTGGTGGCGCTGGGCAGGTAGACGTGGCGCAGCAGCTGGCGCGGGCTCGCGCCCAGCATGCGGGCATTGGCCAGCACCACCGGGCTGACCTCCTTCACGCCCTGGTAGACGTTGAAGAACACGATGAAGAACACCAGCGTGACGCCGAGCGCCACCTTGCTCGCGACGCCGAGGCCGAACCAGACCGCGAAGATCGGCGCGAGGATCACGCGCGGCATCGAGTTCAGCGCCTTGATGTAGGGATCGCAGATCGCGGCCGCCAGCGGGCTCAGCGCGAGCCACAGCCCGCAGGCCAGCCCGAGCGCGGTGCCGATGCCGAACGCGAGCACCGTCTCGAGCAGCGTGATCCCCAGGTGTTTGTAGATGTCGGCGCCGGTCACGAACCAGGCCCAGATGCGCGCGAAGATCTTCAGCGGTTCGCCGAAGAAGAACGCGGCCTGCCGGTCGTTCTCGAAGATGAACGGCGGGACCAGGCCGGGCACCGTCAGCACGTGCCACAGTACGAAGATGACGACCAGCAGGCCGACCTGCCACAGGCGCAGGTTGCCCTGTCGGGGCTTGAGGTGCTTCCACATGACGTCAGGCCGCCAGTTGTTGTCGATAGCCCTTGACGACCTCGTCGCGCAGCACCGACCAGATGGCCTGGTGCAGCTCGACGAAGCGCGGCGTGGCGCGCACCTCGGCCACGTCGCGCGGGCGTGCCAGGTCGATCGCGAACTCGCCGATCGGGTGCGAGCCGGGACCGGCGCTCAGGCACACGACGCGGTCGCTCATCGCGATCGCCTCGTCCAGGTCGTGCGTGATGAACAGCACCGCCTTGCGCTTGGCGGCCCACAGCGCGAGCACCTCGTTCTCCATCAGCTGCCGCGTCTGGATGTCCAGCGCCGAGAACGGCTCGTCCATCAGGATGATGTCCGGGTCGAGCGCCAGCGTCTGCGCCAGGCTCACGCGCTTGCGCATGCCGCCGGACAGCTGGTGCGGGTAGCGGTCGCCGAAGCCGCCGAGGCCGACGCGGCGCAGCCACTCCTCGGCCTGCGCCTGCGCATCGGCGACGCCGCGGAACTCCAGCCCCGCCATCACGTTGCGCAGCGCGGTGCGCCAGGGCATCAGGCTCTCGGCCTGGAACATGTAGCCGGCGCGCGCGTTCAAGCCCGCGAGCGGCTGGCCGAACACGCTGAGCGTGCCGCTGCTGGGCGTCAACAGCCCGGCCGCCATGTTCAGCAGCGTGCTCTTGCCGCAGCCGGTCGGGCCGACCACCGAGACGAACTCGCCGGCACCGACGGTGAGCGACACGTCGCGCACCGCCGTGTAGCGCTGGCCCGGGTCGTCGCGCGAGATGAAGGTGCAGCTGATGCCGTCGAACTGCAATGCGGCAGTCATGACAACCCCTCGCTCGACGAGTACGTCGATCGATCCCCAGGGGGATGCGGACCGGCTTGGGAGCGGCCCGGCGCTCGGTCCGCCGTCATGCCTTCGGGTACTTCGCGTTGGCCTTCCTGACGAACTCGTTCGTGTAGACGGCCGACAGGTCGAGCTTGGCCGCGGCGATCTCCGGGTCGACGCTGGCCAGCGCACGCCGTGCCGTCTCGGGCCCGGCCTCCGGGATCAGGCCGTCGACCGACAGCGCGCCCTTGGCGGCCAGGAAGGCGTCGATGTAGACCGCGCGGTCGCCGAGCAGGTAGCTCTCTGGCACCGCCTTGATGATGTCGCCCGGGCCCGCGGCCTGGATCCACTTGTCGGCCCGCACCAGCGCATTGGCGAGCGCCTGCGTCGCGAGCGGGTTCTTGTCGATGAAGCCCTGCGGCGCATACAGGCAGCCGGCCGGCATCGGCCCGCCGAACACCTTGTCGGCCTCGGCGACGATGCGCGTGTCGGAGACGATCTTCAGGTCGCCGCTGCGCTGCAGCAGCGTGATCACCGGGTCGAGGTTGCTCATCGCGTCGATCTGCCCGGAGCGCATCGCGGCCACCGCGCCGCTGCCGGCACCCACGCCGATGATGGAGACGTCGCTCGGCTTCAGCCCGGCCTTCGCGAGCACGAAGTTGGCCAGCACGTTGGTCGACGAGCCCGGCGCGGTGACGCCGATCTTCTTGCCTTTCAAATCGGCCACGCCGCGGTAGCCGGACATCGTCTTCGGGTTGATGCCGAGCACGATCTGCGGCGCCCGCCCCTGCAGCGCGAAGGCGCGCATGCGCTGGCCCTTGAGCTGCATGTTCAGCGTGTGCTCGAACGCGCCCGACACCACGTCGGCACTGCCGCCCACCACCGCCTGCAGCGCGCGCGAGCCGCCGGCGAAGTCGGCGATGCTGACCTCGAGCCCCTCGGCCTTGAAGTAGCCGAGGCTTTCGGCAATCGTCAGCGGCAGGTAGTACAGCAGGTTCTTGCCGCCCACCGCGATGGTGAGCCGGGGCTTGTCGAGCGCCTGGGCGCGCAGCACGGCCGGGAAGGCGGTGAGCGCGGCGCCCGACGCGACACCAGTGAGGAAGTCACGACGTTGCATGGTGCGGAATCCGGAAACGGGACAACCACCCACTTTAGCCGCGATGCGTCATCGACCCGTGAGGGTTGCTGCGGATGCCCCCGCACGTCATGAAGTCACGTTCGCGCGGGCCGGCCCCACTCAAGGCGTGCACGGGCCGGTCGAAACACCGGGATCCACCCCGGCCGCAAAGGAGCGCCATGAACCTCAGGTCCCGCCGTTCGAATTCCTGGATCGGGGTCAGCGCCATCGCGCTGGCCGTGCTCGCGCTGGGCGCTTGTGGCGGCGATCCGTCGTCGTCGAAAGCCTCCGCACCGGTGTCGGACATGCCGGCGAACGCGCTGAGCGGCACGGTCGCGGTGGGCGCGCCCATCACCGGCGGCACGCTGCGCATCCTGGACGCCGACGGCACGCTGGTCGCGCACGACATCGCGGTGGGCGCCGACGGCAGCTTCACGGTCCCCGAACTCGCCGGCAAGGCGCCGTTCCGCATCGAGGCCTGCGGCTACGCCGGCGCCAACTACCAGTGCCTGTACTCGGTCGCGCAGGGCGCTGCCGGCACGGCCAACGTGACGCCGCTGACGAACGCCGCGGTGCTGCTGGCGGGCGACACGCTCGACGCGGCCGCGATCGCCGGCGCGCAAACCCAGCTGCGTGCCGGGCTGTCGGGCGTGCTCAGCGGCAACGTCGCGAGCGATTTCGACTTCATCACCGGCGCGCTGGCCGCCGGCTCGCGCAGCGGCTACGACAAGGTGCTCGATGCCGTCGGCGTGAGCACCGGCGTGGACGACAAGCCCTTCGTGCAGATCACGCCGCGCCTGGGCACCGGCAACCTCTACCTGGAGCAGGGCACGACGCTCGGCACAGTCACCGCGGCCACTGGATCGAGCGAGCTGTCGCTGGGCGGGCTGGAGACCTTGTTCAACAACATGACGCAGGCGATGGCCGGCGCATCGGCCTGCAGCAGCGGCCTCGCGTCGCAGCTGGCGAGCGGCGCGCGCATGAGCACCGACGACGGCGAGCCGCTGTCCGGCGCCGCCGCCGTGGCGGCCGGGCTGTGCCAGATGTTCGATTCGCAGCAGATGTTCGGCTCGCGCCTGCTGAGCCCGACGCTCGGCCGCTGCGAGCTGGGCGGCTCGCAGCCGGTGTGCCGCGTGAGCTTCGTGCTGCAGGACGTGGACGGCAACGTGCAGCCGGTCGGCACCGGCATGGGCGTGACACGCGAGAACGGCGCGTGGAAGTTCCTCGGCGACGTCGACCCGATCCAGCTGCACGCCTCGGCCAAGGCGCAGCGCGACCGCCGCATCGACGGCGACGTGCCGGTCGACAGCTACGCGCGGGCGATCGCGTTCGACATCCAGGCCGTGACGGGGCTGCAGTGCGCGCAGGTCACGCAACGCAATGCCGACCTCGCGCTGGTGACGGTCGCCTACTACAAGCGCTTCGGCGCCGGCGTGCCGCGGTTGTCGCTGTGGCAGCAGAACGCCTTCAACAACCAGCGCAGCCTGGACCCGGCGACCGGTGCGCTGCGCAGCGCCGACGACACCTGGGTCGCGCTGCCGGATGGCGACGCCGGCGATGCGGTGGTGCGCAACTTCTTCCGCGGCGGCCGCACGGTCACCGTCAACACCTTCAGCGACGATGCCTGCAGCGTGCCGTTCGCGATCTCGGGCCGCAGCAGCTTCGAGGTCGACGTCGAGGGCATTCCGCCGGTGTGGGCGGCAATGCCCAGCCTGCCGTGGACCGACCTCGCCGCGGCGAGCCGCGACGCGCTGCTGGGCCTGGCGCTGGAGACCAACGCGGGCACCACGTTGAACCTCGCATGGACCTTCAGCCACGGCACGCTGGGCCTGGACAGCGGCTCGGTCTGCAGCGACCGCGCGCAATGCGGCCAGGGCGGCAGCGGGCGCATCGCCGATTTCCGGCTGCGTCCCGGCGCGACCTCGGCGGCGATCAGTGTCAGCAACGGCGGCAGCGCGCTCGCGGCCACCGGGTACAAGATGCTGGCGCTGTACGGCCGCACCGGCGACGGGCTGGACCTGCAGAGCAACGCGATCGCGTGTCCGCCGGGCACGGTCGAATGCCATTGATTTGATCGACGATCCCGGATTGGCATCCGGGATCTCCGCACGCGCCTTCGCTCGCACCGCCACAGCCCGGACCCGTAGAATGATTTCGATGAGATCATTCCGCACCGGCCTGCCGGGTTTGATTCGGGCCCTGGCACTCGTGCTGTGCACCGCCAGCGCTGCCGCGCAGACCAGCGCGCCGAAACCCGTCGCCCCGCCCGATCCCCCCGCCTCCGCCCCGGTCTCGCTGTCGGCCCGCAAGGTCTACGAGCAGGCCCGTTCGCAGCTGGTGCAGATCCGCACCGTGCTGAAAGGCCAGGCCAGCCAGACCTCGGTCGGCTCCGGCTTCATGGTGTCCGCCCAGGGGCACATGATCACCAACTTCCACGTCGTCGCCGAGGCCGCGCTGCAGCCCGAGCGCCACGACCTGGTGTCGGTCACCGCCGACGGCCGCGAGGCGCCGGTGAAGATCCTGATGCTGGACGTGCTGCACGACCTGGCGCTGCTGAAGATGGCCGACCCGAAGGCCGCGAACTTCGACGCGCTGTCGTTCCGTCCCGAGACGCAGAAGCTCGCGCAAGGCGAGCGCATGTACTCGCTGGGCAACCCGCTGGACGTCGGCTTCGCGGTCATCGAGGGCAACTACAACGGCCTCGTCGAGCGCTCGTTCTACCCGCAGATCTTCTTCGCCGGCTCGCTGAGCGCCGGCATGAGCGGCGGCCCGGCGCTGGACCAGGAAGGCCGCGTGATCGGCGTCAACGTCGCACGCCGCGTCGACGGCGAGCAGGTCAGCTTCCTGGTGCCGGGCGCGTTCGCGAGCGAGCTGCTGGCGCGCGGGCGCGACGCCACGCCGCTCGCGCTGCCGGCCTGGCCGGTGCTCGCGGCGCAGATGATGGGCCACCAGCAGCTGCTCACCGACCGCTTCATCGCGCAAGGCTGGAAGCTCGCGACGCACCCGCGCTACCAGGTGCCGGTGCCGCCCGACCGCTTCATGCGCTGCTGGGGCAGCAGCGAGCCGTCGCGCACTGGCGGCCTGGATTTCGAGCGCTCCGACTGCGTGATGGACACGCGCATCTTCATGGGCGAGTTCACCACCGGCGCGATCGCGGTGCGCCACGAGAGCTACGACGGCCGCAAGCTCGGCACGCTGCGCTTCGCCGCGCGCTATGCGCAGAGCTTCCGCAACGAGCACTTCGACCGCCGCCGCCCCGACCAGCAGACGCGCCCGCAGTGCCATGAAGACTTCGTCGACCGCAACGGCCTGCCGTTGCGCGCCGTGGTCTGCCTGCGCGCCTACAAGAAGTTGCCGCAGCTGTACGACGTGTCGGTGCTGGTGGCCACGCTCGACCAGCCGAAATCCGGCGTGCAGGGCCGCTTCGACGCCCAGGGCGTCAGCTACCCGAACGCGATGAAACTCGCGCAGCATTACCTGGAGGCCTACGCATGGGTGCCGTCGCGCTGATCGAAGTGCTGGAACGCGACGGCACGCCGCGCCACGGCGTGGCGGTGTCGCAATGGCCGCTGCGCGTGGGCCGCGCGCTCGACAACGACCTGGTGCTCGACGACCCGCACATCGCGGCGCACCACCTGGTGGTCGACCGCGACGAGAACGGCACCTTCGTGCAGGTGGGCGACAGCATCAACGGCATCGTGCTCGGCACGCAGCGCCTGGCCAGCGGCGAACGCCGCCCGGTCGGCGATGCGCCGCTGGCCATCACCGCCGGCCGCATGCACCTGCGGCTGCGCCTGGCCGAGCACGCGCTGGCCCCCGAGCTGCGGCTCGACCCGGCGCGCTCGCTGGTGCAGGGCCTGCCGCTGCTCGGCTTGCTGGTGCTGCTGGCGGCCGCGCTGCAGGTGTTCAACATCTACCTCGACAGCGACCCCGACGGCTTCGTGCGCGCGCTGGGCAGCAACGCCATCTCGGCCATCGTCGCGGTGCTGGCCTGGTGCGGCGTCTGGACGCTGCTGTCCAAGCTGTTCACGCGCCAGGGGCATTTCGGCTGGCACCTGCGCGTGGTGCTGATCGCGGTGCTGGCCTGGGAGCTGGTCAGCGGCGCGACGCAGCTGCTGGCGTTCTCGCTGTCGTGGCCGTGGATCAGCGACTTCCGCTTCGTCCTCGGCTACGCGGTGGCCGCCGCGACGCTGTACTTCCACATGCTGGCGGTCGAGCCCTACCGGCACCGCCGGGTGCGCAATGCCGCCATCGGGATGGCGGTGGCCGGTACCCTGCTGAGCCTGTGGTTCAACTCGCAGAACGCCGACCGGCTGGGCAGCGAGCTCTACATGAGCCACCTGTTCCCACCGGCGCTGCGCATCGCGCGGCCGGTCGACACCCCCACCTTCATGAAGGGCGTGGCCGACCTGCAGGCGACGCTGGATGCCAAGGCCAAGCGCAAGGAGGATGCGGGCGATGACGAAGGCGAAGGCGGCGGCGACGCCGACGAATGACATCGGCGAGGCCGTCGGCCGCACGGTGCTCGTGACCGGCGGCAGCCGCGGCATCGGCGCCGCGGCGGCGCTGTGCTGTGCCGGGCTCGGCTTCGACGTCGCGGTCAACTACACGCGCGATGCGGCCGCGGCGCAGTCGGTGGTCGAGCGCATCCAGGCCCTGGGCCGGCGTGCCATCGCGCTGCAGGCCGACGTCGCGGTCGAGGCCGAGGTGCTGGCACTGTTCGCGCGCTGCGATGGCGCGATGCCGCCGCTGCACGGCCTGGTCAACAACGCCGGCGTGGTCGACCGCGCGGCGCGCGTCGAGGACATCGACACGGCCCGGCTGCAGCGCATGTTCGCGATCAACGTGTTCGGCAGCTTCCTGTGCGCGCGCGAAGCGGTGAAGCGGCTGTCGACGCGCCATGGCGGGCCGGGCGGCGCGATCGTCAACCTGTCGTCGGCGGCAGCGCGGCTGGGCGGACCTGGCCAGTACGTCGACTACGCGGCCGCCAAGGGCGCGATCGACACCTTCACGATCGGCCTGGCGCGCGAGGTGGCGGCCGAGGGCATCCGCGTCAACGCGGTGCGGCCCGGCATCATCGAGACCGACATCCATGCCTCGGGCGGCCAGCCGCAGCGCGCGCAGCAGCTCGCGCCGCAGGTGCCGATGCAGCGCGCCGGCTCGGCGGAAGAAGTGGGGCGCGCGATCGCCTGGCTGCTGTCGGATGCGGCGAGCTACACCACGGGCAGCCTGCTCGACGTGACGGGCGGCCGGTAGCCCGGATGCCCATCCGGGCTACCGCCGCTCGACGATCACGGGCACCAGCTTCAAGGCATCGCGGATGCGCCCGGCGGCGTCCTGCGCCTCGGCCCGGCTCGGGTAAGGCCCGGCCTGCAGGCGGTAGATCGACGGCTCGCTGAACACCGCCAGCAGCGGCGCCAGCCAGTCGAGTTCGCCGGAGACGCGGCGCTGGAAATTCTCGGCGCCGTCGCGCTGCTTGAACGCGCCCAGCTGAACCCAGAAGCCCTGGGCCGCGGTGGTGAACGCGCGTTCCGGCTTCGGGTCGGTGGCGACCTCGGGCAGCGGACTGGACGGCGCGACGGCCACGGCCGCCGGGACCACGTCGGCGACCGGCAGCGGAGCCGGCGCCGCCGCCAGCTCGGTGGCCTCGCCGCCGCGCTTCCACGACCCGCTGCGGATCTGCTCGAAGGTGATGCGCTCGACCTCGACCGGCGCGACGCCGTTCAGCACGCCCAGCTTCAGCGCGGCGGTGTAGCTCAGGTCGATCACGCGGTCCTGGTGGAACGGCCCGCGGTCGTTCACGCGCACGATCACCTCGCGCCCGTTGGCCGGGTTGCGCACCCGCGCATAGCTCGGGATCGGCATCGTCTTGTGCGCCGCCGTCATCGCGTACATGTTGTAGACCTCGCCGCTGGCGGTGCGCTTGCCGTGGAACTTGCGCCCGTACCACGAGGCGAGGCCGCGCTCGGTCAGCGGGCCGTCGTCGCGCATCGGCTTGTAGTCGCGGCCCAGCACCTCGTAGGGCTTGTTCGGGCCGCCCGGGCGGATCGGCTCGACCTGCGGCTGCGCATCGGGCACGCGCGCCAGGTCGGGCGGCGGCTTCGCATCGGGGCCGTCGCGCGACGGCGACTTCGGCGGGCCGGACGCGCACGCGGCCAGCAGCGCCGCCATGCACAGCATCGCCAGGTGGTGGCGCTGGCGGCGTGCCGCGGCCTCAATCCGCATAGGTCAACGGCAAGGCCGTCGTGAACTTGATTTCTTCCATCGCGAAGCTCGAACTCACGTCGAACAGATCGGTGGAGCGTATCAGCTGCTTGTAGACGTTGTCGTAGGCGCCGATGTCGGGCACCACGATGCGCAGCAGGTAGTCGACGTCGCCGCTCATGCGGTAGAACTCGACCACCTCGGGGATCGCCTTCACCGCGTTGTGGAAGGTGTCGAACCACTGCTGGCTGTGCTGGTTGGTGCGCACCGCGACGAACACCGTGACGCCCAGGTTCAGCTTCTTCGGGTCGAGCAGCGCCACCTGGCGCGTGATGACCCCGGCCTCCTTCAGCCGCTGGATGCGCCGCCAGCACGGCGTGGCCGACAGGTTGACCGCCTCGGCCAGCTTGGCCATCGGGATTTCGGCGTCGTTCTGCAACAGGCGCAGAAGCTCGCGGTCGATCGCATCGAACTTCTTCATTTCTCCTCAATTGGAGGACAGGATTCCAATTATTGAACATGAAGCACGTGAAATGGCGAGCATTTTTCTTCCACGAAACGCGAAACTTTTCAAGCCCGAACCGCGGGCTCGACAAGGACATTCGCGCATGAAAACCATCGGACTGATCGGCGGCATGAGCTGGGAATCCACCTCGCTGTACTACCAGATCATCAACCGCGAGACGGGCCGCCGCCTGGGCCAGCTGCACTCCGCGCCGCTGCACCTGATCAGCCTCGACTTCGAGGACATCGCGTCGCGCCAGCGCGCGGCCGACTGGTCCGGCATGGGCCACATCCTGGTCGATGCCGCGCAGACGCTCGAGCGCGGCGGCGCCGACTGCGTGCTGATCGGCACCAACACCATGCACAAGCTGGCGCCCGAGGTGCAGGCGGCGCTCAGCGTGCCGCTGCTGCACATCGGCGATGCGACGGCGCGCGCCGTGCGCGCCGCCGGCCACGACAAGGTGGGCCTGATCGGCACGCGCTTCACGATGGAGCAGCCGTTCTACCGCAGCCACCTGGCCGGGCGCGGCGTCGACTGCGTGGTGCCGATGCAGGCGCAGCGCGACCAGGTGCACCACATCATCTTCGACGAGCTGTGCAAGGGCGTGGTGCGCGCCGAATCGCGCCACGTGCTGCAGCAGGTGTGCGCCGAACTCGGCTCGCGCGGGGCCCAGGCCATCGTGCTCGGCTGCACCGAGCTGTGCCTGATCCTGCACGAGGGCGACCTGGCCCTGCCGGTGTTCGACACCACCTCGCTGCATGCGCTGGCGGCCGTCGATTTCGCGCTTGCCGCGCACTGATCCCCGGGGACACCTGCCATGTGCCAGCTGCTCGGCATGAGCTCCAGCGCCAATGCCGCCATCACCTTCTCGTTCACCGGCTTCGCGCAGCGCGGCGGGCGCACCGACGACCACGCCGACGGCTGGGGCATCGCGTTCTACGAACGCTCCGGCTGCCGCGTCTTCCTCGACGACCAGCCGGCCTGCCAGTCGCCGCTGGCCGAGTTCGTCAGCCGCTACCCGATCAAGTCGAAGATCGTGCTGGCCCACATCCGCAAGGCCACGCAGGGCGAGCCGATGCTGTCGAACTGCCACCCGTTCCAGCGCGAATGGGGCGGCCAGCCGTGGATCTTCGCGACCAACGGCGACCTGCGACACTTCCACCCGCCGCTGGACGGCCCGTACCAGCCGGTGGGCAGCACCGACAGCGAGAAGGCCTTCTGCTGGCTGCTGCAGGAATTGCGCAGCAGCTTCGGCGGCCGCCCGCGCCCGCCCGGCTGGCTCGAGCTGGCGCCGCGCGTGGCCGAGCTCAGCGCCGTCATCGCGCGCCACGGCAACTTCAACTTCCTGCTGTCCAACGGCGCGGGCCTGTATGCGCACTGCTCCAGCAAGCTCCACGTGCTGGAGCGGCGCCACCCCTTCCCGACCGCGCGGCTGGTCGACTGCGACATGAGCCTCGACCTCAGCGCCTTCAACCGGCGCGACGACCGCATGGTGGTCGTGGCCACCGCGCCGCTGACGTCGGACGAAGCCTGGTCGGCCTTCGCGACCGGCGAATCGCGCCTGTTCATCGACGGCGAGCAGGCCTGGGGCCACACGCATCCCGGCACCCGGGTGTTCCCGGTGCCGCTCACCCATTGCGGGCGCGGGCGCGTGGCCGGCGTCGAGCTGCCCTGAGGCCCCGGCGATGCGCGGCCCGCTGCTCGACGTGCGCTGGATCGACGACTTCCTCGCGCTGGTCGAGTGCCGCAGCTTCACGCGCGCGGCGAAGCAGCGCAACATCTCGCAATCGGGCCTGTCGCGGCGCATCCAGGCGCTCGAGCAGTGGGCCGGCGCGCCGCTGCTCGACCGGCTGGCGCAGCCGCTGGGCCTGACCTGGCCGGGCCACTGCTTCATCGCGCAGGCGCGGCGGCTGCGCGACGCGCTCGGCACGATGAAGCAGATGGTCGCGTGCGACCCCGACGATCCGCTGGTCTGCGTGACCACCGTCATCGCCGACGGGCTGAGCCGCCTCGCCTGCACGATGCTGTCGGAGCCGGTGCAGCGGCAGGTGCCGCGCGCCTGCCTGGACATCCACTTCGACCGCTACAAGGCGGCACGCGCGGGGCTGGAGGCCGGGCAGGTCATGCTGTGGCTGGTGGCGCAGGATCCGCTGCTGCCGATCGACATCGACCCGCAGAAGTTCGAGGCCAAGGTCGTGCAGCACGACCGCCTGCTGCCGGTGGTCGCCGCGATGGGCGACCGGCCGCTGCACACGCTGCCCGGCAGCCGGCAGCACAAGGTGCCGGTGATCGACTACGACCCCATCCACCCGCTGGCCAGCCTCGAGGGCCTGCGGCGCACCCGCAACCTGACGCAGGTGCACCTGCAGCCCGGCACCTCGGCCGATTCGATGGACATGGCCCGCCACCTGGTCGCCAGCGGCGCCGGCATCGGCATCCTGCTCGAGTCGATGGTGCGCGAGCAGCTGGACTCCGGCCAGCTGATGTGCGCCAGGCCCGAATGGGCGCGGCCGATCGACGTGCTGCTGGTGCGTTCGCGCCAGGCCGGCATCACCTTCACCGGCGCGGCCGTCGAGGCGGCAGACCGGCTGTGGTCGCTGCACCCGGGGCTGCGGCCGAGCAGCCGGCCGCCGGTACCGGACGACGACGACGAGCGCGGCACGCTGATGGTGAGCGACGTGGTCACCGCCGACGCCTTCGCGCGCAGTGCCGGTGTCGGGCCGATGCCACAGCGCATGCGAGATGCGCATGCGGTCCGAATGTCCCGTTGAGGCGGGGTGCAGGCGTCCAGATACTGCCGCCTCCTCATCCACCCCGAAGAACCACCATGAACAGGACACTCGCCTCCATCGCCTTCATCGTCGCCGCCGGGCTGGCCCCGGCCCCGGCCCTCGCGCAATCCGGCGTCACGCTCTATGGCGTGGCCGATGTCTTCATCGAACGCGGCCAGGCCGGCACGCAGGCCAGCCGCCTGTCGCGCACGCGGGTCGAGTCGGGTGGCCTGAACGGATCGCGCCTCGGCCTGCGCGACACCGAAGACCTGGGCAGCGGCCTGAAGGCCACGATGGTGATCGAGCACGGCCTGCTGCTCGACAGCGGCGTGCCGGCGTCGACGGCCGGCTTCTGGAACCGCCAGGCCTTCGCCGGCTTGTCCGGCCCGTGGGGCTCGCTGACGGCCGGCCGCCAGTATTCGCCGCTGCTGGTGCACCAGGACACGTTCGACACCGCGCTGTCGACCACCGGCTATGGCAGCCCGTACAACTCCGGCGTGATGCGCACCGTCTCGCGCGTCAACAACAGCGTCGTCTACAGCCTGCCGGCGGACGCCGGCTTCAGCGCCTCGCTGATGGCGGCGGCCGGCGAAGGCAGCGCCGGCAGCACCTGGTCGGCGAGCCTGCGCCGGGCCGAGGGGGCGTGGGCCGTCGGCATGGCCGGGGTGCTGGTCAAGCGGCTGGACGGCACGACCGAAGACAAGCGCATCTGGAACCTGGCCGCGTCGTACAGGCTGGGCGATGCGATGTTCGCGGCCGCGCTGCAGCGCACGCGCAACGACAGGCAGGCTGCCAACACCGAGGACGACCGCAACGAGCTGTTCCTCGGCGCCAGCTGCGCCGTCGGCACCGGCGAGCTGCGCGCCGCCTACGGCCAGGGCACGGTGCGCCACGTGGCCGGCAGCACGGCGCGCCATGCCTCGCTCGGCTACGTGCACCACCTGTCGAAGCGCACCGCGCTGTACACCGCGGTGCAGCAGATCGACAACCCCGACAACCTGGCCTACCGCTCCGAGGGCTTCAGCTTCGACGCGATCGCGCCGGGGCTGCCGGCCGGAGCGGGCGTCACGGCGCGGGCGGTGGCCGCGGGCGTGCGCCACCGCTTCTGATGCCGTCGCGGCCGACGCCTACAGGCAGCGCGTCGTCACGTCGTGGGAGTGGCCGGGTTCGGCCGACGACGCGACCGTGATGGCCGTGCCGGCCTTGAGCTGGCGCAGGATCGCGACCGTCAGTGTCACGGTGTGGGTGTGCCCCGACGTGCCGCGGATGTCGTAGACCTTGTCGACCAGGGAGTCGAGGTCGGCGACGGGCACGACCAGCGCGTGGCCATGGTTGCCCGAGATCGTCTCGCCGCAGGACTGCGGTGCCGGCGATGGAGCGGGGGCGGGCGCAGGTGCCGGAGCGGGCGCTGGCGCCGGTGACGGCGCGGCCGGACTGTCGCCACCGCCGCCGCCGCAGGCCGCCAGGCTCGCGGTGGCCAGCGACGACCATGCCATGGCCAGCAGCTGCCGGCGGCGCATCGCGTCGAGTTCATTGTCGTTCGTGTGCATTCCCATGGATTCCTCCTCGAAGTGTTCGGCGCGGATGTTCATCAGATTCGCGGCGCGGGCACAGCATGTTTTCCGCTGGTTGCATCGCTGACAGTCCTCCTTCGCGACGGACCAAACAGGTCGACACAAGTGGTCACCCTTTCTCGCGATCCCCTGCCGCCCGGCGTGCTTTGGTGACATTGCGCGGCACGGTGGTATCGCTTCCACCGCAGTGGACTCATGCCCGCAGCCGATAGCCCGAGGCGTAGACCGATTCGATGCAGAGCGGCGTGCCGTGCGGCCTGGAGACACCCTCGCACTTCTGCCGCAGCCGGTAGACGTGCTGGCCGATGGAGCGCTTGCTGGCGCTGTCGGCATTGCCGAACAGCGCGGCCGACAGCATCTCCACCGTCGCGAGCCGTCCCGGCTGCTCGAACAGCACCTGCGCCAGGCGGCACTCGCGCACCGTCAGCTTCACGCTGTGGCCGGGCGAGGCCAGCGCGCGCCGCGTGACGTCGAGCGAATAGAGGCCCACGCGCAGCACCGGCTCGCGCGCGGCCGCGCCGGCCCGCACGCGCGCCAGCACGCGCTGCACGAGGCCGGTGGCGCCTTCGGCCTCGGTGGCGTAGTCGTCCGCGCCCCACATCAGCGCCTGCGCGATCGCGTAGGTGTCGCCGGCACCGGTGGCGACGATCGGGGTGCGTGCCGCCACGCGGGGCCGCAGTGCATCGAGCCAGCGGCGCGTCAGCGCGGTGTCGGCCTGCACGAGGATCGCGTCGAAGCCGGTCTCCTGCCAGGCGCTGAGCAGGGCATCGGGCTCGCAGAACTGCTCGACGTCGATGGCGCGGTCGGCGAAGGCATTGATCGCGCGAAGGCCCTCCGCGCGAAGCGTCCACAGTGCGGCAATCCTCATAGGTCGATTCGGTTTTTCAGGGGTCCCGGGTGAATCGGCGGCGCGGCGTGCTGGCGCCGTACGTGCCATGCAGCGCATGTTGCGTGCCCGGTTTCAGACACCGGCTTGTCATGTGCCGTGCGTATGGTCCGCGCAACCCCGAAGGAGACCTCCATGACCGTTCTCGACCGTCGCCAGATCCTCAAGCTCATCGGTGCCGGCGGCCTGGCCGGCAGCGTGCCGCCCAGCATCGCCAATGCGCTGGCCGTGCCGGCCCACCACCGCAAGGGCACGATCGAGGACGTGGAGCACATCGTGATCCTGATGCAGGAGAACCGCTCCTTCGACCACATGTTCGGCACGCTGCGCGGCGTGCGCGGCTATGCCGACCCGCGCGCGGTGACGCTGCCGTCGGGCCAGCCGGTGTGGTACCAGCCGAACGGCAGCGGCACGCTGCTGCCGTTCCGCCCGCCGGTGGCCGACGTCGGGCAGACCTTCCTGCCGGACCCGCCGCACGGCTGGAACGACACGCACGCCGCGTGGAACGGCGGTCGCTGCGACCAGTGGGTGCCGAACAAGGGCGCGGTGACGATGTCCTATCACACGCGAAAGGACATCCCCTACCACTACGCACTGGCCGATGCGTTCACGGTGTGCGACGCCTACCACTGCTCGGTGCTCGGGCCGACCGACCCGAACCGGTACCACATGTGGACCGGCTGGGTCGGCAACGACGGCAAGGCCGGCGGGCCGGTCATCACGAACGCGGAAGCCGGCTACGACTGGATGACGTTTCCGCAGCGGCTGACGCAGGCCGGCATCGGCTGGAAGGTCTACCAGGACGTCGGCGTGGGCCTGGATGCCGCCGGGTCCTGGGGCTGGACCTCGGACCCGTACATCGGCAACTACGGCGACAACGCGCTGCTCTATTTCCACCAGTACCAGAATGCTCCGGAGGGTTCGCCGCTGGCACTGGCCGCGCGCACCGGCACGCAGGTCAACGCGCTGGGCCGCGACCCTTCGCGGCTGTTCGACACGCTGCGCGAGGACGTGCGCAACGCCAGGCTGCCGGCGGTCTCGTGGATCGTCGCGCCGGAGGCCTTCAGCGAGCACCCGAACCACGCGGCGGACTACGGCGCCTGGTACACGTCGCAGGTGATCGACATCCTGGCGTCGAACCCGGACGTCTTCGGCAAGACGGTGCTGTTCATCAACTACGACGAGGAAGGCGGCTTCTTCGACCACGCCGTGCCGCCGACGCCGCCGTTCGCGGGGCAAGGGGCGTCCACGGTGGACACCGTCAACGAGATCTACCCGGCCGGCGATCCCGGCCACCCCAGCGCGCCGTACGGCCTGGGCATGCGCGTGCCGATGCTCGTGGTGTCGCCGTGGAGCAAGGGCGGGTGGGTCAACTCACAGGTGTTCGACCACACCTCGCTGATCCGCTTCATCGAGACGCGCTATGCACGCGAAGTCCCCGGCCTGATCGAGAGCAACATCACGCCGTGGCGCCGCGCGGTGGCCGGCGACCTGACCTCGGCGCTCGACTTCTCGCGCCCCGACCGGGACCGGGTGCGGCTGCCGGGCACGGCGGCGTTGAAGCCGGCCGAGCTGGTACGCCACCCGGACTACACGATCGTGCCGCCGGCCTCGCCGCAGCTGCCGCTGCAGGAGCCCGGCGTGCGGGCGGCGCGGGCCTTGCCGTACGTGCTGCACGTCGATGGCGTGGCGAATGCGGCGACGAAGTCGTTCCAGATGAACTTCGGCAACACCGGCAAGGCGGCCGCGGTGTTCCACGTCCGTTCGGGCCAGGCGTCGGACGCGCCGCGCAACTTCACGGTCGAGCCGCAGCGGCTGCTGTCGGCGTCGTGGGCGGCGTCGGCCGCGGCGACCTACGACCTGTCGGTGACGGGGCCGAACGGCTTCCTGCGCGCGTACAAGGGCAAGGTGTCGGCCGATGCCAGCCGGCTGCTGGTGCGCGCGAGCTATGACGAAGGGCGGCTGGGCATCACGCTGTCGATCACCAACCTCGGGACGCAGGCGGTGGAGTTGCGGGTTCGCGACGGTTACAGCCACGGCCATCGCGACGACGAGCGCTCGAGCCTGCGGCTGCGACCCGGGCAGTCGACGGCGAAGACCTGGTCGCTCGAACGCAGCCGCGGCTGGTACGACCTGGCCCTCGCGGTCGATGGCGACCCGGCCTTCTCGGTGCGCTTCGCGGGGCACCTCGAGAACGGGGACGACAGCATCAGCGACCCGGCGATGGGGCGGGTCCGCATCGGGGAGTGACGGGCACGCGCGACAGCGCGGTTTCCCTACACTGGGCCGATGCGCATCGTGGCCTGGAACTGCTGCCGCGGCCCGATCCCGAAGAAGATCGCGGCGCTCGAAGCCCTGCAGCCTGACGTCGCGGTCATCGCCGAGGCGCTGGCGCCGGACAGGGAATCCGACCAGTTGCTCTGGTTCCCGTCCAATGCCTCGCGCCTGGGCATCCAGGTCCGCGCGTTCGGCACGCACACGCTGCGCAGGCTCAAGCGCGCCGAGCTGCCGAACTGCGTCGTGCCGGTGCGCGTCAACGGCGCCGTCCCGTTCAACCTGCTCGCGGTCTGGACCTGGCCGGCGCCGAGCTACACCAAGGCCTTCCTGAACGGCCTGTCCGCCTACGCCAGGCTGCTGCAGCGTGGCCCGACCGTGGTGGCGGGTGACTTCAACGGCAGCCCGGCCTTCGACAAGCCGACGCAACGCATCAAGTGGTGGACCGACGGTTTCTCGCGCCTGCACGACGCGGGCCTGGTCAGCGCGTACCACCAGTTCAACGGCGTGGCGTTCGGCGACGAGGCCCATGCGACCCATCACTTCCTGAGGAAGCCCGAACGGCCCTTCCACATCGACTTCTGCTTCGTGCCGCGCGGCTGGGCCGAGAAGCGGTTGGTGGCGCAGATTGCCGCGGGCCCTGAGTGGTGCGCACTCAGCGATCATTTCCCGCTCGTGATCGACACGGAAGCTTGACGCAGCGCCGCAACCACGGCGCAGCTCTACGATCCACGGCATGACAGCTGCAAGACAGTTCCCTTCCGTCGACACGCGCCGCCACGTGGTCGTGATCGGTGCCGGTGCGGTGGGCAGCGCCACGGCCATCGAGGCCCTGCGCGCGGGCCTGCAGGTGACGGTGGTGGAGCCCGATGAGCCGGGCGGACCGCAGGCCACCAGTTACGGCAATGCCGGCTGGCTGTCCTCGCATTCGGTGGTGCCGCCTGCGTTGCCCGGAGCCTGGCGCAAGGTGCCCGGCTGGCTGGCCGATCCGCTCGGCCCGCTGGCATTGCGCTGGCGCCATCTGCCGCGCGCCACGCCCTGGCTGCTGCGCTACCTGGCCTCGGGCTGGACGGAAGCGCGCGTGCAGCGCACCGCCAACGCGCTGCGCACGCTGCTGGCGGATGCGCCGATGCTGCACGCGCAGCTGGCAGCCGAGGCCGGCGTGCCGCAGCTGATCGAACAGCGCGGCCTACTGCATGCGTACCGCTCGCGCTCGGAGTTCGACGCCGACGCGCTGGGCTGGCGCGTTCGCGGGCGCGTCGGCATTCGATGGGAGGAGTGGGACGCAGACGAACTGCGCCGCCGCGAACCGGATCTCGACCCGCGGTACACGCTTGGCATCTTCGTGCCGGAGGCTGGGCATTGCCGCAATCCCGGCGCGTACGTGGCCGCGCTGGCACGACATGCGTTCGCGACCGGTGCCCGGCACGTCGCTGCACGCGCAACGGGTTTTCGGATCGACGGCGGCCGGTTGCGCGCCGTGCGCACCGAGGCCGGTGACATCGCCTGCGACGCCGCGGCGATCTGTGCCGGCCCGCGCTCAGCGGTACTTGCGGCGGCAGCGGGCTCGCCGGTACCGCTGGAATCGGAGCGCGGCTACCACGTGGTGGTCGAGGACGCGAGGGTCGGACCCCGCACGCCGGTGATGGTGGCCGACGGCAAGCTGATTGCGCACTGGATGGACGGCGGGCTGCGCGCGGCCGGGCAGGTCGAGATCGGTGGCCTGGAGGCCGCGCCCGACTGGCGCCGCGCCGACATCCTGCATCGGCATTTGACGTCGATGTTTCCGCGATTGGCGCCGGCCGCACCGGATGCGCCTTCCGTCAAGCGCTGGCTCGGTCATCGCCCGAGCATGCCCGACGGCCTGCCCTGCATCGGGCCGGCCCGCGCCAGCGCCGACATCGTGCTGGCCTTCGGCCACGGCCACGTCGGCTTGTGCGGCTCGGCACGCACGGGCCGTCTGGTGGCGCAACTGCTCGCGGGCACGGCGCCGGAATTTGCCTTGGCGCCTTTCGATCCGCAGCGCTTCGTGTGACGGGCTCGGATCCGTCGCGAGCGGGCGGGTCAGGACGATGGCGGGGGTCGGGAAGATCTGGTCAGTCTTCCTTCATGCCGGTTGCCTTGACGATCGCACCGAGCCGTGTGCGTTCGGCCTTGACGAACTCGGCAAAGGAAGCGCGCGTGCCGCCGACCGGTTCGATGCCGGAGCTCTTGAGCCGGTCGATGACCGCCGGCGTCTTCATCGCGGCATCGATGGCGCTGTTCATCTTGTCGAGGATGGCGTCGGGCGTGCCGCGCGGGGCATGGATGCCGGCCCAGTGGGCAATGCGCAGTTCCGGGAAGCCCTGTTCGGCGGCGGTGGCCAGCGCCGGGTAGGCCGCGATGTGCGTCGTCCAGGTGTTCGCGAGCGCCTTCAGCTTGCCGCTCTTGAGATAGGGCAGTGCCACGTTGCTGGCCTCGGACGTGGCATCGACCTGGTGGCCCAGCACGGCGGTGATGGATTCCGACCCGCTCTTGTACGGCACCACGTCGAGCTTGGCGCCGTATCGGGTCTGCAGCACGCCCTGGACGAAGTGCGGCGTGCTGCCGGTGCCCGCCGTGGCCCAGTGGAACCCCGGACCGGCCTTGGAGGCGGCGATGAAATCCTTCAGGTCCTTGTACGGCGAGTCGGCGGGCACCAGGATCACCGACGGCGCGACGCCGATCATGGCCACCGGAACGAGGTCCTCGTCCTTGTAGGGCAGCCCCTTCTTGATCATGCCGTTGGAGATCACGCCCGCAGCGCTCACCAGGAAGGTGTAGCCGTCGGGCGCGCTCTTGGCGACGATGTCGGCGCCGATCGATGCGCCGGCGCCGGGCTTGTTGTCGACGATGATCGGCTGGCCCAGCGTCTTCGCGGCGGTCTCCGCGGCGAGCCGCGCCATGATGTCGTTCGCGCCGCCGGCCGAGAACGGCACGACCAGGCGGATCGGCTTCGTCGGCCACTCTTGTGCGCCGGCAGTGCCGGCCGACAGCGCCGCGGCCAGTGCCGCCGCGAGTGCGATGCGCCGTGTCGTCATGCGCGGTGTCGTCATGCGCGGTGTCGTCATGAATTGCGCGCGGCGAGATGTGGATTGGTGCGCCCGGCTGGGATCGAACCAGCAACCCCTGCCTTCGGAGGGCAGTACTCTATCCATTGAGCTACGGGCGCGAAGTGCGCGATTCTACAGCCCGCGGGGGCCGCCCAAGGCGGCCCTCTATAATCCCGCGGTTTTGCCAGCCAACGGATACGCCTCGAGGAACTCCATGAGCGAAGCCCACAGCACACCCGAACACGACGCACCGCACGAAGTGCACGAAGGCCCGATCAAGACGCCGAAGCAGCTCATCCTCGCGGTGTTCTTCGCGTTCGTGGTCCCGATCATCGCGATCATCCTGCTGGTGAGCTTCGTCGAGGCCGACCACCAGCCGGCCGCCGGCAGCGACGGCCTGAAGGCCGAGGCGGTCGCCAAGCGCATCCAGCCGGTCGCCGGCTACGAGGTCAAGGACCTGTCCGACCCGGCCTCGCTGAAGACCGGCGAGCAGGTCTTCGCGGCCCAGTGCACCGCCTGCCACACGGCCGGCGTCGCCGGTGCGCCGAAGTTCGGCGACGCAGCCGCCTGGGCCCCGCGCCTTCCGCAAGGCTACGACGTGCTGCTCACGCACGCGCTGAAGGGCAAGGGCGCGATGGGCCCGCAAGGCGGCGGCGACTTCAGCGACGTCGAGATCGGCCGCGCCGTGGTCTACATGGCCAACAAGGGCGGCGCCAAGTTCCCCGAGCCTGCCGTCACCGCGGCGGCACCGGCCGCTTCGGGCGCGGCGGCAGAAGCAGCGCCGGCCGCGTCGGCCGCAGCGTCCGCCGCCAAGTAGCCAGCGCAGCGCGTTCCCCCTTCCGAAGCCGGCCTCGTGCCGGCTTCAGCGTTTCTGGGGGCTCAGGCACACGCCGAAGCGCTGCAGCAGCGCGCCGGCGGTCGTCGGCTGCGGCAGCCACTGCCCGCGCTCGACCGCATCGGCCGCGGTCTCCATGTCCAGCGTGTGCACGAGGCCCAGGCCCAGGTCGGTGGCGAGGTACAGCCGGTCGGCTTCGTCCAGCCACACCGACGCGACCTGCGCCGCACGGCCGGTGTGCGATTCCACCTGCGGTGCCGCGCCGTCGCGGGCCGTGAGCCGCCACACCCACGGCGCCACTTCCAGCTCGACGAACACCTGCTGCGGCCCGTTCTGGAAGAACCAGCAGCCGCGGTGGTCGCTCTCGTAGTTGCGCCCGATGAACTCGCGCAGCTTGTCGTGCCGGATCATGCTGCCCTTGATGTGCGGGAAGGCGCCGGCCGCCTGCACGCGGTCATCGCGCATGTACCACTCGCCGCGCGCATCCAGCGCCAGCCAGCCGACGCAGGCCGGGACGTTGGGCCACTTCTTCAGTGCCGCCTTGACGATCTCGTCCATGGTGTCTCCTGTGTCGGATCAGCGCGCCGCATGCGGCGCCATCCACCGCATCACCTGGTCGGGCAAGGTCAGCACGTGGCCGGGCCACGCCCCGCCGGGGAAGCCGACGTGCCCGCCATGGTGCGGCTGCCACAGCGTCACGCACGGCCCGACGTCCTCCTGCCGCGGCAGGCTGTGGGCCGGCACGAACGGGTCGTTGCGCGCGTTCAGCACCAGCGCCGGCACGCGGATGCGGTGCAGGTGCGGCTTGGCCGAGCCGCGCTGCCAGTAGTCGTCGGTGTCGCGAAAACCGTGCAGCGGCGCGGTGAAGATGTTGTCGAAGGTGTACAGGTCTTTCGCCGCGCGCAGCCGCTCGCGGTCGAACAGGCCGGGGTGCTGCTGCCACTTGCGCAAGGCCTTCGGGACCATCGTGCGCAGGAACATGCGCGTGTAGACGTGGCGGTTGAAGCCACGCCCGATCGCGTTGCCACCGGCCGCCAGGTCGATCGGCGACGAGATCGCGCACACCGCGCGCACGCTGGCCGATGCGGTCTCGCCCGCCTCCTCGGCCCAGCGCAGCAGCGCATTGCCGCCCAGCGACACCCCGACCGCGACGATCGGCCCGGCGTGCAGCGCGCGCAGCCGCTGCAGCACCCAGCCGATCTCCTCGAAATCGCCCGAGTGGTAGGCACGCGGCGCCAGGTTCATCTCGCCCGAGCAGCCGCGGAAATGCGGCACCGCATAGCGCCAGCCGTGGCCGCGCGCCCAGTGCGCGAAGGCCTGTGCATAGTGGCTGGCCGACGAGCCCTCGAGGCCGTGGAACAGCACCAGCAGCGGGCTGGTCGTGTCGCCCGCCTGGAAATCGACGTCGATGAAGTCGCCGTCGGGCGTGGTCCAGCGTTCGCGCAGGTAGACCGGCGCCGGGCCGCGGTAGCGCTTCGAGAAGAGCGCCGGCCAGATGGTCTGCAGGTTTCCACCGACGGCACCCTGGCCGCCCAGCCATCCGGGGGAGCGGTAGTCGTTCACTTCAATGCAGCACGGCGGGCGTTTCGCCGATCTCCTGGACTTCGCCTGGCGACCCCGGGCTCGCATGGTGCGCCACCATGCGCCAGCCCTGGGCCGTCTTCACATACACATTGGTCGCGATGACCCACGCGGCCTGCGGACCCTCGTTGGTCAGCACCTGCACGCGCTCCAGCACACTGTGCACCGCACTCGATTCACCATGCAGGCGACGCACCTTCTCGGGGTATGCATCGATCGTGCCATTCGCGAACATCGACTCGAAAGCCGCGCGGATCGCCGCCGGCCCGATCACGCGCGGCCCGCCGGGGTGCACGCAGCTGATGTCGTCGTCGTCGGACCAGGTGGCCATCAGCTTCTCGATGTCGCCGCGCTGCAGCGCTTCGTAGAACTGCTGCTCGGTGTCGTCGGGCGACGACAGCAGCGCGGCGGCAGGCGGTTTGGGGCGGGCCATCGGGGATCCTCAGCGGAAGACGACGGTCTTCGGACCGTTGAGCAGCACGCGGTGCTCGACGTGCCAGCGCACCGCGCGCGCCAGCACCATGCATTCGACGTCGCGGCCGACCGCGGTGAAATCCTGGGCGCTCAGCGAGTGGTCCACGCGCGCCACGTCCTGCTCGATGATCGGCCCTTCGTCCAGCTCGGCCGTCACGTAGTGGGCCGTCGCGCCGATCAGCTTGACGCCGCGGTCGTGCGCCTGGAAGTACGGCTTCGCGCCCTTGAAGCTGGGCAGGAAGCTGTGGTGGATGTTGATCGCGCGGCCCTTCAGGAAATCGCAGAACTGCGGGCTCAGGATCTGCATGTAGCGCGCCAGCACCGTCAGGTCGATGCGCTCGCGTTCGATCAGGGCCTCGACCTGCTGCTCCTGCGCGCGCTTGGCCTCGGCGCTGCTGCCGGCCGGCAGCGCCCAATGGTGGAACGGGATCTCGTAGCGCTCGGCCAGCCCGCGGAAATCGGGATGGTTCGACACGATGCCGGCGATGTCGGCACCGAGCTGCTGCGAATGCCAGCGGTACAGCAGGTCGTTCAGGCAGTGGCCGTGCTGGCTCACCATCAGCAGCAGGCGCGGGCGGCGCGACAGGTCGTGGAAGCGCGCGTCCATGTGGTACTGCTCGCGCACGCTGGTGAACAGGTTGTCGAGCGTCGCGCTGTCGGCCAGGTGCGGCGGCGCCTCGAAGTGCACGCGCATGAAGAACAGCCCGGTGGCCGAGCCCGGCGTCGCCAGGTCGCCGAACTGCTGCGAATCGAGGATGTTGCAGCCGGCCTGGTACAGCAGGCCCGACACGGTGTAGACGATGCCCTTGGTGTCGCGGCACGACAGGGTGAGGACGAATTCACGGATTTCACGGGCAGGCTGCATGGGCGCAGATTGTACGGACGGGGGTGCAGCCCCGCGGGGTGCCGCATAGAATCGCCGCCACGTGAACCCCGTCACGTTCAACCCCCACAGCGCGCACATGGCCACCACCCCGAACGACTGGAGTGAGCGCAGCAAGGAACTCTCCGAGCTGCTGGCGCGCAGCGGCCTTGGCGACCGCCAGGCCTTCGCGCGGCTGTACGAGCGCAGCAGCGCGCATCTGTTCGCCGTGGTGCTGCGTATCAACCGGGACCGGGCGCAGGCGGAAGACGTGCTGCAGGAGGTGTACGTCAACGTCTGGCGCGCCGCGCAGACCTTCGATGCGGCACAGAGCCAGCCGCTGACCTGGCTGACCAGCATCGCACGCAACCGCGCGATCGACAGCCTGCGCCGCAAGCAGACCGAGCCGCAGACGCAGCCCGCGCTGCTGTTGAACGACGACGAGGACAAGGACGTGTACGACGATCTGCCTGACGACGCGCCGACGCCGCTCGAGATGCTGAGCCGGGCCTCGGATGCGCGCGCGCTGTCGCACTGCATGGACGCGCTGAGCGCGCCGCAGCGCCAGAGCGTCGCGCTGGCGTTCTACGACGGGCTGAGCCACGCCGAGGTGGCCGAGCAGATGCGCCAGCCGCTGGGCACCGTGAAGTCGTGGGTGCGGCGCGCGCTGCAGTCGCTGAAGGCCTGCCTCGACGGCGCCGTGTTGCGCGACGCCAGGGGCGCCTGATGGACTACAGCCGGCCCGAGCTGGCCGACCGCCTGGGCGCCGAGTACGTGGCCGGCACCTTGCGCGGGCCGGCGCGGCGCCGCTTCGAGGCCCTGCTCGGCGGCCACCCGGCGCTGCGCGCCGCGGTGCGCGCCTGGCAGGACCGGCTGATGCCGCTGTCGGCCAGCCTCGCGCCGGTGGCGCCACCGGCACGCGTGTGGCAGCGCATCGAGGCGCGGCTCGGGCTGCGGCCGGCCGTGGCGGCCGCGCCGCGCTGGTGGGCGCGGCTCGCGGTCTGGCGCGGGCTGACCGGCGCCGCGACGGCGATGGCCCTGGCGCTCACGCTGATCGTCGCGAGCCCGCCGCCGGCGCAGGCGCCGATCGTCGTCGTGCTGTCGGCCACCGCGCCGGCCGGCCAGCCGGGCGCCATCGCGCCGGCCAGCTTCGTCGCCAGCATCAGCGCCGACGGGCGCGCGATGGTCACGCGGCCGCTGACGCAGGTCAGCGTGCAACCCGACCGTGCGCTCGAGCTGTGGGCGCTGCCGCCGAGCGGCGCGCCGCGCTCGCTGGGCCTGATCTCGTCCAGCGGCGCGACGGTGGTGCGCAAGGGGAAGGTGTTGCAGGACACGGCGGCGTTCGCCGTGTCGCTGGAGCCGCCGGGGGGATCGCCGACGGGGTTGCCGACCGGGCCGGTCCTTTACGTCGGGAAGTTGTCCTCCTGACCGGCGCCGTCCCGGATTGGCATCCGGGCTACGAACTCGCGGGAAGGTGCACGCTGAACGTGGACCCGCGGCCCGGCTCGCTCTCGACCTCGATGTGCCCGCCCATCAGCACGACCAGCGCCCGCGTGATCGCAAGGCCGATGCCGGTGCCCTGGATGCCGCTGCGCTGCTGGGCCAGCCGGTTGAAGGGCTCGAACAGCTGCGGCAGGTCCTGCGCTGCGATCCCCACGCCGTCGTCGGCCACCTGCAACATCACCCGGTCGCCATCACGCAATGCACGGACCCGCACCGAACCGCCGACGCGGTTGTACTTGACCGCGTTGCTCAGCAGGTTCAGCACCACCTGGCGCAGCCGCGTCGGGTCGGCGCGCACCTGCAAAGCCTGCGCACCCTCGATCGGCTGCAGCGCCACGCCGGCCTCGCCGGCCTGCGGCGCCAGCATGTCCAGGCACTCGCCGAGCAGCGGGCCGAGCGCGACGTCGGTGGCCTCGACCGACAGCTGCCCGGCCTCGATGCGCGTGTGGTCCAGCAGGTCGCCGATCATGCGCAGCAGGTGCTCGCCCGATTCGCGGATCAGTCCGACGCGGCGGCGCTGCGACACCGTCAGCGGCTCCTCGTCCAGCTCGAGCAGCTGCGCGAAGCCGAGCACCGCATTCAGCGGCGTGCGCAGCTCATGGCTCATGCGCGACAGGAAATCGGTCTTGGCGCGGTTGGCCGCCTCGGCGCTGGTCGCCGCGGCGCGCGCGGCCTCCAACTCGCGATGCTCGGTGACGTCCTCCATGTAGCCGTGCCAGGTGATCGAGCCATCCAGGTCGCGCCGCGGCGACGACACCGACTGCATCCAGCGCAGCGCGCCGTCCGGGTGGTGGTAGCGGATCTCGGTGCGCTGCGTCGCCTGGCTGCGCGCCCAGGCCGAGGTCATGCCGATCAGCTTCTCGCGGTCGACGCGCGAGATGCGGCGGAACATCTCCAGCGAATCGGCCATCAGCTGCTTCGGCGTCAGCCCCAGCACCGCGGTACAGCGGTCGCTGACGTAGGGGATCTCGCCGCGCCCGTCGGGCCACAGCCGGTACTGGTAGAGCACGCCGGGCACATGGCGCGTGATCTGCTGCAGCCGCTCGCCGCGCTCGGCCGCCTCGCCCTGGGCCTGGCGGCGCAGCGTCACGTCGCTCAGCGTGCCGACCATGCGGCGCGGCCGGCCATCGGGCCACCATTCGACGATGCGCCCGCGCTCGGACAGCCAGCGCCAACTGCCGTCGCGGTGGCGCGCGCGGTACTCGCTTTCGTAGGCCGGGATCTCGCCGTGCGCGTGGCGCAGGTAGGCCGCGTGGTTCATCGCGCGGTCGGCCGGGTGGATCACCGTGTCCCAGCCGGCCTGCGTGGCCGGCAGCTCGCCGACCGCGTAGCCGAGCAGCGCGACGCTGCCGTCCATGCCGCTCAGCAGGTCGGCCTCCATGTCCCAGGCCCAGACCGAGGTGCCGGCACCCACCAGCGCCTCGCGCATCAAGCGGTCCTGCTGCAGCTCGGCGCCCACCGCGTTCAGCCCACGGTCTCGGCCAGTGCGGCTTCGACGCGCTGCGCGCTGACGCCGGTCAGGCACCGGGTGTGGCCGAAGCGGCAGGTGCGGTCGAAGCAGGGCGCGCAATCGAGCTGCAGCTCTTCCTTCAGCCAGATCACCCGCGCCCGGTCGTTCAGCGGCGGCGTGTGCTCGGGGCTGGTGGAGCCGAACACGGCGACCTGCGGGATGCCGAAGGCCGCAGCGACGTGCATCAGCCCCGAGTCGTTGCTGACCACGCCGCGCGCCGCCGCGATCAGCGCCATCGCGTCGATCAGCGTGGTCTTGCCGGCCAGCACGCGGCACGCACCGGGGGCGGCCGTGGCGATCTCGTCGCACAACGCCACCTCCTTGCCCGAGCCCAGCAACAGCACCGGCAGGCCATGCGCCGCATGCAAGGCGCGTGCGAGTTCGGCGTAGTGCGAGGCCGGCCAGCACTTGGCGGGGCCGTATTCGGCGCCGGGCGCGAACGCCCAGTAGCCCTTGGGGGCGACACCCGCGGCGTCGGTCACGCGGGCCAGCGTCGCATCGTCGAACTGCAGCCGCGGTTTGCCGCCGCCGCCGTCCGGCCCGCCGGCCAATGCCGCATAGAACGCGACCATCGGCGGCCGGCCGCCCGGGTTCGGCAGCCGCTTGGTCAGCAGCAGCGGCCGGCCTTCGCCCTGGTAGCCGATGCGCTGCGGGATGCCGGCGAAGAACGGGATCAGCGCCGCCTTGATCGAGTTCGGCAGCACATAGGCGGTGTCGAAGCGGCCCCGCAGGCCTGCGGCGACTTTGCGCCGCGCCGACCAGTCGAGCCGCCCGTGCGCGAACGGCAGCTCGATCACCTCGCGCACGCCCGGTATCGCCCGGTACACCGGTGCAACCCAGGGCAGGGCCGCCACCGTCACCTCGTCGCCGCGCGCCAGCAGCAGGCCGACCAGCGGCTGCGACATCACCGCGTCGCCGATCCACTGCGGGGCGATCAGCAGCGCGCGGGCCATGGCGGGTCAGTGGGTATGAAGCTTCTCGCCGGCCTTCAGGCGGTAGACGGTGCCGCAGTACGGGCACTTGCCTTCGCCCGTCGTCGCGACGTCGATGAACACCTTCGGGTGCGTGCTCCACAGCGTCATCTTCGGGTTCGGGCAGAACACCACGCCCGGGCCCTGCACGTCGTGCGCAGTGACTTCGACCACTTCCTGTTTGCTGCTCATGCGGGAATCCTCAGACGAGTGTCAGCCATTCGGCGTACTTGGGGTTGCGGCCGTTCACGATGTCGAAGAACGCGCTCTGGATCTTTTCGGTGATGGGGCCGCGCGAGCCCTGGCCGAGCTCGATGCGGTCGAGTTCGCGGATCGGCGTCACTTCGGCGGCGGTGCCGGTGAAGAAGGCCTCGTCGCAGATGTAGACCTCGTCGCGCGTGATGCGCTTCTCGACCAGCTTCAGGCCCAGGTCGTTGCAGATCGCGAAGATGGTGTTGCGCGTGATGCCGTTCAGCGCGCCGGCCGACAGGTCGGGCGTGTAGACCACGCCGTTCTTGATGACGAACAGGTTCTCGCCGGCGCCTTCGCTGACGAAGCCCGAGGCGTCGAGCAGCAGCGCCTCGTCGTAGCCGTCTTCCGTCGCCTCCATGTTGGCGAGGATGGAGTTGGTGTAGTTGCTGACCGCCTTGGCCTGCGTCATCGTGATGTTGACGTGGTGGCGGGTGTAGCTGCTGGTCTTCACGCGGATGCCGCGCTTCAGGCCCTCTTCGCCCAGGTAGGCGCCCCAGGACCAGGCGGCGACCATCAGGTGGATCCGGTTGCCCTTCGGGCTCACGCCCAGCTTCTCGGAGCCGATCCAGGTCAGCGGGCGCAGGTAGCAGCTGTCGAGCTTGTTCTCGCGCACCACGCTGCGCTGGGCTTCCATCACCACGTCCGGCGTGAACGGGATCTTCATGCGCAGGATCTTGGCGCTGTTGAACAAGCGCTCGGTGTGCTCGCGCAGCCGGAAGATCGCTGTGCCCTTGTCGGTCTTGTAGGCGCGCACGCCCTCGAAGGCACCGCACCCGTAGTGCAGCGTGTGGCTGAGCACGTGGATCTTGGCGTCGCGCCAGTCCACCAGCTGCCCGTCCATCCAGATTTTTCCGTCGCGATCGGCCATCGACATGGCAGGCTCCTGTGGGATGAGGCGAAACCGGCGATTTTACGGACTGGCCGGAGTCGGGCGCACCAGGGTCCACTTGACGAGCTTGCCGCGCTTGAATTCGAGCGTCACCTCGCTGCCGCCGTCGTCGGCCCAGGCCCAGGTGTCGGCCTGCGGATCGACCTGCCGGCCCAGGCTGCGCGCCATCGCCACCACCTGCATCATCGTCAGCCCTTCGCGCAGCTTGGCGTTCAGCATCACGGTGCTGCCGATGTGGCCGACCGGCGATTCGCCGGCGTTCTTCATCACGCGCAGCGCGCGGCTGAACTGGATCAGCAGCCAGAACACGATGACCGACACGGCCATCACGACACCCTGCCAGCCGTAGGCCTGCCAGGCCGCGGCGACGCCGATCGCCGCCAGGCCCCACCCGATGATTGGATTCATGCGCGCAATGTTACGGGGCGGGGCGCGCGCCGGGCTGCGCAGTTCCCACAGGCATGAAGCCGGTGCGCAATGCGCCCGCCCAATCGGGCCGGCCGTGGTGCTCGGCCAGCTGCGCGGCCGGTTCGGCGTCGTAGGGCACCGCGCGCAACTCGACCCGCCAGCCGGCGGGGCGGCGCGTCAGCAAGGCGTAGCGGGCATGCGGGGTGCCGTTCTCGACCAGGTGCGGGTGCGGGTGGTCGTCGTCGTAGGCCTGCAGGCCGACGCTGCCCGGGTTGACGACGAGGCGACCGTCGAGCAGCCGCAACGCGCGCGGCACGTGGGTGTGGCCGCACAGGATCACGCCGTGGCGGACGCCTTGCTGCGCGCGGCCGGCGCGGGCGAACGCCTCGGCCTGCGTGGCCGGGCGCAGGCCGGCGGGATCGACCGATTCGAGGAAGTAGACCCGGTCGCTGTCCGGCGTGCCGTGGCAGCAGAACACCTCGTGCGAGAGCTGCAGCGTGGCCGGCAGGCGGGCGAGCCACAGGCGCTGGCGCGGCTGCAGCCGGGCGGCCGCGAAGGCGTCGGAAGGGCCCATCGCCGCCACGTCGGAGGCGAGCACCTGGCGCTCGTGGTTGCCACGGATCGTCGGGATGTCCAGCGCCATCAGTCGCTCGGCGGTTTCGGTGATCCACAGCGGGCCGGACACGATGTCGCCCAGGTTGACCGCCAGGTCGGCGCCGCTGTCGGCGATGTCAGCCAGCACCGCGTCGAGCGCGTGCAGGTTGCCGTGGATGTCGGAGAGAACGGCCAGTCGCATGGCCGGTATTGTCGTCAATTGAAGGACGATCCCCGGATGGCCATCCGGGCTACGAGCGGTGGATGCGGATCGGCTTGGCCTGGTTGGCGGCGGTCTTGGCCGGCACGTCGCAGCCGTCACAACCGCAGCCCGAGCTCACCTGGGCTGCGCGCTGCAACCGCTGCGCGAGCGGCGCCGGCCAATGCGGCCAGCGCACCAGGCGCCCGGCCACGGCGCGCCGCAGCGCGGCCGGCATCAGCGCGTTGACCGCGTAGCCGAGGCAGCCGAGGACGATCAGGCCGACGACAAGATCCTGCATGACGGGTCCTTTCTCAGGCGCCGAGCCACAGCGTGGCGCGGTAGGTGATGAACGACGCGACGTAGGCGAGCGCGAACAGGTAGCCGGCCATGATCAGCGGGTAGCGCCACGAGTTGGTCTCGCGCCGCACCACCGCCAGCGTCGACAGGCACTGCGGCGCGAACACATACCAGGCGAGCAGCGAATAGGCGGTGGCGAGCGACCAGCTCTGCGCGATCACCGGCGCCAGTGCATCGGCCACCTCGCCGCCGGCGGTCGACATCGCGTACACCGTGCCGAGCGCGCCGACCGCCACTTCGCGCGCCGCCAGGCCCGGCACCAGCGCGATCGAGATCTGCCAGTTGAAGCCGATCGGCGCGAAGATCACCTCCAGCGCGCGCCCCAGCATGCCGGCCAGGCTGTACTGGATGGCCGGGCCGGTGGCGCCGTCCGGCGGCGCCGGGAAGCTGGACAGGAACCACAGCACCACCGTCAGCGAGAAGATGATGGTGCCGACGCGGCGCAGGAAGATGCGCGCCCGCTCCCACAGCCCGATCGCCAGGTTGCGCAGGTTCGGCAGGCGGTACGGCGGCAGCTCGAGCATCAGCGGCTGGTAGCTGCTTTTCATCCACGAGCGCTTGAGCACCCAGGCCACCGCCATCGCCGACAGCACGCCGGCCACGTACAGCACGAACAGCGTCAGCCCCTGCAGGTTGAACCAGCCGACGCTGCGCTGCGGCACGAAGGCGCCGATCAGCAGCGCATACACCGGCAACCGCGCCGAGCAGGTCATCAGCGGCGCGACCATGATGGTGGCCAGCCGGTCCCGCCAGTTGGGGATCGTGCGCGTGGCCATGATGCCGGGGATGGCGCAGGCGAAGCTCGACAGCAGCGGGATGAAGGCGCGGCCCGACAGGCCCACCTTGCCCATCACGGTGTCGAGCAGGAAGGCGGCGCGCGGCAGGTAGCCGGAGTCCTCGAGCACCAGGATGAAGAAGAACAGGATCAGGATCTGCGGCAGGAACACCAGCACGCTGCCGGCCCCGGCGATCACGCCGTCGACCAGCAGGCTGCGCAGCGGGCCGTCGGCCATGTGGGCGTTGAGCCACTCGCCGGCCGCGGCCATCGTGTCCTTGATGGCGTCCATCGGCACGTTGGCCCACGAGAACACCGCCTGGAACATCAGGAACAGCAGCACGGCCAGCAGCGACAGGCCCCACACCGGGTGCATCACGACCGCGTCGAGGCGGTGGTTGAAGCGCTTGAACTGCATCGCACCGGGCACGGCCACCGACAGGATGCGGCGCACCTCGCGCTGCAGCTCGGGCAGCGTCGGCGTGTCGGCCACCGCGGCCGGGGTCGGCCAGCCGGCCTGCTTCTCCAGCTCGGCCAGCAACGCCTCGTGGCCGCGGCTTTGCACCGCCACCGTCTCGACCACCGGCACGCCGAGCTCGGCGGACAGCTTCGCGACATCGATCTTCAGGCCGCGCGCACGGGCGACGTCGGCCATGTTCAGCGACACGATCATCGGCCGGCCCAGGCGGCGCAGCTCGAGCACCAGGCGCAGGTTCATCGCCAGGTTGGTGGCGTCGACGACGGCGACCAGCGCATCGGGCGCGGCCTCGCCGGCGCGCAGGCCCATCACCATCTCGCGCGTGACTTCTTCGTCCGGCGTGGCCGGCGTCAGGCTGTAGGCGCCGGGCAGGTCGATCACCGACACCGTGCGGCCGCTGCGCAGCGTCGCGCTGCCGACCTTGCGCTCGACCGTCACGCCGGCGTAGTTGGCGACCTTCTGGCGCGCACCGGTCAGCAGGTTGAAGAGGGCGGTCTTGCCGCAGTTCGGGTTGCCGACCAGCGCGATCCGCAGTGAGGGCGTGCTCATGCGGCAAGCCCGTCCAGGCTGACCTCGACGCACTGCGCCTCGACCCTGCGCAGCGCGAAGAAGGTCTCGCCGATCTGCACCGCGAGCGGCTCGCGCCCGCCCGGGCCGCGCCGCAGCAGCTGCACCGGCTCGCCCGGCAGGAAGCCGAGTTCGCTCAGGCGGTGCAGCATCTGCGGGTCGGGAGAACCGTCGGCGCACAGGCCGATCACGGTGCCGCGGGCACCGTTGGGCAGGTCGGAAAGTCGGGGAGCGGGCATACGGGCGGCCGGAGCAGTCACAACTGGGCGAAGGTCTGCCCGATGCAAATGATAATAGCTCGTGTTTGCCCTGCTGTCCGCAGGGGCCGCCCTGGGGACCGGTCCGTCAATTGAGCTCGCGCAACAGGTGGATGGCTTCCTCGATGCGCTCCACCGGGTGGATCGTCAGCCCCTCGATCGGCTTCTTCGGCGCATTGGCCTTCGGCACGATCGCGACGCTGAAGCCCAGCTTGGCCGCCTCTTTCAGGCGCTCCTGGCCGCGCGGCGCCGGCCGCACCTCGCCGGCCAGGCCGACCTCGCCGAACGCGATGAAACCGCGCGGCAGCGGCTTGCCACGCAGGCTGCTCTGGATCGCCAGCATCACGGCCAGGTCGGCCGCCGGCTCGCTGATGCGCACCCCGCCGACCGCGTTGACGAACACGTCCTGGTCGAGGCAGGCGATGCCGGCGTGGCGGTGCAGCACCGCCAGCATCATCGCGAGGCGGTCGCGGTCGAGGCCGACGCTCAGGCGGCGCGGGCTCGGGCCGCCGGAATCGACCAGCGCCTGGATCTCCACCAGCAGCGGCCGCGTGCCTTCGAGCGTGACCAGCACGCAGGAGCCGGCCACCGGTTCGCCATGCGTCGACAGGAAGATCGCGCTCGGGTTGGCGACGCCCTTCAGGCCCTTCTCGGTCATCGCGAACACGCCGATCTCGTTGACCGCGCCGAAGCGGTTCTTGATCGCGCGCACCAGCCGGAAGCTGCTGTGCGTGTCGCCTTCGAAGTACAGCACGGTGTCGACGATGTGCTCCAGCACGCGCGGGCCGGCCAGCGCGCCTTCCTTGGTGACGTGGCCGACCAGGATGATGGTGGTGCCGCTGCTCTTGGCGACACGCGTCAGCTGGGCCGCGCATTCGCGCACCTGGGCCACCGAGCCGGGCGCGGAGGTCAGTTGCTCGCTGTAGACGGTCTGGATCGAGTCGATCACGCAGATCGCCGGCTGCTCGGCATCGATGGTGGCGGTGATCTTCTCGAGCTGGATCTCGGCCACCACGCGCACCTGCGAGCCGTCGAGGCCGAGCCGGCGCGAGCGCAGCGCGACCTGCGCGCCGGATTCCTCGCCGGTGACGTACAGCGCGCGCATGTTGCGCGACAGCGCGTCCAGCGCCTGCAGCAGCAGCGTCGACTTGCCGATGCCCGGGTCGCCGCCGATCAGCACGACGCCGCCGGCAACGATGCCACCGCCGAGCACGCGGTCAAGCTCGTCGATGCCGGTGGGCTGGCGGTCGACGTCGGAGGCCTCGATCTCGGACAGCGTCGCCACCGGCTGCGCGCCGGCCAGCGACTGGTAGCGGTGCTTCGACGGGCCGTCGGCAACGCCTTCGACCAGGGTGTTCCAGGCGTTGCAGTGCGGGCACTTGCCCAGCCATTTGGGGCTGGTGCCACCGCACTCGCTGCAGGTGTAGACGGATTTTTGTTTGCTCACCCCGCGACTGTAGCGGCCGGCCGGCGCCCGCCGGCCCAGCGCTGCAGCCACTGCCGCCAGCGCGCGCCGCGCGACTGCAGCGGCACGCCGGACGGCGCGAACAGGCGCAGGCTGGCTGCGCCTTCGGCCTCGATCAGCGCCAGCGCACCGGCACGCAGCCGCAGCGTGTCGCCGGGCGACATGAAATGGTCATCCTCGTCGCCGGTCTGCGTGACCCAGGCGCGGCCGGACAGCAGCTGCAGCTCGATCGCCGCGGCCGGCTGCCAGCGCAGCAACTCGCCGGCATCGAGCCGCAGGTCCAGGGTGTGGAGTGTCTTCAACATGATGGTCGTGCCTCGTCTTCCTCAGGATTCCAGTCTGGGCGGGAACCCGTTGTCGCACCACATCCAGACACCCGCGAACTGCAGCAGCACAGATGCGTGCAAACTCGACTGTGCTGGTGACAACAGACGGGCTCTGTACCTGTGCTGGCCAAGCCTGCCCGGAGACAATCCCCACCCATGGACGACGCTGTGCTCGACGCCGACCCGCAACTGCAGACGCCCCTGTACCAATCGGTGGCCGGTGCGCTGGAGCAGGCCATCACCGGCGGCAGCCTGCGCAGCGGCGACCGGCTGCCGTCGGTGCGGCAGCTGTGCCAGCAGCACGGCGTCAGCGCGTCGACGGTGACGCTGGCCTACCGCTGGCTCGAGAACCGTGGCCTGGTCGAGGCGCGGCCCAAGTCGGGCTATTTCGTCGCGCCGCGCCCGCAATCGTTGCCCGAGCCCGAACTCGATGCGCGCATGGGCAAGGCCGATTTCGTCACGCCCGACGGCCTGACGCGGCAGTACCTGCTGGCCGCCAACGAACCGGGCTCGATGCCGGCGTTTCGCGTGCAGGCCGGCCGCAGCCTGCTGCCCGAGGGCAAGCTGCGCCAGCTCACTGCCAGCATCAACCGGCGCCACCCCGAGTTCGCCTCGCGCGTCGAGATCGGCGGCAGCCTCGCGCTGCGCCGCGAGATCGCGCGCCGCGCCGTCCACAGCGGCCTGCGCCTGCACCCCGACGAGATCGTGCTCACCAACGGCGGCATGGAGGCGATGCACATCGCGCTGCGCTCGGTGGCCAAGGCCGGCGACACGATCGCGCTCGAATCGCCGACCTATTTCATGCTGCTGGAGGTGATCGAAAGCCTGGGGATGCGCTCGCTGGAGATCCCGACCCATCCGCGCGACGGGCTGTCGCTGGAGGCGCTCGACTTCGCGACGCGCACGCCCGGCACGGTGCAGGCCTGCGTCGTGATCCCGAACTTCCAGAACCCGGTCGGCAGCCTGATGCCGGTCGAGAACAAGCGCCGCCTGGTGGCGCTCGCGGCCGAGCGCGGCTTCGCGCTGATCGAGAGCGACATCTACGGCGAGATCCACTTCGGCGACGAACGCCCGCCGGTGCTCAAGAGCTTCGACCGCCGCGACGACGTGATCCTGTGCTCGGCCTTCACGAAGGCGGTGGCGCCGGGCTACCGCGTCGGCTGGATGGCGCCGGGCCGGCATTTCCGCGACTGCCAGTCGGTCAAGTTCCGCACCTCGTCGGCCGGCGTGCAGCTGCAGCAGGAGGTGATCGCCGAGTTCCTGGCCGACGGCGGCTACGACCACCACATGCGCCGGCTGCGCGCCGCGCTGAAAACCCAGGCCCAGGCCATGGCCGACGCGATCGCGCGATACTTCCCGCCCGGTTGCCGGCTCAGCCGGCCGCAGGGCGGGCTGGTGCTGTGGATCGAGCTGCCGCGGCAGGTGGATTCGCGCAAGGTGTTCGAGCAGGCGCGGCGCGAGCTGATCGGCATGGCCCCTGGTGCCACGTTCAGCTGCAGTGCGCGCTTCGACCACTTCATCCGCCTGCAGTACGGCGAGCCGTGGACACCGCTGCTCGAAACACGGCTGAAACGGCTCGGGCAGATCATCGCCGGGCAACTCTGAGCACGGCTTCTCCTTCAGGACACGACATGGATTTCTCCCTCTGGCTCGCCTTCTTCGCCGCCGCCTGGGCCATCAGCCTCTCGCCGGGGGCCGGTGCGGTCGCGGCGATGAGCGCCGGCGTCAACCACGGCTTCGCACGCGGTTACTTCATGACCTTCGGGCTGGTGATGGGCATCTGGACCCAGGTGCTGGTGGTCGGCCTGGGCCTGGGCGCGCTGATCGCGGCGTCGAGCCTCGCGTTCGCGGCCGTCAAGTGGCTGGGCGTCGGCTACCTGCTGTGGCTGGGCATCAAGCAATGGCGCGCACCGGCCACGCCGCTGGTGGCGAGCGCCGGCGAGGCGCAGGTGACGCGCCGCTCGCTGGTGCTGCGCGGATGGATGGTGAATGCCGTCAACCCGAAGGGCACGGTGTTCCTGCTGGCGGTGGTGCCGCAGTTCCTCGACCTGGCGCAGCCGCTGGCGCTGCAGTACGCGGTGATCGGCTCGACGCTGATGTTCACCGACCTGGTCGTGATGGCCGGCTACACCGCGCTCGCGTCGCGCCTGCTGCGGTTGATGAAGTCGCCGACGCAGATCCGCGCGCTGAACCGGCTGTTCGGCAGCCTGTTCGTCGGCGCCGCCGCCTTGCTGGCGCTGTTCAAGCGGGCCTGACCCGGCTGTTTGCCTCCGGCTTGCCCCCGCCTGTACGATGGGGCGCCCGCCACGGGCGCATCCAGACGCTGGGGAGACCGGATGGAAGTGATGGGGTTGGGGGTGAGGTTGTTCCGCGGGCTGAACCTGGGCGCCAAGATGGGCCTGCTGTCGCTGGTGTGCGCCTTGATGCTGGCCGCCGCGCTCGGCACGTGGCTGCAGCAGCATGACTGGACGCACTGGGGCAGCCTGGCCTGGCTGGCCGGCGCTGCGTTGCTGGCCTGGCTGCTGGCGGCGCTGTACCTGCAGATGGCCGGGGCGATCGGCGCGCTCGAAGCCGCCACCGCGCGCATGCGCCAGGGCGACCTGTCGCGCCGCATCGAGATCCACGGCCGCGACGAGTTCGCGCGCATCGGCGCGACGATGGATGCCGTCAACGACACGCTGTCCGGCCTGGTGGCCGACATCCGCAGCAGCGCCTTGCTGGTGTCCGCGGCAAGCGCCGAGCTGAACGCCGACACCGCCGACCTGTCGCGCCGCACCGAGCAGCAATCGACCCGTCTCGAGCAGACCTCGGCGAGCGTGCAGCAGCTCGATGCCACCGTGCGCCGGAACGCGAGCGATGCACGCGAGGCCGAGGCGCTGGCCGCGCGGGTGCACGGGCTGGCCGGTTCCGGCGGCGGCGCGATGCGCGAAGCGGTCGATGCGATGCACGCGATCAAGGGCAGCTCGGAGAAGGTCGCCGACATCATCGGCGTGATCGACTCGATCGCGTTCCAGACCAACATCCTGGCGCTCAATGCGGCGGTCGAGGCGGCGCGCGCCGGCGAGCAGGGCCGCGGCTTCGCGGTGGTGGCCGCCGAGGTGCGGGCGCTGGCGCAGCGCAGCGGCGAGGCGGCGCGCGAGATCAAGCAGCTGATCGAGCAATCGACGGCCGGGATCGGCAACGGCGTCGGCCACATCGACCGCGTCAACGGCGTGCTGTCCGAGATCGTCGGCGGCATCGCCGAGCTGGCCGGCAGCATGGGCCGCATCACCGCCGCGGTCGGCGAGCAGAGCGACGGGCTGGCGCAGGTGTCGCAGGCGATGACGCAACTCGATGCGCTGACGCAGCAGAACGCGCAGATGGTCGGGCAGACCTCGCGGGCCTGCGAGGGGCTGGGCGACAGGGCGAAGCAGCTGTCCGAAGCGGTGGTCGGCTTCCGGCTGCGCCAGGGCACGGCCGACGAGGCCCAGGCGCTGGTGCAGCGCGCTGTGGCGTTCTACAAGGAGCGCGGCGGCAACGCGGCGCTGCCGGCGATCACCGCGCCGGGCAACGGCTTCTCGGACCGCGACATGTACGTCTTCGCCTGGGACCGGCAACTGGTCTACCACGCGTTCGGCGGCAAGCCGGCCAACGTCGGCAAGAGCGCGCAGCAGATCATCGGCACCGACGTGACGAAGCTGGCACACGACGTGTGGGCCGCGGCCGCGGCGGGCGGCGGCTGGGTCGACTACGACTTCCTGAACCCGGCCAACGGGCAGGTGCTGCCGAAGACCTCGTTCATCGTGCCGGTGGCGCAAGACCTGGTGCTGGGTTGCGGGATCTACAAGACCCGGCGTGCCTGATTGGATTTTCGTCGGCTTCCTTACGATATTAGAATGTAAGGAATCATCGACGACCGAGGTCCTCCGCCATGTATGCCACGCTCACCAGCAAAGGCCAGGTCACGGTCCCGAAGGAGATTCGTGACAGGCTCGGCCTTGATGCCGGCTCGACCCTGGATTTCCAGGTGCTGCCGGACAACACGATCACGGCTCGGCACGTCACGGCCGACGCCCGCCGGATCCGCGGCATCCTGAAGTCGCCGCATGCCGGCCCCCTGACCGTCAAGCAGATGGACGAAGGGATTGCAAGACACCTGCGCGACAAGCACGCGCCTGCAGTGGGCCGCCCCAAGACGCCCCGTAGATGATCGGCCTCGACACGAACATCCTCTTGCGGCTGTGGCTCAACGACGATCCGGTGCAAAACCGGCGGATCGACGCGCTGCTGGCCGAGCACGGCAGCGTTCCGGGTTCGCTGCTGGTGACCGACGTCGTGCTGGTCGAAGCGGTGTGGACCCTGCGATCCGCGTTCTCGCAGGACAAGACGGCGCAGTTGACTGCCGTGCGCAGCCTGCTGGACGAGCCGGCTTTCGCATTCGAGGACCGCGACGCGATCGGGCGCGCGGCCACCCTGTTCGAGGGCGCATCCTGTGGCTTCGCGGATTGCCTGGTGGTCGCCAAGCATGCGCATCACGGCTGTGACCTCACGGCCACCTTCGATCGCGGCATGCGCAAGCTGCACGGCGTGCGCATGCCGTGACGTGGGTGTGCCGTCAGGCGTCGCGCACCTTCCCCCGCGAACTCTTCAACTCGCCGCGCTGAGACTTCCCTTCGAGCCGCCGCTTCTGCGCGCCGCGCGTCGGCTTGGTCGGCCGGCGCACCGCCGGCACCACGGCCACGCTGTCGACCAGCTGCTGCAGCCGCTGCAGCGCGTCCTGCCGGTTCATGTCCTGGCTGCGCGAGGTCTGGGCCTTGATGACGACGACGCCCTCGCCGGTGATGCGCTGGTCGGACAAGGCGAGCAGCCGCTCCTTCAGCGGTTCGGGCAGCGACGAGGCGCGGATGTCGAAGCGCAGGTGCACCGCGCTCGACACCTTGTTGACGTTCTGCCCGCCGGCCCCTTGCGCGCGGATCGCGCTGAGCTCGACCTCGGCCGGATCGACTTGCGGTGTCACGTCAAGTCAGGCGACTGCGTGCGTCGGCACGCGCGGCGCCAGCGCGCACATCAGCTCGTAGCCGATGGTGCCGGCCGGCCGCGCGACCTCATCGATCGACAACACGCTGCCGTGCGGCCCCTGGCCCCACAGCGTGACCTCGCTGCCGATGCCGGCCCCGGGCACCGGCGTCAGGTCGATCGACAGCATGTCCATCGACACCCGGCCCGCCAGCGTGCAGCGCACGCCGTTCACCAGCACCGGCGCGCCGTTCGGTGCAAGGCGGGGATAACCGTCGGCATAGCCGCAGGCCGCGATGCCGATGCGCATCTCGCGCTCCGCGGTGAAGGCGCTGCCGTAGCCGACGGTGTCGCCCGGCTTCAGCGACTGCACCCCGATCAGCTGCGTGCGCAGCGTCATCGCCGGGCGCAGGTCCCAGTCGGCGATGGTCGCGTCGGGATGGTCGGGCGCCGAGCCGTAGACCATGATGCCGGGCCGCACCCAGTCGCCACGCACCTTCGGCTGCTGGCGTGCGAAGCGCAGCGTGGCCGCGCTGTTGCTGAGCGAACGCTCGCCGCCCAGGTCGGCGGTCGCGGCCTCGAACACCGCCGCCTGCGTTTCGATGCCGCGCGGCCCGTCGGCATCGGAGAAGTGCGTCATCAGCGTGATCGCGTCGACTTGCGGCAGGTTGGACAGCCGCAGCCACGCGGTGCGGAAGGCGGCCGGCGCAAAGCCGAGCCGGTTCATGCCGCTGTTCATCTTCAGGAAGACATGGTGCGGCCAGGTGGTCTTGTGCATCGCGAGCCAGTCGATCTGCGCCTCGTGGTGCACCGTATGCCACAGGTTCAGGCGCGAGCACAGCTCCAGGTCGCGCGATTCGAAGCAGCCTTCGAGCAGCAGGATGGGCCCGCGCCAGCCGAGTGCGCGCACGCGTTCGGCCTCGGCCAGGTCGAGCAGCGCGAAGCCGTCGGCCGCCTGCAGCGCGCCGTAGACCCGCTCGATGCCATGCCCGTAGGCGTTCGCCTTGACCACCGCCCAGACCCGCGCATCGGGTGCGCAGGCACGGGCGCGCTGCAGGTTGTGGCTCAGCGCATCGCTGTGGACCAGGGCTTCGATGGGACGCGGCATGGGGCGATTCTGCCAGTGCGATCAAGCAACGACCCGGGATCCGGCTTTGCCGGGCCCAGGGTTGGTGCCCCTTGGGGGCAGGAGCGAAAGCGACTGGGGGGCGCCATCCCGCATGCTATAACCGCCGCCGCGGGGAAGCAGCGGCGGCCGGGACGAGCGCTGCATCGATTGATGACCGGGACCACCCGGCTGGCGACAGGCAGCACGCTCTCAGCGAATGAAAAAAGGTTTCTACACCATCATGTCGGCGCAGTTCTTCAGCTCGCTGGCTGATAACGCGTTGCTGGTGAGCGCCATCGAACTGCTCAAGACCTCGCATGCACCAGCGTGGCAGGTGCCGGCATTGAGCCCCATCTTCGCGCTGTTCTACGTGATCCTCGCACCCTTCCTCGGCGCGTTCGCCGACGCCGTGCCGAAGGGCCGCGTGATGTTCGTGTCGAACGCGATCAAGGTGATCGGCTGCCTGATGATGCTGTTCGGCAGCCACCCGCTGGTGTCGTACGCGATCGTCGGGCTGGGCGCCGCCGCCTACTCGCCGGCCAAGTACGGCATCCTGACCGAGCTGCTGCCCAACTCGCAGCTGGTCAAGGCCAACGGCTGGATCGAGGGCCTCACCATCCTGTCGATCATCTTCGGCCTGCTGCTGGGCGGCCAGCTGGTGGGCCACGCGATGTCGGCGCACCTGCTCGCCTTCGACATGCCGATGATCGACACCGGCATCAGCACGCCGCCCGAGGCCGCGATCTCGGTCATCGTGTTCCTGTACGTCGTCGCCGCGCTGTTCAACCTGAAGATCCCGCGCACCGAGGCTCCGCTGCAACCGCTCGCGCACAGCGTGGTGGTGCTGGTGCGCGACTTCTCCAGCTGCAACGCGCGCCTGTGGAGCGACAAGCTGGGCCAGATCTCGCTGTCGACGACGACGCTGTTCTGGGGCGTGTCCGGCAACCTGCGCGTGATCGTGTTCGCATGGGCCGCGGCGGCGCTCGGCTACACGACCACGCAGGCCTCGACGCTGGCCGGCGTGGTGGCCCTGGGCACCGCGGTCGGCGCGATCGCCGCGTCGATGCGGGTGCGGCTGGACCAGGCCACCAACGTCATCCCGCTGGGCATCCTGATGGGCGGCCTGGTGATCGGCCTGAACTTCATCCACAACGTCTGGGTGGCCGCGCCGTTCCTGATCATCCTGGGCGCGATCGGCGGCTACCTGGTGGTGCCGATGAATGCGCTGCTGCAGCACCGCGGACACAACCTGATGGGTGCCGGCCGCTCGATCGCGGTGCAGAACTTCAACGAGCAGGCCTGCATCCTCGGGCTCGGCGCGTTCTACACCGGCATGACCAAGTTCGGCATGTCGGCCTTCGCGTCGATCACGGTGTTCGGGCTGGTCGTGGCCGGCACGATGTGGCTGATCCGCCGCTGGCATGCGCGCAACTGCATCGAGAGCCGCGACGAGGTCGAGCGCCTGCTTGCCCTCGCGCGCAGCGACAAGCACTGACGTGCACGCGCCGTCCAGACTGCTCCCCGCCCTCGCCCTGAGTTTCAACGCCCTGGTGTGGGGCCTGTCCTGGTGGCCGTTCCGCGAGCTGCAGGCGCTCGGCCTGCACCCGCTGTGGGCCACGGTGCTGATCTACGGCGTGGCGGTGCTGCTGATCGGGATGACGCGGCGTCGCGCGTTCGCGACGCTGGTGCGCACGCCGACGCTGTGGATCCTGGTGCTGGCCTCGGGCACCACCAACGCCGCCTTCAACTGGGCGATGGTGATCGGCGACGTGGTGCGCGTCGTGCTGCTGTTCTACCTGATGCCGCTGTGGGCGGTGCTGCTGTCGCGGCTGGTGCTGAAGGAAGCCTTCACGCCGACCGCGGCGCTGCGCATCGCGCTGGCGCTGGCCGGCGCCTTCATCGTGCTGAAACCGGCCGGCGGCGCGATCGAACTGCCGCTGCCGCAATCGCTGGCCGACTGGCTGGGCGTGCTGGGCGGGTTCTCGTTCGCGCTCAACAACGTGATGCTGCGCCACCAGGCGCGCCAGCCGGAAGAAGCGCGCGCGCTCGCGATGTTCGCCGGCGGCGTGCTGGTGGCCGGCGTGCTGGCCGCGAGCCTGGCCGCCGGCGCGCTGATGCCGTGGCTGCCGGCGCCGCAGCCGGGCTGGCTGCTGTTCGTCGCGGGCCTGAGCGGCGTGTTCCTGCTCAGCAACCTGGCCTTGCAGTTCGGCGCATCGCGGCTGCCGGCCAACGTCACGTCGGTGGTGATGCTGTGCGAGGTGATCTTCGCGACGCTGTCGGCGGTGGCGCTGGGCGCCGGCACGCTGACGCCCGACGTGCTGCTCGGCGGCGCGCTGATCCTGGCGGGGGCGCTGCTGTCGGCCTTCGAACGAAGCGGCGCGCATTGACCCCGGATTGCGCTGCGCTTCATCCGGGCTGCGCCGCTGGGGCGGCCCGCTCGAGCGCTACTGCAGCGTGCGCGTGCCCGGCAGGCTGAACACCTCGGCCGGCGCCTCGTGCGCCCGGCAGGCCGCGCCGGCCTCGCGCGTGCAGCCGGCCATCACGGCCCAGCGCTCGTGCAGGTGCCACAGCACGCAGCGGCAGTCGCCGGACAGCTGCGGGTGCCCCGCCAGCATCGCCAGGTTGTGCGCGATCTTCTCACCCATGCCGGCCCGGTGCGCCGGGTCGGTGGCCGCCTGCAGGTACTGGCTGTAGCCCGTCATCAGCGCCAATGTCCCTGCCAGCACGGCTTCGACGCCAGGCATCTGGTGTTCCTCGATCAGCAGGTCCATGCGGTGCTCCGATGGCAGTGGCAATGGAGGCATGCTATATCAAATGAGAATCATTCTCAAATAGCCGCGAAATCGGGATCGAGCTGGCGCAGCGCCTGGACGAACTCGGCCTCCATCAGCGGCTTGGTGAGGTAGGCGTCGCAGCCGGCCAGCGAGCCGCGCACCCGGTCGGCGGCGCCGGACAGGCCGGTGACCATCACGATCTTCGGGGCCTCGCCGCTGGAATAGCGCGCGCTCTGCTTCATGAACTGGCACAGCTGCAGCCCGTCCATCGGGCTTTCGGCGCCGAGCGCGATGTCGATGAAGGCAAGCGCGAAGCGGTGCAGCGTCAGCCGGTCCAGCGCCTGCGTGCTGTTGCGCGCGAGGTGCACGCGGTAGCCCAGGCGCATCAGCCGCGCCTGCAGGAACTTGAGCGCGATGCGGCTGTCGTCGACCACCAGCACGTCCTTGGCGACGCGCACGGCACCGGCCGGGTCGTCCAGCACCTGCGGGTCGGAAGCGACCCAGTCCGCCTGGCGCGGCTCGTCGAGCAGCGCGAGCCGCTGCTCCAGCAACTGGTCGAGCTCGCGCACGATGTGCGTCGGCGCGATCGGGCGCGGCAGGCAGGCGACCGCGCCGGGCGGCACCTGCGCGCCGACGAACACGGTGTCCTGCAGGCGGCCGGCCGCGATGACCGCGCTGACCGAGGCGGGGTGGTCGGCATCAGCGATGACGAAATCGCCGTCGGCCAGGCTGTCGGCGCGGTGGTAGGCGGGAGCGCGCTGTTCGGCCAGGCGGAAGAACGAATGCAGGCCGTCGCGCTCGAAATCGCTGAATCCCTGCAACGCCACCGAATACCGCATCGGAATGCGCTCGGACACGGTGAGCTCCCTTCGTCTTGTGTGGCCTGCATGTTCAGCGCCGCCGCCGGCCGCGTCAAGCGCCGGGAATGGACCGCCGGCCTGCTGCGTACACTGCCGTGCGCCGCCGCCCGGCGCGCATTGCGTTTCAACACGACACCCAGCCCCAGCCAGGAGATCCCGCATGAAACGACTGTTCCTCGTCCTCGCCACCATGGCCGGCCTCGTCGCCGCGCTGCCGGCGGCGGCCCAGTTCGCCAAGCCCGAAGACGCGATCAAGTACCGCAAGGCCGCCTTCACCGTGATGGCCGCGCACTTCGGCCGCGTCGCCGCGATGGCCAACGGCCGCATCCCGTTCGACGCCAAGGCGGCCGCCGACAACGCCGAGATCGCGACGATGATGTCCAAGCTGCCGTACGCTGGCTTCATCGAAGGCACCGACAAGGGCGACACCAAGGCCAAGCCGGAAATCTGGACCGAGCAGGACAAGTTCAAGGCCGCCGCGACCAAGATGCAGGACGCGATGGAGAAGCTCAACGCCGTCGCCAAGGCCGGCAACGTCGACACCCTCAAGGCCGCGGCCGGCACGGTCGGCCAGGCCTGCAAGGGTTGCCACGACACCTACCGCAAGGAGTGAGCCCGGGCGCCGGCCGGGCCGGCTGCCACGCCTTCCCGGGCCCGCTTCGGCGGGCCCGCTGCGTTTGTAAAGACGCCCGGGGGGCATCCGCTACCATTCGCAGTTGCGCTGCGCGCGCCGCCCGTCCCCCCAAGACTTCAACGAGCCGTTTCGAATGACCGTGTTTTGCTCCCGAGCCGTGCGCATCCTCGCCCTGCTGCTGCCGTTGCAGGCCCTGGCAGCACCGGCCGCAGACGAAGCCTCCACCGGCGGCCTGTTCAACACCCCGGCCTATGCGCCGGCAGGCGCGGCCAGCGCGCCGAACACCGGCAGCAACCCGCCGGGCGGTGCCGCGCTGCGCAACCTGCCGGGGCAAGGGCAAGGGCAGGGGCAGGCCGGACGCGACGACGAGGATGGTTCGGGGCGCGTGCGCAACCTGCCGCTGCCCAAGCCCAGCGAGTTCCAGAAGTTCGTCGAAGCAGCCACCGGCCGGCAACTGCCGGTGTTCGGCAGCACTTTCTTCACCGACGCGGTGCGCGGCTTCCAGTCCGTCGACAACGTGCCGGTCTCGGCCGACTACACCGTCGGCCCGGGCGACGAAGTGATGGTGCGGGCCTGGGGCTCGATCGACGTCGACTACCGCAGCACCGTCGACCGCAACGGCCAGCTGAACCTGCCGAAGATCGGCAGCTTCACGGTGTCGGGCATCAAGGCCTCCGAACTCGAAAGCCAGCTGCGCGCACAGATCGGCCGGCTGTACCGCAACTTCAACCTCAGCGTGTCGCTGGGCAAGCTGCGCGGGCTGAAGGTGTTCGTCGTCGGCCCGGCGCGGCTGCCCGGCGTCTACACGGTGCCGAGCCAGTCGACGATGCTGTCGGCCGCAGTGGCCGCCGGCGGCCCCGGCCCGAACGGCTCGATGCGCCGCGTGCTGCTGCGCCGGGACGGCAAGGTGGTGTCCGAGCTGGACATCTACGACTTCCTGGTCCAGGGCGACAAGTCCAAGGACCTGCAGCTCTCCGCCGGCGACGTGATCGTCTTCCAGCCGGCCGGGCCGCGCGTCGCGCTGAACGGCGCGCTCGACAATGCCGCGATCTACGAGCTCAAGAGCGCACAGGAACCGTTGGGCGAGGTGCTCAAGTACGCCGGCGGCTCGCAGGTGCTGGCGAACCCGAACCGCGCCCAGCTCGAGCGCATCGACCCGTCGCAAAGCCCGGCCGCGCGCTACGTCGAGGACCTCAAGCTCGATGCGGCCGGCCTGCAGCGTCCGCTGCGCGACGGCGACGTGCTCACGCTGCTGGCGATCTCGCCGAAGTTCGCCAATGCCGTGACGCTGAAGGGCCATGTCGCGCAGCCGCTGCGCTACGCCTACACGCCCGGCATGCGCATCCGCGACCTGATCCCCGACAAGGAAGCGCTGATCTCGCCCGACTTCTACCGCCGCAAGAACCTGCTGGTGCAGGTGATCGAGGACGACGACGAGGACGATGCATCCCTCGCACAAACGCGGCGGCCACTGCGCGTGGCGGACGGCAGCCGCGACGCGAGCCGTTCGGGCACGCAGCGCACGCCGACCACGGCCCGCGCGCAGGACGACACCGTGCGCAGCGGCATCGGCGTGGTGGATCGCAATGATCGCAATGACGGCTACGACACCGAACGCCCGTCGCGGCGCCGCCAGGACCGTGTCGCCGTACAGGAGGCCAAGCGCACGCCGGCCACGCTGTTCGACGAGCTGAACTGGGACTACGCCGTCGTCGAGCGCCTGAACGACAAGGACCTGAGCACCCAGGTGATCCCGTTCAACCTCGGCAAGGCGGTGCTGCAGGGCGACGACGACAACAACATCGAGCTGAAGGCCGGCGACGTCGTGACGGTCTACAGCCAGAAGGACGTGCGCGTGCCGGTGGGCAAGCAGACCCGCCTGGTGTCGCTCGAAGGCGAGGTCGGCGCTCCCGGCGTCTACCAGTTGCTGCCGGGCGAGACACTGGCGCAACTGATCACGCGGGCCGGCGGCTTCACGCCGCAGGCCTACGTGTATGGCCTGGAGTTCAGCCGCGAAGAGACGCGCGTGCGCCAGCGCGAGAACCTGCAGGCGGCGATCGCCCGGCTCGAAGTGCTGTCGGCCCAGCAGGCGGCACGCGAGGCCGCGAACCGGCGCGACGAGCAGGCCGGCGGCGCCGCCATCAGCTCGGCGGCGACGCAGGCGCAGATGGCGCGGCTCAGCCGCATCCAGCCGAACGGCCGCGTCGCGCTCGAGCTGACGCCCGACACCACCTCGGTGTCGCAGCTGCCGCTGGTGCCGCTGGAGCACGCCGACCGCATCGTGGTGCCCAGCCGCCCCGGCTTTGTCACCGTGGCCGGCGCGGTCGTCAACAACAACGCCTTCCTGTGGAAACCCAACCGCACGGTCGGCGACTACGTGAAGCTGGCGGGCCTGGACGAGGCGGCCGAGCCGTCGAACATGTTCGTGCTGCGCGCCGACGGCACCGTCAGCCATGCCAACGAGCGGCGCGGCTGGTTCGGCAGCCTCGAATCGCAACCGCTGCAGCCGGGCGACGCGGTGGTGGTGCCCAACCAGCTCGACTATGAAAGCTGGGGCCGTGCCGCGATGCGCAACCTGAAGGACTTCTCGCAGATCTTCTACCAGTTCGGCCTGGGTGCGGCCGCCATCAAGACGTTGCGCGGGGACTGAGGCAGGCGATGACGATCGATCAAGAGACGAACCTGGCGGCCGACCACCCCCAGGAGGACGACGGCCCGGGCATCAGCCTGGTCGACCTGCTGGTCTGGCTGGGCGAAGGCAAGCGGGTCATCGCCGCCTGCACCGGCGCGGCGATGGTGCTGGCGGTGGTCGTGACGCTGCTCAAGCCGGACATCTTCACCGCGCGCGCCACCTTGCTGGCGCCGGGCGGGCAGCAGCAGAGCTCGTCCGTCGCGGCCCTCGCGGCCTTGGGCTCGCTCGGCGGGCTGGCCGGCGGGATCGGCAGCAAGACGCCCGACGAGTTGTACGTCAGCCTGCTCAAGAGCGACAGCGTGCAGCGGGCTCTGAACCAGCAGTTCAAGCTGCAAGAGCGCTACGACGTCAAGACCTACGAGCAGCTGCGCAATGCCCTGCCCGACTACGTTCGGGTCGGCTCGGACAAGAAATCCGGCCTCATCACGGTCGAGGTCGACGACAAGGTGCCCCAGTTCGCCGCCGACCTGGCGAATGCGCACGCCACCGAAGTCACCAAGCTGCTCGGCCGGCTGGCGGTGTCCGAGGCCCAGCAGCGCCGCGTCTTCTTCGAGCAGCAGCTGAAGGACACCAAGGAGAACCTGATCCTGGCCGAGCAGGCGCTGCGCCAAGTGCAGGAAAAGTCCGGCATGGTGGTGCTCGACAAGCAGGCCGAAGCCATCATCACCGGCGTCGCCCAGCTGAAGGCACTGATCGCCGAGCGCGAAGTGCAACTCAAGGTACTGCGCACGGCTGCGACCTCCGAGAACCCGGATGTGCTGCGCTTGACGTCGGAACTGGCCGCATTGCGCAGCGCACTGGCACGGATGGAATCCGCGCCGGGCGGCAACGCCGCCAACACCACCCCCGGGAGCATCGACATTCCGGTCGGAAAGCTGCCGGGTACGGCAGTCGTCTATGTGCGGGCGCTGCGCGAGGTGAAGTTCCAGGAGTCGCTGCTCGAAAGCATGCTGCGCCAGTACGAAGTCGCCAAGCTGGACGAGGCGAAGGACGCACCTTCGCTGCAGAAGGTCGATATCGCGGTGCCACCGGACCGCAAGTCGAAGCCGGTGCGCACGATCATCGTCCTCGCATCCACCCTGCTGGCGCTGCTGGCTTCGTCACTCTTCGTGATCGCGCGCCGCTACATGGCGTTGCAGCAGCAACAGGGAGCTTCCGACCAGGCCCAGGCGCGCCAGGCGTTGCGCCATGCGTGGCGCTGGCGCCGCGCCTGATCAGGTGTCGAGCAACACGGTTCCTGCAGGCGTCTGAAAACAGGCCTGCAGCGATTCGCCATTGGCCAACGTGAACACGCCCTGGCGGACCAGCGCCGGCGCGCTCGGCGTCGCCAGCGCCTGCAGCCACACGCCCGCATCGGGCAGCCGGTCGCAGGGATGCTCCTCGCCCCATTCGATCAGCGCCGGCCAGGCGCCCCCAGCCAGGCGCCGCCCGTCGGCGCGCACGCAGATGCGCCAGCGCAGCAGGCCGGCGGCGGTCTGGCGTTCGACCTGCCGCACCTCGCCCGGGTCCATGCCGTCGGCCCGCCAGTGGCGCGCGACGGCCTCGATGTCGTCGCAACGCAGCGCCCAGTGGACGAGCCTCGGGCCGCGTTGCAGCTGCGCCTGCAGTGCCGGGTCGTCGAGGTCGAACCAGCGCCGGTGCGAAGGTGCCGGTGCGTCGGGGTCGGTCGCGATGATCTCCAGGTAGCTGCGCGGGAATGCCGGCGAGCCGATCGCGAGCAGCCGGTTGTGCGTGCCCATCATCGGGTGCTTGCCACCGGGCGCCGGCGTGACGCCCAGCGTGGCCTCGCACCACGCGACGCCCTCGTCGAGCGAGCGCGCCGCGACGACGAGGTGGTCCAGCGCCAGCATCGTGCTCAGAGCGACAGCTCGCCCCGGATGCAGCTGACGCTGTGCCCGCCGACCCAGACCTGGCCGTCGCGCTGGGCGATGTGGACCCGTCCGGCGCGGCCGAGACGCGTGCCCTGTGCGGCCACGTACTGCTGGGGCGCGAGACCGGCACCGATCAGCCATTGCGCCAGGCTTGCGCTCAGGCTGCCGGTGACGGGGTCTTCCGGGATGCCGATCGGCGCGGCGAAGGCGCGCACCTCGAACTGGCAGGCCCGCCCGGCCGCATGCGGCGCGATCACGCCGACCTTGGCCAGCGACTTCAGCGCCGCGTGGTCCGGCTCGATCGCGAGCACGGTCTCGGCCTGGTCCAGCAGCAGGCCGAGCCAGCGCGGGCCGTTGTCCAGCCACTGCGCCTCGCGCAGCTGCTCGCGCCGCACCCCGAGCGCGGCGAGCACCGGCTCCAGCAGCGCCGCATCGACCGGCTCGCGACGCAGCGCCGGCGCGGCAAAGGCCGTGCGTTCGCCATCGCGGCGGATCTCCACCAGGCCGACGCCGCACTGCTGCACGACCCGCCCCGGCGTCTTCGGCACGCCGCCCGCCTGCAGCCACGCATGGCAGCTGCCGAGCGTCGGGTGGCCGGCGAAGGGCAGCTCGCCGCCCGGCGTGAAGATGCGCACGCGGTAGTCGGCCGCCGCATCGGTGGGCGCGAGCAGGAAGGTGGTCTCCGACAGGTTGGTCCAGCGCGCGAAATCCTGCATGCGCGCGTCGTCCAGCCCGTCGGCGCCATGCACCACGGCCAGCGGGTTGCCCCGCAATGCCGTGTCGGTGAAGACATCGACCTGCGTGAATGAAAAAGCCATCACACCGCCTCCTTCAGCGCCTCGGCCAGCGCCTTCACGCCACGCTCGATCTGCTCCGGCGCAACCGTCACGAACGACAGCCGCAGCGTGTTCGGCAACGGGTGCTCGGCATAGAACGCCGAGCCCGGCACGAAGGCCACGCCCTTGGCGACCGCGCGCGGCAGCAGCGCGAGCGCATCGCTGCCGGCCGGCAGCTCGACCCAGAAGAACATGCCGCCGCTCGGCACGTTCCAGCGGCAGCCCGGCGGCATGTGCGCCTCCAGCGCGGCCCGCATCGCATCGCGCTGCGCCTTGTAGCGCGCGCGGATGGTCGGCACGTGGGTGTCGAGGAAGCCGTCGCGGATCACCTCGTGCACGATGCGCTGGTTGAAGCCCGGCGTGTGCAGGTCGGCCGCCTGCTTGGCCTGCAGCAGCTTGGGCACCAGCGGCGCCGGCGCGACCACGTAACCCAGGCGCAGGCCGGGCGCCAGCACCTTCGAGAATGAGCCGAGGTACACCGTGCCATCGGGCCAGCGCGCGGCCAGCGGCGGCGGCGGCGGGGCGTCGAACCACAGGTCGCCGTACGGGTTGTCCTCGACCAGCGGCAGGTTCAATGCCTGCGCGCGCTCGGCGATCGCGGCACGGCGGGCCTCGCCCATGCAGCGGCCGCTCGGGTTCTGGAAGTTGGGCAGCAGGTACAGGAAGCGCGCGCCCTCGGCACCGTGCAGCGCATCGGGCAGGGGGCCGTCGTCGTCGCAGTCGACCGCCGTGAAGACCGGCTCGTACGGCGCGAAGGCCTGCAACGCGCCCAGGTAGGTCGGCGACTCGACCGCGACCCGGCTGCCCGGGTCGATCAGCACCTTGCCGACCAGGTCGAGGCCCTGCTGCGAGCCGGTGGTGATCAGCACCTGCGACGCATCGACCGGCTGCCCGTGGCCGCGCAGCATCGTCGCGACCCAGTCGCGCAGCGCCGGCAGCCCTTCGCTCGACGCGTACTGCAGCGCCTCGCGCGGCGTGTCGCGCAGCACGCGCGCGGTGGCCTCGCGCATCGCCTCGACCGGGAAGCTGTCGGGCGACGGCAATCCGCCGGCCAGCGAGATGATGCCGGGCTGTTCGGTGACCTTCAGGATCTCCCGGATGATCGACGGGTTCATGCGGTGCGCGCGTTGCGCGAGCTGCCAGGGGGTGCGCGAGGTCATGCGGGATTCCTTGGGGACAGGGGAACGGACGGGGAGGACGGGAGCGAATGGGTCGGCATCTTCTTGCCGACGAACACGGTGGCGATGACGGCCAGCGAGAACAGCACGGTGGTGGCCGACAGCTGCTCGCCGAGCACCGGCACGGCGAACAGCAGCGACAGGAAGGGCTGCACCAGCTGGACCTGGCTGACGCGCAGCGTACCGCCGAGCGCGAGCCCGCGGTACCACGCGAAGAAGCCCAGCCACATCGAGAACAGCGTGACGTAGCCGAAGCCGAGCCAGGCACCGGCCCGCACCGGCTGGGCCGGCCACGCCCAGGCCATCAGCGGCAGCGTGAGCGGCAGGCTGATCGCCAGCACCCAGCAGATCACGTGCTCGGCCCGCCATTGCCGCGCCAGGTGGGCCCCGGCCACGTAGCCGACCGACGCGCTGGCGACCGCCAGCAGCAGCAGCCCGTCGGCCCATTGGACGCCGCCGCCGGAACGTGCCGCGAAGGCCAGCACCAGCGCGCAGCCGACGGCGGCACAGGCCCAGAAGCCGAACGACGGCCGCTGGCGGAAGAACAGCGCCGCGACGATGGCGGTGCCCAGCGGCAGCACGCCGGTGATCACTGCCGCGTGCATCGCATCGACCTGGCGCAGCGCAAGGCCGAGGAACAGCGGGAAGCCGATCACGGTGCCGGCGGCGCTGACCAGCAGCGCCGGCAGCTGCGCCCCGGTGAGGCGCGGCGCACGCGTGAACCGCAGGTAGAAGAGGCTCAGCAGGCCGGCCAGCGCGGCGCGGCCGGCCACGACGAACCACGGCGACAGCTGCGGATCGCTGTCGGGGCCCACCGCCAGCCGGGTCATCGGCGTGGTCATCGCGAAGATCGCGACCCCCAGGAAGCCGATCCACAAACCCTTGCGCTCATCGTTCATGCGGCAGTCTAGACCGTACGACCAACACAGGGCCGGTACACTTGGACCGCCCTCTGTGCGCACTGTATTGGTCCTTTCGCCAGCACATGAACCCCCTGCCACCTTCCTCCCCGCTGTCGCGCCATGCCGACGCCACGCTGACCGAGCAGCTGTCCGGCCGCTTCGCCGAGCGCATCCGCCAGCGCCTGCTCGCGCCCGGCACGCGGCTGCCCTCGGTGCGCGAGTGCGCGCGGCGCCACGGCGTCAGCGCCTACACGGTCGTGGCGGCCTACGACCAGCTGCTGGCGCAGGGCCTGGTCGAGGCGCGCAAGCAGCGCGGCTTCTTCGTGCGCGAGCCGAACCCGCGCGAGGCGGCCCGCGCATCGGCCACGCCGGCGACCCGCCCGGTGGCGCCGCTCAGCGCGATCGCGCTGGTGCGCAGCATGTTCCAGCCGCCCGGCGCCCGGCCGATGCCGGGCCTGGGCACGCTGCCGTCCGAGTGGCTGGACCTGGCCATGCTGAGCACCGCGCTGCGCCGCGTCAGCAGCGGCCCGCAGCTGGCGGCCCTGGCGCTGCAGTACGGCGAGCCGGCCGGCGACCTGCGGCTGCGCCGCGCGCTCGCGCAGCGGCTGGCCGACGTCGGCGTCAAGGCCGCACCGGAGCAGGTCGTCACCACCTTCGGCGCGACGCACGCGCTGGACATCGTCACGCGCAGCCTGACCCATGCCGGCGACACCGTGCTGGTCGACGAACCCGGCTGGTCGGTCGAGTTCGCACGGCTGGCCGCGCTGGGCCTGCGCGTGCTGCCGGTGCCGCGCGGCGAGGACGGCCCGGACCTGGCCGTGATGCAGCGCCTGATCGAGGCCCAGAAGCCGCACGAGCGCCCGCGCCTGTACATCACCGTCTCGGTGCTGCACAACCCGACCGGCGCGACGCTGTCGCTCGGACATGCGCACCGGCTGCTGAAGCTGGCGCAGTCGCACGGGCTGCTGATCGTCGAGGACGACACCTACGCCCACCTGGCAGCGCCCCATCTGCCGCGGCTGGCGGCGCTGGACGCGCTGGAGCGCACCATCTACATCTCCGGCTTCTCGAAGATCCTGGTGCCGAACTGGCGCGTCGGCTATCTGGCAGCGCCACCGGCCCTGGTCGACCGCTTCATCGACACCAAGCTGCTCGGCAGCCTGACCACCACCAGCCTGACCGAGCAGGCGCTCGCGCACTGCCTGGAGCAAGGCCTGCTGCGCCGCCATGCCGAGCGGGTGATGGCGCGGCTGGACGCGGCGCGCGCCCGCTCGGTGCAACTGGCCGAGGCGGCCGGATGCCGCTTCGCGGCCACGCCGCGCGGGCTGTTCGGCTGGGTCGACACCGGCGTCGACACCGAGCGCTTGTCGCAGGTGATGCTGGACGACGGCTGGCTGCTGGCCCCCGGCTCGATCTTCCATGCCACGCCGCGCCCCACCCATCTGATGCGCATCAACTTCGCGACCACGCAGGATGCGCAGTTCTGGCAGGCGCTGCAACAGGCCCGTGACCACGTGGTGTCCGCCCCACCCCGGAATCCGGGCTTTGCTTCGCCGCCCCAGTGACCTACAGTCACACTTCCTTGCGTTTCTGAGTCCATGTTCGAGCCCACCATTCCCTTCGGCGAGCCCGAGTTGATGCGCGTCAGCGCCTTCCAGCGCTACCTGCACGAGCCGGGCGGCCCGCGCGCCCTCGGCGAGGTGCCCGACAGCAGCATGCGCGGCGCGACGCTCAGCCCGTCGCTGCTGGCCGACCTGAGCCGCTTCGAGCGGGCCGGCCACGCGTCCGAAGTGCTGGAGGTGCTGGCCGCCTGCGTGCGCCATTCGCAGCAGGTGGTGATCCACCTGCAGATGGGCGACGCCGTGGTGCCGCTGACGGTGTTCGCGCTCGAGCGCCTGGTGCACTGCCCGATCAACCTCGATGCGCTGCTGCGCGAGCGCCCGACCGAACTGCGCGTGCTGCACGTCGAGCCGGCCGTGCTGCGGCCGCCGGGCGACGAGGAGCTGTCGCTGGTCGGCGACGAGCACCATTACCACTCGCTCGGCCCGGTGCTGTGGGAGCTGGCGCTGCGCGGTTCGCGCGCTTCGCTGCTGCCGGAGATCGCCGGCCCGGTGGCCTACCGCGCCGCACCGGGCTTCACGCTCGGCGGCTTGCGCGCCGGCGGCGTGTTGCGCACCGCGGTGCACCGGTTGCAGGGCGACCGCTATTCGCTGCGCGAGATGGCCGAGTGGCCCGGCTTCGACGCGTCGCGCGCGGCGCGGCTGCTGAATGCGCTGTACCTGCAGTCGGGGCTGATCATCAGCCGCACGCACCGGGCGGCGATCGGCGAATCGTGGTTCGGCGCGCTCGGGCGCTGATCCGGGCGAGGCGCCGTCAGTCCGCCGGCTGTGGCGCGCCGATCGCGGCGACCGCCTGCGCCAGCCGCTCGGCCGGCGTGCCGCGCAAGCGCGTGAACGGGATGCCGCGCTCGGTGAGGCGCGCTTCGTACCAGGCGTGCTGCCACTGCCGGAACGCCTCGTCGCGGCGGGTGCCGTCCTGCACGAGCGGGAAATCGGGCTCGCACAGCAGCCAGCGGTCGTAGGCGCGCCGCGACAAGGCCTGCAGCGCCGGCACCGCCGCGCCGAACATCGCCTCGCTGTAGCCGTGCGTCACCAGCGGTGTCGTGTCGCAGGGCAGCACCTGGTGCGCGCGCGGCAGCAGTTCGTCCTCGCGCGCCGCCTGGGTCTGCGCAATGCGCAGCAGGTCGGGTTCACCGAGCTGCCCGGACTGCGCCTCCCACAGCTCGCGCCCGAACTCCGCCGCCCAGACGCTGCCGTAGTGCGCTGCCAGTTCGCGCGCCAGGCTTGTCTTGCCGGTTGACTCGCCACCGACCAGCGCGACGCGCAACACGAAGCCGGCATAGACCTGTGGATCGAGGAAGCGCCGGTGGCGGTGCGGCTCGGCGCGGATGCGGGTCGCGCTGATCGGCACCGCCAGGCGCTGCGGGTCGAACGGCCGCGCGGCGACGTCGCGGCCCAGCAGCGCCGACAGCGTCGCGGCGGTCGGGTGCACGTAGTCCTCGCTCGCGAAGATCGCGTCCACCGGCGCGCGCAGCACGTCGCGCAGCAGCAGGCCGAGGAAGCGCTGCTGCTCGGCTTCCGGCGCGGCGTTGGGCGGCAGGCGCAGCGCGCTGCCGCGCGCCTGCAGCCAGTGGTCGTCGATCACCTGCACCTCGGCCGACGGGCAGCAGCGCCGCAGCCATGCGCTGCGCCGCACGACGCCGCAGCCCGCGAACTCCGGATTCGTGTACGACAGCACCAGCAGTCGGCCGCAGTGCGCCAGCGCATGCTGCAGCAAGGCCTCGTGACCGAGGTGCAGCGGCGCGAACTTGCCGACCACCAGCCCGTTCACTGGAGTACCTTCGTGCTGCGCACTGCGGTATTCGCCCTTGGGGCGGCCCGGCGGGCTCATGCCGCCACCGCGCGCCAGTCGCGCCACCAGCGCCAGCCGCCGTACCAGGCGTTGAGCCAGTAGATGGCATACAGCATGGCCGTCAGCGTCAGCCCGCGCGAGGCATACAGCGGCACCGACAGCGTGTTGACCAGCAGCCAGGCCGGCCAGGTCTCCAGGCGCCGGCGCATCAACAGCAGTTGCGCGACGACGCTGAACGCCAGCACGGCCGAGTCGACGTAGGGCGCATAGGCATCGGTCCAGTGGTGCAGCAGGCTGCCGTACGCGGCCGTCACCGCCAGCGCCGCCAGCAAGCAGCCCCCGATCAGCCGCGCCGAGCTGCGCCGCACCGGCGGTGCGACGGCGGCCATGCCGCCATGCCAGTGCCACCAGCCCAGCAGGCTGGTCGCGACGAAGAAGCCCTGCAGCGTCACGTCGGCATACAGCTGGCTCTGGAAGAACAGCACGCCGAACAGCAGGCTGCCGGCGATGCCGGTCCACCAGGTGTGCACGCTGTTGCGCGCCGCGAGGCCGATGGACAGCGTGGTCACCGCGTTCGCGGCCAGCTCCAGCGGGGGCGGCCACGCCATCAGCGGGCGCCGAGTTCTTCCCAGCGCGTCAGCGCGCCCAGCAGCTCGTCGTCGAGCGCGGCATAGCGCGCCTGCGCGGCGGCCAGCTTCGCGGCATCGCCGGTGTAGATCCCGGTACCGGCGAGCAGCTCGGACAAGGCCTTCTGCTCGGCCTCCAGCGCCTCGATGCGGGCCGGCAGGCCGTCGAGTTCGCGCTGTTCCTTGTAGCTGAGCTTGGCCTTCTTCGCGACCGGCGCGGCCGGTGCGGCCGCCGCTGCCGCGGGCGGCGTCGGCGCCGGGGCGGCCTTCGCGGCCTTGTCGCGCAGCGCCCGTGCGCGGTCGCGCTGCAGCTTCCAGTCCTCGTAGCCGCCTTCGTACTCGCGCCAGAAGCCCGGACTCTCGTCGCCCTCCCACGCGATCGTGCTGGTCACCACGTTGTCGAGGAAGCGCCGGTCGTGGCTCACCAGGAACACCGTGCCCGGGTAGCCCTGCAGCAGTTCCTCGAGCAGCTCGAGCGTGTCGATGTCGAGGTCGTTGGTGGGTTCGTCGAGCACCAGCACGTTGGCCGGCAGCGCGAACAGGCGCGCCAGCAGCACGCGGTTGCGCTCGCCGCCGCTCAGCGTGCGCACCGGCGAGTTGGCGCGCTCGGGCGAGAACAGGAAGTCGTTCAGGTAGCTCATCACGTGCTTGCGCTGGCCGTTGAACTCGACCCATTCGCTGCCCGGGCTGATGGTGTCGGCAAGCGTCGCATCGAGCTTCAGCGTGCTGCGCATCTGGTCGAAGTAGGCGACCTCCAGCTTGCTGCCCTGGCGCACATGGCCGGAGTCGGCTTTCAGTTCGCCGAGGATGAGTTTCAGCAGCGTCGTCTTGCCGGCACCGTTCGGCCCGATCAGGCCGACCTTGTCGCCGCGCAGGATGGTGGCGGTGAAGTCCTTCACGATCACCTTCGCGCCGAAGCGCAGGTTCACGTCGCGCAGCTCGGCCACGATCTTGCCGCTGGGTGCGCCGGAGTCCACCTCCAGGCGCACCTGGCCCAGCGAGTCGCGCCGCTTCTGGCGCTGGTCGCGCAGGACTTCCAGCCGCTGGATGCGCGCCACGCTGCGCGTGCGGCGTGCTTCGACGCCCTTGCGGATCCACACCTCTTCCTGGGCCAGCAGCTTGTCGGCGCGCGCGTTGGCGAGCGCGTCGGACGCGAGCTGCTCTTCCTTCATGCGTTCGTAGGCGCTGAAGTTGCCGGGGTAGCTGCGGATGATGCCGCGGTCGAGCTCGAGGATGCGCGTGGCCACGCCGTCGAGGAAGGCGCGGTCGTGGGTGATCAGCATCACGCTGCCCTTGAAGCCGCGCAGCAGCTCTTCGAGCCAGGCGATCGAGTCGAGATCGAGGTGGTTGGTCGGCTCGTCGAGCAGCAGCACGTCGGGCACGGCGACCAGGGCCTGCGCCAGCGCGACGCGCTTCTTCATGCCGCCCGAGAGCTGGCCGATCTCGCGCGTGCCGTCGAGGTGAAGCTGCGCGAGCGTGGTGTCCACACGCTGCTCCCAGTTCCAGGCGTCGAGCGCCTCGATGCGCGTCTGCAACGCGTCGAGGTCGACGCCTTCGGCATGCTCCTCGTAGGCCTGGCGAACGGCGCGGGCTTCGGCCACGCCTTCGCTGACCGCTTCGAACACCGTGTGGCCGGGCTCGAACGCCGGCTCCTGCGGCACATAGCAGATGCGCACGCCTTGCGTCATCTGCAGCAGGCCGTCGTCGAGCTTTTCCAGCCCGGCGATGATCTTCAGCATCGAGGACTTGCCGGCGCCGTTGCGGCCGATCAGCCCCAGGCGCTCACCGGTTTCCAGCGAGAAGGCCGCGTTGTCGAGCAGGGCCACGTGGCCGTAGGCCAGGTGGGCATTGGAAAGCGAGAGGACGGCCATGGCGAACCCGGCGATGAAGCCAGCGAAGGAAACCGCGGATTATCCCAGGGCGGCCTCCAGCGCGTCGATGAACATCTCCGCCACGTCGAAGCCGGCCTGATGCGTGATCTCCTGGAAGCAGGTCGGGCTGGTCACGTTGATCTCGGTCAGGCTGTCGCCGATGATGTCCAGCCCCACCAGCAGCAGCCCGCGCGCGGCCAGCACCGGGCCCAGCGCCTCGGCGATCTCGCGGTCGCGCGCCGACAGCGGCTGCGCCACGCCCTTGCCGCCGGCCGCCAGGTTGCCGCGGATCTCGCTGCCCTGCGGGATGCGCGCCAGCGAGAACGGCACCGGCACGCCGCCGATCACCAGCACCCGCTTGTCGCCCTTGACGATCTCGGGCAGGTAGCGCTGCACCATCACCGTCTGCGTCCCGCCCTTGTTCAGCGTCTCGGTGATGCTGCCCAGGTTCAGCCCGTCGGGGCCGACGCGGAAGATGCCCATGCCGCCCATGCCGTCGAGCGGCTTCAGGATGATGTCCTGGTGCTCGGCATGGAAGCGCTTGATCTCGGCCTCGTCGCGCGTCACCAGCGTCGGGCCGATGAAGTCGGGGAACTCGAGGATCGCGAGCTTCTCCGGGTGGTCGCGCAGCGAGGCCGGCTTGTTGAACACGCGAGCGCCTTCGCGCTCGGCCTGCTGCAGCAGGTGGGTGGCGTAGAAGTACTCGCTGTCGAACGGCGGGTCCTTGCGCATCAGCACCGCGGTGGTGTCGGCCAGCGCCAGCGTGCGCGCGGGCTGTTCGTCGAACCAGGCGTGCGGGTCGCCCGTGAGGGTGAACGGCCGCACCTTGGCCTGCACCCGGCCGCCGCGCTGCCACACCAGGTCGCGCGGCTCGCAGGCGGCCAGCGCGTGGCCGCGCTTCGCGGCTTCGCGCATCATCGCGAAGGTCGAATCCTTGTAGGTCTTGAAGGCTTCCAGCGGGTCGGCAACGAACAGCAGCGTCATGGCGAGGCTCTTTCGGTCAGGCAGCGATTCGGGGTCGCCACTGTTGCACAAAAAGCGCGAGCGCGCCGGCCACCACGCCCCAGAAGGCCGAGCCGATGCCCCACAGGCTCAGGCCGCTCAGCGTGACCAGGAAGGTGATCAGCGCGGCCTCGCGGTGCGCGTCCTCCTTCAGCGCCGATGCGAGCCCGCTGCCGATGCTGCCCAGCAGCGCGAGGCCGGCGATCGCCACCACCAGCTCGCGCGGGAAGGCGGTCAGCACGCCGGTGACGGCGGCGCCGAACAGGCCGATCACGACGTAGATCAGCCCGCAGGCGACGGCGGCCATGTAGCGCCGGTCCTTGTCTTCATGCGCCTCGCGGCCCATGACGATGGCGGCGGTGATGGCCGACAGGTTCAGCGCGAACGCGCCGAACGGCGCGAGCAGCAGCGTCGCGACGCCGGTGATCGTGATCAGCGTCGACACCGGCATGTCGTAGCCGGCCGCGCGGATGGCGGCGACGCCGGGCAGGTTCTGCGAGGCCATCGTGACGACGAACAGCGGCAGCGCGAGGCTGACGATGGCCGGCAGCGTGAACACCGGCGCGGTGAAGACCGGCAGCGTCAGGCCGAGCGACACCGCGCCCAGGTGCAGCTGGCCCTGCAGCGCCGCGAAGGCGGTGCCGGCGGCCAGCACGCCGGGCACCGCGTAGCGCGGCCACAGCCGGCGCCCGAGCAGGTAGGCGGCGAGCATCAGCAGCACCAGCGCGAACGACGACTTCAGCGCGATGAAGGCATCGAGCCCGAAGCGCGCCAGCACGCCGGCCAGCAAGGCGCTCGCGAGCGGCATCGGGATGCGGCCCATCAGCCGCTCGAACCAGCCGGTGACGCCGAACAGCGCGATCAGCGCGGCACTGACGAGGAAGGCCCCGACGGCCTCGGGCAGGTGGAAGCCGCCGCTGGCGGCGGCGGTGGCCAGCACCGCGGCGCCCGGCGTGGACCACGCGATCATCACCGGCTGGCGCAGCCACAGCGACGGCACGATGGAGCACAGCCCCATGCCGAGGCCGAGCGCCCACATCCACGAGCTGATCTCGGCCGGCCCGGCGCCCAGCGCCTGCGCGGCCGAGAAGACGATGGCCACCGAGCTGGTGAAGCCGACGAGGACGGCGACGAAGCCGGCCACGAAGGCGGACAGCGACATGTCGGACGGGCGGATCTTCATTCGTGACGGATGATCCCGGCTTGGCATCCGGGCTGCTAGATTTCGACTTTCGAGCCCAACTCCACGACGCGGTTGGTGGGCAGGCTCAGGAAGTCCGCCGCCGCCGCCGCGTTCCGGTGCATCCCTGCGAACAGCTTCTCGCGCCAGCTCGCCATGCCGCTGCCGAAGGTCGGGATCACGATGTCGCGCGACAGGAAGTACGAGGTCTCCATGTCGTCCATCTGGCAGCCGCGCGTGCGCAGGAAGGCCAGCGCCTCGGGCACGTCCGGCTCGTTCTTGAAGCCGAAGTGCACCGTCACCTGCCAGCAGTCGCGCCCCAGCGATTCCATCTCGCAGCGCTTGTCGAAGCCGATCCACGGCACCTCGTGCTGCTTGACGGTGACGAACAGGTTGGTCTCGTGCAGCACCTTGTTGTGCTTGAGGTTGTGCAGCAGCGCGTTCGGCGTCAGGCCCTGCTCGCTGACCAGGAACACCGCCGTGCCGCCCACGCGCGTCGGCGGGCTCACGAACACCGCGTCGAGGAAGCTCTTCAGGTCGATCGCGTCCTCGCGCAGGCGCTCGGCCATCAGCCGGCGGCCCTGCTTCCAGGTCATCATGATCATGAACATCACGCCGCCGATCACCACCGGGAACCAGCCGCCGTCGAACACCTTGATCACGTTGGCGCTGAAGTAGGTGAAATCGACCAGGAAGAAGAAGCCGGTCGCCGCCGCACTGAGCGACCACGGGTAGCGCCAGCCGTAGCGGATCACGAAGAAGGTCATCGTGGTCGTGATCAGCATGTCGATCGTCACCGCGATGCCGTAGGCCGCGGCCAGCTTGCTGCTGGAGCCGAAGGTCACGACCGCCATCACGATGCAGGCGTACAGCCCCCAGTTGACGAACGGCAGGTAGACCTGCCCCGTCTCGCGCACCGAGGTGTGCAGGATGCGCAGCCGCGGCAGGTAGCCCAGCTGCATCGCCTGCTTGGTGACCGAGAACGCCGCCGTGATCAGCGCCTGCGACGCGATCACCGCGGCCAGCGTCGCCAGCCCGATCAGCGGGTACAGCGCCCACTGCGGGGCCATCTCGTAGAACGGGTTCTTCACGTTCTCCGGATGCGCCAGCAGCATCGCGCCCTGGCCGAAGTAGTTCAGCACGAGCGCCGGCATCGCGAGGCTGAACCACGCGAGGCGGATCGGCCGCTTGCCGAAGTGACCCATGTCGGCGTACAGCGCTTCGGCACCGGTCACGCACAGCACGATCGAGCCGAGCGCGATGAAGGCGATGCCCGGGTGGCCCAGCAGGAAGGCCAGCGCATATTGGGGGCCCAGCGCCGCCAGCACCGCCGGGTTGGTCGCGATCTGCGCCAGGCCCAGCACCGCCAGCACCGCGAACCACAGCACCATCACCGGCCCGAACAGCTTGCCCACCGTGGCCGTGCCGTGCCGCTGCACCAGGAACAGCAGCGTCAGCACCACCAGCGACAGCGGCACGATGTAGTGGTGCAGGCCCGGCGCGGCCACCTCCAGGCCCTCGATCGCGCCCAGCACCGTGATGGCCGGCGTGATCACGCCGTCGCCGAAGAAGATCGCGGTGCCGAAGATGCCGACCATCAGCAGCCGTTTGCGCAACACAGGCCTGTCCTTGACTGCTTGAGAAGCGAGCGCCAACATAGCGATCAACCCGCCTTCACCGTTGTTGTCGGCACGCAGGATCAGCACGACGTACTTGATGGACACCACGACGGTCAGCGTCCAGAACACCAGCGACAGCACGCCGTAGATGTTCTGCGGCGTCAGCGGCACGTGGCCGTGGGCAAAAACTTCCTTGAGGGCGTAGAGGGGGCTGGTGCCGATGTCGCCGTAGACGACGCCGATGGCCCCCAGCGTGAGGGCCGCCAGGCTGGAGCTGGGACGATGCTGATTCACGTTCCACCGCGCCCGCCAAGGGGGCACGGCTCAATCAAAGGACGCTCATTGTGCGCCCGGGGATACGAGCGGAAACATGCCGTCGCGCCGCACCCCCGGCCCACAGGGGTTGATGTTGCAGTGCAGCAACGAGAGGAGTAAAAGGCGGGCTTACTCGTAGACCTCGGCGTCCGGGTCGGTCGCTTCGAGCTCGTAGCTGGCGGCCAGCATCGCCAGGCGGGCGATCACGCCATACATGTAGAAGCGGTTCGGCGCGCTGGCGCCCGGCTTGACGCCCGGCTTCGGCAGCTGGTTGGATTCGGCGAAGGCCAGCGGCACGAAGCTCGCCCCCGGAGAGTTCAGGTTTTCGTCGATGCCGCGTTCGGCGTTGACGCGGTAGAAGCCGCCGACCACGTAGCGGTCGATCATGTAGACCACCGGCTCGGCGACGGCGTCGTTGACGCGTTCGTAGGTGGGCACGCCTTCCTGCAGGATGACCTCGCTGACCTCCTGGCCGTCCTTGATCACGCTCATCTTGTTGCGCGACTTGCGGTTCAGGTCGACCAGGTCCTTCGGGTCGCGCACCGTCATGATGCCCATGCCGTAGGTGCCGGCGTCGGCCTTCACGATGATGAACGGTTTTTCCTGGATGCCGTATTCCTTGTACTTGCGGCGGATCTTGCCGAGCAGCGCCTCGGCGTTGCTGGCCAGGCATTCGGCGCCGGTGCCGTCGGTGAAGTTGACCTCGCCGCAGCGCGCGAACATCGGGTTGATCAGCCACGGGTCCATGCCCAGCAGCTTGGCGAACTTCTTGGCCACTTCCTCGTAGGCCTGGAAGTGGTTGGTCTTGCGCCGCACCGCCCAGCCGGCGTGCAGCGGCGGCAGCAGGTACTGCTCGTGCAGGTTCTCGAGCACCTTCGGGATGCCGGCCGACAGGTCGTTGTTCAGCAGGATCGTGCAAGGATCGAAGTCCTTCAGGCCCAGGCGGCCGCGCGTGCGCAGCAGCGGCTCGACCGTCAGCGAGCTGCCGTCGGGCAGGTCGATCTGGGTCGGGGCCTTGATGCTGTCGTCCAGCGTGCCCAGGCGCACGTTCAGCCCGGCCTGGTGGAAGATCTGCGTCAGCCGCGCGACGTTGGTCAGGTAGAAGGTGTTGCGGGTGTGCTTCTCGGGGATCAGCAGCAGATTCTTGGCTTCCGGGCAGATCTTCTCGATCGCCGCCATGGCCGCCTGCACTGCCAGCGGCAGCATCTCGGGGGTCAGGTTGTTGAAGCCGCCGGGGAACAGGTTGGTGTCGACCGGCGCCAGCTTGAAGCCGGCGTTGCGCACGTCCACCGAGGTGTAGAACGGCGGCGTGTGCTCCATCCATTCGAGGCGGAACCAGCGTTCGATGGCCGGCAGCGATTCGAGGATGCGCTGCTCCAGTTCGTTGATCGGGCCGGTGAGAGCGGTGATGAGGTGGGGAACCATAAAAGCCCGGAATGAACGCCTGAGGCAGGGATTCTAGGCATCTGGGGTCGGGCGCGTCGATGGCAAGGGACGAGGCCCCGGGCGGGGTGAGGCTTGCGTCACGGCGTGGGGGGCGTTGTATTTCTCGCTGCGCGAGGGCTTCTTTTCACTGCGTGAGGCTGCTGCCGGGTCTCGCCCCGGCGGGCGAGTCACTTTCTTTGTCTTGCCAAAGAAAGTAACCAAAGAAGGCGCTTGAACCCGAACACCATGCAGTTCGTTCTGCACGCTTCGGCCACAAGCGGCCTTTACACGGCCGCTTGAGATCTGACCCTCATCTCGATTGTTGGATCTTCTTCTCCGCCCGACTCGCTGCGCCTCGTCTCAACGAAGTGAGGAACGATTCCCGGATTGGCATCCGGGCTACCCAGTGTTCGTAGCCCGGATGCCAATCCGGGGGGCGTCCATCACTTTGCCGCGTAGCGGCGGGCTCCCGACGATGCGAAGCGAGGCGGGTGGAGAAGAAGATCCAACAATCGAGATGAGGGTCAGAGCCAGAACGGCCGTGTAAAGGCCGCTTGTGGCCGAAGCGTGCAGAACGAACTGCATGGTGTTCGGGTTGAGGCTCTTTGCTTTGGTTACTTTCATTTGAGCCAGCAAATGAAAGTGACTCGCCCGCCGGGGCGAGACCCGGCACTGCCACGCAGTGAGCGAAAGCCCCTCGCGCAGCGAGAAAAAGAAAGCAAGAAAAAACGGGCCCCGAAGGACCCGTTGAAAGCACTTTTCAGCGCCAGGAGGAGATCAAGAAAACAAAAGTCGCTAACTACACACTACCCAGGGAAATCGGAAAACTCTTGAGCTGTTATCGGCCGCGTTCCGGTCGACTTGAGCCGCTCAGTGCATCTGGATGCCACCCGAGGCCTTGCCCTTGCCGGCACGCGCCGGCGGGTTGCACAGGCCGCACACGTAGTGCTTGGAGATCTCGTGCGGGTGGCTGACGAAATGGCCGCCGCACTTCGAGCACTTGGTCATCGTCAGCATGCCGTTGTCGACGAACTTGACCAGGCGCCAGGCGCGGGTGACGGACAGCAGCGCTTCCAGCCCTTGGGCCTGCGTCTGCTCGGAATACAGCTGGTAAGCCTTGATGACGGTGTCGATCTCGTCCATCTCGGCCACCTTGTTCAGGTACTCGTGGATGTTCAGGAACAGCGAGGCATGGATGTTCGGCTGCCAGGTCATGAACCAGTCGGTGGAGAAGGGCAGCTGGCCCTTGCTCGGCGACTTGCCGGAGACTTCCTTGTACAGGCGCAGCAGACGCTCGTAGGACAGGTCGGTTTCGGATTCCAGCACCTGCAGGCGGGCACCCAGGTTGATCAGCGTGACCGCACGTTCGATCTGCTTGGCTTCAGTGAGGATGCTCTTGCTGCGGGTCATGTCGGTCTCCTGGAATCTTGTTGGACTGGCGTGCTCTGTCGGGCTCAGGCGGCTTCGTGGTGGCGGCCGGCCATCAGGATGCTGGCGTGCAGGCGGCTCGTGGTGTCGTTCGCCGCAGCCTTGCCATGGTTGGTCAGCAGGCCCCAGACCAGGTCGTCATCCATGCGGAAGCGGCACAGCAGCGTGTTGCTCGCGGCCACCTTCATCATCTGCGCCGGGGTCAGCAGGCCGATCAGCGAAGCGCTTTCGTCGCTGATGCCCAGGCGGTACAGGGCTTGCTCGCGGTCGCTGCGGATCAGGCTCTGCGCCAGCATCAGGTAGGACAGGTTGGCTTCACGGATCTCGGTCAGGATTTGGTCTGCGTTCATGTCTGTTGCCTCGGTGTGTGTTGCGGTTTGCTTGCGACTTGTCTCAACGTGGAATGGATTGTGAAGATTTGATTTGGACGGTGACATCAGGTCAGTTCTGTGGCTTGAGTCCACGTTCTTCCATCAGCCGTGTCAGGCAAATTCCTACACGCCTGACAGGCAAGCCGAAGGCGCGCGCAAGTCCTTGTCGCAGAACGAAAAAAAGACCGCGCGTGGCGGTCTTTCGGGGTCGGGCGGGGGCGTTTCAGGCCTGGATGGCGGCTAGGTCGGCGGCGTAGCGGTCGCTCATGTCGTCCGGCAACGCGAAATCTGCCCGCATGACGCGGGCCGTGGTGCGCTCGCGCGGCGTCGTTTCCACCTTGGTCAGCACCACGCGCATGAAGGCAGCCTTGTCCTTCTGGCATTCGCGCAGGCCGTCGTCGAGGTAGCCGAACTGCGCCAGCTGGAAGCGGTGCTCGAACCAGCCCAGGTACCAGAACCAGTCGGTGTAGTACAGCCACGATTTCTCGTTCAGCGCCCGCAGGTGGGTCGGGTCCTGCCAGGCGGTGGGGGCGTGCTCGTACGGCACCTCGATGATGAAGCTGCCGCCGGTTTTCAGCAGCGCCAGGCAATTGCCCATCAGCTGCGGCAGGTCGGGCACGTGCTCGAGCACGTTGTTCGCGAACACCAGCTCGGCGCTGCCTTGCTGCAGCAGCATGTCGCCGCCATAGGACGAGCGGGCCTGCACCGGCCAGGTCACCGGCTGGCCCAGGTCGAGCACCAGGTCGGGCTGGGCGCGCTCGAGGATGTCGATGTTCAGCCAGCCCGGCTTGTAGTCCTTGCCCGAGCCGAGGTTGATGCGCAGCGGCTGCCAGGCCAGCTGCGGCCGGCGCTCCTGGTGCACCCGGCCGTAGCCGGCGGCGAAGGCCAGGATGTCGGCATAGGCCTCGACCGGATCGGTGGCCTCGAAGCGCTGCAGTTGCGCGCGCGCCTGCTCGAAGAACGCCGGCGTGCCGAAATGGCTGCCGAACATCTCCGCCAGGCTGGCCTCGTCGAACCAGGTCACGCAGTCTTCGAAGGCCGCATGCGGCCGCGTCTGCGCGCGGCGCTCGGACAGCACCGGCGTGCCCAGCGACAGGCAGTGCGACACGCGCGCCTGCTCGAAGCGGCTGGACGGGTAGAAGTGCAGGTTGACCACCGCCTTCGTCTGCAGGATCACCTCGTCGCGCTCGGGGCCGTACAGCGGCTGGTCGAACAGCGCGACGCGCCGGCCGCTGGCCTCGATGCGCTGCAGCATCTCGCGCCGGCGCTCGTTCATGCTGCCGATGAACAGCAGGTCGATCGGGCGCTCTTCCAGCGGCACGGCCTGCGCCGGCTTCAGGTAGGGCGCGTACAGCAGCGGAAACAGCGGCACGTCGTCGGCATGCGTCGTGTACGCGGCGATGTTGTCGGCGTCGTACTCGATCACCGCCGAGGCGGCCAGCAGCTTGACGTAGTCCTCGCCCAGCGCGGCGCCGCCGCGGCCCAGCTGCTCCAGGTTCACGAACAGGCAGGTGTAGCGCTCGCGCAGCCCGGTGTCGAAGCCGAGGTGGGCGCCGAACACCAGGTTCACCGCGTCGTGGCGCAGCCGGTTCTTTGCCAGCGTCACGTTGGCACCCAGGCGGCGGAACTGGTGGCGGAAGTAGCGCGCCTGGTCGAGGAAACCGAGCGAATGCACGTAGCCGGGCGGCTGCACGATGCTCAGGTGGATGTCGGGCAGGCCGTTCATGCGGGGGCTCCTTCGGCGGGCAGCGCGAGGTGGTCGGGCGGCAGGCCTTGCGACCAGCGCTCGGCCATCGCCCACAGCAGGCGGCCGAAGTCGCGCGTCCAGGTGTCGCTGTCGAACAGCGGCGCGGTGTCGCGGGCCGCGACCAGGTGGGCACGCAGCGCGGCGCGGGCGGGCGCGTCGGCGGCCAGCGCGAGGATGCGGGCCTCGTAGTCGGCGATGCTCGGGCAGGCGAGCTGCGGCAGGCCCACCGCGGCCAGCAGGCTGGCCGCCACGCGCGACGCGAAGGTCTCGCCTTCGTACGTGACGACCGGCACGCCGGCCCACAGCGCATCGCTGGCGGTGGTGTGGCCGTTGCAGGGCCAGGTGTCGATGAACAGGTCGGCCAGCGCGAGCCGGCTCAGGTGCTCGCGCAGCCCGATCTTCGGCGCGAACACCAGGCGCTGCGGGTCGATGCCGCGCGCGGCGGCCTCGGCGCGCAGCTGGCCGGGCGCGTGCTCGTTCCACTGCAGCAGCCACAGCACGGCACCCGGCAGCCGGTGCAGCAGGCGGCACCAGCTGTCGAACACCTCGGGCGACAGCTTGAACGGCTGGTTGAAGCCGCACAGCACCAGCGCGTCCTCCGGCAGGCCGGCCTGGGCGCGGCTGTACGGGCCGGGCAGCGGGCGCTGGCGGTCGTTCGGCTGGTAGCAGCCGGGCATCAGCGCGAGCTTCTCGCTGTAGTGCGCGGCGTGCTCCAGCGGCGAGACGATCGCGTCGCCGATGAAGTAGTCGATGCCGTCGGCGCTGGCGGCACCGGTCGTGCCGGGGAAGCCGAGGAAGCTCGCCTGCACCGGCGCGGCGCGGTGCGCGAAGATCGGCAGGCGGCCGTCGCGCGTGTGGCCCTTCAGGTCGACCAGCACGTCGATGCCGTCGTGGCGCACCTGCTGGGCGACCTCGAGATCGCTGCGCCTGGCCACGTCGGCGAAGCGGTCGGCGCCGCGGCGCAGCCGCTCGCGCATCGGGCTGCCGTCCTCCGGGCCGTGCGAGTACAAGGTGATCTCGAAGCGGCTGCGGTCGAGCTTCTCGAACACCTCGGCCATCAGCACCGCGGTGGCATGCTGGTGGAAATCGGCGGAAACAAAGCCCACGCGCAGGCGCGCGGGCAGGGGGCGAGGCGCCAGCGGCGGCAGCGGCTCGACGCGCCGCACCTGGAAGCGCCAGCACGAGCGCGCGACGCGCAGCTGCGTGAGCGGATCGTCGGTCAGCGTGACCTGTGCGAACACCGAGGCCCAGCTGGCGGCGTCGTCCGGCAGCGCGGTGGCGCTGCGCTGCAGCGCAGCCACGTCGGCCTGCGCGTTCTGCCAGCGGCACAGCTCGCGTTCGACGAAGGCCAGCAGGCCCTGCGCCGCCAGGTCGCCGCTGCCCAGGCCCAGCACGAGCGCGGTGCGGAAGCACTCGGTGGCTTCGGTCTTCATGCCCAGCGAGTTGAACGACAGGCCAAGCCGGTAGTGCGACAGCGCATGGTCGACGTTGCGCGACAGCGCCTCGAACAGCGCGGCGATCGCCGCCTGGTGCTGGCCGGCATTGAACAGCGCTTCGCCCAGGTTCTGCCAATACTCGGCGCCGCGCGGCGTCTGCTCGGGTTGCTGCTGCAGGCAGCTCGCGGCCTCGGCATAGCGGTGCTGCGCACTCAGGCAGTCGGCCGCGATCATGCGGGCAATCGCATCGTCGGGCCGCAGCGCCAGCGCCTTCTGCGCGCTGGCCAAGGCCTTGTCGTGCGCGCCGTTCTTCATCTGCGCACGCGCGAGGTTCAGCAGGAACAGATGGTCGCGCGGGTTGCGCTGGCTGGCGCGGTGGAAGGCGGTCTCGGCGCGCGCCCAGTCGCCGGCCTTGGCGTGGACCACGCCTTCCTCCCAGTCGCGCTGGGCGCTGCGGGCGGGGGACGACGGCTTGTGGGGCTTGGTATGCATCGCGAAATTCTAGGAAGCGCCCGCCGGGCGAAGCCGCGGAGATGCGCCGCGGATGCCTGCCAGTTCGGCGCTTGGACACATTCCGAAACGTCTTCGCAGACCCTCAAGTTCCGGCCGCAAATGCAGATAGATGCAGGGTCCCAGTCCCGTTGTTCGGGGGATTGCCCAGAAATTTTGGAGGGCAGGTCTCAAGTCCAGAAAGTGGCGGTCCGATAAAGCCTCCAACGGCGACGCAGAAACGGCGCCGGGGTCCGGCAGGCAACAAGAAAGCCGGGCGCAGCAAGCCGCACACCTCGGTGGGCGGTCGTTTAGGCAGAGAGGAAAGCGGTAGAGAAACCAATCTGCCGAGGCAATGCCGGCGCTCTCAGCCGGGTCTCAGTTCAACCGTTATTGGAGTTTTTCAAATGGCAATGTCAGTCAACACCAACGTCACGTCGCTGAATGCACAACGCAATCTGTCGACCACCCAGAACTCGCTGTCGACCGCGATGCAGCGCCTGTCTTCCGGCCTGCGCGTCAACAGCGCCAAGGACGACGCCGCCGGCCTCGCGATCTCGGAGCGCATGGGCGCCCAGGTCCGCGGCATGAACGTCGCGATCCGCAACGCCAACGACGGCATCTCGCTGGCGCAGACCGCTGAAGGCGCGCTGGGCAAGGTCGGCGACTCGCTGCAGCGCATGCGTGAACTGGCTGTCCAGGCCCGCAACGGCACGAACGGCGACAGCGACAAGGATTCGCTGAACAAGGAATTCCAGCAGCTGAGCGCGGAAATCACCCGCGTGCTGGGCGGCACGACCTTCAACGGCATCGCCATCATCGGCGCCAGCGCCGGTGCCAAGGACTTCCAGATCGGTGCCAACACCACGACCAACGACGTCATCACCGTGACGACGACCGACATGACGGCCGATGCCAGCATCACCGCCGTGACGGCCAACACCGTGGTGATCGACAGCACGACGAACTCGGCTTCGCTGAAGACCGTCATCGACAACATCGACGGCGCGATCGACAAGGTGAACAGCGAGCGCGCCATGTACGGTGCGGCGCAGAACCGCTTCGACTCGGTGATCTCGAACCTGCAGACCTCGGTCGAGAACCAGTCGGCTGCCAAGAGCCGCATCACCGACGCCGACTTCGCGTCCGAAACGTCGAACCTGTCGCGGGCCCAGATCCTGCAGCAGGCCGGCACGGCGATGGTGGCGCAAGCCAACCAGCTGCCGCAGCAAGTGCTGTCGCTGCTGAAGTAAGCCGCCAGGCTCGCTTCCAAGGCCCCGCCCGGGAAACCGGGCGGGGCTTTTTCGTTTCGCGGCTCGAATTGGCGGGTCAGACCGGCTCATTTCCCGGTTTAGGACCGCTCCAGTTCTCGGAACAATCACTTCCACAGGTTCCTCGCCCGGGATCTGCGGTCCGGATCCACTGAAGGATGCTGACGGGGCGGTGTGCAGCAGCACACCTTTCATGTCGGTGACCAACGGTGATTCGCGCCGGGTCTGACGCAGGGCATCACCCCCCTGCGGCAAGCGCCGGCGCATTTCGCCGGGAGTCATTGATTCTTGAGGAGTGCTTCATGCCACAAACCATCAACACGAACATCGTTTCGCTGAATGCGCAACGAAACCTGAATTCATCCCAGTCCGCGCTGGCCGTCTCGATGCAGCGCCTGTCGTCCGGCTTGCGCGTCAACTCCGCCAAGGACGACGCCGCGGGCCTGGCCATCGCCGAACGCATGAACGCGCAGGTGCGCGGCATGAACGTCGCGGTGCGCAATGCCAACGACGGCATCTCGCTGGCGCAGACCGCTGAAGGTGCGCTGTCCAAGGTGGGCGACGCGCTGCAGCGCATGCGCGAACTGTCGGTGCAGGCCCGCAACTCGACCAACAGCGGCAGCGACAAGGACTCCCTGAACAAGGAATTCCAGCAGCTGTCGGCCGAAATCGGCCGCGTGCTCGCCGGCACCACGTTCAACGGCCAGCCGATCCTCGCGTCGACCGGCGTCCAGACCTTCCAGGTCGGCGCCAACACGACGGTCAACGACACGATCGACATCAACACCGTCGACCTGACGGTCGATGCCTCGATCACCGCGGTGACCGCGGCGACGACCGTGATCGACAGCACGACCGACTCGACGATGCTCGCGACCGTGATCGACAGCATCGACCAGGCGCTGAACCTGGTGAACGACACCCGCGCCACCTACGGTGCGAGCCAGTCGCGCTTCGATTCGGTGATCTCCAACCTGCAGACGAACGTGGAAAACCAGTCGGCGGCCCGCAGCCGCATCATGGACGCCGACTTTGCCGCGGAAACCGCCGCGCTGAGCCGCTCGCAGATCCTGCAGCAGGCCGGCAACGCGATGGTGGCCCAGGCCAACCAGCTGCCGCAGCAGGTGCTGCAGCTGCTGAAGGGCTGAAGAATCCGGACGGGACGGCGCGGCGCCGGAAAAAAAATCCGCGCCCGGCCCTCAAGTTGCATCGCCGAACATCCGATACACGCGATATCGGACTCCCCGTTGGGGGGCCCATCCTTCTTTTAGGACTGTGGCAGCGAGGCTTCCTCCGCTTGCCGTCCACTCTTCCGAAAGGTTCCGGCCATGGCATCAGTTACTTCAGCAGGGATAGGCAGCGGACTGGACGTCGAATCCATCATCACCAAGTTGATGGCGGTCGAAAAGCTTCCGGTCACGCAGCTCCAGACCGAAGCGACCAAGATCCAGACCAAGATCTCGGCGTACGGCTCGGTGCAGTCGTCCGTCTCCGGTTTCCGCGACGCCGCGCTGGCGCTGACCAAGTCGGCGACCTGGAGCGCGACCACGGCCACCTCGGCCGACACCTCGGCGATCACGGTGTCCAGCGGCAGCAGCGCGGCCGCCGGCAACTACGCGGTCAGCGTGCAGAGCCTGGCCGCGTCGCAGTCGGTGGCCAGCACCAGCTTCGCATCGACCAGCTCCGTCGTCGGTGAGGGATCGCTCACCATCGACGTGGGCAGCTGGGACGTGGGCGAGCCGGGCTTCAAGGCCCGCGCGACCATCAATTCGATGAACATCGCGATCAGCGCGACCGACACGCTGGCCGACGTGCGCGACAAGATCAATGCGGCGGGCGGCGGCGTGTCCGCGTCCATCGTGACCGATTCCAGCGGTGCCCGCCTGGTGCTGTCGTCGACGTCCACCGGCGTCGCCAACGGCTTTCGGGTGACGGCCAGCGGCAGCGGCCCGTCGGCGTTCGCGTACGACGCGACCGACGGCTCGGCGGCAATGACGCGCACGCAGACGGCCGCCGATGCCAAGGCGAAGATCAACGGGCTGGACATCACCTCGGCCAGCAACACGCTGAACGACGTGGTGCAGGGCCTGACGATGAACCTGCAGAAGGTCACGACCGGCGACGTGCAGGTCAGCGTGGCCCAGGACAACACCTCGATCAAGAGTGCGATCACCAGCTTCGTGGCGGCCTACAACGGGCTGTCCTCGCTGTTGAAGAGCCAGACCAAGTACGACGACGCGACCAAGACCGCCGGCACGCTGCAGGGCGACAGCACGGCGGTGTCGCTGCAGCGCCAGCTGCGTTCGATGCTGACGGGGACCGGGACGGCCTCGAGCGCCTTTCCGACGCTGTCGTCGATGGGCCTCGAGATCCAGACCGACGGCACGCTGAAGGTGAGCGACACCAAGCTGAACAGCGCGCTGGCCAACCTGCCCGAGATGAAGAAGGCCTTCGCGAACAGCGACGTGGCCGATTCGGCGAACGATGGCTTCGCGCAGAAGCTGCGCGCGCTGGGCGACCAGGTCCTGGGCACCGACGGCGCGCTGGCCACCCGCACCGCCGGGCTGAACAGCACGCTGAAGGACAACGAGGGCCGGCAGGACGACATCACCACGCGGATGACGGACACCGAGAAGCGGCTGCGCGCGCAGTACACGGCGCTGGACACCAAGATGGCCGGCCTGAACACGCTGAGCACCTACATCACGCAGCAGATCGCCAACTGGAACAAGAGTAGTTAGCCCCCCAGTCGCTTCGCTCCTGCCCCCAAGGGGCGCCACGCCTGGGCCCGGCAAAGCCGGATCCCGGCGCGTTGCTTGATGGGTGCTTCGCTGCGCTTGCACTGCTCCGTTCGGGCTGAGCTTGTCGAAGCCGGCGCACACTGCCGTTCGGGCTGAGCTTGTCGAAGCCTCATTCCGCCGCGCTCACGCCTGGCTTCACTTGAGGGCGAAATGGGCCCTGTTTCAGGCGGTTCCATCGGGCTAAAGGCTGCCCGGGCCGGGCCGATAAACAGTGCATCCAGTCACGACGCAGAAAGCCAACGACATGTTCGCTCCCGCCTACGCCGCATCGCCCTTCGGCCGCCGCCAGACCTACCAGGATGTGCAGGTCAGCACCGGCGTCGACGGCGCCTCGCCGCACCAGCTGATCGCGATGCTGTTCGACGGCCTGGTCGATTGCCTGGCCCAGGCCCGCGGCGCGATCCGTGCCGGCAACATCGAGGCCAAGGGACGTGCCATCGGGCGCGCCGTGCGCATCGTCGAGGAAGGCCTGAAGGGCGGGCTGAACCTGAAGGACGGCGGCCAGCTCGCCGCCAGCCTGAACGAGCTGTATGCCTACATGGCGCTGCGCCTGACGCAGGCCAACCTGCACAGCGACGAAGCGGCGCTGGAGGAATGTGCCCAGCTGGTCGAGCCCCTGCGCAGCGCGTGGGCCGAGATCTCGATGAAGACCGCCGCCTGAACGAACACCACCATGATGAAAACCTACAGCCAGATCGACCGGTCGAACGAGAGCGGAGACCACCCCATGAACAAGGCCCTGTTGAACTACTACGAGGCGATCGAGCGCGCCAGCCAGGACATGCTGGAGGCGGCACGCGTCGGCAACTGGGACCACGTGGTCAAGCTCGAAGGCGCCTGCGCCGTGCTGATCTCCCAGCTCAAGCATGCTGCCGCCCAGCGCCCGCTGGATTCGGAAGAGGCGCAGCTGAAGTCGCGCATCATGCAGCGTATCCTGGTGAACGACGCCGAGATCCGCCACCTGGCCGAACCCTGGCTGGAAGACCTGGACGCGCTGCTGGCCGGCAAGCCGAAAACCGTCCACTGAGCACCCCTTGAGCGGAAGGCCCGTGCGCACGGGCCCGATGCCGAACGGAGAAGAGCATGAGCTTGGACACCTTGCCGATGCCGCTGGACGCCCTGTCTGCCGCCCATGGCGGGCTGGAGGACTTTCGCATCACGGCGGTGCCCGAGGTGCTGGCGATGCTCAAGCGCCTGCAGGACGGCAACCTGCTCGTCAACCTGAACGGCAGCGACGGCTCGGTCTACACGACGACGCTGTGGTCGGTGGACCCGGCACGCGGCCTGATCAGCTTCAGCGCCGAGGCCGAAAGCAACCAGGTGCAGGCCCTGATCGAATCGGAGGACGCGGTCGTCGTCGCCTACCTCGACAGCATCAAGGTGCAGTTCGACGCGATCGGCCTGGTGATGGTGCACAGCGGCCGCAATGCGGTGCTGAACTGCGCGCTGCCGCGCGAGCTGTTCCGCTTCCAGCGCCGCAACGGCTACCGGGTGCGCCCGCTGCTGCGCAGCACGCCGACGGCGCGCGTGCGCCATCCGGCGATCCACGAGATGCCGCTCGCGCTGCGGGTGCTGGACGTCAGCATCGGCGGTTGCGCGCTGTTCCTGCCCGACGACGTGCCGCCGCTGCAACCCGGCGTGGTGCTGAACGGCGTGCAGATGGACCTGGACGTGGACACCCGCCTCAGCGTGGCGCTGCGGCTGCAGCACGTGACCTCGCTGAACCCCGAATCGCGCGGCGTGCGCCTGGGCTGCGAGATCGTCGACCCCGGCCACGACGTGGCGCGGCTGTTGCAGCGCTACATCGACCAGACCCAGAAGCGCCAGCGCATGCTGGGCGGCTGAAAAGCCCCCCAGTCGCTTCGCTCCTGCCCCCAAGGGGCGCCACGCCAGGGGCCTGGCAAAGCCAGTTCCCCGGCGCGTTGCTTGATGGGTCGCGTGCTGCGTTTGCTCCAATCCGGCACCGCCCCACACGACACCAGAGCGAGCGTAGCGCGCGACCCATCAAGCCACTCCCGCGGAGCCGGCTTTGTCGGGCCGCTGGGAGGCGCCCCTTGGGGGCAGGAGCGAAGCGACTGGGGGGCCATATAAGATCCGCTGATGCGAATCGAAATCGAGCCCGGTGTGCGGCTGTTTGTGGACGTCGAAGGCCCCGGCCTCATCCCTGAAGGCGACACCGTTCGCGAGAAACCCACCCTGGTGCTGCTGCACGGCGGCCCCGGCTTCGACCACGTCGCGTTCAAGCCGGCGTTCTCGCGCCTGGCCGACCTGGCCCAGGTCGTCTACTACGACCACCGCGGCCACGGCCTGAGCGACCGCCGCCCGAGCAGCGAATGGACGCTGGACACCTGGGCCGACGACGTGGTGCGCCTGTGCGACGCGCTCGGCATCGTCAGGCCCATCGTGCTCGGCCAGTCGTTCGGCGGCTTCGTCGCGCAGCGCTACATCGCCCGCCACCCGGCGCACGCGGCCAAGGTGATCCTGTCCAGCACCGCCGGCAGCATGGCGATGCCGCGCAAGCTGGCGATGTTCGAGCAGCTCGGCGGCCCCGAGGCGCGCCGCATCGCCGAACGCTTCTGGGCCGACCCGAGCGAGGCCAACACCGCCGTCTACCAGCAGGTGTGCAAGCCGCTCTACAACCCGAGCCTCGTCGGCCGCGCCGACCTGGGGCCGTGGCGCTTCACCGCCCCCGAGATCCTGCAGGCCTTCATCCGCGGGGAACAGCAGCAGATGAACCTGCTGCCCGGCCTGGCGCAAGCCCGCTGCCCGGTGCTGGTGATGGCCGGCGAGCTCGACCCGGTGTGCCCGCTGGAAGACGCCCGCGACATCGCCGAGGCGCTGCCGCCGCAGTGGATGCAGTTCCACGCCTTCCCCGGCATCGGCCACGGCGCCTGGCGCGAGAAACCCGACGACGCGTTTCAAGTGCTGCGCCGCTTCATCTCCGAAGCCGGTTGACGGCATGATGTCGGGTCTGCTGTAACGATCCACCCGCCTGCCGCCATGACCGAAGAACTGTTCCGCGAAGACGCCTCCCTGGACCACTGCGAGGCCCGCATCACCGTGCTGGACGCGCAGGGCGTGCAGCTCGACCGCACCGTGTTCTATCCGCTGGGCGGCGGCCAGGCCGGCGACCGCGGCGAGCTGCAGTTGCCCGACGGGCGCGTGCTGCAGGTCGCCGACACGCGCAAGGGCGCCGCGCCGGGCGAGATCGTCCACGTGCCGGCGCCTGGGCAGGAGGCGCTGCTGGCCAGCCTGGCCGTCGGCCAGCCGGTGACGGCCCGCATCGACCGCCAGCGGCGTGCGCGCCACATGCGCTTCCACACCGCGACGCACCTGCTGTGCGCGCTGGTGCCGCACCAGGTCGACGGCTGCTCGATCACCGCCGACTCGGCGCGGCTCGATTTCCACATGACCGAGCCGCTCGACAAGGAGACGCTGAGCGCCGGCATCGCCCGCCTGGTGGCCGAGGCCCACCCGGTGCGCCACCGCTGGATCAGCGAGGACGAGCTGGATGCCAACCCTGGCCTCGTGCGCAGCATGAGCGTGCAGCCGCCGCGCGGGCTGGGCCGCGTGCGCGTGCTGGAGATCGAAGGCGTCGACCTGCAGCCCTGCGGCGGCACGCACGTCGCCAACACCGCCGACATCGGCGCGGTGGTCGTGACCAAGATCGAGAAGAAATCGGCGATGACGCGCCGCGTGGTGCTCGGTTTCGCATGAACAGGATCCCGCTGTCGATCGGACGAGGCTGGTCATGACAGACGAAAGAGAGTTGCGCTGGGCGGACACGAGGTGGGGCGAGCACCCGCCGGCGCTGCCCACGCTCGACCCGGTGCTGATGGCCGTGCTGCTGGAGCACATCAACACCCGCGTCGCCGTGGTCGGTCGCGACTGGCGCTATGCGTACGCCAACCTCGAGGCGCTGCGCTTCATGGGCCTGCCGGCCGAGCGCGTGATCGGGCGCCACATGTCCGAGGTGCTCGACGAGGGCGTCTACCGCAGCTTCGTGCCGATCTTCGAGCGGCTGTTCGCCGGCGAATCGCTGCACCTGCAGGGCTGGGTGCAGTACCAGAAGCAGGGCCGGCGCTACCGCGAGCAGGCCCTGGTGCCCTACACGCCCGGCGGCGGGCCGGTGCAGGCGGTGGTGGTGTGCGGGCTGGACCACACCGACCTGCGCCTGGGCGAAGAGGAGCTGGCGCTGCGCCAGGAGCAGCTGCGCGCCAGCGAGGCGCTCAAGTCGGCCATCGTCGACCACGCGCTCGCGGCGCTGATCTCCACCGACGAGCAGGGCCGCATCGTCGAATTCAACCCGTCGGCCGAGACGATCTTCGGGCGCCGGCGTGCCGACGTGGTGGGCCTGCCGGTCAGCGAGGTGATCGTGCCGGAGCGCCACCGCGCCGCCCACGAGGCCGGCTTGCGCCGCATGCAGGCCGGTGGCGCGCCGCAGGTGCTGGGCAAGCGCATGGAGCTGCACGCGCTGCGCGCCGACGGCAGCGAATTCCCGGTCGAGATGGTGCTGTGGCGCAGCGACGTCGGCGGCACGGCGTTCTACACCGCGTCGATCGCCGACGTGTCCGAGCGTCACAACGCCACGCAGCAGATCGAGCGCCAGCGCGAGGCGCTGCGCCAGAGCGAGCGCCTGACGGCGATGGGCAGCCTGCTGGCCGGCGTTGCGCACGAGCTGAACAACCCGCTCGCGATCGTGATGGGCCGGGCCACGCTGCTGGAGGAGAAGTGCGAGGACCGCCCCGACCTGCAGCACGACGTGCGCCGCATCCGCGAGGCCGCCGAGCGCTGCGGGCGCATCGTGCGCACCTTCCTGAACATGGCGCGCAGCCGGCCCTCCGAGCGCGGCGCGGTGGCGCTGAACGACCTGGTGCGCGCGTCGGCCGACCTGCTGGGCTACACCTACCGCAGCCACAACGTCGAGCTGCAGCTCGACCTCGACCCGCAGCTGCCGCACGTCAACGCCGACGGCGACCAGATCTCGCAGATCGTGCTGAACCTGATGGTCAATGCGCAGCAGGCGCTGACGCTGACGGTGGGCGAGCGCCGCGTGCACGTGAGCACCGGCGTCGAGCAGCGCCGCACCGACCGCGAGCCGCGCGTCTGGCTGCGCGTGGTCGACAGCGGGCCGGGCGTCGAGCCCGAGGTGCGCGCCCGGCTGTTCGAGACCTTCTTCACCACCAAGCCCGAGGGCCTGGGCACCGGGCTCGGGCTGTCGGTGTCGCGTTCGGTGGCGCGCGACCATGGCGGCGAGCTGGTGCTCGAGGCGTCGACGCGCGGTGCGTCGTTCCGCCTCAGCCTGCCGCTGAGCGGCGAGGCCGAGCCGGTCGAGGCCGAACCCGCGGCTGCGCCCGCCGAGGTGCCGGCGCTGGCCCAGGTGCTGGTGGTGGACGACGAACCCGAGCTGGCCGACCTGGTGCGCGACATGCTGGAGCGGGCCGGCTACTCGGTGGCCACCGCGACCTCGGGCGCGGTGGCGCTGGAGCTGCTGGACGCGGCGCGCTTCGACGCGGTGGTGTCCGACCTGCGCATGCCCGACATGGACGGCGCGGCGCTGTGGCGCGCCGCGTCGGCGAAGCAGCCGGAGCTGGCGCAGCGCTTCCTGTTCGTCACCGGCGACACGTTGTCGCCGGATGCGAGCGAGTTCTTGAAGGCGACGCGCTGCGCCGGCCTGGACAAGCCGTTCTCGAAGCCCGACCTGCTGGCGCGCGTGGCGGAGATGCTGAAGCCTCAGCCCAGCGTGTAGTGCAGGTCGTAGCTGTGGGCGCCGGCCGCGATCGTGATGGTCAGCGTGCCGGCCAGGCCGGTGAGTTCGCCGGTGCCGGAGTCGGGCACCACGCTGACCAGCAGTGTCGGTGCGCCGCGGTTCATCGTGCCGCTGTGCTGCAGCACGAAGCTGCCGCGTTTGCCGTGCAGCGTGCCGTCGACCCGTTCGAGCGCGACGTAGCCGGCCGAGCCCTGGGTGGCGGTGCCGGCGGCCAGCATCTCGCCCGTGCCGGTGGCGACCAGGTCGCCTTCGTAGCGCTTGTCGAGCGTCCTGCGGCCGAGCGTGCTGCCCGCGGGCTGTTCCTCCATCGGCTGGGGCGACATCTTGACGCTGAAGCTGCCGTGGGCGTGGTGGGTCATGGGTGTCTCCGGATCAGGTGCCGAAGCGTTCGGCGGAACGGGCGCGCGCCTTGGCGGCCTCGACCTCGCGGTCGCGCGGCTGGGCCGTCGTGACCAGCGAATCGATCAGTGTGCGCGCCGAGGCCGCGACCTCGGCCACGGCGCGCTCGAACGCCGCTTCATTGGCCTTCGACGGCACCGTGAAGCCGCTGAGCTTGCGCACGAACTGCAGCGAGGCGTCGCGGATCTCCAGCTCGGTGGCCGGCGGCTCGAAGTTGAACAGCGTCTTGATGTTGCGGCACATCGCAGCCCCTCCTAGCGAAGCTTCCAGGCCAGCAGCAGCGCGACCGCCGCCGGCACGGCGTAGTTGAGCAGCAGGATCGGGAGTTCCTCGCCGACCGAGTAGCCGGCCCGCGCGACCCCGATCCACATGTTGACGGCGCAGATCAGCAGCCACAACACAAGGAATCCACCGCCCGCCCAGGTCACTGCCGACGGATAGTGGGCGCTGGACAATCGGGCGAGCACGAACATCGAACCGAGCAGCATCAGGCCGGCAGACAGGAAGTAGAGGGTGCGCATCAGGGGTCCTTGGCAGCGGGGTAGGGTGACGAAGCGGCAGCCTTTCGCCGATTCTGCCGCGCCTCGATGCGCTTGCGGGCCGCATCGGTCAGTCGCCGACGATGGCCAGCGAGAACCCGTCCCAGCCCTTGCTGCCCACCGTCTGGATTGCGGTGGCCGACAGGCGCGGATGGGCCGCCATCAGCTCGAAGAAGCGCCGCACCCCGACCACGTTCGCATCGCTGCTGGCCGCGTCGGCCACCGCGCCGTTGCGCACCACGTTGTCGCCGACGATCGCGGTGCCGGGGCGCGACAGCGTCATCGCCCACTCCAGGTACAGCGGGTTGCTCGGCTTGTCGGCGTCGATGAAGATGAAGTCGAACGGCCCGACCCCTTCGGCCGCCAGCTGCGGCAGGCTGTCGGCGGCACGGCCGGTGCGGATCTCGACGCGGTCGGCCAGGCCGGCGCGCGCGATGTTGATGCGCGCCACCTCGGCACAGGCCGGGTTGGCTTCCAGCGTCACGACGCGGCCACCCGCGGGCAGCGCGCGGGCCAGCCAGATCGTGCTGTAGCCGCCCAGCGTGCCGATCTCGAGGATGCGCCGCGCCCCCTGCATGCGCGCCAACAGGTGCAGCAGTGCGCCCTGGTTGGGCGCCACGTGGTGGGCTGGCAGCCCGGCCGCATCGCTGTCGCGCAGCGCCTGGTCCAGGACGTCGTCGGCCGGCAGCAGCGTGCTGCAGAAGTAGCCGTCCACCGCGTCCCACGCGCGCTCATTCGCCATCGATGAACCCTTTCTGCAATGCCGTCGCCTCGTCCCCGAAGATCGCCATCGCGGTGCGCATGCGCTTGAAGCCGAAGCGGCGGTAGAACGCCTCCTTGCCCGGCACCGCATAGAGGATGATCTTGCGGTGCCCGGCACACAGTGCCAGCAGCCGCGACACCACCTCGCGGCCGGCGCCGGTGCCCTGGTGATCCGGGTGCACCGCGACGTCGCACAGGTAGGCGCAATCGGCGCCGTCCGACAGCACGCGGCCGGCCGCCACCAGGCGCCCGCCGTCGTCGCGCGCGAAGCAGCTGTAGCGGCTGTTGGTGAACACCGTCTGCAGCAGCGCCGCGGTCTTGGTGCCCAGGGGCGCGGCGCGGTACAGCGCCTCGAGTTCGTCCCAGCCGATGCCGTGCCAGGAGGTGGTCCAGGTCAATGCCAATCGATGCGCTCCGTGCTCAGGCGGCCCGCGGGCGCGCGACACGCTGCGCCGGGTCGTAGAAGAAGGTCTCCTCGGCGATGCGCTCGCCTTCCCAGCGCTGCCACGCCAGCTCTTCCATGTGCGTGCTGCTGCCGTCGGCCCATTCGAAATCGAAGATCCAGCGGATCACGACGTGGTCGTCGTTGACCAGCACCGGGCGCACGCACTGCGAGCGCACCGAGGCGGCCCGCGCCAGCACCTTGCGCTCGTTCGCGACGTGCGCTTCGCGGCCGACGCGTGGCGCCGCCTGGTTCTCCTGCATCGTCGAGTGCTCGGTGTAGAACGCCTCGCAGGCATCGGCATGTGCGTTGCTCTCGACCATCGCGATGAAGCGCTCCAGCGTCTGGGCAGTGGGCATCGGCTGTCTCTTTCCATGGGGGCAGGCGGACATTGTGCGACCAATGTCCCCCAGCGGGCGAGGGGTGACAGCCGATCGACAGCGCACCTGCACATCATGCACGCCACGTCGCGGCCACCAGCGACGACCACCTGGAGACAACGCATGCAGATCACCGGCATGTTCCATGGAGCGCGCCTGTTGCAGTTCGTCGGCTTCCCCGCCACCGAGGTGCTGGGCCCCGGCGCCAGCGAGGAAGAGATCAAGTCCCTGATCGACCGCCACGGGCAGGTGTTCGTGAAACCGATGTTCAAGGGCGGCATTGGCAAGAAGGGCAAGGCCGGCCTGCTGGGGCGCGCGCGCGACCTGCGCAGCGCGCTGGCCGAGAAGGAGCGGCTCTACTTCGCCGAGCACACGGTGGGGCCGCTGCGCGCCAAGGCCAACGGCGTCACCTTCGAGGCCGGCGTGCCGGCGCGCCACGAGGTGTATTTCTCGATCACCGATTCGACGCGCTTCCGGGCCCCGGCGATGACGCTCACGCACCGCGGCGGCGTCGACATCGAAGAGGTCGACCGCAGCGAGATCGCGGTCGTGCCCTTCGACCCGCTCACCGGGCTGAAGGCCTTCGTCGTCGCCAATGCGCTGAGCGAGATCGGCGCGCCGAAAGAGATCATCTCGCCGCTGGTGCAGCAGCTGCCCAAGCTGTGGGAGCTGTTCCACGACTTCGGCATGACGACGCTCGAGCTCAACCCGATCCGCCTGCGCGAGGACGCGAAAGGCCGGCTCACGCCGGTGGCCTGCGACTTCAAGTGCGGCTTCGACCGCGACGATCCGCGCTGGGCACGGCTGGGGCTGCCGCCGCACCTGTTCGCGGCCGACCATTCCGATTTCGAGCAAGAGATCAACCAGCTGCGCACCCACCAGGGCCAGAGCGACGTCTACGTCGTCAACGAGCAGGGCACGATCCTCGCGCCCACCTTCGGCGGCGGTGCCAACTCGCTGGTCACCGAGATGCTGGGCGACGCGGCCATCATCTCGTCCGACTTCGGCGGCAACCCGCCCTACGAGAAGATGAAAGAGGTGGCGCGCATCTGCTTTCGGCACTGGCTGAAGCAGGCCAACGTGCTGTTCGTCATCGGCGGCAAATCCAACAACACCGACATCCACGAGACGCTGCGCGCGATCGCCGATGCGCTGCGCGAGCACGTCGGCCGCCATGGCGCGACGCCGCTGTACGTGGTGCTCGGTCGCGGCGGCCCGAACCTGGTGCGCGGCATGGCCGTGCTGCGCGACACCTGCGACCAGCTGGGCCTGCCGTACCGGCTGTTCGGCTTCGATTCCGACATCAGCCAGGTCATCGCCTACGCGAAGCAGGCGGATGCGTGGATGAAGTCCGGCGGCCGCGCGCAATTGGCCGCGAGGCTGGGCCTCGTCGAAACCGCCTGAGGGAGGACCGCATCGTGCACAAGCAAGGGCTGGGCGATTTCAAGTACTACGTGGGCATCGGCTCGCTGTCGCAGGTCGCGACGCGCGCCGACCGCGTCTGCGTGCTCAACATCCTGGGGGCCGAATCGAGCGAGGTCACGCCGGTCGGCCATGCCTGGTCGGGCGGCAACGTGGTGTTCGGCACCGCGCCCGGCAAGGGCGGCCAGGTGCTGCCCACCGCGATCGGCGACATCCCCGTCTACAACAACGTGCGCGACGGGCTGCAGGCGGGGCACCGCTTCAACTGCGGCGTGGTCTACCTGCCGCCTTCGGCGGCGCGCGACGGCGTGGCCGAGCTGATCCGCGTGAACCCCGAGCTGAAGAAGGTGTTCATCGTCACAGAGAAGATCTCGGTGCACGACGCGCGCGAGATCCGCGCGATGGGGCAGCAGGCCGGCGTCGACATCTTCGGCGCCAATGGCCTGGGCGTGGCCGACGCCTGGCACCGCGTGCGCATCGGCGGCGCGCTGGGCGGCGATGCGCCGGGCGACACGCTGCGGCCCGGCTCGATCGCGGTGTTCTCGAACTCCGGCGGCTTCTCGACGACGATCTCGCAATACCTGCGCATGAGCGGCTGGGGCACGACCACGGTCATTTCCAGCGGCAAGGATGTCTACATCCACTATGCCGCGCCGGAGTTCGCGTTCGCGCTGGCCAACGATGCGCGCAGCAAGGCGGCGGTGCTCTACTGCGAGCCGGGTGGCTTCTACGAGCTGGACGCCCACTTCACGAAGCCGGTGGTCGCCTGCGTCGTCGGCCGCTGGAAGCGCCGGCTGACGCGGGCGGTCGGCCATGCCGGCGCGATGGCCGGCGGCGACGACGACGCGCTCGCGAAGGAGCGCTGGTTCCAGGACAAGTTCGGTGTCGACGGCATCTTCACGCCCGAGGCGCCGCGCTTCTCGGCGCGCGGCGCGCTGGTCACCAACATCGCGCACATCCCGGCCGCGCTGATGGCGGTGATGCGCGCCAATGCGACGCTGCCCGATTTCGAGCCCGAGGGCGACCTGGCGCTGAAGCCCTGGTTCGGCTCGGATGCCGGCCTCGCGCTGCCGCCGCCGCTGGCGCTGCCGGTGGTGGAGGCGATCGCGCCTTTCGGCGCCCAGGTGGCGCAGGTGAACCGCCAGGTCGGCTGCAGCGTCGCGCGCCAGCCGATGAAGGATGCGTCGGGCGCGTCGCAGATGGACCCGCTGACGCAGGTCAGCAGCCTGCACGGCGTATCGATGCTGCAGGCGGCGACGCTGCCGCTCGAGGCGATGGTCAAGCTGGCGCTGTTGCACGAGGCGGGCGACGACAACGACCGGCACCTGGTGGCCACCGCGGTCGCGGCGCACGTCAACCTGCACGGCACGCCGGTGCTGGCCGCGGCGCAGGCGGCACGCGATGCCGGCAATGCACCGAACGCGGTGCTGGCCGCGGCGGCCGCGATCGTCGGGCCGCGCAGCCAGCGGGCGGCGCGCGAGGCGGTGAAGCTGCTGATCGATCGCTTCGCGGCGGCCGGTCTGAAGGATCCGCTGCACGACGCCTTCGATGTCGGGCGTGTCGACATCAGCGGCTGCGAGAGCCTGGTGGGCGCGCAGCCCGATGCGCGTGCCCAGGCGCTGCTGGTCGCGCTGGAGGCGCGCGGGGCCCGTTCCGCCATGCTGCGCTGGCTGCGGGCGCTGCCGGGCCATCCGACCGCCGATGCGGTGCTGGCCGCAATCACGACCTCGCTGGCCTGGACGCCGCTGTTGTCCAAGCGCGTCTCGCGCCTGACGGTCGAAAGCCTGCCGTGGTGGATGGCGCTGTTCGGCACGCTGATCGGTGCATCGGCCGATGCCGTGCGGCACCGGCCCGGGCGCTTCGCCGGGCTCGACGACGCGCAACTGCTGGGCCGCTGCAGCCTGGCCGAGATCGCCTTCGCGGCGCTGCTCGGGCTGCAGCCGGCCGACGACGACCTGTTCGTGTTCCAGACCCTGCTCGGCCTGTTGCTGACGAACGGGCCGGGTGCGATCTCGGCGCAGGGGGCCAAGGGCGCGGTGTCGGCCGACGGGCCCGAATCGCCCGAGCGCGTGCAGCTGAACAAGGCGCTGGTCGGCTTCCTGACGCACACCGGCTACACGCACGGCGGTAACGGCTATGAAGGCATCGCCTTCCTGAACGACCAGTTCCGCGACACCGGTCTCACGGACCCGGGCGACCCGCAGCACGGCATCGACCTGCAGGCGCTGGCGGCGCGCACCGCCGAGCGCTATGCACGCTACAAGGCCGAGCGCCGCGGGGCCGGCAGCCTGGACATCGCCAAGCTGCCGGGCGTGAACCACCCGGTGTTCCGCGACAAGCCGGTCAACCACGACCCGCGCGAGGTCTTCATCGCGCAGCTGTGCGAGCAGCACGGCGGCCACAACGCCTTCCATGCCTTTTACCGGGCGCTGGTGCAGGCGCTGTTCGATGCCGGCGTGTCGCGCAACGTCTATTGCGTGAACGTCGATGCGGTGATCGCGGCCTTGCTGCTGAAGATGCTGTGGCAGCGCATGCGCCGCGGCGAATTCGCCGAGCACGACCTGGAGACGGCGGCGTTCACGCTCTTCCTGTACCCGCGCATGCTGGGCTGCGCGGCCGAGATCGACGACCACCTGAACCGCGGCCGCAACATGGACACGCGCACCCCCGCAACGCAGTGCCGCCACATCGCGTAGCCCGGATGCCAATCCGGGAATCGTGACCCTGGATCCCCGGATTGGCATCCGGGCTACCCTGGGGTGATCTCCTGCGCCTTCTTCATCGCCACCAGGCCTTGCTCGATCATCCCCGCGATGGCGGGTGCCAGCTCGTTCGGCAACAGGTCGGCGATCCAGACCAGGCGGCACGCGTGCTCGCCGGCCTCGAACACCTGCACCGATGCGTTGTGGTGGGTCAGGCGCCCGCCGACCGCGGCCCAGGCCAGCCGGCGCTGGGTGTCGTCCACGTCGACGATCAGCTCGCGCGCCTGCATGCCGTTGGCGAAGGTGACCAGGCGGGCATCGCCCTCCAGGCGGCAGTCGGTCACGAAGCCCGGCACCAGGCGGGTGTGCAGCGCGCCGACGTCGCGCACGGCATCCCACAGCTGCTCGGCGGGAACGTTGATCGTCACTTCTCTGCGGATCGAGGCCATCGTGCGCTCCTGGTGGGTGGCGGGACCCTCAGGCTAGTGGATCGTCCGAGGCGTACCCGCCGTTTCCGGACATGTTCATCCCGCCGGCGAATCCTTCCACTCGCGGCGCAGCAGCCCGTACAGCCAGCTGTCGGACACCTCGTCGCCGACGATCCAGCGTTCGCGCAGGTGCCCTTCGCGCACGAAGCCCAGCCGCTCCAGGCTGCGGGCCGAGCCGAGGTTGCGCGGATCGAGGTCGGCCTCGATGCGGTTCAGGTCCATCGCGGTGAAGCCGTGGCGCACCAGCGCGACCAGGGCTTCGTGCATGTAGCCGTGGCCCCAGGCCGCACGTGCCAGTGCATAGCCGATCTCGGCGCGCCGGCAGCCGGGGCTGAGCTTGAACAGCGTGCAGGTGCCGATCAGCGCAGCGTCGCTGCGCCGCTCGATGCCCAGCCGAAGCTCTTCGCCGGCCGCCATCGCCACGCGGTCGTGCTCGATCATCGCGTGCGCGGGGGCGATGGAAGTCCAGGGCGGCGTGCTCCAGTAGCGCATCACCTCGGGGTCGCTGAAGACCTGCAGCAGGGCCGGGGCGTCGCCGTCACGCAGCGGGCGCAGCAGCAGGCGTCCGGTGGCGAGGCGTGTCGATTCGAAAGAAGGCATCGGGGGTTCAGTACAGCGTGGTGCGCTGCCGCTGCGGCAGGTCGCGGTCGTAGGCGGCTCCATCGATGGCCGAATCGGTCAGCGCGGCCAGCATCGTGCCGGCCGATGGCACCGCAGTGGCCGGGCGCGACTCGGGCGGCGCCCAAAGCTTCGAGCGCTGCATCGCGCGTGCGCACTGGAACAGCACGCTCTCGACCGTGACCTCGATGACGCACTTCGGCGGCTGCCCGTCCATCGCCAGGCGCTGCAGCAGATCGGGCGAGACCGAGATGCGCGCGCGGCCGTTGACCCGCATCGTCTCGCCGACACCCGGAATCAGGAACAGCAGCGCGACGCGCGGATCGGCCAGGATGTTGCGCAGGCTGTCGATGCGGTTGTTGCCGCGCCGCTCGGGCAGCAGCAGCGTGCGTTCGTCGACCACCGTCACCAGCCCGGCGGGGTCGCCGCGCGGCGAGGTGTCGAGGCCGCCCGGGCCGGCGGTGGCCAGCACCGCGAACGGCGAAGCCTCGATCCACTGGCGGTAGACCGGATGAAGGTGCGTGACCTCCTTGCGGATCGAGGCCTCGCCGACCGGGCCGAACAAGGCTTCGAGGGCGGACAGGTCGCTGATCAGGTGCGGGTCGGTCATGGAGGTCGTTCCAGGAATCGGGTCTTCAGCGCGACGGGGAGCTTCTCCACCGCCTGGCGCAGCATCGGCCGGGGCATTGTCGTGGCGAACGCCTCGAGGAGGGCGAGCAGGCGTGACGGGTCGTGCTTGCCGGCCTCGCGGACCCAGGAGCCGACCGCCTTCTGCACCAGCGGGTGCGCGTCGTGCAGCAGCAGCTCGGCAAGCCGGAAGGTGTCGTCGATGTCGCCGGTGCGGATGAAGAACCAGGTCGCGACGATGGCGGTGCGGCGTTCCCACGGGTTCGGTGACCGGGCGAGCTGGTAGAGGGCGTCGCGCGGCCGGTCGGCCAGCCAGCCGCCGACCACGTGCGGCGCGGCGCGATCGACCAGGTCCCAGTTGTTGATGCGGTCGTGCCGGCGCAGGTAGAGCTCGAACAGCGCCTGGCGCTGTGCGGGCGGGGTGCGCCTGGCACGGGCCTGGAAGTCCATCACGCTGACGGCCGCCATGCGCACTTCGTAGTGCGGGTCGTCGAGCAAGGCTTCGACCTGGTCGAGCGGCAAGCCGGCATGGGCCTTGGCGATCGGGAAGACCTGGCCGATGGGGACGCCGAGGATCCGGTTGTCGCTGGAACGGGCGTCGGGATCGGCATGGAAGAACCGGGCGACTTCGGCCACGGCATCCGGGCGGGCCATCGCGCGCAATGCGGCAACGAGTGTGCGGTGCGGTGCGGCGGGCATCGGCGGCTCGCTTCAGCTCATGCGGGCAGCTCGCGCGCCATCAGGAACTTGCTGATGCCCGGCGCAAAGCCCTGCAGCTCGGCGCGTACCTCGTAGCCGAGCGAGCGGTACAGCGCGGGGGCCTGGAAGCTGAAGGTCTCGAGGTAGAAGATGCGGCAACCGCGCTGCTGCGCCTGCTGTTCGAAGGCGCGGATCAGCCGCGCGCCGATGCCTTGCCGGCGGTGCGCCGCGTCCACCCACAGCTGCTGCAGCTCGCAGCACGCGCCCCAGGTGCGCCCGACCGCGCCGCCGATGGCCTCGCCGGACGCGAGCCGCGCGAAGCACGACAGCGGCCGCACCTCGTGCAGCGGCGCGGCGGCGGCGTTCGAGCGGTCGAGGCCCTTGTCGACGAGCCGGCCTTCAGAGGTGGGAACGTCGTCATGCAACGTGATCGAGGGGGGCGAGGCGGGTTCTTGCATCAGGTCGCGTAGGCGTTCGACGCCAGGAATGCCTTCACGGCGCGGCTGCGAAAGTGAGCCGGCGCAGGCCGACGACCAGGCCCAGCAGGATGACGAGCGTTCGGGGAGCGCCAGAGAACATGAAAACTCCATTTGTTGCAGGACGCGCAGCTTACGCACGGGACCGTGGGGCGTCCAGGGGAACGCATGGGAGGACGACCGTGAAACCGACCAGGCGCATGGCCTGCGGGCCGTGTCCGCTAGAACGAGGCGCAGGCACGTGCCTTCACGCGCAGCACCGCCTCCTGCTGGAACCTCGACTTGTACTCGGCAACGATCTCGCGCACCCGCTGCTCGCTGTCCGCGTCGTCCGAGTGGACGAGGTCGAGCACATGCGACGCTTCCTGCACGATGGCGCCATCGGCGCCGCGCCACTGCCCCGACGCCTGCCAGGCGGTGAGGCCTTGCGGGAAACGGGGCGTGACGGCGCTGCCCAGGAATGCAGACCATTCCTCGGGCGAGACGGTGCCGCCGGGCTTGGCCGTGCCGAAGTACAGCGCGTCGTGGATGGACGATTGCCCGGCACCGGTGCAGGCGAGTTGCTGTGTGGATGCGCAAGCGCCGAGGGCGAGCGCCAGGACGCAAACTGCGGGACGAAGGTGCATGGAATCAGGCCTGTCGATCGGGGTGGCGCCTGCGGAACTCCGGCGGATACAGCCACCAGCTCGCCAGCACCAGCAGCCCGAAGAGCGAATAGGCCAGCACGAACACCCAGGGTGGTGCGTCGTGGTAGAGCAGCAGCTGCAGCCAGTGTTCGATGAAGCCGCCGGCGTAGGTGGGTGCGTCGGCCTTCGAGCGCAGCCACATCTCCAGCGTGGTGAGCGGGCAGGTGATGTCGAACCAGGATTCGAGCACGACCACGCCGATGGCCGCGGCGTGTGCCAGCCGGAACCACGGCCGGTTCACCCAGCGCCAGCGGCGCAGGTTGCCGGCGACGACGAGCACCAGCCCGAGGACGACGAAGGCCACGATGCCCAGGTGAAGGACCAACACGGCGTTGGACAGCAACTGGAAGAGGGTGTCCATGCGGGTCAGTGCTTCTTCGTCAGCGCCACGCCGTCGACCGTCATCTCGCAGCCGCCAGCAAGGCCTTGGAGAGCGGCTGCAGGGCATCTATACTGTATTTAAATACAGCGTTTCCGGCCGGCTTCATCGTGCGCATTTCCGATCCTCCCCTCGCGTGCATTCCGATGGCGCCGCAGCTTACGGACGGAAACGCCGTGCGTCCAGCGCCTGCCTGAGCCTGCCTTGCGATGCTGCCCCCCTACGCCGAGCTGCACTGCCGCAGCAACTTCAGCTTCCTCACCGGGGCCTCGCACCCCGAGGAGCTGGTGGCGCGTGCCGCCGAGCTCGGCTACAGCGCGCTCGCGATCACCGACGAATGCTCGCTGTCCGGCGTGGTGCGGGCGCACGTCGAGGCGCAGCGCCATGCGCTGCACCTGATCATCGGCAGCGAGATGCGCCTCACGCTGCCCGACGACGGCGGCCCGCACGCGCGCCTCGTGATGCTGGCGCAGACGCGCCGCGGCTACGGCAACCTGTCGCACTGGATCACCGTCGCGCGGCGCCGTGCCTCCAAGGGCAGCTACCTGGCCCATCCGTCCGATCTCGAAGGCGGCGTGCCCGATGCGCCCACGCTGGCCGGCCTGCCCGATTGCCTGGCCCTGCTGGCGCCCGATGCCTCGCAGGCGTTCGAGACGGTGTTCGCCCACGCGATGTGGCTCAAGACCTGGTTCCACGGGCGGGCTGCCCTGCTGGTCGAGCGGTTGCACCGGCCCGGTGACGACGACTTGCTGGCCACCGTGGCCCGCGTCGCGCAGATGACGGGCCTGCGCGTGGCGGCCGCGGGCGACGTGCTGATGCACCTGCGCTCGCGCAAGTCGCTGCAGGACACGCTGACCGCGACGCGGCTGAACCTGCCGCTGGCGCAATGCGGCCTGCAGCTGGCGCCGAATGCCGAGCAATACCTGCGCTCGCGCAGCCGCCTGGCCGGCCTGTACGACGCGCCGTGGCTGGACAACACGCTGTGGCTGGCCGCGCAGTGCAGCTTCTCGCTGAAGGAGCTGAAGTACGAGTACCCGCGCGAGGTCGTCCCCGAAGGCCTGACGCCGATCGCCCATCTGCGCAACCTGACGTATGCCGGTGTGCCCAAGCGCTTTCCGAAAGGTTTGAAGGACGAGCACGCAAAGCAGATCGAGGACGAGCTCGCGCTGATCGAGCAGCTCGGCTACGAGGCCTATTTCCTGACGGTGGCCGATGTCGTGCGCTGGGCGCGCAGCAAGGACATCCTGTGCCAGGGCCGCGGCAGCGCGGCCAACTCGCTGGTCTGCTACTGCCTGGAGGTGACCGAGGTCGACCCGGCCCGCGCCACGCTGCTGTTCGGCCGCTTCATCAGCGCCGAGCGCAACGAGCCGCCCGACATCGACATCGACTTCGAGCACCAGCGCCGCGAAGAGGTCATCCAGTACATCTACGGCAAGTACGGCCGGCACCGCGCGGCGCTCACCGCGGTCGTCATCAGCTACCGGCCGCGCAGCGCGGTGCGCGACGTCGGCCGCGCGCTCGGCATCGACCTGCAGCGCATCGACGCGGTCTCCAAGGGCCACCAGTGGTTCGACGGCCGCGGCATCAGCGCCGAGCGGCTGCGCGAGAACGGCTTCGATCCCGATGCGCTGCTGGTGCGGCAATGGGCCGAGCTCACGGCCGTGCTGGTGGGGTTTCCGCGCCACCTGAGCCAGCATCCCGGCGGCTTCGTGATCGCGCGCGACCAGATCGAGCAGCTGGTGCCGGTGGAGAACGCCGCGATGGACAAGCGCAGCGTCGTGCAATGGGACAAGGACGACCTCGACGCGCTCGGGCTGATCAAGGTCGACATCCTCGCGCTCGGCATGCTGAGCGCGCTGCGCCGCGCGCTGGCCTTCATCGGCGACAAGCAGGGCCGCCCGATGCGCCTGCAGGACATCGCCGACGACGACCAGCCCACCTACGACATGATCTGCAAGGCCGACACCATCGGCGTGTTCCAGATCGAGAGCCGCGCGCAGATGAGCATGCTGCCGCGGCTGCAGCCGCGCAACTACTACGACCTGGTGGTCGAGGTCGCGATCGTGCGGCCCGGGCCGATCCAGGGCGGCATGATCCATCCCTACCTGAAGAACCGGAAGCTGGCGATCGAGGACATCGACTGCCCCGAGGATCTCTGGCCCGCGCTGAAGCGCACGAAGGGCGTGCCGATCTTCCAGGAGCAGGTCATGCAGATCGCGATGATCGCGGCCGACTTCACCCCCGGCGAGGCCGACCAGCTGCGCCGCGCGATGGCCGCCTGGAAGCGCAAGGGCGGGCTCGGGCCGTTTCACGAGAAGCTGGTCGGGCGCATGGTGGCCAAGGGCTACGACCTGGAATACGCCGAGAGCATCTTCCGGCAGATCCAGGGCTTCGGCGAATACGGCTTCCCCGAAAGCCATGCGGCCGGTTTCGCGCTGCTGGCCTACACCAGCAGCTGGATCAAGTGCCACCACCCCGATGCCTTCCTGGCGGCGCTGCTGAACAGCCAGCCGATGGGTTTCTATGGCGCCGCGCAGCTGGTGCGCGATGCGCGCGAGCACGGCGTGCAGGTGCGGCCGGCCGACGTGGGCTGCAGCGACTGGGAGTGCACGCTCGAGTGGTCGCTGGAGGGCCCACGGGAAGGGCTGCAGCCGGTGCGCCTGGGCCTGAACCGCGTCAGCGGCCTGGCGGAAGACGCGGCCCGCCGCATCGTCGCGGCCCGCGAGGCCGGCGCCTTCCTCAGCCCCGAAGACCTGGCGCGGCGCGCCGAACTGAACGCGCACGAGCTGCAGTCGCTGGCCCAGGCCGATGCGCTGCACAGCCTGAGCGGGCACCGCCACCAGGCGGCCTGGGCGGTGGCCGGCATCGACACGCGGCCCACCGCGATGCTGCGCAGCACCCGGATCGACGAGCCGGCGCTGCAGTTGCCGGCACCGGACGAGGCCGCCGACACCGCGGCCGACTACCGCTCGCTCGGGCTCACGCTGAAGCGCCATCCCCTGGCGCTGTTGCGCCCGCAGCTCGACGGCTTCCAGATCCAGACCGCGGCCGTGCTGCGCGGCTACCCGGACGGCCGGCTGGCGCGCGCCAGCGGCCTGGTCACGCACCGGCAGCGGCCGCAGACCGCCAAGGGCACCGTCTTCATCACGCTGGAAGACGAGACCGGCGCAGTCAACATCATCGTCTGGCCGCGCGTCTTCGAGACCCAGCGCAAGGCGCTGCTGGGGGCGCAATTGCTGACGGTGTACGGCCAGTGGCAGCGCCAGGGCGACGTGATGCACCTGCTGGCGGTGAAGATGATCGACCATACCGGATTGCTGGGAGGTCTTGTCGCGCGCAGCCGGGATTTCAAGTGAATCCGGCACGGAACGTGGCACACCTGGAAACCAGGCCTCGCCCGCCGATTCGCTAGAGTTCGGGATTCCCGTCCACGCCTCCCACGCGCCCCGGCTTCATGCTGTTCCTGCTTTCGCCTGCCAAGACCCTCGACTACGACACGCCGCTGCGCACCGCGCACGCGCCGACGCTGCCGCAATTCCTGCCGCAGTCGGCCGAGCTGATCCGGATCCTGAAGACCCGTTCGGTGGACGACATCGCGGCGCTGATGCACCTGTCGCAGCCGCTGTCCGAGCTGAACGTCGCACGCTATGCCGCCTGGTCGCCGCGCTTCACCGACCAGAACAGCCGCCCGGCCGCGCTGGCCTTCGACGGCGACGTCTACGACGGGCTGCGCGCGCCCACGCTCAGCGATGCCGACCTGGCCTGGGCCCAGGACCACCTGTGCATCCTGTCCGGCCTGTACGGCGTGCTGCGCCCGCTCGACCGCATGCAACCCTACCGGCTGGAGATGGGCACCCCCTTGCCGACGCCGCGCGGCGCCAACCTGTACGACTACTGGGGCGACACGCTGGCCGAGCACCTGAACCAGCGCCTGGCCGCCGACAGCAGCCCGGTGGTCGTCAACCTGGCCTCGAACGAATACTTCCGCGCCGCCAACCGCAAGCGGCTGAAGGCGCGCGTCGTCGAATGCGCCTTCGAGGACTGGAAGAGCGGCCAGTACAAGGTGATCAGCTTCTTCGCCAAGCGTGCCCGCGGGCTGATGGCCCGGCACGCGGTCAAGAAGCGCCTGGCCACCCCGAGGGGGCTGGAAAAATTCAACGCCGACGGTTACCGTTTCGACCCGGCCGCGTCGCAACCCGATCGGCTGGTCTTTCGACGCCGTCTTCCATCCGAGTGACTTCCATGAACAGCACGACCAAGCAGAACATCACGCCCGAACTGCGCCAGTGGATCGTCGACCAGGCCAAGGCCGGTCGCAGCCCGGACGACGTCCTCAAGTCCATGATGGACAGCGGCTGGACCGAAGACGTCGCGATCGAGGCGCTCGAGGAGACGCTGCAGGGCTTCCTGAAGGACCATGCGCAGGCCAACGGCCTGCCGGTACCGGTTCCAGTGCCCGAGCCCGACCTGCTCGATTCGCCCGGCTCGGTGATGGTCGACGGCCACGAGGTGAAGATCGTGATGACGATGCGCAACCCGCGCGTCGTCGTGTTCGGCGGGCTGCTGACGCACGACGAGTGCGACGAGCTGGTGGCGCAGGCGCGGCAGCGGCTGGCGCGCTCCGAGACCGTGGTCACGACGACCGGCGCCAGCGAGGTGAACGTGGCGCGCACCAGCGAAGGCATGTTCTTCGGCCGCGGCGAGAACCCGCTGTGCATGCGCATCGAGACGCGCATCGCGAAGCTGCTGAACTGGCCGCTGGACAATGGCGAGGGATTGCAGATCCTGCGCTACCAGCCGGGTGCCGAGTACAAGCCGCACTTCGACTATTTCGACCCGGCCCAGCCCGGCACGCCGACCATCCTGAAGCGCGGTGGCCAGCGCGTGGGCACGCTGGTGACCTACCTGAACTCGCCGACGCGCGGCGGAGCCACCACCTTCCCCGACGTGCACCTGGAGGTCGCGCCGGTGAAGGGCAATGCGGTGTTCTTCAGCTACGACCGGCCGCACCCGATGACGCGCACGCTGCATGGCGGCGCCCCGGTGCTCGAAGGCGAAAAGTGGGTCGCCACCAAGTGGATGCGCGAAGGCAGGTTCGAGTGATCGCGCAGCCCGGATGAAGCGCAGCGCCATCCGGGACCCTCTGCCGCTGGCCGGCGTGCAGGTCCTCGACCTGACCCGCCTGCTGCCCGGCCCCTTGGCCGCGCTGGAACTGCAACGCCTGGGCGCGACCGTGCTGAAGATCGAAGGTCCGCCCGGCCAGCAGGATGGCGCGCGCGAACTCTGGCGCACCGACGCTGAACGCGAGGCCGGGGAGCCCGCGCTGATGTTCCGGCGCTTGAACGAAGGCAAGGCCCTGCGCACGCTGGACCTGCGCGTCGATGCCGATCGCGCGGCCCTGCTCGACGAGGTGGCCCGCGCCGACGTGCTGGTCGAGGGCTTCCGCCCCGGTGCGATGGGGCGCCTGGGACTGGGCTGGGACATGCTGTCCGCCCTCAACCCGCGCCTGGTGATGTGCTCGATCAGCGGCTACGGCCAGACCGGGCCGTGGGCGCAGCGGGCCGGGCACGACATCAACTACATCGCGATGGCCGGCGTGCTGCACCAGCTGGCGGGGCCGGACGGCGAGCCGGTGGCGCCCGGTTTCCAGATCGGCGACCTGATGGGCGGCACGCAGGCCGCGGTGGCCGGCATCCTGGCCGCACTGCTGGCGGTGCAGCGCGGTGGCGGCGGGCGCCATGTCGACATCTCGATGACGCACGAGGTGTCGCGCCACCACGTGCTGGCCGGCCTGGTGCTGGCGCAGACGGGCAGGGCGCCGGTCCCGGGCCGGGACCTGCTGTCCGGGGGGGCCCCTTGCTACGGCGTGTACAGGACAAAGGATGGACGGCACCTGGCGGTCGGCGCGCTGGAGTGGCCGTTCTGGCAGCGGCTGTGCACCGCCCTCGGCCGGCCCGACTGGGCCGACCGGCACTGGTCGCGCGGGCTGGCGGTCGGCAGTGCCGAGGCACTGGCGCTGCGCACCGAGCTGGCGACCCTGCTGTCCACCCGGACGATGGCCGGCTGGTGGGCGCTGCTGGAGCCGGTCGATTGCTGCGTCACCCCGGTGCTGAAGCTTGACGAATGTCACGCTCACGTGCTGTTTGAAAATAAAGAGTGAACTTTCGTCAACGACGGTGTTTCGGGTCCCGTTGTGCCCCTCGAGCGTGTTGCTCGACCTTTGCAAAGGAGACCCCCATGACCAAAATCATCGCCGCGCTGATCGCCGCCACGTTCTCGCTGGGCGCTTTCGCCCAAGCCGCATCGGCTCCGGCCGCTGCAGCTCCGGCCGCCAAGGCGGCTCCGGCCACCTCGGAAAAGAAGGTCACCAAGAAGGCCAAGAAGACCAAGAAGGCTGCGGCAGAAAAGAAGGCCGCCTGAGAAACCAGGCGACTTCCGGGCGTTCAGCGCCCAGAGGCACAGGAAACCCGGCTCAGGCCGGGTTTTTTGTTGGATGACAGCCCCTCGGCGAAAGGGTACTTGCGCCGATCCCCCGAGGGGATGCGGGCCGGCTTGGGGCGGCCCGGCGCTCGGCCCGCTCGCCGCCTCGACCGCCGCCAAATCCCCTTCATGGGTGCGCGCTGATCTCTGTTCGACCCCTGTTGGAGTCGAGCAGGACCCGCAGTCGCCTCAGCTCATGCCCGCAAGCGCGGCTTGGCCGTCTCCACCGCCGTCGCGAACGGCCGGCTCGATGCGATCCGCTGCCACTTGCGCTCGTCCCAGGTCTGCGGGCCGACCAGCGTCCAGCGCTCGATGGCGCCGGCCAGCTCGCCGCGCGGCACGCGGCCGAACACCGGCTGCGTCGGCCGCAGCGGCCACAGCCCGCGGCGCAGGCGCCCGGGCAGCGCCGCGTGCGACTCGTGCGCCCAGAACACGCATTGCTTGCCAGCCCAGAAGGCCAGGCGTTCGAAGTGCACGCGGCCGGCGAAGCCGGTGTTGGCGGGCAACAGCAGGTAGTCGTCCGGCAGCTCCACCACCGAGTACGACAGGTCGCCGAGATGCTCGCCGCTGCCGTGCTGCACGAAGATCACGCGCTGAACGTCGGCGGCCTTGAAGCGGTCGACTTCGGCATCGTCATGAAACACGACGATGTCGGGCCCTTGCCAGGCCGTGTGCCAGGTGCTGTCCATGGGGTTGTCTCACGAGTCGAATGGGCGGGCGACGACGGTACGCCCCGATTCGACCCGGAATGTTTCGAGGCGCGACAAACGGTACGCCGCCCCCGTAGGCATTCGAACAATTGGATACAAATGACGGCTGTCTGTGAGTGCCGACTCCCTCGGCAACTGTCAGACAGCCGTGGTTCAGCCCCGGTTCAGCGCTTCGGCTGGGTCAGGCGCGGGCCCGGCTTCGGGCCACCGCCGCCACCGCCTTCGCGGCGCGGGCCGTTGCCGCCACCGCCGGGCTGGGCCGGACGGGGACCGCTCGGGCGCGCCGCCGACGGGGCCGGTGCCTGGCCGCCCGGCGCGCGCGCGCTGCCTTGTCCGCCACCGCCACCCGTGCGTGCCGGCGCGGAACCGCCCCGGCTGTCGCGGCCACGGCCACCACCGCCGCCATGTCCACCGCCGCCACCGCCCGCACCGCGGCCGCCGCCACCGGCATGCCGATGGCCGCCCCGGCCGGCACCTTCGCCGATCACCATGCGGCCCAGCACGATGGGCTCGGGGCGCTCGCTCGGGTTCGGCTCGAAGCCCGGGACGACTTCCTTCGGGATCTCGCGCTTGATCAGCTTCTCGATGTCGCGCAGGAAGCCGTTCTCGTCGACGCAGACCAGCGACACCGCCTCGCCCAGCGCGCCGGCACGGCCGGTGCGGCCGATGCGGTGCACGTAGTCCTCGGGCACGTTGGGGAGCTCGAAGTTGACGACGTGCGGCAACTGGTCGATGTCGATGCCGCGCGCGGCGATGTCGGTCGCCACCAGCACCTGCAGGTCGCCGGTCTTGAAGTCGGCCAGCGCCTTGGTGCGCGCGCTCTGGCTCTTGTTGCCGTGGATGGCCATCGCGCTGATGTCCTGCTTCAGCAGGTGCTCGACCAGCCGGTTCGCGCCGTGCTTCATGCGCGTGAACACCAGCACCTGGTGCCAGTCGTTCGACTTGATCAGGTGCGTCAGCAGCTCCTTCTTCAGCTCGCGGCCGACCGGGTGCACCTTCTGCGCGATCGCGTCGTTGGTCTGGTTGCGGCGCGCCACCTCGATCAGCGCCGGCTTGTTCAGCAGGCGGTCGGCCAGCGTCTTGATCTCGTCGCTGAAGGTGGCCGAGAACAGCAGGCTCTGCTTCTGCGCCGGCACGATGGCCAGCACTTTCTTGATGTCGTGGATGAAGCCCATGTCGAGCATGCGATCGGCTTCGTCGAGCACGAAGATCTCGACGTGGCTCAGGTCGAGCGTGCGCTGCTGGTGGTGGTCGAGCAGGCGGCCGGGCGTGGCCACCAGGATGTCGACGCCCTTGCGCAGGCGATCGATCTGCGGCTGCATGCCGACGCCGCCGAACATCACCATCGACGTCAGCTGCAGGTACTTGCCGTAGGTGCGCACGCTCTCTTCGACCTGGGCCGCGAGCTCGCGCGTGGGCGTCAGGATGAGGGCACGGATCGGCAGCTTGCCGCGCGCGTCGCGCACCGCGGGCTTGGCCGACAGGCGCTGCAGCATCGGCAGCGTGAAGCCGGCGGTCTTGCCGGTGCCGGTCTGGGCGCCGGCGAGCAGGTCGCCGCCCGACAGCACGGCGGGGATGGCTTGTGCCTGGATCGGGGTGGGGATGGTGTAGCCCTGTTCGTGAACAGCACGCAGCAGGGGCTCGGACAGGCCGAGGGTGTCAAAAGACATGGGGATCCAACGAGGAGATCAGCCCGTCGCCGATAGCGTCGGCGCCAGTCGCAGGCGGAAGGTGAGGCGGGCGCGAAGCCCAGGTCAGGGATGACGGCAGCGAAGTGACTGGTGTCTGCGCTGGTGGGTGGATTCTACCTGCTGAACGCGGTTTCATCGATTGAACTGCAGGGCACGGGCCGGCCAGATCCGGGAGCGGTGACAATAGCGTGTCGGCGCCCGTGTTCTGCGGCTCGCCTCTCTCCTCAGCTCTACCGCTCTCTCCAGGACCCAACACGCCATGGCTCAGTACGTTTTCACGATGAACCGCGTGGGCAAGATCGTCCCGCCCAAGCGCCAGATCCTCAAGGACATCTCCCTCAGCTTCTTCCCCGGCGCCAAGATCGGCGTGCTGGGCCTGAACGGCTCGGGCAAGAGCACCTTGCTCAAGATCATGGCCGGCATCGACAAGGACATCGAGGGCGAAGCCACGCCGATGCCCAACCTGCGCATCGGCTACCTGCCGCAGGAGCCGGTGATGGCGCCGGACCAGACGGTGCGCCAGGCGGTCGAGGAAGGCCTGGGCGGTTCGCTGGCCGCGAAGAAGCGCCTCGACGAGGTGTATGCCGAGTACGCCGAACCCGATGCCGATTTCGACGCGCTGGCCGCCGAGCAGGCCGAGCTCGAGGCCATCATCGCCGCCGCTGGCAGCGAGAACACCGACCTGCAGCTCGAGATCGCGGCCGATGCGCTGCGCCTGCCGCCCTGGGAGGCGGTGGTCGGCAAGCTGTCGGGCGGCGAGAAGCGCCGCGTCGCGCTGTGCCGCCTGCTGCTGTCCAAGCCCGACATGCTGCTGCTGGACGAGCCGACCAACCACCTGGACGCCGAATCGGTCGACTGGCTGGAGCAGTTCCTGCAGCGCTTCGGCGGCACCGTGGTGGCCATCACCCACGATCGCTACTTCCTGGACAACGCGGCCGAGTGGATCCTCGAACTCGACCGCGGCCGCGGCATCCCGTACAAGGGCAACTACAGCACCTGGCTGGACCAGAAGGAACAGCGCCTCGAGCAGGAGCAGAAGACCGAGGACGCGCGCACCAAGGCGATGAAGAAGGAACTGGAGTGGGTGCGCCAGAACCCGAAGGGCCGCCAGGCCAAGAGCAAGGCGCGCCTCGCGCGCTTCGAGGAGCTGTCCGACGTCGACTACCAGAAGCGCAACGAGACCAACGAGATCTTCATCCCGGTGGCCGATCGCCTGGGGCACGAGGTGATCGAGTTCAACGGCGTCAGCAAGAGCTTCGGCGACCGCGTGCTGATCGACGACCTGAGCTTCAAGGTGCCGGCCGGCGCGATCGTCGGCATCATCGGCCCGAACGGCGCCGGCAAGTCGACGCTGTTCCGCATGATCGCCGGCAAGGAGACGCCGGATTCGGGCTCGGTGAAGATCGGCCCGACGGTCAAGATGGCCTTCGTCGAGCAGAGCCGCGAGTCGCTGGAATCGGACAAGACGGTGTGGCAGGACGTGTCGGGCGGGCTCGACAACATCGTCGTCGGCAAGTTCGTGATGCCGTCACGCGCCTACATCGGCCGTTTCAACTTCAAGGGCAACGACCAGCAGAAGCTGGTGGGCAGCCTGTCGGGTGGCGAGCGTGGGCGCTTGCACCTGGCGAAGACGCTGGCGCAGGGCGGCAACGTGCTGATGCTGGACGAACCGTCGAACGACCTGGACGTCGAAACGCTGCGGGCGCTGGAAGACGCGCTGCTCGAGTTCGCCGGCAGCATCATGGTGATCAGCCACGATCGCTGGTTCCTGGACCGCATCGCGACGCACATCCTGGCCTGCGAGGGCGACTCGAAGTGGGTGTTCTTCGACGGCAACTACCAGGAATACGAGGCGGACAAGAAGCGCCGCCTCGGCGAAGAGGGCGCCAAGCCCAAGCGCCTGCGCTACAAAGCCTTGAAATAGGCCCCCCAGTCGCTACGCTCCTGCCCCCGAGGGGCGCCACCCCTGCGCCCGGCAAAGCCGGATCGCGGGGCGTGGCTTGATGGGCGCTGCGCTTGCGCTAGAACGCGCGCTGGCAGGTGGTCAGCCTGTCCTTCGCCGGCAGCGACAACATCCGGTTCACCTCGGAGTTGTACGTGCTGCGGTAGCCATCGCTCTTGCGCACGGCCGACAAGTCCGACTTGGTCTTCGCGGCCAGCTGCTGCAGCATCTCCAGCCCCGGTTTCACGCTCTTCGGGTCGACCGGCGTGCAGACGAAGACGACGGCATCGATGCCGGCCACCATCTGCTCGACGGCGTCGTCGGCAAAGGCGGGTGGGCAGAGAAGGCAGGCTGCAGCCAGCAGCCCCGGGATGGCAAACGCGGATTTCAAACAGCAGTCCAACAGTGGGACGCCGCGCGGCGGCCTCGTGGGCGCTGCGCGGCATCGGATAACAACCGCTGATTGTCCCGAACTTCCGGCGCTTGCGCCCTCGGGTACACGCGAATGAGGGGGCTGCGGGCGTGACGGACTCGGCGTGGCGCCAGTCGTTACAAGGCGTTTCGCCGGCCGCCCGGCGCCGCCTCACGCCACCATCACACCGACATGTTCATGATGTCGGAATAGGCCTGCACCAGCCGGTTGCGCACCTGCAGCGTGGCCTGGAAGCCGATCTGCGATTTCTGCATCGCCACCATCGTCTCCTCGAGGCTGACCGTCGGGTTGCCCAGCGACACCTGGCGCTGCATCTCGTCGGCCTGCAGCTGCGTGTTGCTGACCGAACGCAGCGCCTGGGTGAGCGCCTGCTGGAAGCCCGCCCCCTCGACCGGCTTGCTGCTGTTCACCAGCGGCGTGCCGTTCGTGTTGAGCCCGGCGCGGGCCACGGCCTGCGCGAAATTGAAGGGCTTGAGGGTGACGTCCATGGGATCGAACTGTAGACAAGACCACGTCGCGGGATGGGGCGAACTGCAGGCCATTTCCCGGGCTGTTCCACGCAACTGAAACCTCAAGTTTCCAAATAATCGCTTCATTCAGGCGGCCTGTGCCCGTCTGCCAAGACAAGCGAAGAACATGGACAACGCGGTCACCCTTGCCAATCCGAACCAGCTCGCCGCACCGGCGGGCTTCGGCGCGCGCCTCGCCGCGTTGCCCGCCAAGAGCAAGGCCAGCCTCGGCCTGGGCATCGCCGCGCTGATCGCCGTGCTGGCCGCCATCACGCTGTGGAGCAGCCAGGGCGACTACAAGGTGCTGTACGCCAACCTGTCCGAGAAGGACGGCGGCGCCATCATCGCCCAGCTGTCGCAGATGAACGTGCCCTACCGCTACTCCGACGGCGGCGGCGCCATCCTGGTGCCGGCGGCACAAGTTCACGACCTGCGCCTGAAGCTCGCGTCCGCCGGCCTGCCCAAGGGCTCGATCGTCGGCTTCGAACTGATGGACGGCGCCAAGTTCGGCCAGACCCAGTTCCAGGAGCGCCTGACCTTCCAGCGCGGCCTCGAAGGCGAACTCACCCGCTCGATCACCGCCATGTCGGCGGTGCAGAACGCCCGCGTGCACCTGGCGCTGCCGAACCAGAACGGCTTCTTCCGCGAACAGCAGAAGCCCAGCGCCTCGGTGATGCTGACGCTGCACCCCGGCCGCACGCTCGACCGCGCGCAGATCGCCGGCATCGTGCACCTGGTCTCGTCCAGCGTGCCCGAGATGAACCCGAAGGCCGTCAGCGTGCTCGACCAGACCGGCACGCTGCTGTCGGCCTCGACCGACGGCAACAACGGCGCCGGCCTGGACGCGCAGCAGCTGCAGTACGTCAACCAGATCGAGGCCGGCTACAACAAGCGCATCCTCGACATCCTCGAGCCGGTGATCGGCCGCGACAACCTGCGCGCCCAGGTCACCGCCGACGTCGACTTCTCGCAGGTCGAGTCGACCGCCGAGGAGTTCAAGCCGAACCAGGGCGAGAACGCCCAGGCCAGCGTGCGCAGCCAGCAGAGCAGCGAGCAGATGGGCCAGAGCGGCAGCGGCGCCACCGGCATCCCCGGGGCCGCATCGAACCAGCCGCCGGTGCCCGCCACCGCACCGGTCACCGGCGCGGCGCAACCGCTGCAGACCGCGCAGAACGGCCAGGGCACGCAGACGAACAGCCGCAAGGAAGCCGTCACCAACTACGAGGTCGACAAGACCGTGCGCGTGACGCGCAACGCCACCGGCACCGTCAAGCGCCTGAACGCCGCCGTGGTCGTCAACCACCGAAGCGTCACCGACGCCAAGGGCAAGACCACCACCGTGCCGCTGACGCCCGAAGAGATCGAGAAGCTCAACGTGCTGGTGCGCGAGAGCATCGGCTTCAAGCAGGAGCGCGGCGACTCGGTGAAGGTGATCAACGCGCCGTTCCGCATCGAGAAGATCGAGCCCGACTCCACGCCGCTGTGGAAGCAGCCGCAGACGCTGGACATGCTGCGTGCCGCCGCGGTGCCGGCCTCGCTGGTCCTGGTCGCGATGGTGATCGTGTTCGGCCTGATCCGCCCGGCGCTGAAGGCCGCGCTGCCGCAGCCGGTGTCTCCGGCCGACGCCCGCGGCAGCACGCTGGATGCGGTGGTCGACGACGCCGAGTCGCTGCCGCGTGTCGGCCACGAGGCCGACGCCCGGTTGCCGCAGCTCGAGGCGCCGCGCATGAGCCCGACGCTGATCGCGGCGCGCGCCTACGCCAAGGAAAACCCGGGCGCCGTCGCGAGCATCGTGCGCGGCTGGGTCAGCGGCGAAGCCGCCTGATCGCCACGACAAGAACGACAGGACAACGAGATGAATACCCAGGGACTGGAAGACGCGGCGATCCTGATGATGTCGCTCGGCGAGGAAGAGGCTTCCGAGGTGTTCAAGCACCTGACGCCGAAGGAGGTGCAGGGCCTGGGCGAGACCATCGCGCGCATGAAGACCATCCCGCGCGAGCGCGTCGAGACGGTGCTGAACCGCTTCGCCGACCAGGCGCAGGAGCAGAGCCTGCTCGTCACCGACACCGACGAGTACGTGAAGACCGTGCTGCGCAAGGCGCTGGGCGACGACAAGGCCAACCTGCTGATCGATCGCATCCTGCAGGGCGGCGACACCAGCGGCATCGAAAGCCTGAAGTGGATGGACGCGAACTCGGTGGCCGAGCTGCTGCGCAACGAGCATCCGCAGATCGTCGCGGCGATCCTGGTGCACCTGGATTTCGACCAGGCCTCGTCGGTGCTGAAGTGCTTCGGCGAACGCCAGCGCAACGAGGTGCTGGTGCGCATCGCCACGCTGGACGGCATCCAGCCGTCGGCGCTGAAGGACCTGAACGACGTGATGAGCAAGGTGCTGGCCGGCGGCGACAAGCTGCGCAAGGCCTCGCTGGGCGGCGTGAAGACCGCCGCCGAGATGATCAACCTGCTGGGCGGCAGCGTCGAGACCGCGGTGCTCGACTACATCCGCGAGGCCGACAACGAGCTGGCCCAGAAGATCATGGACAACATGTTCACCTTCGACGACCTGGAGAAGGTCGACGACAAGGGCATCCAGCTGCTGCTGAAGGAAGTGCAGTCCGAATCGCTGGTGATCGCGCTGAAGGGTGCGACGCCGGAGATGCGCGAGAAGGTGTTCCGCAACATGTCCACCCGCGCCGCCGAGACGCTGCGCGAAGACCTGGAAGCGCGCGGCCCGGTGCGCGTCAGCGAGGTCGAGGCCGAGCAGAAGGAAATGCTGAAGATCGTGCGTCGCCTGAGCGACGAGGGCCAGATCGTGCTCCAAGGCGGCGGCGATGACCAGTTCCTCTAAGCCGAACGGTCCGCGGCAGGTGCCGCCGCCGGCCGGCGCCAAGCCGACCAGCGCCTACAGCCGCTTCATCCCGCGCGAGGAGCTCAGCTCGTTCGCCGCGTGGAACCCCGGTTCGCTGTCGGGCGGCACCGAGGCGCCGCACAACAACATGGGCGTGCACCGCCCCGAGCCGCCGGCCCCGCCGCCGCCGAACCCGGTCGACGAGCTGATGGCGCAGCTCAAGCAGGTGCGCCAGACCGGATATCAGGACGGCTACCGCGACGGCCTGGTCGCGCTCGACGGCTTCAAGCAGAGCTATGCGGCGCAGATCACCGCGCAGATCGGCGCGATCGCGCAGAGCTACGGCCAGCAGCTCGACGACCTGCAGCAGGACATGGCACGCGCGCTGGCCGTCACCGCGACCCAACTGGCCAAGCAGATGGTGCGCAGCGAGCTGAGCGTGCGCCCCGAGCTGGTGGCGGTGGTCGCCACCGAGGCGGTCGACACGCTGCTGCTGAGCGCGCGCCACATCACCGTGCGCGTGCATCCCGACGACCACGCGCTGGTCGCGCAGGGCGCGGCCGACGTGCTGGCCGCGCGCGGCGCGCGGCTGCTGTCCGACCATGACGTGCTGCGCGGCGGCTGCCTGGTCGAATCGGACATCGGCGTGATCGATGCCACGCTCGAGGCGCGCTGGCGCCGCGTGGCCTCGACGCTCGGCTGCGAGCAGGAATGGACCGACGAGCTGGCGACGCCGGCCGTCGACGAAGGCGACGACCGCGAGGACGACACCGCATGATCACCTCGCCGCAGGAGTCCCGGGCCGTGGTGCGCGCCGACAAGTGGCAGCGCTACCTGGCCGACCTGAAGAACTTCTCCGCCGACGCGATGCCGCTGGAGACCCAGGGCACGCTGGTGCGCGTTGCCGGGCTGGTGCTCGAAGCCGCCGGCATCCGCGTGCCGGTCGGTTCGGTGTGCGAGGTGCGCATGGAAGGCCAGCCGCCGGTGCTGGCCGAGGTGGTCGGCTTCTCGGGCGACCGCGCCTACCTGATGCCCACCGGCGAGATCCACGGCCTGGCCAGCGGCGCGCGCGTCGTGCCGCGGCCGTCGCCGATCGTGCCGCTGCTGCTGGGCGCCACCCACCACCCGTGGCGGCGCAGCGAAGACCGCACGCTGCACCTGCCGATGGGCGACGGGCTGCTCGGCCGCGTCGTCGATTCGCAGGGGCTGCCGATGGACCGCAAGGGCCCGCTCGCCAGCGTGCACAACGAGCCGCTGGTGCGCCGCCCGATCAACGCGATGGACCGCGACCCGATCCGCCAGCCGCTGGACACCGGGGTGCGCGCGATCAACGCGATGCTGACGGTGGGCCGCGGCCAGCGCATCGGGCTGTTCGCCGGCACCGGCGTCGGCAAGTCGGTGCTGCTGGGCATGATGGCGCGCTACACCGCGGCCGACGTGATCGTGGTCGGCCTGATCGGCGAGCGAGGCCGCGAAGTGAAGGAATTCATCGAGGACATCCTCGGCGAGGAAGGCCTGCGCCGCTCCGTGGTGGTGGCCGCGCCGGCCGATGCGCCGCCGCTGACGCGCCTGCAGGGGGCGAGCTATGCCACCGCGATCGCCGAGCATTTCCGCGACCGCGGCCAGCACGTGCTGCTGCTGATGGATTCGCTGACCCGCTATGCGATGGCGCAGCGCGAGATCGCGCTGGCCATCGGCGAGCCGCCGGCCACCAAGGGCTATCCGCCGAGCTGCTTCGCCAAGCTGCCGCAGCTGGTGGAGCGCAGTGGCAACGGCATCCACGGCGTCGGCTCGATCACCGCGTTCTACACCGTGCTGAGCGAGGGCGACGACCAGCAGGACCCGATCGCCGACGCGGCGCGCGGCATCCTGGACGGCCACATCGTGCTGTCGCGCGAGCTGGCCGAGGCCGGGCACTATCCGGCGATCGACGTCGAGCGCTCGATCTCGCGGGTGATGAACAACGTCAGCCCGCAGGAGCACATCGACGCGGCGCGCCGCTTCCGCCAGCTGAGCGCCAAGTACACGAAGGCGCGCGACCTGATCCAGCTGGGCGCGTATTCGCCCGGCCACGACAGCGAGCTCGACGCCGCCGTCAAGCTGCACGGCCCGATGACGGACCTGCTGCAGCAGGGCATGAACAAACCGGCCAGCCTGGTCAACAGCGTGCGCGACCTGCGCAAGCTGTTTGCATGACCACCCCCGAAGCGCCTGCGGCGCTCCCCCTCAAAGGGGGCGCCGCCAGCGGCCCGGCAAAGCCGGTTCCGCGGCGTCCGCTGAGACTGAATGCATTGGAGTACTGACATGAGCAACGACCGTTCGATCGAACCCTTGATGGCCTTGCTGGGCCAGGCCGAGCGCGAGCGCGACGAGGCGCTGGCCGAATCGCGCCGCGCGGGCGAGGCGCAGGCGTCGGCCGCCGCGCAGGCCGAGCAGCTGATCACCTACCGCAGCGAGTACGAGGTGCGGTTTCGCGAGCAGTTCAGCCGCAGCAGCTCGATCGACGTGATGCAGTGCTACCAGGGCTTCATGCAGCGGCTGACGATGGCGATCGACCAGCAGCAGCGCGTGGTGGCGCATGCGCAGGCGCGCGTCGAGCGCCTGCTGCAGGCGCTGCGCGAGCAGGAGCTGCGCGTCGCGTCGGTGCGCAAGCTGCTGGAGCGCCGGCTGCAGGAGCTGCGCCTGGTGGCCGACCGCCGCGAGCAGAAGCAGACCGATGAGTTCGCCTCGCGTGCCGCCTGGAACCGCCTGAGCCAGGCCTCCGCCTCCCCGGTGCTGTAAGGCCGCTTTCCATTTCCCCCGACAACGCCCATGTCCGCAGCCGTTTCGTCCCTGCCGATCTTTTCCGCGAACAACCCGCTGGCCGTCGCGCCCGCGCCGTCGCCCGAGGCGCCGCATCCGAACGCGTTCTCGCAGATGCTGAAGCAGCGCCAGCAGGCGCAGGCCCCGGCACCCGCGCCCGTCGCCGCGGCGCCCGTGCCCGCGCGCGCGCCGGCCACGCAGCCTGCCAGGCCCCCGGCGGTCGCCGCGCCGAAGGCGCCGCCATCCCAGGCCGCGGCCCGGCCCGAACACGCGCCGGCGGCGCAGAAGAGCGCCGACGCAAAGACCGAGGCCCCATCCGACACCCCTGGCGCCGAGGCGCCTGCCGATGAGGCGGGCGACACCGCTGCCGCACCCGATGCATCGCTGGGCAGCTGGCTGGCTGGCCTGAACCTGCCGGCGCTGCAGGACACGCAGGCCGGTGGCCACCTCGGCCGCGGCCAGGCGCAGCCTGCCGACGGCCCTGCCGATCCCGCGGCGGGCACCGAGGCCGGCGAGGCCAAGGGCGCCGGCGGACGCCGCCTGCAGGCTGGCCTCGAGGCCACCGGCGCGCGTGGCGCCGACCGCCAGGCCGGCGTGGCGCAAGGCGCCGACGCGCCGGCCGCCAAGCTGCTGGCCGACGCCGCCGCGCAGGAGCCGTCGTTCCGCGAGGTCGCCGCCAAGCTGCATGGGCCGTCGGACAGCGTGCGCACCGAGGCTGCGCCGGTGTCCGGCGCGCTGCTGGCCTCCGGGCTCGCGGCGGCCGCCCCGAGCACCCCGGCCGAGGCCCCGGCGGTCGTCAACCTGCCGACCCCGGTGGATTCGCCGGACTTCGCACAGTCGCTCGGCGTGCAGGTCAGCGTGCTGGCCACCGACGGCGTGCAGCAGGCCGAACTGCACCTGAACCCGCCCGAGATGGGGCCGATCTCGGTGCAGATCGCCATCGACGGCACCCAGGCCCAGGTGGATTTCGGTGCCGACATGGCGTCCACGCGCCAGGTCATCGAGAGCGGGCTGCCCGAGCTGGCGTCCGCGCTGCGCGACGCCGGCTTCACGCTGACCGGCGGCGGCGTCTCGCAGCAGGCGCGCCAGGGTTCGCAGGACGGCGGGCAGGGCCGTGGCGAGGGCGGTTCGCGCTCGCGCGCCATCGGCGGGGTCGAAGCCGGCGAGGCCGCTCCGCGCCGTGCCACGACCCGGGTCTCCGCCGGCGGCGTGGATTTGTACGCGTAACCCGGATGCCGATCCGGGTCGGCCGTGCCGAAGCGATCCCGGATTGGCATCCGGGCTACTGACGGTTTTCCCCCCGCTTATCCCGCTTTAGGAATTCCGCCCGCTTTCCATAATTTCCCTATTGCAACCCGCGCGTGCGGGCTCGACCGAGGGAAACATCCATGTCCACTGCTGCCGCCGAGATGCCTGCCGGCGCTGCCCCGAAGGGCAAGAAGAAGCTCATCATCATGCTGGCCGCGGTGCTGGCGCTGGTGCTGGGCGGCGGCGGCGCGGCCGTCGTCGTGATGAAGAAGAAGGCGGCGGCCGCGGCGGCCGCCGAGGAAGACGACGGCGAAGAGACGGCGGCGGCCCCCGAGAAGCATGCCAAGGACGACCACAAGACGGTGCCCACCTTCGTGCCGCTGGAGGTTTTCGTCGTCAACCTGGCCGACAAGGATGCCGAGCGCTTCGCGCAGATCGGCGTCACGCTGGAGGTCGACGACCCCAAGTTCGCCGAGCAGCTGAAGGCCTACATGCCGGCGATCCGCAGCGGCATCCTGATGGTGATGTCGCACAAGACCTCGCAGCAGCTGCTCGACGGCGACGGCAAGCTGCAACTGGCGCGCGAGGTGATGCGCGAGGCGGTGCTGCCGCTGGGCATCGAGGTCGACGCCGACGAGGCCGACGACGCGCCCAAGGGCAAGAAGGGCAAGAAGCGCAAGGCCGCGGTGCACAACCCGGTCACCCACGTGCATTACTCGACGTTCATCATCCAGTGATGACGGCCACCACGCCATGAACCAGCAGATCCTTTCGCAAGACGAAGTCGATGCGCTGTTGCAAGGCATCACCGGGGAAAGCCAGAAGCTCGAGCAGGAAGAGGTTCAGCACGGCAGCATCCGCGACTACGACATCGCGAGCCAGGAGCGGATCGTCCGGGGGCGCATGCCCACGATGGAGATCATCAACGAGCGCTTCGCCCGCAACATCCGCATCGGCCTGTTCAACTTCATCCGCAAGAGCCCGGAGATCTCGATCGGCGGCATCAAGGTGCAGAAGTACAGCG